>Ga0310121_10001663_pt1 | contig 22260 bp, 15 predicted proteins | sample CB27_Tmax_986_MG_FD_203504 | JGI IMG/M metagenome (GOLD analysis project Ga0310121, IMG submission 203504) | Marine microbial communities from Western Arctic Ocean, Canada - CB27_Tmax_986 | ecosystem: Environmental > Aquatic > Marine > Oceanic | place: Canada: Western Arctic Ocean | collected...
ACCACTACGCCAGCTATCCCGGCAAAGCCCTCGCCCTACTCCGCACGGCATGCCCATTCACGACCTAACCAGCCAATCGCCCTGCGCAGTTCGTCGATGGCGCCACTCGCGTTCCCCGGGAAGCATGAGCGGCGTGCCGCTGGTGGTGGGAACGTCGTGGATTTCCCCGATGAGGTGATCGATCCGGTCGTGGAATTGTGCGAGGGGCATCATGGCGCCCACATCGATGGCGAGAAAGGCGGCGCCGTGATGGGTCGGTTTTTCGGGTGGACCGAGCAACCAGCTTTCGACCCCCCAGGTGACTCCCGCCCCCGGGAGGACCCCGGCGAGGATTTCGCTCATCACGGCGAGCCCGTAGCCCTTGTAGCCGGCCATGGGGGCCAACCAAACCCCGCCGGGGTAGAGGCCTCCTTCGGTGGTCGACAGACCATCCTTTCCGATGAGCTATTCGCCGGGAATCGGCTCTCCGCGCTGGTGCGCCGCAAAGATCTTTCCGCCCGCCACGGTGCTCAGCGCCATGTCGAGCAGGATCGGATCGTGCGCGCGGGCCGGCGCCGCAAAGGCGAACGGGTTCGTGCCGGTCACGGCATTCTTGGCGCCCAATACTCCCATGCTCGGCACATCGTTGGCCATCGCCTGCCCGATCATGTTTTCCTTTGCCGCCAGCCAGGCGTAGTAACCCGCCGCGCCGAAGTGGCAGGAGTTGCGCACTCCGACGTACCCTATCCCCGAGCCGCGGGCCTTCTCGATCGCGGTCTTCATGGCGAAGGTTGCCACGACTTGGCCGAAGACGGATTCGCCATCGACAATCGCCCAGGCCCCGCCCTCGGAGACGACGCGAGGGTCCGCGTCGGTGCGCAATCCTCCGGCCCGGACCCGCGTGAGATACCCCCCCAGCAGCTTGGTCCCGTGGGTGAAGACGCCCCAGCTGTCGGTGGTTACCAGCACGTCGGCGACCATCTTCGTGTGGGTGCTCGAGACCCCGGCCGCTCGCAGCAACTCGCTGCACGTCGCGTGCAGATCCTGGATGCCGACCCGGACCGCCGTGCTCATTCCGAGACTCCGTTCACGATGTTCGGGAGAGGCTGGTTCCGGGCGGAAAGGGCGGCGATGGAAGCAACGGCTTCTCTCAGGGCTAGCACCGCGGCGGGGCTGGCAGAGGCAACGTGGGCGGACACAATGACGTTGTCCAGGGTCCGCAGCGGACTGCCGGGAGGAATCGGTTCCGGATCGCAGACGTCGAGACCGGCCCCGCCAAGCTGCCCGCCGGCGAGTGCCTCTTCCAGCGCGGTCGTCTCGACGAGGTCGCCGCGGGAGGCGTTGACGAGGATCGACCCCGGCTTCATGCGCGAGATCGCATCGGCGTTGATCAGCCGCCGGGTTTGTGCCGTCGAAGGGCAATGGAGCGTGACGAGGTCCGACTCGGCAAGGACCTGTTCCAGGCCGGCGGCTTCGCTGCCCGCGTCAGCCACCGGATCGTGGACCAGCAGCCGGCAGCCGAAGCTCCGCAACCGGGCACACACCGCCCGGCCGATCCGGCCGAATCCGATCACGCCGACCGTCAGGCGGCACAGGGCTTGCATCGATTCGAGCGGCACCGCCAGGCGCCAATCACCCTCCGCGATGAGGCGGTGATTGGGAAGGAGGCGGCGGGTGAGCGCCAGGATCATCGCCAGGGTGTGGTCGGCCACCTCGTCGATGCAGTAGTCCGGGACATTGCAAACGGGGATGCCTCGGTTGGCCGCGGTTTCGAGATCGACGTTGTCGACCCCGATGCCGTAGCGCACGATGACCCTGGCCCTTTCCATCGCCCTGATGACGGGTTCTGTAATCGAGGCAAATTGGGTGATGACCTGGTCACAATCGCATGTCAGCTCGATCAACTCTTCTTCCGTCTTGCACTGACCCAGCACCACGGTGTGACCCAGCGGCTCCAGGATTCCGCGCTCAATGTCGAGGTTTGGAAAGTTGTAGTCCGTGATGGCAACCTTGCTCATGGGTTTGTGAAGCTATCGCCACCCGTTGCGTCATGGCGAACTGAATTTCCGCTCGGCGGGAAATTCGGGAGCCCGGACGATGGGGGTGGAAGCCGATCAGTCTGCCGCCCGCGTCGGTCCGGGCCGGCCACTCACGGTGATGGACAAAGGAGGGAGCCATAGTTCTCGCCGCCCGCCGCGGGAGGATCTAGGTTTGGCGCTATGAAAGACGTGGCCCCCTCTACAAGATTCTCCCGGCGAAATTTTCTCAAGAAATCCACCGCAGGCGCCGCGCTTGGAGTGGCATCGCTCGCGACGGCCGAATCCCCGAAAGACAGAACCGAACTGATGAAGCGCTCCGAGGAACTCCGCAAACATCTCGTCACCTGCCTGGGCGGTCCCTGGCCGGAGCCCTGCCCGCTCAACCCCGCGCAGCGCGAGACGATTCGGAAGGACGGCTACCGTATCGAGTCGCTGACCTACGAAGTCGAGAAGGGCGATCGCGTTCCCGCCCTGCTTCTCCTTCCCGACGGCGTCGACGGAACGAAGCCCGCCGCTGCGGTCGCGCTCTGGCATCAGCACGGCGGTGAATACCATCTCGGAAAGAGCGAGCCCGCCGGCCTCGCAGGCAACCCCATGCACCACACCGGGGCGGCCCTCGCCAGGGAGGGCTATGTCGTGCTTTGTCCCGACGCCCTTTGCTTCGAAGAACGGCAGGACCCCGACAAGAGGCTGAAACGAGGAAACTATGAGCGCTTCGAATTCCTGCGCTATGTCGTGGCGGGACAGTGCATGGCCTGGAAGAACATCCTCGACATGCGCCGCGCCATTGACTTCCTCGTCTCGCGGCCTGAGGTCGATGCCGAACGAATCGGATGCTACGGGCACTCCATGGGATCGACTCACACTTGGCTGGTGGGGCCGCACGAGCCGCGGCTCAAAGCCCTCGTTGGCAACTGCTGTCTGCCGACCTACGCCGCGATTCACGACAACAAGATCCTGCACTGCTTCCCGAATTTCGTCCCCGGATGGCTCCAGCACGGCGACACCCCCGAGATGGCCGCCCTGATCGCGCCCCGGGCTCTCCACCTGAACCTAGGTGAAACGGATGGAGGCAGCCCCATTGACCACGCCAGGGAAGGGATTGTGCGCATCGCCAAGGCGTACGCCGACGCCGGTACAGCCGACAACTTCACCCACTATCTGCAACCGAAGACCGGCCATGTGCTCTCCCCCGAAATGTGGGAGAAGACCAGGGGCTTCTTTGCCAAGCACCTGGGGTGACATCCTGGGCAAACCGCGGGCTCTCCCCGGCCCTCGTCTGCAGCAACGCGAAAATCGGGGAAAATGACGGAGGCCGCCTCGCCGGAGGCGAGCCCCCGCGAGCCGGGAATCCCGTCCAAAATCAACTCAAAGGTGCGAGAATATCTGGTTTGCGGCACCAGAGTCACGGCGACGTCCGGGGGATTCCCGCCCGGGAAACCCGACCAGCTTGCAGCCCATCGTGGGCTCCGGCCCGCGAATGGCCGTAATTTCGTCCCCGCTCCTCTCGTAGCGTGCGAAAGCCGTCTTCCGCATTTTCCGGCTTCCCATAAAACCGCAAGGCAGTTCCACAGCAGGAATTTCTCTCTGGGCCGCTCCACGTGACCGTGGGAGAGAGTGGGAAGGCAGGTTTGAGCATGGAGATGAAACATTCACGAATTATCGGACTTGGAGCGATTGGGCTGGCTCTGGCTGCCACCGGAATTTGCGTTCGTGCCGACGTCACTCCCGACAAGTACGCGCCGTTGCGGGTCGCGCTCGCCGGCAAGAAGCAGGAGGCCCTGGTGGGCGCCGAAGACGCGCAATTCTGGGTTGAAGAGTACGCGAAATTTCTTAAGGACCCGGCAACCGGGACGGATGAAAAACCCGCCCTGCGCAAGACCCTCATCCTGGAACAGGCCCGCCAGAGGAAACTGCAGAGTCGAGCGACGCAGCTCCAGGCCGCGATTCGCAATTTGAGACACAGCCCCAATGACGAAGGGTTCACCCTCGAAGCGCTGAGAGCAGTCTACCAAGATCTTGGTGAATTCGGAGCAAGAGGGAGGGCCGCCTGGGACCAGCTTCTTGAAGACCGCGACGCGTCCATCGAGGCCCTGCAGAAGGAATACCGTGAGGCCCTCGTCGAAGCCACCTTGCATCTTGAAGGACTGAAAACAGCGGAGAGTGCGAACGAGCATCTTCTCGAAGCCATCAATCCCAATCTTCGCAAGGCCACGAACGCCGAGTTTCATGTGTCCCTCAAATTGCTGTCGATCAGGTCTGCCATTGAGCTCGGCTTCGGCATTGCCAGCAAGCCGCAGGATCCCAACGTGCAAGCCCAAACGACTCTCATTGCGCTCATCGCGTACTCGCAGTTTTTCTGGGATCACTATGCGGGCGTCAGAAATGAACTTGGCGAGAGGGGAAAGCCGTCCGACCGGTCCCGAAACATCTTTGGGGTGGCCGATGGAGGGGTTCTCATGAGCGATGCCATCGTGAAAAACCAAAGCAACATGTACTATCTCTCGGACCGCGCGAAAGAGAAGTTCAATGGTAAGATCCGGGCGATATGGGGGTCCGAAGGAAGTATCGACGTCTGGAGGTGGGACCAGGGCCGCGCAAAAAATTTCTACCGAGCTTGCAAGGCACTCTCCTCCGCACACTACAATGCCGAAATCTGGGCAAGGAATTCAGAGCAGACCATCGCGGGGTTCGAGGCTGCCAACAAGCTTCTCGACGAAGAGCTCGATAAGTCAGCCAACGAAGATTGGACACCCCATACCGCCGGAATCATCGCAAGCACCCAAGCGCTGCGCAATTGCTATCGGCGTTCGAATGCGGTGCATAAAGTCAAGGGGGAGCTGGCAGAGCTCCTGCGATAGCCCAGTTCCAGCAACCGGTAGCGCCTGGTGGGGAAATACCCGTTGCCGAGGAAATGGGTGGAGGCCGTTCCCGGAGTGGCTTCGTGGTGTCATTTTTTGGAGTGACCTCGACCCTTGTTCAAATGCTCAGGAGACGCCACGAAAGTTCGGTAGTCGCAGCGGAAAACGATGCGACTTGGTTCGTGGCGGACGATTGGCGAGATTGTCCGGCCAGTAATTGGGGTTTCGGGGCGGGCTTGGTTTTGGCCATGTCATGGGCGATGAATCGCTCAATAAACCCAAAAACCTACATCTTCGCCCTCGCCGGACTTTTCGGTCTGACAACGTCCGCCACCCAGGCCTCGGTCGCAGAGTTTCAGGCCGCCGCCGCAGCCAACCCGGACCTTATCCACCAGACGTCTTGTCCACGCGGGTCGAGAACGACCGCGGATATTTCCTCACCCAGGGGGGCCCCATCCCGAGCACCGGCACGAAATTCGCAAGCTCCATCGGCAACGGTCACAGCGACCCCAATACAAATACCATTCTCTCATCGTTCAACGTCGGGAATTGGTACTATATCTCCGGCTCCTACTCGATCGGCGCGGGAAACGTCACCTGGACGAACTATGTGGCGGATCTCACCGCCGGCGAGACCGGCCTCTCGAACGACCCGGCCACTTGGTCCGTTTTCGATGGGAATGGGGACATCGCCGCCACCTCGCCGGAAAACACCCTCACGATATCCCGGCCGGCCGATCCGAGGCGATTTTTCGTGATCGAGGAATTCACTCCGCCACCGGTGGTGGTGTTCTCCGAGAACTTTGATGCCGCGGCGGCCCTTCCGGCCGACTGGATTACCGGCGCCAATGCCGGGGATACGGGCACGACGATCTGGGAGGTGGGGACGCCGTCCGTTGTGGGTCCGTCCGCCGCCGAGAGCGCGCCCAACTGCGCCGCCACCAATCTGGCGGGCGACTACGGACTCCACACCGACATCTTCCTGCGCACCCCGGCGATCGACCTGATTACCGCGGTCGGGGCCACCCTGAACTTCGACCACTACGTGGACATCGAGACGGGCTTCGATTTCGGGACGATCAGGCTGCTGGACGCCGGCAATGCCGATGCGGAACTTGCGATTCTCGAGATGTCCATCGACGGAATGGATTCCACCGACTGGGGAGCGTTCCGCAAGGCTCTCCCGGCCGCCGCTCTCGGCAAGACGGTCAAGATCGAGTTCGGCTTCGAGGCCGACGAGGTCGAGGCCTTCGCCGGCTGGTACATCGAAAACGTGGAAGTGACCGTTCCATGAAAGGCCCGCGCCACCACCCTAAAACTGAACCGTGGCCCCGGGCGAGATGTAGCGGGATCAGTCCCACGGATTCCTTCTATTTAGCTGCTTTTTTCTTCCGCGAAGGACCACCTGGGGCGTGGGTCGTGCCGTCTTGCGGCGGCACACCGGGCCGCTCGTTTTGAGTTGGATTGGTCGGTCCTGGAGATCATCCTGTCCGGGAGAATGCGTAACGCCTTGATCTTCTGGGCGGCCCTCGGGTCGTCGATGCCCGCGCTGGTTGCCCGGGGGGAAGACCACTGGGCCTTCCAACCGATTCGGCGGTCCATCGTTCCGGAAAGCGCCGCGGCCGATCCGGTCCGGTGGTTCATCGACCGGCGTCTCGAGGAGGCCGGCCTTCCGGCTGCCCCTCCGGCCGCACGGCGGGACTGGATTCGCCGCCTGCACTACAACTTCATCGGTCTTCCTCCCGCCTTCTCCGAGATGGAGAAGCTGTGTGCTTCCAAGGAAGACGACCCCGCCTTGGCCAAGTGGTTGGTCGAGAATCTGCTTACCTCTCCGCGCTATGGTGAGCGGTGGGCGCGGCACTGGTTGGACGTGGCCCGCTACTCGGACACCAAGGGCTACGCTTACTCGGACGAAGAGTCAAATTTTCCGCACGCCTGGCTCTATCGCGACTGGGTCATCGGCGCCTTTAATGACGACATGCCCTACGATCAGTTTGTACAGCGTCAACTGGCGGGCGACCTGCTGTTGGAGCGCGGTCTCTGCGACCGCCGCGATCTGGCCGCGATGGGCTTTCTCACTCTCGGCCGGCGCTTCCTCGGCGTCGAACCGGAGATCATCGACGATCGCATCGATGTCGCGACGCGCGGGCTTCTGGGCCTGACCGTGTCCTGTGCGCGTTGCCATGATCACAAGTTCGATCCCGTTCCGACTGCCGACTACTACGCCCTCTACGGCATGTTCAAGAGTTCGCGGGAAGAGTTGATTCCACGCGATCCGGAGGCGGTGCACGCCCACGCGGAGCTCGAGAAGAAGAAGGCCGCCCTCGCGGCCGAGTTCGAAAAGCAGGCCGCCGAGCTGGAGAAACGGTTTCTCGATCGCGCGGCGGAATACATGCTCGCCGCCCTGGACATTTCCAAGGTGCCGCCGCCTGATTTTTCTGAAATCCTCCAGAAGGACGATCTCAATCCGGCCCAGATCCGTCGTTGGTACGAGTATCTCTCGCAGGAGGCGCGGCGTGACGACCCGGTCTTCGCCCCGTGGCTGGCGCTCTCGGAAGGCAGGGCCGAGGCCGCCTCCGATGCGAACCCACTGGTGCGGGAGGCGCTCAGTGGACCGGTCAAAGACGTTGCGGTTGCAGCCCGGTGCTACGCGGAATTGTTCAAGCGCGCCGGCGGAAAGGATGGGGAGAACGACGCTCCGGAGTGGCGACAGCTTCGGGAGGTCGTGGCCGGACCCGGTTCGCCGATCCGCGTCCCGCGAGAGTACGTTCACGACGTCGAGTGGCTGTTCGATACGGACACAAACAAATCCCTGAAGAAGAAACTGGCGGAGCTTGATCGGGAGATCGTCAAGCTCGGTGAAAAGGCTCCCCACGCCCTCGTGCTGGTCGATCGTGCCGTCCCGCAGAACGTGCATATCTTCAAGCGCGGGCAGTATCCTGAACAGGGCGCCGAGGTGAACCGCGGGTCGATTGCGGTCTTGCACGCCGGACACCGGCCCGGCTACCGGAACGGTTCCGGGCGGCTCGAGTTCGCCCGGGAAATCACTTCTGCGAAGAATCCGCTGACGGCGCGGGTGATTGTCAATCGCCTCTGGCGCGTGCACTTTGGCCAGGGCCTGGTGCGCACCGAGAGCGACTTCGGACTGCGCTCCGATCCGCCGAGCCATCCCGCCCTGCTCGATTATCTCGCCGCTGAACTGGTGGACAGCGGATGGTCGATCAAGCATGTGCAGCGGCTCATTGCGACCTCCGCGGTCAACCGGAGACGAGCCGGCCCGCCCCCGGCTTCCGATCCCGAGAACCGCCTGCTCTCGGTCTATCCGCGCCGGCGTCTCGACTTCGAAGCGATGCGCGACACGATGCTGGCGGCTACCGGTGAACTGGATCTGCGCATGGGTGGCCTGCCCGGCGAGTTGTTCGGAGCGGGAGCCTCGACGCGTCGCAGCATTTACGGGCGCATCGACCGGCAGTTCCTGCCCTCCACGCTGCGGGTGTTCGACTTCGCGAATCCGGAACTGCACACCCCGCGGCGCTATCGCACCAACGTTCCACAACAGGCGCTGTTTCTGATGAACGCGCCCTTCACCGTGACCCGCGCCCGGGCCCTCGCGGCCCGCCTTAAAAAGGAGCTTCCGGACCCCGCCGCGGAGCCAAGGGTGCGGCGTCTCTTTCAGCACGTCTACGGGCGGGAACCAAGCGGGGAGGAAATGGCCGGGAGCCTGCGTTTCGTGGAGGCAAGGCCCCGTCCGGTGGAAAAGACCGCAGCCGATCCAGCCACGAAGACCTGGTCGTACGGGTACGGGCGCTTCGATGAGACCAGGGGACGGATCGCGGATTTTCATGTCCTGCCGCACTTCGACGGCAAGGCCTGGGGCGGAGGAAGCAGTTGGCCGGATGGGGCCCTTGGCTGGCTGCGGCTCACGGACGTGGGCGGGCACGCAGGCCACGATGCGAACCACGCGGCAGTCCGGCGCTGGACCTCTCCAGTGGCCGGATCGATCGATTTGTCGGGAACCATCGCCCAGATCGAGAAGTGCGGCGACGGCCTGCGGGCCTGGGTGTCGAGCAGCCGCCAGGGAGTGCTGGCTTCCTGGCGGATCGAGTTTGGGAAGGACCAGCCCGCCGAACTCGCTGCGGTCGAAGTCGAAGCCGGTGAACTGCTCGACTTCGTGATCGACTGCGGGGAAGCCAACAATTTCCAATGCGACGGATTTCGTTGGGCCCCGCGCCTGCAAAGGAGCAGTGGTGCGGAGGGGTGGGATGCTACCCGGAACTTCGGGGGCGTCGTGACCCAAGCGGAGGAACTCGATTCCTGGGAGCGCTTCGCCCAGGCGCTCCTGATCTCGAACGAAGCGATGTTCCTTGATTGAATCCCAGGCGCAGCATGAATCCTGACGACCATCTCCCGAGCTTCGCGCGACGCCAATTCCTGCGGCGCAGCGGGATGGGTCTGGGTGCGCTGGGACTGGGCGAGCTCTTGCACGCGCAGGCCGGGGCTGCAACCCCCGCTCCCCATTTTCCGGGCCGGGCAAAACGCGTCGTGCACTTCTTCCTCAATGGCGGGCCCTCGCACCTCGACACCTTCGACCCCAAGCCCGCCCTGCATAAGTTCGCCGGGAAGGAGTTGCCCCGGGGCAAGCTGCGCACCGAGCGCAAGACCGGGGCGGCCTTTCCCTCACCATTCGAGTTCAAGCCTTGCGGCCAGAGCGGCATCGAAGTGAGCAGTCTTTTCCCGAAGGTGGGTGCCTGCATCGACGACATCGCGGTGATTCGCTCCATGAAAGCCAAGCTGCCCAATCACGAACCGTCGCTCATGTTGATGAACTGCGGCGATGCGATCCTGAGCCGGCCAAGTGTCGGGGCGTGGGCCACCTATGGCCTGGGGTCGGAGAACGCCAATCTGCCCGCCTTCATCGCCATGTGTCCGGGTGGTTACCCGATCAAGGGAGCGCAGAACTGGCAAGCGGGATTTCTGCCCGGAGTGTTCCAGGGAACCTTCATCGACAGCAAGCATTCGCAGGTGGAGAAGCTGATCGAGAATATCCGCAATGCCGGGCAGTCTCTCCCGCGCCAACGGCAGCAGCTCGACTTCCTGCAGGCGCTGAACCAGGGCCATCTCAAGAGACGGGGCGGCGAAGACCCCAACCTGCAGGCGCGCATCCAGAGCTTCGAACTCGCCTACCGGATGCAAATGGACGCCACCGATGCCTTCGACCTCGAGGGCGAACCCGGCCACATCCGCGATCTGTACGGAGACGGGGTTCACGGCCGGCAAACCTTGATTGCGCGCCGTCTCATCGAGCGCGGAGTGCGGTATGTGCAGCTCTGGCACGGCGCCGGCCAGCCGTGGGATAATCACGACAAGATCAAGGAGAACCATTCCAGGCTCGCGGGGGAACTCGACGGGCCGGTGGCGGCCCTCCTGACCGATCTCAGGCAACGCGGAATGTTGGAGGACACCCTGGTGATCTTCGGGGGTGAATTCGGGCGCACCCCCACCGTGGAACTGAGCGAGGCGGGCAAGTCGATGCTCGGTCGCGACCACAATCCCTATGGATTCACGGTGTGGATGGCGGGTGGTGGCATCAAGGGCGGAACCATCTACGGCGCGACCGACGAGTTTGGTTTCGAGGCCACCGAGAACCCGGTGGAGGTGTACGACCTACACGCCACGATCCTGCATTTGCTCGGATTCGATCACGAAAAGTTCACTTACCGATACGCCGGCCGGGACTTCCGCCTCACCGATGTGGCGGGCCAGGTGATTCGCGGCATCCTCGCCTAGCGGCCGGGTCGTCGCGGCTGCGAGTCCCATCGATGCTCGCACCCATTTGTCCTCGACTCCGGCGTGCCGTGTGGGATGCTGGCGGTGATGGTTGGGAGACCGGGGAAACCAATAGTTCTTGGGTTGTTCGCGCTTGGCCTCGCACTCCTGTTCTCCTGCGAAACCAGCCCGGACGGCGCGGAATCGTCCGCTTCGCGGTTTTGGCACGGCACCTCTTCCGATCCGTATGAAAAAGTGGTGAGCGAGGCCGCCCGGCTGGGGGACAAGATGGTGGCACTCCTCGGAGCGGTGGACGATCAGGCGTCCGGCCAGGCTGCAGTCCCGAAGGTGCGCACCATCGCAGCGGATGTGGAAAAGCTCGTGGTCAGGACGATTGCCCTCGAGAAAGCGGAACAGGCGACCAGCGAGCGGATTCGATCGAAGTTCGGAAAGCGGCTCGATGCCCAGGCCAATGCCTACTACACAGCCTACTCTGAATTGAAGCCGGGCCCTTTCAGGATCCTGAAAAACGATCTGAAGAAGTTTGAATCGGCCTCCCGAAGACTCGGGAAAGCCATGGAGAGGGCCGGGATCAGCGTCGATGAGAGCGCCTAGGGTGGGGTCCCATTCTTTGCGGCCGGGTCGACCGTAACGATGACGCGCCGGTAGGCGGTCAAGGCGAGTTCCGCATCATCCCGCACCTCGAGGATGAAGTGGATGGTTTTTGGCGAACTGGACTTCGGGGCGGTGAAGGCGGCCAGGGCGGACTTGTCGTCGCGGAGGCGGAGATTCTGCTGGTGGATGGTGAATGATCAGTCCAGCCGGAACGGGGAATCCGGCCGGCTCGGGCGCCGATCCTCAACCCACCAGCTCCCGGATCGGCTTGATGCCCGGGTCGACGAGGAAGTGAGGCCTCCCGCTCGTGTCCTGCACCGTCGCCGATGAGAGATCGATGCCGAGATTCTGATACAGCGTCGCGAAGACTTCCTGGAACTTCACGGGGCGCTCGACCGGCTCGTGGCCCCCGCGGTCGGTGGCGCCGATCACCTGGCCGGTGGTCATGCCGCCTCCGGCCAGGAAAGCGAAGTTCGCCTTGGGCCAGTGATCGCGGCTGTTCATCTTGTTGATCTTGGGAGTGCGCCCGAACTCGCCCCACATCACGATCGACACGTCGTTCAGAAGTCCACGCTCGTGCAAATCGGTAATGAGCGCGCTTAGTCCCTGGTCGAGGAGCGGGAACTCCTCCCGCGAGCGCGGAAAGTTCAAGCCATCGCCGCCGTGCCAGTCCCACCGGCTGTAGTTCAGGGAAACGACGCGGGCACCCGCTTCCACCAGCCGCCGCGCGACCAGGAAGTTCCGGATCATTTTCGGCGCGCCATCGCGTTGATACTTCGGATCGTTCACTCCGTATCGCGCTGCGATCTTCGGATCCTCCCGGGAGAGGTCGAGGGCCTCGGCGAGCTTGCCGTCCGACAGGATCTCGAGCGCCTGCCGGTTGTAGGCGTCGAGGCCTTCCATCTGCCCGGTGACGTCGATCTCGCTGTGGAGGCGATCGAGAGAAGAACGAAGCGCCACGCGATCCAGGAGGCGATCGAGCGTCATTTCCTGCAGGGTCATGCTCTTGGCCTTCGCGTCGGGGTCCTTGTCGACCAGTCCCATCGGGGCGTGGGTGTTGCCGATAAACCCGCCGGTCCCGGCCTCGCCCCAGGTCCGGTTGCCGGTTGGATACATGAGGGAGAGGTTGGGAGGGATGCCGGAATTCTGCGCTCCCTGCAGCTTGGAGACCCACGAACCCCAGGCCGGCCAGCCGCCCGCGGGCGCGACGTCCCGGCGCTTGTGACCCGTCATGCACTGGTAACAGTCGTGGGCGCCATCGGAGTCCGCGAGGGACCGAATGATCGCAAACTTGTCCGCCATCTTAGCCAGCCGCGGGAACAGCTCGCAGATCTGGATTCCCGGAACGTTGGTGCCGATCGGCCGGAACTCGCCGCGAATTTCGGACGGCGCATCCGGCTTGAGGTCGAACATGTCGAGATGCGACGGCCCGCCCGGGAGGTAGATGTTGATGACCGCCTTGTGCGTCGAGCCGGTCCCGGCCCGCGCCTCCATTCCCAGCAACTGGCCCAGCGACAATCCTCCCGCCGCCATGCCGCCGATCTTGAGAAAGTCGCGACGGGAGTATCCGTCGCAGTGGGATTTCTTGCGGTCGCGCCTTCCGAAGAGCTCAAGCATCAGAGACTATATCGTGCAGGGTGGAGAAAGTCTTTCAGGAACCGGGAGTGGGCGACCGCCTGTGCTTGCGGCACTCTATCGGGGTCCGGGCGGAACGCCAAGTGCGATCGTCCGTGATGGAATAATTACGAAGAAGACTTATCCTCGAAGTTCGTGGTGAATCGGGCGCGATCCGGGAAGCCCGGGATCGTCGATTCGCGATGGTCAGGGATCGGGCGAAGGCACGCAGCTCCGGCTCGTGGCGGGTGAAGCGCCGAACGAACTCCTCGTCGTCCCGGTCCCGGGATCCTGCCATCCACTCCATAACTCCCGATCCGGCCGGAATGGCCCGGATTTTTTCGGAGAAATTGCTTCGCCTCCCTGGCTCCGGTGTCTGCCAGGAGAGATTCTCAAGATTGTAAGATTCAGCGCCCTCCAAGTTGCGCCGGCCGCGATGTGCCGCCATACTGATCCCGTTCCATGTTCGACCTAGACACGCTGGTGGAAGAAGGCGGCCTGGCGCTGGTGGGCGAGTTCCCCACGATCCAGGAGGCCAACGAGTACGCCCTCGTCATTCTCGCCATGAACCTGGACTGTTGGATCAGGCTGGAAGCGGGCCGCGACCGCTACGCGATCTACGCCGCTCCCGCCTTCGAACTCGCGATTCGGGAGGAGTTCGCCCTTTATGACGCCGAGCAGGTAGCACCCGCCACGCCCCTCGAGCCGCCGCACTACAAGTCGGGGATCGAACTGGCCCTGTTCTGGGCCCTCGCCCTCGTGTTCGTCTTCCTCAACCAGAGCGCGGCCGTCACCGAGAAGTTCTGCAACTCCAGCCGGGCCCTCTTCGACCAGGGCGAGTGGTGGCGGCCCTTCAGCTCCCTCTTCCTCCATGGCGATTTCAATCACCTCATCGGGAATATCCTGATCGGCGGCATCTTCTGCGTCCTGGTGGCCCATTCGGTCGGACCCATCCTCGGGTGGGTCATCATCCTTGCCAGCGGGGTGTTGGGCAATATCGCCACCGCCCGCTTTCACTATCCCGGCGAGTTCTCGTCGCTCGGCGCTTCCACCGCGACCTTCGGAGCCCTCGGGATCCTGGTGGGAAGCAGCGCCTACTTCGCCTGGCATTCCCGATCGTTCCGCAAGCTGGGCGGAGCGGTGATTCCCATCGTGGCGGGCGCCGTCCTGCTCGGGTGGTTCGGCGCCGGTGGGCCGAACACCGACGTCCTCGGACACGTCTTCGGATTCGCGATGGGCGGGGTCCTGGGATTCCTGGTGGTGTTTCTCCGGCACCGCAAGCCGGCGGCGGCCTAGCGGCGCGTCATTTCCGCACCACCGCCACTCCATTGATGAGGGTCGGACGTGGTCCCTCGGCGATGAGCCCGATGACGATCTTGCCGTCCTTGGCCTTCGCATCGAACTCCCGCGCGAGGAGACGGCGCGGCCCACCGGCTTCCCTGGCGACATCGAGCTCTTTCAGGACTTCCCGGCCCTGGAGCGTGACCGTCATCGACCGCTCTCCCTTGGTTTGATGCGGATCCGCCAAGAGGAGGCGGACTCGATACGCTCCGTCTCCTTTCACGGAAAGTGTGATTGTCTCCACGCCGAGGAGGCCGGAGGCGGTGACCCACCTGGGTCCCGCTCCACTGATGGTTGAGGAGTGGAGGCGGAAGATCTCCGGATCGGCGGGCGCGATCGAGACCTTCACGTCGTCCGAGGGACCTCCCACGCTCGGGAACTCGGTCCAGAGCGTGCCCTCCGAATCCCGGCGATCGCCCGGTGCGCCGAAGTTCACTCCGAATGCATTGGTGGCGTGCTTGGCCCCAAAGGTCCAGAACTCCGCTTCCGGCATGTGGATCAGGGCCAGGGAGGTTTGGTTCTGGTAGGCGCAGTTGCAGGTGCGCGTGTAGTCCGGGGCGTTGAGAACCCCGTTGGCAACGATCAGGTTGTTGGTGCAACTGGAGCGAAAACCGCCGATGTTTCCTGTCCCGCCGTCATTGGCCAGGTCGTAGAATCCGGCCGCACCGGATCGGAAGGTCAGGAGGTATTCGCTGCCGATGGCGGTATTGCATCCGTAGTTTCGCTTGTAGGACCAACCGGTTCTCTTCCCGGTGAGCAGATCCAGCGAGAAGCCGCCGCCTCCGTTCGTGATGATGCGATTCCGCCAGAGCAGGCAGGGCCCGCCGTAGTCGACATCCTCATTGTGCCAGAGGACTTTTCCCGACTCTCCCCGGTAGGCGACCATTCCTTCACCGATCTCGTCCTTGGCGCGGTCCCGGTACTTGCTGCCGGCCTGGAGCAAAATGTCGTGCTCCGCCGAGTAATTGAGGAACGTCCCGAAAATGTTTTCGATGGAGTGCCAGAGTTCGCGTCCAGTTTTAAGATCTAGCGCGTAAAGGGTAGGCTCGATCTCGAGCCCCTCTCGATTCGATCCGGCTCGTGAAAGCTTACCGGCCGTGATGGCATCAATGCAGAAGAGCGTGGTCTCACTGACGGCGATGTTGTTGTGGCGGAAGTTGAGGGCGGCATCGCGTTTCCACAGCACCGTGCCGCTGTGCCGGTCGAACACGACCAGGCGCTTGCTGCCCGAGGAGTACCGGTTCTCCTCGAGCTTGTCCCAGAAGCTAGGGCGTCCCTGCGGCCGCGATTTTGGTTTCTTCGCATCCTTCCCCTTGCCGACCGTCACCCTGACCGGGGATGAGCTTGCGATGAGGAAATCACCCTGTGCCCCGATGTATCCCCAGTAAGGGGCTCGCTCGTCCTCGTCCCTTGCTTGGCCCAGGGTCAGCGTCTTCAAGGTTTTTCCGGTAGCGGCATCGAGTGCCAGGATTTTCTCGCCGTGAACCGCGTAGACGCGATCGGGCAACGAAACGTAATTGCTGCCGATCTCTCCCGCGCCGGAGAAGTGCCTGGTAGTGTCGTAGAATCGCCCGAAGTCCTTCATCTCCTTTTCCCAGATCACCCGACCGGTGTAGACATCGACGGAGCGCAGCATGTGCGGCCCCTCGATGAAGAGACGTCCTCCGGCCACCTGCGGGGACGGACCGTGCCCGTGACGCGGAAGGATTCCTTCGTGACTGGGACCTCCAAACCAGAGCAACCCCAGCGGCGCCTTGACCACTTTGTCCTTCGAGATGCCGGTCTGTGCCGAGTTGCCGTACTGGTGCGTCCAATCGTCGGTATCCGGCAGGGCGCCGTGCCGGGTCAGGCGAGTGGCACCATCTTTCCACGCGAGGCGCGCTTGCTTCCGGAGTGCTGACGATTCCAGGAGGGCCGCAAGCGCATCGTGTTGCCGGCGCGAAGTCAGGAGGATCGCGGTTCCGCCATAGGGACGCAGGGACTGAAAGGTCTTTTCGATCATCGCCTGGCCGCCGTCTGCGATGCCCGCCGCGTCCAGATCCTCGCAGATAATTAAGCTGGCCAGATACGGTGGGAGGGAAGCTGTGCCCACGTCGCCGACCAGGGCCGACATTCGGATTCCGTAAATCCCCGCGCGGTCGCAGCGCTGCCGAATCAGGTCGACCTTTTCGGCAGACCGGTCCAGGACGACCATGTGCAGGTTGGACTTTTCAAGGACTTCTGCGATCAGGCCCCCCGATCCGATCCCCAGTGACAGTCCGAACCCATCTCGGAGGGCCGGATTGGTCATGAATTCTTCCACCAGCTTGGCGAAGTGCTCGTTGGATGACTCTCCCAGTGGTTCGGCCTCCTGATTCGGGTGTGCGACTCCGGCCGGAGCGCCCGATTTACGGATGCCGAAGCAGTAGACGCGGGCGCTTTCCGTCACGACGAAGAGCTTCCCGTCTCCGGCGAGCATGTGATGAACCTTCCCCTCGATGTTCTCCATCCAGGTTGGCTTGCGTTCTCCCTTGTCGCCGGTGATGTCGAAGGCGGCCACCTTGCCGTCACCGGCCGTATAGACGCGGCTCCCCGCCTTGAGGAAGAGGCGGCTGGGTCCACCCTTTGGACCGATGGCGAAGAGGGATTCCTTTTTCTTTTCGCTGCGCCCGTAGATCGAACCTCTCTCTTCAAATACCAGCACCTCTCCGTCCACAAGCCGGGGGTTCTGGTTTGAGATCCGTTTTCCGTTCGCCATGCTGTAGGAGCCACCGGCCACGAAGTAGGAACCGCCTGCCGCCATCACATGGTGACCGCCGTTCTTGTTATCAAAGAGGAAATGTTTCAGACGGCCCGTGGCGAGGTCGAAGACGGCCGGAGTGGAGCGCCCTCCCGGCACCACGAGGTTGTCGCCCGAGATTGCGAGGTGACCCTGTGGAACCACCGCCGCGAAGGACGGCGCGCCGTGCGGCTGGACCGTGTAGTTCGTTCCGTCTCCGCTGTTAGTCCAAATGAACTTGCCGCTCGTTGCATCCACGGCGTGAATGAAGATTCCCATAAATGGCCAGATGCTGGCGGCGAAGTACACCCGCCCTTCGTGCACCACCGGACCACCCCGTGCCGGCCAACTCGAGACCAGACGGTGATTTCCGATCACTTTCCGCTCCGCGGGCCCGCCATTGACTTTCCACACCAGCTCACCGGAGTCCGCGCGGAGGCAGTAGAGAAACCCGTCGTCGGAAACGAAGTAGAGATGGCCCTGGTAGCCGGCCGGAGAAAATCTCACCGGTCCATCCGCAAAGAACCGCCACTGTAGTTCGCCTCTTTGCGTGTCATAGGCGGAGACGCTGTCGTTTACCGTGGACGGAACGTAGAGGCGCTTGCCCATCACGATCGGTTGCGGGACCGCATCAAATTGGAGCTTGTTTTGATTCTCGGGCCAGGCGGTGCGGGCCGCAGGGAATTCCCGCGACCACAAGAAATCCATGGTTTCGGGCAGCGCCTCGGGGGAGGAGGCACCTCGTGCCGCGTCGTATCGCCACATCGGCCAATCGGCTGCCAGGGCCGGGCCGCAGGCCAGGCCCGCCACCATCAGCGCCGCGAGGGACGAAGGGCGCGCCGGCATCAGGCTGTTGAGCAGACCGGGCGCCATGCCGTGACTATAGGCTTTGGGCTTCAGACTCTCTTCAGCGCCCCGGTCGAATCGCCGAAGCGTGCAGCCGCCACGCCGAACTCGTTGAGCATGCGCACGTAAAGGTTCGAGAGGGGGACATTGCCGCCGAGATTGACGTGCCGCCCCGGCTTGAATTTTCCGCCCGCGTGGCCGGCCACCACGATCGGGAGGTCGTTATGGTTGTGGCGGTTGCCATCCGAAATGGCGCCGCCGTAAACGATCATGGAGTTGTGCAGGAGGGACTTGCCGTCCACGTCCTTGGTCTTCTTCATCTTGTCGATGAAGTAGGCGAACTGCTCCATGTAGAACTTGTCGATCTTGGCAATCTTGGCGAGGTTGTCCTCTTTCCCCTGGTGGTGGGAAATGCTGTGGTGACCCTCCGAGACGCCGATGGATTTGAAGTTGCGGTTGCTGCCGTCGTGCGCCAGCAGGAAACTCGCGATACGGGTCGAATCCGTCATGAAGCCCAGCACGATCATGTCCATCATGAGGCGCAGGTGCTCGCCGTAGTCACCGGGAATGCCAGCCGGGGCGGGAATCCCCGGGTCCGGCGGGAGACCCATGGCCTCGATCTTCTCGATCTGGCGCTCAATCTCGCGCACGCCGGTCAGGTATTCGTGGAGCTTCTGCTGGTCGTTGCGCCCGAGATGCCTGCGCAGCGACCTCGCGTCGTGCTGGATGAAATCGAGCATCGACTTCTTGGAAGCGAAGCGCCGCGCGAAACTCTCGGCCCGCTCCTTGGCGCTCCCCGCCCCGAAGAGACGCTCGAAGACGGCCCGCGGATTGTTTTCGGGGGTCATGGGTTGCGTCTCGGACCGCCACGAGAGATTGAACTGGTAGGCGCATGAGTAACCCGAGTCGCAGGAGCCGGACTTGCGCACTCCGTCGGAGGAAAGCTCGAGGGACGGCAGGCGGGTGAGGTCGCTCACGGCGTTCGCGGCGGTCTGGTCGACGGAAATCCCGAGGTGGATGTCCGAACCGGCCGTCTTCCTGGCCCGCTGTCCGGTGAGGAAGGTGGCATTGCTGCGGGCGTGATCGCCCGGGCCGTCACCGCCGGAGGTGGCGTTCTTGTGCTCGAAGCCGGTGAAGATCTGGAACTCCTTGCGGTGCGGTTCCATCGATTCGAAGGTCGGTCCCATCTGGTACTCGGGAGTGTCCCCCTTGGGCCGCCACTGCGACAGGTTCACGCCATTCGGGATGTAGAGATAGGCCATGCGGAGAGGCGCGCCGCTGGCGGTCACAGCCGTCTTGGCGATGCCCGCGGCGTGGGCGGGACGGAATGCTTCGAGGGCCGGCAGGCTCACCGCCGTTCCCAGTCCGCGCAGGAACTTCCGCCTGTTGACGCCATAAGTCTCGGAACTCATATCAAAATAAATACGCGAAAACGGGGCCGATGCATGCAAAAAAAATCGAGCCGGGGGGCGGTCCGGATGAATGTATTGGAGGGAAGGTGAGCGTTTTACGCCGGCCGGGGCGCTGCTACCGGGACCCGCGCCGTCTTTGGAAGGGCGCACTTTCGATGATGCCGTAGATCAGCTCGCGGAGATTTCCGTCATTTTTCTCCATCCGGCTCACCAACTGGTGGATGGTGGGGGAGTCGTAGTACTCGACCCCCCGGCCGGTCGCGAAGGTGAGCATCTTCTCGGCGAGCCGGCGGTAGAAATCCTCGCGGCGGCCGTTTGCCAGGATGCGTTTCAGGCTCGCCACGTCGGTGAAGGTCTCGCCCGTGATCAGCTTTCCGCCGGTGTCGATGCGCTTCCCGTGCTCCCGCTTCCGGAACTGGCCCAGGGCGTTGAAGTTTTCCAGGCCCAGCCCGATGGGATCCATGCGGGCGTGACATCCCTTGCAGGCCGGCTTGACGCGGTGGATCTCCATCATCTCCCGCATGGTTGGGTTCTTGCCAGCGGTCTTGGCGTCCTTCAGTTCCGGCACGTTGCCCGGCGCCGGGGGAGCGGGTGTGCCCAGGATGTTGTCGAGGACAAAGAGCCCGCGCTTGACCGGCGAGGTGCGGGTGGGATTGGAACTGACGATCAGGAAGGTTCCCTGGGTCAGGATTCCCCCTCGCTCGGGATGCTCGGTGAGGTCGACCGGACGGAATTCTTCGCCCTCCACTCCGCCGATTCCGTAGAACTTAGCGAGGCGCTCGTTCAGGAAGGTGTAGCGCGCCGAGATCAGTTCCTCCGCGGGACGGCCCTTGCGCAGGATGAAGTCGAAGAGCATCTCGGTCTCGGTCCGCATGTCCCCCCGCAGGCGGGGGTCGAAGACACGGGCGGCCTCCTGGTTGGAAGCCATCCCGAGAATGACTTTGGGGTCCACCGCGGCCGTCTCGACGTCACGGGCCTGCAACCACTGGCCCACGAAGTTCTTCACGAGGCGTTGCGAGCGAGGGTCGGCCAGCATGCGGTCGACCTGTGCGCGCAGGTTCTCGCGAAGCTTCCGGTTGAAAGCAAGACTCAGGATCTCGTCGTCGGGGACCGATCCCCACAGGAAAAACGAGAGCCGGGCCGCCAGCGAGTACTCGTCGAGCCGCACGACCTTGCCCGGGTTGTTCGGTTCCGGCTGGATCTCGATCCGGAACAGGAAGCGCGGTGAGGCAAGGCAGGTCGCAATCGCTTGCTTGAGGCCGTCTTCGAACGACTTGGCGGGATGGTTGTCGACTTCCTTCACGATTCTCACCAGCCGGTCGATGGTGCTGCGATCGAGCGGCTTGCGGAAGGCGCGGCTCACGAAGCTGCGCATGATGCGTCGCGCGTACTGCTCGCGCTCTTCCTCCTTCTCGGGGGCCGGCCCGTCCACGAAGATCATGCGGTAGCCTTTCGAGTACTCGGTCTGGCTCCCATCCAGCGGTCCCCGCACGATGACCCGCCGCACCACCAGCGAGAGTTCCTCCTCGCCCCGGGAGGGTGGCCGGTTGGGAGTCAGCGCCACTTCGAATTTCTGCGATCCTTTCTTGAGATGCGCTTTCCCGGTGAGCTCGATCACGCGGCGCTGGTCCCATCCCAGGCGCTCGCGATTCACGCGCGCTCCCCCCGCCACCAGCTCGAGATCCGCACTGTGGTCGGTCGCTTCCATGGCCCCCTGGATGGCGTAGTCCAGCTGCACCTGATAGTCGCCATCCCACGGGATCTCGAGTTGGGCCGCCACCCGCTGGTTTTCGGCGAACCGCAGCCAGCGCCCCGTCTTCTTGGGGTCGCCGGAAGCCTTGAATTCCTTCCCGTCGATGTCGAAGCGCGGGACCTGCGCGGCGGCCCCCTCCGGGAGCGCGAGATTCACGACCTTTTCGGCGGCGGTGAGGTACTTCTCCATCAGGATCGGAGAGATGCTCAGGACGTCACCGATGTTGTCGAACCCGTAACCCGTGTCGTCGGGCGGAAACGCCTCGGTGGTGTCGTACTCCACTCCGAGCAAATCGAAGACGGCATTCTTGTATTCTTCCCGGTTGAGGCGCCGGATTGTGACGCGGCCCGGGTCCGGATTGTCGGGGTCGAGCTTGAAGATGTCCCGTTCGATCCACGCCAGGAGCTTTCGCTTTCCGGTGGTGGGAAGCTGTTTCTTGTCGGAGGGAGGCATGATCTGGCTGCGGACATTGCGCCAGATGGCCATCCAGTGGTCCCGGTCCTTCAGGTGGGCGGACAACTCCTTGAACTTGTCCATCGAGAGGTCGCCCTTGGAAGACCCGTCTCCGTGGCAGTCAAAGCAGTATTGTTCCAGGAGGGGACGGATCTCCTTCTTGTAGTCTCCGGGCGCGGCTCCCGCGAGGGACACCCCGAGCAACAGTAGGACGACGGCACGCATCATTCGTTGCCTTACCTTTGTCATGAATCGGGATTTCGTCAATTCGCGCCATGTAAGGGATTGTTGCGTCATTCGAAGATCGCCGCTTCTTCGAACTCCCGGCCCGAGGTGCAGAGCTCGATGGGGTGCATCCCGGGGGCGTGAGAAACCGGTCCGCTTGACCGGGACTCGAAGCCGCGTAGCTTCGCGTCGTGCGCGCCCTGCTCTTTTACCTTCTCGTCATCTGGGGCGGGTCCGCATTCGGGCAGGCCGGCGACGATGACACCCCGGGGCGCCTCGCCAGTTTTCGGAATGAGTTGGAGAACATTTTGGAGGCGAGCGGGACACCCGGCCTGGGGATAGCGCTCGTGATGCAGGATCGCGTCGTGTGGACGGCCGGTCTCGGACTGGCCGACCGGGAGTCCTCGGATCCTGTGACGGCCGATACCGTTTTTCGCATCGGATCGATCTCGAAGAGCTTTGTGGCCCTGGCGGCCATGATGCTAGTGTAGTCCGCCTTACAGATTGACCTTTAATCTGAAACTACTATACTTGTAGTATGAGAGTGGCCCAAGTGATCGAGTTGACCGCCAGTCAGCGTGCCAAACTTCTTCGCATG
>Ga0310121_10001664_pt1 | contig 22256 bp, 24 predicted proteins | sample CB27_Tmax_986_MG_FD_203504 | JGI IMG/M metagenome (GOLD analysis project Ga0310121, IMG submission 203504) | Marine microbial communities from Western Arctic Ocean, Canada - CB27_Tmax_986 | ecosystem: Environmental > Aquatic > Marine > Oceanic | place: Canada: Western Arctic Ocean | collected...
ATCGTGATCGTGATCGAAAACCAACCGGACGGCTCGCTCCCGGACCTCCAGTGAGTATCTCCTCGGTCTTCCCATGGACCCCATCCGCCCAAACAATGGAGCCTCCAGGAAACCCGGGGCGGGTCACAGCTTGAAATGGCCCCGGGGGAGGCGTTGTGTCACGAGGGCGAGGAGGGTCACGCGATGTTCGTCGTGCTCTCCGGCCACCTGGTGATTTCGCGCAGCGGCAAGCAGATTGCGGTGGGCAGCCCCGGAGACTGCTTCGGGGAGATGGCGCTGATCGAGTCGCGGGAGCGCGCGGCCACGTTGCGGGCGCTCGACGAGACGGAGATCCTGGAGATTCCCGAGTCGAGCTTCTGGGCACACATCGCCGACAACCCTGCGTCGCTCATGGCGCTGCTCCGCATCTTCTCGGACCGGTCGCGCCACGACTTGGAGGCTCTCGCCGGGGACAACATCAAGCTCCAAGCGTACGCCGATGAGGTGGAACACGCGAACCGCGAGCTCGTGCAGACTCGCAGTCAGCTCGAGGACAAGAACCGCCTCCTGGAGCGGCTTTTCGCTCTCGACACGCTGACGGGCATTGCCAACCGGCGTCGCTTCGACGACGTGTTGCGCCAGGAGTGGAAGCGCGCGGCCCGGGAGAAGGCTTCTCTCTCCCTGCTCTTTTGCGACATCGACCACTTCAAGAGGTTCAACGACACGTACGGTCACCAGGCCAAGGACGATTGTCTCGTCCGGGTCGCGCAGGCCGTAGAAGACACGCTGAACCGCCCCGCCGATCTGGCCGCGCGGTACGGCGGCGAGGAGTTCGTGGGCCTCCTGGTCGACACCGAAACAGAGGGTGCGCGGGTCCTCGGCGAACGAGTGAGGGCCCGGGTCGAGAGCCTCGACATCGAGCACTCCAGCTCCGACGTTGCCGACGTCCTGACGGTCAGCGTGGGGCTGGCCTCGACCGTGCCGAGCGGCGGGATGCGGCCCGAGGATCTCGTCGACCTGGCCGATCAGGCGCTCTACGCCGCCAAGCAGGAAGGCCGAAACCGCGTCGTGCGGTCGGGCGGGAAGCCGGACGCGGGAAGCAAGCCCACCGCCGCCCAGGGGCGGTGAGCTCGGGCTAGCTCCACCGGAACAGGCGCAGGCCCCCGCCGAAGCTCACCACGGTCCACGTCGCGAGGAGCAAGAGCGGGCCGGCCTGGGAGAAGAGCCCCAGGCCCTCCAGCGTGACCGCCCGCAGGGCGTCGATGAGCGCCGTGAGAGGGAGCACACGCAGGAACGGCTGGACGCTCTCGGGAAACCGGTCGACCGAGAAGAACACGCCGGAGCCGAGGAACATGGGCATCATGACCAGGTTCATGAGCCCGGTGACGGACTCGACGCGACGCGCGCGGGAGCCCACGAGCAGCCCCAGGCCGGCGAAGGTCGCCGCACCGAGGATCGCCACTGCGAAGACGGTGACGAGGGATCCGCGGACGGGCACACCCAGCGCGAAGTGACCGAAGCCCAAGAGCACAGCCACCTCCACGATCGTGAAGACGACCCGGGTGGTCATCTGCGCCGCGAGGAAGTCCGCCGGCCGCATGGGCGTGGCCACGAGCCGGCGCAGGAGCTTCTTCATGCGCATGTCGACCATCATGAAGCCCACTCCCCACATGCCCCCGCTCATGAGATTCATCCCGATGAGGCCGGGCACGAGGAAGTCGACATAGCGCCCCCCGGGCTCGCTCGCCGCGACGTCGTGGCCGGAGACCGGGTCAACCCGTCCGGCGGCCCGCTGAATGGCGTCGTCGGCACGGGCGCGGGCGACTCCGGCCTCTGGCCGAGAGGGGTCCAACCGGTACTCCACCTCGTCGGCCGAGGTGGCGGGAGGGACGATCACCAGGTCGGCTCGGGCCATGCGAAGATCCCGGGCCGCCCGGGCCTCGTCGGCCACCTCCACCTCGATGAGCGGCGCGGAGTCCAGGGCGGCCCGGACCGGGCCAGCACCCGGCGCGGCGAGGACGACGACCCTCGAGGGCTCGGGAGGCCGTTCGCGAAAAGCCGCAGCCAGCGCCACGGAGAGAAGCAGCGGAAAGGCGAACCCCCAGAACAAGACCTCCGGCTCGCGCTGGTACTCGCGGAAGCGGGCGACGCACAGCGCCACGAACGCCCGGCGGCGGACACCGTCACCCATCGCGCAGGTGCCTCCCGGTGAGCGACACGAAAACGTCCTCCAGGCTCGCGTGACGAGTGGCCAGACTCGCCAGCACCGCCCCGCTCGACGCGAGCTGCTCGAGAAGCGCGGGCAGCACGAGATGAGGCTCGGTGACGGTGAGCAGGAGATGCCCGGCCTCGGTGTGGACGGAGCGTACGGCGGGGAGGCGGCGAAGCTCCTCGGGTGTCGGCGACGGGCCGCCTTCACCAACCGTGATCTCCACCACGTGGTCGCCTCCGAGGGAGCGGATGAGCTCTCGCGGCGTGCCGGAAGCGATGATCCGGCCATGGTCCATGACGGCGATGCGGTCGCACAGCCTCTCCGCTTCGTCCATGTAGTGGGTCGTCAGCAGCACGGTGCGGCGGCGTTCCTTGAAGGCCCGCACGAGATCCCAGACCTGCCGACGCGACTGCGGATCCAGGCCCGTCGTGGGCTCGTCCAGGAAGAGCAGCTCCGGATCCCCCACGAGCGCGCACGCCACCGCGAGACGCTGCTTCTGCCCCCCGGAGAGCGTGCCGACGCGGGCCCGCTGCTTCTCCTCGAGCCCGACCTCAGCGATGATCTCGTCGGGCTCGCGGCCTGCCCGGTAGAAGGCCCGGAAGAGCCTCAGCGTTTCCCCCACCTCGAGCTTCTCCGAGAGGACGGTCTGCTGCAGGCACACGCCCAGCCGTTCGCGGATCTCGAGATCGTCCTGGCCCCACTGCCGCCCGAGCACGTGGACCTGACCCGACGACGGCGTGAGCAGCCCCTCGAGAATCTCGACGGTGGTGGTCTTGCCCGCCCCGTTCGGACCCAGGAGCCCGAGGCACTCGCCCGTGGCGATCTCGAAGGAGAGGCCACGAACCGCCTCGACGGAGCCGTAGTCCTTCTTGAGATCCTGGACGGCAACGGCGACCGACGCCGAGCTCAAATGAAGGTCTCGATACTGGCCCTGGCCCGTAGCCCCCTGGCGAGGCCGGACATGAAGTCGTCCTGCTGCTTCCGTTGCACCCTGGTCTTCACCTCTTCGCGCACCGCCTCGAACGGCGGGGGCGAGGCGCCGGGCTGGGCGAACGCGGCCGGATCCTTGTCGAAGAGCGCGCGGGCCTCCTCGTCGCTCACGGGTTGAACGGGCGAGGCCTCCGCGATCATGGCCTGCACGGTGTGGCGGATCCGAAGCGCGGCCTTGAAGGATTGGTTGTCGAAACCCAGCCTGGCCAGGTGGTCTCTCCACTCCTCGTCGTCGGGGTAGTCCTGCCGCGCCCGGTCGTAATCCTTCTCGATGGCGCGCGTGTCGGCCTCGACACCTCGGGCGAGCGCTTCCTGAACGAGAAGCTCCTGGTCGATGTAGCGGTTCAGGGCTCGGCGAAGTGTGAGGGGCGTCTTCTCGGCGCGCTGCCCCGGGAGGTATTTCCGAAGCTCGTCGCGGAGAAGCGGCACGACCTCGGCCAGATGAATCGGCTGGCCGTTCACCCGCGCTACGACGTCAGGGAGGGGATCGGGCAGCGGCCGGGTCGGGTCCTCCGGCTCGCTAGACGGAGACGGGGACGAGGAGACGGCCGAAATGGGAGCCCCCTCTGGCACGGAGCAGCCGCCCAGGAGAACCGCGGCGAGGACGAGGATGGTGGCGTGCGTTTTTCGCATGAAGGGCCGCCGAAAGATTAGCACGGCCGCCGGGCGACCACTCTGGACTACGATGCAGGTCGATCCATGTTCTCCAAGCGCACACGGTGGGACCTTCGGCCCAACCGTCTCTCGCGATTGCTCGAAGACAAGCGTGCGGCCGGGGCACGGGTCATCGACCTCACGGAGACGAACCCGACACGAGCGGGACTCTGCTGCCCCGAAGGACTTCTCGCTCTTCTGGGAGAATCGACCGGCCGGCGCTACGACCCGAAGCCCTTCGGGATCGAGCCGGCACGCGAGGCGCTGGCCGCCGACTTCGACCGGCGCGGAGCAAACGTCCCTCCGGAGCGGATCATCCTGACCGCGAGCACGAGCGAGGCCTATGGATTCCTCTTCAAGCTTCTCTGCGACCCGGGCGACGAGATCCTCGTCCCCCGGCCCGGCTACCCGCTCTTCGAGTTTCTTGCGGCGCTCGACACAGTGCAGGTCCGTGGGTACCCGCTCCGTCACGACGGGTCCTGGCGCGTCGACCTCGACGCCCTGAAGGCTGCCGTCTCGCCCCGGACCCGGGCCATGGTCGTCGTCAGCCCTGGAAACCCCACGGGCGCCTATCTCACGAAAGCGGAGCTGGATGCCCTCGAGACGCTGGCGTCCGAGCATGACATCGCCCTCATCTGTGACGAGGTGTTCTCGGACTTCGTCCTGGCGAGAGACCCCCGACGGCCGCCGAGTCTGGCGCACGACGGGCCTGCTCTGGCCTTCACGCTCGGCGGGCTGTCGAAGAGCTGCGGCCTCCCCCAGCTCAAGCTGGCCTGGACGGCGGTCAGCGGGCCTGCCGAGCGACGTCGAGAGGCGCTCGAGCGGTTGGAGATCGTGGCGGACACCTACCTGTCGGTGTCGACGCCGGTCCAGGTGGCCGCACCCGAGATCCTGGCCCGGGTGGAGGAGCTTCAGGCGCCGATCCGGGACCGGACCCGGCTCAACCTCGAGAGACTCCGGACCCGTTTCGATGCGCGGTCTGCGGCGAGCCTCCTCGAGCCGGAGGGGGGATGGGCGGCGGTGCTGCGCGTGCCCGCGACGCTGTCGGAAGAGGAGCGCGTCGCACGGCTTCTCGAGGAGCAGGACGTCCTTGTGCACCCGGGCTACTTCTTCGATTTTCCGCAGGAGGCCTATCTCGTGGTGAGCCTCCTCTCCGATCCGGTCGCTTTCGAGGAGGGCGTCGAGCGGCTGCTCGCCAGCCTCGTGCTATAACCCTCGTATACCCCTCCAAGGAAGCCCCAGCAGAAGATGTACGTCCAACGCGTCTCTCCAGATGAAGCGCTCGAGCTGATCGAGAAGAACGATTGGGTTTACGTCGATGTGCGCTCGGTCTACGAGTTCGATCAGGGCCACCCACGAGGGGCCTACAACGTCCCTCTCTTGCACATGGACGAGAGAGGGAGCACCGCGAACCCGGATTTTCTCTCGGTGATGGAGCGGCGCTTCCCGAAGGACGCCAACCTCGTGGTGGGCTGTCGCACGTCGAACCGATCGGAGCACGCCGTCGTCCTTCTGGCGGGCGCGGGGTTCACGAATCTGCGCCTTCAGGGAGCGGGCTTCCTCGGGACCCACGATTCGTTTGGCCGCGAGGGCCTGGGGTGGAGCCGCAAAGGCCTGCCCACGAGCCACGAGGCCGAGCCCGGGCGCTCCTGGGCCGATCTCAGCGACAAAGACGGCGAGTGAGCCCAGGCGGGGCATCGAAGACCCCCTAGCCCATGAGCCTGGCCAGGGTGACGAAGAACGCGATGATCATGACGAGCATGACGGCGAGGAGCAAGAAGGCTCGGACGGGAGTGGGCATCTCGGGTCCCGTGGGCCCGCGGCGGCGGCGGCGTGGCTCCAGGCCGAACAGAGCCCTTTCCTGGCACACCTGGCAGGCGGCCAGGTGGCGCGCCAGCTCTTCGGGCACATCGCCGGGGCTGGCGTGCTGCAACCGGGTCATCTCGACGTTTGTCAGGCACCCCGAGCGAGTTGGCGGATTGAGGTCGCTCATTGGCCGGCTCCGAAGGAATTCTACCAGCGGCACGCCACCTGGCGCCCAGGGTCGGTTGTGTTGAGATGATCGCTCCAATGACGTTCCACGAAACGGCGAGCCGCCTCTGGAAGGGTCTTCCTCGCGAGGAGAGGCTCCTCGCCGCAGGCGCATTCTTCCGTGAGCCCTCACCGGAGCTCTACGGGTCCGCGCTCGGGGCCCTTGTCAAAGCCCGCCACATGCGACCGCAGGCCGTGCGCTCCCTGGATCCGGACGCCCAGGCTCGCATCCTCGCCACGGTGCTCGACCCGGGCGAGTCTCTTGCCCAGGGCCTCCTCGTCTCGCTCCACCTCGGCGAGCGGCGGCCGCTCCTGAGCGCCTTTCTCGACGCCCTGGACCTTCCCCACGAAGACGGCATCCTGACGGAGGAGGCGGAGTCCGTCCTGGCCGCCTCGAAGGAGTCGACCCGAGGAGCCGTCAAGGCGCTCACGACGTTCCCGCAGGACCAGGTGAGGACCTACCTGAACACCCTCTGGCTGCAGGACCCGGAGCGCTGGACGGCGCTCCCGGAGAGCCTGGGCTAGCCCGTTTCCTCGGCGCTCTCGAGCGGGTAGCGAACCTCTGGCAAGCCGTCGCCCGAGGGGAGGAAGAGCCAGAACCTCTCGGCGTGGTATGGAGCACCGAGCCTCTTCGCGGCACGATCGGCGCGGGCGCTGAAACGCCTGGCACACCGGGCGCGGCCCTTCCTGTCCCGCGGAAGCACCGACTCCGCCACCTCCCGGGCCAGTGTGCGCGCCTCCTCATCGGCCGCATGGACGATGGGCTGGAGCCGCGGACCGAGGGCACGCAAGGGGTTCCAGGCCCGAGCGGTGCGCCACCTGCGGCGAGCGGTCGCCACGGTGGTGAACCGACGCCCCAGCCCCCCGGTGTCGCCTCGAAGACGGCCAGGCTCGTTTGCCCGCCAGAGCACACTCAGGAGCCGCGCCCGGGGCGCCGAGCTCACCCCCGCCGGCGGCAGCTGGGCGCCGAGCAGTGCAAGCCGTGTCCGGACCGCGCCGGGAACGAAAGCCTCCGGGCGCTCTTCGTAGAGGAACAGGTTTCGCCCGCCTTCGGTGGCAAACGCCCGGACCGCGGCTTCGTAGGCGAGGGCGTGGTCCACCGAGGCCCCGAGCCCCAGTGGCGCATGGATGTGGACCGCCCCGACGCGGGCGCCGACTCTCGCAAGGAGCTTCGCCGCGGTAATCAGGATGTCTTCGTCCTCGGGCCCACGCTCGGTCGGCGCGGAGGACGGCGCGTACTGCGAGCGACGATCCTGCGCCGCGGGCAGGCCACCGCCGGTGTAGGAGGCGCCCAGGTGACGCATTGCCTCTGAGGCCTTGCCGGGCTCCCCCGCCCGCTCGAACAGCGCCACCACCAGCACCCGGCGCCCGCGCTTGACTTCGGTGTGCACCCGGGCGGGGCACGAGAGCGGCACGTCGGCGGCTCGAGACGCCACGAACAGGGAGTCGAAGCGGTCGAGGGAGTCCGGGTCCAGAGTGCTCATGTTGTCACGACTGTCCTCAAGCCTATTCCGACTCGTCCCGTCCGCAAAAACGACGTCTCATCCGAGCCGCACGAGACGGGTCACCGGCGGCAGGCATCGGCTCTCGTCGCAGGCCTGATACGCCAGCTCGACGCTCTGGGCTCCCACGCCCCGTCGCTCGATCTCTCCCTCGATGCGCACACGCCCACGACACCCGGGGGCGCCGCCCGCTTCCGGCTCGGCGCTGGGATAGCGGACGTTGCGGAGCGAGCCGAGTATGGCGGTCACCGTGGTCGCAACGAGGTTCGGGTCGTCCGTCTGGTTCCCGTTGATGTGGAAGCCGCGCCGAATCTCCAGATCGACACGGAAGGGCTTCCAGACCTCGTCCTCCGAGCTGCCCAGGTGTCCCTCCACCTCGACCGCGTCGCGAGCCTCTTCTTCAAGGGCCTCCATGACGGGCGTTCCGGCGGGCGTGGCGGACGGGGTCGGAGAGGCGGCAACGGGTGATCCAGCGTCGTCCTCTTGCTCGTGCAGCCGCCCCAGGGCGCGCACGAGGCTGACATGCGCGAGGGGCGCTTGAGCGACGCTCTCGCCGAAGGCAAGAAGGGTGGCCTGGGCGCTGCGGGCCCAGCGCTGGTCTCCCGTGAGCTCGGACAGCTCGATCAGGTTCGAGGCCGAGACCCCGTTTCCCGACGCCAGCGCGCCGTCGAACCCGGGCTTGGCCCGAAAGAGCAGCCGGGGATCCTCCCCGGCGGCAAAGAAGCCTCCGGCCTCGACGTCGCCGAGCCTCCGCTCCTGCTCCTCGACGAGACGCACTGCTTGCTCGCCCCAGCGGTTGGCACCCGTGGCGGCGCGGAGGCGGAGGAGCCCCTCGATGAAGAACGCGTAGTCGTCGAGAAAGGCCGGCACCCGAGCCCGGCCATCCCGAAACGTGTGCAGAAGCGTCCCGGAGTCGTCGCGCAGCCTGGAGAGAACGAACTCCGCCGCACGGCTCGCTGCCTCGACGTAGCGGCTCTCGCCGACGAGCTCCCCCACTCGCGCCATGGCGCCGATCATGAGGCCGTTCCAGTCCGTGAGGATCTTGTCGTCGGTGAGCGGCCGCTCGCGGCGATCACGGGCCGCCAGAAGCGCCGCGCGCATGGGCTCGAGCTGCCGCCGCAGCTCCTCTGCCGCAATGTTGGCCTTCCGGGCCGCCCAGGTGAGCGGCTCGGGCAAGTAGACGACGTAGCGATCGGCCTCGAACGTCGGCGACCCGTGCAGACCGTAGACCGAGCGAAAAAGGTCCCCGCCGGGCAAGGGCAGCGCCTCCTCGAGGTCTTCTTCGGTCCACGTGTAGTACGCCCCCTCGTGGCCGTCCGTCTCAGCATCGATCGCGGAGAGGAAGCCGCCCTCGGCCGAGGTCATCTCCCGCAGCACGAAGTCCAGCGTGAACCGCGCCACCCGATCGAATCCCTGACCCCGAGCGAGGGTCGCCGTCTCGGCGTAGAGCCGCGCCAGCGCCGCGTTGTCGTACAGCATCTTCTCGAAGTGCGGAACGAGCCAGTCGGCGTCGGTCGAGTAGCGGTGAAAGCCCCCGGCCAGGTGGTCCATCATCCCGCCGCGGGCCATGTGATCGAGGGTGACCACGAGCATGCGAAGGGCCTGCTCGTCCGAGGACCGATCCAGCAGGAAGTCGAGGTTCGACGGCGACGGGAACTTGGGGGCGGGGCCGAACCCGCCCCGCTCGGAGTCGAAGCGGCCGGCGAGGTCGTTCTGCAGGCTGTCTGCCAGATCGGGATCGGGGAGACGAGCCGCCGGCTCCCGGGCCCCGGCGAGATTGACCTCCATGGCCTCCGCCAAGGCCGCCGCCCGCTGCATCAACCCGGGACGCTGGAGGAGCCACGCCTGGCGCAGCGACTGCAGCACCTGGGAGAACGCGGGCCTCCCCAGGCCGTCGTGGGGAGGGAAGTAGGTGCCGGCAAAGAAGGGCTCGAGGTCGGGCGTCAGGAACACCGAGTTCGGCCAGCCCCCGGCCCGGGTCATCAGCTGCGTCGCGATCATGTAGATCTCGTCGACGTCGGGGCGCTCCTCGCGATCCACCTTGATGTTGATGAAGCCCTCGTTCATCGCCCGGGCCACGTCCGGGTCGGAGAAGCTCTCGCGTTCCATGACGTGACACCAGTAGCACGTGGAGTAGCCCACCGAGAGAAAGATGGGACGGTCCTCGTTTCGGGCGGCCTCGAAGGCCTCTTCACCCCAGGGGTACCAGTCGACGGGGTTGTGGGCATGGAGCAGCAGGTAGGGACTGGACTCGGCCGCCAGACGATTCGCCACCGCACCTCTCGCCGGGCCGTCCCCTGCCAGAGATCGGCCCCTGAAACGGCCGAGGCCGCTCGCGCGGCCTCGGGTCCATCGTTCGGCTGTACGGATATGAGTGCTGGTAGCGGGGGCGGGATTTGAACCCGCGACCTTTGGGTTATGAGCCCAACGAGCTACCTGACTGCTCTACCCCGCGTCAATTCAGCGTATGAAGGAGTCTAGCAACCGTATCTTTGAGAGTCAACGATTGTCAACGAAGCGCGACGTGGCCGTTCGCCGGATCCGACGAACTGGATCGACAGGGCGGCACGGGCTCCTGCCAAGGACACAATCGGTCAGCCTGAGGAGCCCTACGGAGAGACTCTTCCGCGCTCCCCCGAGACGGCCACGCTTGGAGTGACACCTTTGTCCCTTGCTCCGGCAACCGGCCAGAGCCGCTTCCAGGCTCTGCACGAGCCTGTGAGAACCGGCCAAAACATGTCCCCGGGGGCCGGAACGGCGAACCTTTTCCGCCGACGGCCCGTCCAAGCCAATAGAGGCCCGGCGGAGCGGGCCTCGGAGAGGAGGCGTCATGAGTACCAGTCTCGCAGCTGTCCAGGCGCACTGCCCACTTTGTGGTACCTCCGTGCTCGCCGTCGCCCCGGGCGGGCGGGTCGTCTCGGAGGACCTGCATCCCATCCTGCTCGATCGGGATTTCGGCCACGGCTACATGCTGTGCAACGGCTGCGGCGTCCTCGCCGACATTCCGGACGACCTGACCTTCAACTGACATCTGCTCCTGGCCCCGGGCCCGCCTCCACGGGCCCGGGGTGTGCCGTTTCCGCTTGACGCGGGGGCTTCGAGCGGAGCAAACTCGGCATCATTAGAGGCCGTCGTTGCGGCTCGGAAACGGGCGCACGGCTCCGAAGCGAGCCGACCGCGCTTCCAGTCAGTTGGAGGGGAATGCATGTCAGATGATACGCCTTGGGGTTCGACGGGACCGACAGACACTCCCGCGGAAACTCCCGAGCCCAAGAAGGACGCACCCACCGCCTCCGAGGCTCTGCAGGATGCGCGGCAGGCATGGTCGACCACTGCCGCCTTCACCAAGAGCGAGGTGGCTGAATCCACCGAGGCCACCCAGCGGACCTTCGATGATGCCGCCAGGAAAGTGAAGGCGGCCGCGAAGGAGGTCACCCGCAAGGTCACCGCGCGAAAGAAGGCGACCAAGAAGAAGGCTGCGAAGAAGACTCCCAAGAAGGCCACCAGGAAGGCCGCTCGGAAAACGGCTCGGAAGAAGAAGGCCGTCAAGAGGGTCGTGAAGAGGAAGGTGGCACGCAAGAAGAAGGCCGTGAAGAAGAAGGCCGTGAAGAAGAAGGCCGTGAAGAAGAAGGCCGTGAAGAAGAAGGCCGTGAAGAAGAAGGCCGTGAAGAAGAAGGCCGTGAAGAAGAAGGTCGCGAAGAAGAAGAGGGTCGTCAAGAGGGCGAAGAAGAAGGCCGCCAGGAAGAAGAAGGCCGCGAAGAAGCGCTAGCGCTCGAGTCCCGGCTACTGGCCCCAGGTGAGGATCGCGGTCTTCAGCCCGTCGGTGCCCCGTGCCATCCGATCGAGGACGCCGGGCAGCCGGTCCAGGGGTTCCTCGCCCGTGATGAAGGCGTTCGAGTCCACGTGGCCGTCGGCGATCAGGCGAAACGCCTTTCGCAAGCTCCCCGGGGTGTGGTGAAACGTCGACTTGATGGTCAGCTCCTGGTAGTGGAGTCGCTGCGAGTCGATGCCCACCCGGCTGTCCGCCGGGCAGCCGGCGAAGAGGTTCACGACCCCGCCCTTGCGGACGGCCCGAATGGCCGCCTCACAGGTTTCGGGCTGACCCACCGCCTCGATCACCACGTCGGGGCCGTGACCGTGGTGGCTCTGCTCCTTCAACCGCTCGCCGAGGTCCACCGAGGGTGACGCTTCGATCACGTTGGCAGCCCCGAGCTCGAGCGCCTTGTCCAGCCGACCGCGATTGCGTCCAGCAACGGTCACGTGCGCACCACGCAACCGCGCCAGCGCTACGAACATCAGACCGATGGGCCCGGCGCCGATCACCGCCACCGACTGTCCTCGACCGATCCAGCTCTCTTCCACGCCCCGGACGACGCACGCGAGCGGCTCGACCATGGCCGCCTCGCGAAAGCCCACCCCGTCTTCGAGACGGATGAGGTTGTGCTGGACCACCCGGGCGGGAATCCGGGCGAACTCGGCATATGCGCCGTTCCAGAACTGCAGATCGTCACACAGGCTCGGCCTGTCGTGCCGGCAGAAGTGGCACTGGCCGCACGGCGCGGAGTTGGCCACGACGACCGGCGCCCCGAGATCAACACCCTCGACGCCGGCTCCGACGTCCTCGACGATGCCCGCCACCTCGTGTCCGAACACCGAGGGTGGCGTGATCATCCGCGCGTGGTAGCCCCGGCGGAAGACCTTGACGTCGGTGCCGCAGGTGAGGGCCACTCGGGTGCGCAGCAGCACGTCCCTCCGCTCGAGCCGGGGGATGTCGACCTGCTCGATGCGCACGTCCTCCCGACCGTGCAGGACGGCGGCCTTCATCTGCGCGGGCACGTTCTCACCTCGCTTTGGGCTCTCTCTCGACGACGACCTTGAGCGTGCCGGGCCCGGGCTGGAAAGCCAGATCGAAGGCCTCCAAGGCCCGCTCGAAAGGGAGCCGATGGCTCACCAGCTCGAGCACGCGGATCTCCCGGCCGAACACCAGCCGGGCGGCCTGGTCCTGGACGTCGACGGAGGCGCTGTCCGCTCCCCGCCCGTCCGTCAGCCCTCGGACCTCGGCGGCCACGTCGACTCCTGCGTCGAGGACCTCGGTCGCCCCGAGAGAGCGTCCCAGCCCCCGGCGCTCCTCGAGGAGATCGGACACGAAGACACTGACTCCCGACCAGCGGAGGAGCTGCATCAGGAGCAGCCCGATGGGCCCCTGACCCACTACGAGGGCGGTCTCCCCTTTCGAGACCCCGGCCTTGAGCACGGCCTTGAGGCAGGTGTTGACCGGCTCGACGAAGACCGCCTCCTCGGGTCGGACGCCGTCGGGGATGGGGATGGTTCCCTCGTCGACGATCCAGTCGAGAGCCTTCACGTACTCGGCATACCCGCCCCCGGCCGCCTCGAAGCCCGCCGTGGTGCCGTTCTGCTTGTATCGGGGGCACTGCGCGAAGACCTTCCGCTGGCAATAGAAGCACGCCTTGCAAGGGATGTGGTGATGACCACGACCCTCTGGCCCTCGCCAGGACCGCGAGTCCCAGCCCCGAGGGCCACAACGGTGCCGGCGATCTCGTGGCCGAAGACCCGGGGTCCGGGCAGGAGACCCTTCTCGACCTTCTTGAGGTCGGTGGGGCAGATTCCGCAGGCGTCGACGCGGACGAGCATCTCCCCCGCCCCCGGCTTCGGGATGGGGATCTCCTCGAGGCGCAGGTCGTCCTTCCCCCGGTAGACCACAGCCTTCATGCGGCGCTCAGCCGCCAAGGAGGCTCCTCAGGACGAAACAGGATGTTCTCCCTGCGCTCGCGCAGGCGGCGATAGAAGTACGGGACCCAGTGGGTGCCGTAGGGCACGTAGATCCTCACGTTGTAGCCGTCGCCCACGAGCTGGCTCCACCGTTTCGGGCGAAGGCCGTAGAGCATCTGGAACTCGAAGCGGGAGCGCTCGATCCCCTCCTGACGAGTGAACTCCATGGCATCGCGGACGAGCTCCTCGTCGTGTGTGGCGATCGCCGGGTACCTGCGGCTTTTCAGGAGAAGGTGCGCGGCTTCCCGGTAGCTCCTGCGGATCTCGGGCATCTCCTGCAACGCCACGTCCGGGGGCTCCGTGTAGGCGCCCGTGCACAGCCGCACGCTGTCGCCCCGCTCGACCGCCGTCCAGACGTCGTCCAGTGTGCGATGCAGGTACGCCTGAAGGACTATGCCCACGTTGTCGTAGCGCTTGCGAAGGTCCTGGAAGATCTCGATGGTGTCCTGGGTGTGCTTCGAGCCCTCCATGTCCAGTCGGACGAACCCCCCCGACCTCCCGGGCCACGTCCAGGATGGAGGCGGTGTTCTCCAGGCACACCTCGCGAGAGATCTCCTGGCCCATGGAGGACATCTTGATCGACACGTTCCGCTCGACCTCCCCGGGGATGAGTCGGAGCAGTCGCTTCGCGGCATCGGCTGAGCGGCCGGCCGCCGCACGGTCGTGGACGTCTTCGCCGAGCTTGTCGAAGGTGGCCCGAATGCCCTTCGACTGGAGCCGCTTGCCGACCGCCACCGCCTCGTGAGGCTCTTCTCCCGCCACGAAGCGCCTCGCAAGGAACGTGAGGGCCTTCATCCCCTCTTCGCTCGGCGCCTGGGAGGAGCCTCGTGGGTGGCGGTGACCACGCTGGAGATGCCGCCGCGAACGGTGAACGACCCCTCGACCGTCATGCGCCGCGGCCTGGTGGCGCGGACGAGATCGTCCAGGATGACGTTGACAACGTCCTCGTAGAAGACCCCCCGGTCGCGGAAGGCCTGCAGGTAGAGCTTGAGGCTCTTGAGCTCCACGCACCGGCGGTCCGGCACGTACGTGATGCGGATGGTCGCGAAATCGGGCTGCTCCGTCTTGGGGCAGACCGACGTGAACTCCGGGCATGTGTGCTCGATGGTGTAGTCGCGACCCGGGTGGGGGTTGGTGAAGCTGTCGAGCTGGGCCATGCCAGAGACTATTCTAGCCCTGCTCACCCTCGCCTGGAGGCGGGTAGTCCGCCCGCGCCACCTTCAGATCGAGGGCGATCTCCTCTCGAAGCTTGTCCGGGCGAACCACGGTGACGTGGGGCAGGAAGCCCTTGATCCACGCCTTGAGCTCGAAGCCCGGCGCCACGTCCATGACGAGGCGCACCCCGCCGTCGGGCTCGTCGTCGAGGCTCTGGCTCTCGTGCCACGTGCGCTCGCGGATGTAGCCGGCCATCTCCGGCCGAAAGAGGAGCTCGACGGTCTCGGCCGGTCCTCCGGAGATGCCGAAGGCGGAGCGGGCGTACTCCGAGGGGCTGAAGTCGGAAGGGATCTCGAAGCCCTGGTCGAGGATCTCCATCTTCTGGAATCTCTCCACCGCGAAGGTGCGCACCTCGGCGTACTCGTGGGCCCGGGCGTACAGGTAGAGCCCGCCGCGATAGTAGACCAGCCGGTAGGGATCGACGGTGTACTCCTTGGTCCGGCGGCTCTGGAACGAGTAGTACGCGATCCGGGCCTGTCGCTGGTGCAGGATCGCGTCGATGAGGCCCGCGATGACGTCCTGCTTGGCCGAGTAGTCCTTCCAGGGATCCGGGCGCGCCGAGAACAGCTCCTGGATCCGGGCCAGGTAGGGCAGGCTCCGAGCGGGCAGGGCCTCGGTGATCTTGGCAAACGCCGACTCGAGGTCCTGGGCAAACGGCGCGCCCCCCAGGAAGGAGAGCATGTTGCGGCTGAAGTAGAGCGCCGCCAGCTCGGACAGGGTGAAGCTCTGGGTCAGCTTCTGCTCGTAGCCGTCGATGAGCCGCCACACCTTCTTGCCGTCCTGGCGGTCGTCGTACAGGGGAAACCCGGCCTCCTGGAGCGCCTCCAGATCCCTGCGGATGGTCCGCTCGGTGACCCCGTACTCCTTCGCCAGGGCGGCGGCACTCGTCCAGCGCCCCGCCTCGATCGTCTTCAGGACCTTCCACTGCCGAATGACCTCGGCGTTGCGCATGCGATTCGCTCCCTCGCGAGCGAATTCTAGCAGCCCCACCCCCACCCTTGCTGCGCTATACTCCCCGGCGACCCCACCCCGGCGGAGGATCCGATGTCGGATCGTGCACCCAGACTCGGCGATGAGATCGACGACTACTGCCCCCGGTGTCGGCTGCTCCTCAATCACGACATCACCAGCCTCTTCGACGGGCAGGTGGCGAAGGCGACGTGCCGTACCTGCCACAACACCCACGATTACCGTCACGCCGAGATCCCCACGCGGCGCTCGAAGAAGAACGACAAGAAGGCTCTTCTCGATCAGGTCCTGGCCACCATGCCCCGGCCGCCCGAGCCGCCGCCCCCTCCGCCGGCCCCCTCGCGAAAGAAGCGCGACCTCTGGGCCGAGGTCGAGAGGATCAAGGGACTGAAGAAGGACTAACGGGGTGCGCGCCGTCGATCTGATCCAGCGCAAGCGCGACGGTGAAGAGCTCAGCGAAGAGGAGATCGATTTCTTCGTCCAGGGCTACACCCGGGGGGAGATCCCGGACTATCAGGCCTCGGCGTGGGCCATGGCCGTGTTCTTCAAGGGCATGAGCCCGACGGAGACCCGGACGCTGACCGAGTCGATGATTCGCAGCGGCGAGGTCCTCGACCTCTCCACTCTCCGTGGCCCGAAGGCGGACAAGCACTCGACCGGCGGTGTGGGCGACAAGACCAGCCTCATCCTGGCTCCCCTCGCCGCCGCCTGCGGCGTCTTCGTGCCCATGATCTCGGGCAGGGGGCTCGGGCACACCGGCGGAACCGTCGACAAGCTGGAGTCCATCCCCGGCTTCCGCGTCCGCCTGGGCCTCAGCGAGTTCCGCTCGGTGCTCGAACGATGCGGTCTCGGGCTCATCAGCCAGACCCCGGAGATCGCGCCGGCCGATCGCCGGCTCTACGCCCTGCGCGACGTGACGGCCACGGTGGAGAGCCTCCCGCTCATGGCCGCCTCCATCATGAGCAAGAGGATGGCGGCGGGAGTCGACGCCCTCGTGCTGGACGTCAAGTGCGGCGAGGGAGCCTTCCTGCGCTCCGAGGAGGAGGCGCGAGCCCTGGCGCAGACCATGATCTCCATCGGTGGGGGCATGGGCCGCAAGGTCGTGGCCCTTCTCACGCTCATGGAGCAACCGCTGGGACGCGCGGTGGGAAACGCCCTCGAGGTGGCGGAGAGCATCGAGACGCTGAAGGGGCGCGGTCCCAGGGATCTCGAGTCCCTGTCGGTGGAGCTGGCGGCGTGGATGTGCCACCTGGCGCGAGGGGAGCCCCTGGACGGGGCACGGGCCCGCGTCCGCGAGGCGCTCAAGTCCGGGGCGGGCCTGGACAAGCTCCGCCAGGTGATCGAGCTGCAGGGTGGCGATCCCACCGTCTGCGACAACCCGAAGCGGCTGCCCCAGGCTCGGGACACGGTCGTGGTCCGCTCGGAGCGGGACGGCCGGCTGGCGCGACTGTCCGCCCGGGCCGTGGGGCAGGCCGGCATGCTCCTCGGCGCCGGTCGCGAGACCGTGGACGCCACCATCGACCCTGCCGTCGGGTTCGTGTTTCACAAGAAAGTCGGCGATCCCGTGGCCAGGAACGAGCCGATCGCGACGGTCCACGTGGGCTCCCAGGGGAGGCTCGAGCCCGCCCTCGCACTGCTGAGAGGGGCCATCGAGGTCCGGGCCGAGGCGCCTCAGCCTCGGCGGCTCGTGATCGACATTCTCACTTGAGCGAGTCCAAGGAGGCCGATTGCCCAATCTGCTCTTCATCCTGTTGACGGTTGCCACGGATCCCATCACCCAGGCCCGGGAAGGTGGGCTCGACGTGGGCCTCCTCGAACGGGCCACGGGGTTGCTAGGGATCGCCGCCATCCTGGCCATCGCCTGGCTCTTGAGCTACGACCGGCGCCGCGTGCCCTGGCGGCTCGTCGGCGCCGGCCTCGCGCTGCAGGCGAGCTTCGGAGTCATCGTTCTCAAGACCGCGCCGGGACGGTGGTTCTTCGAACGAGTGGGTGACGTGGTGAACGGCCTGCTGGCCTTCAGCGGAGAGGGCGGCCGATTCATCTTCGGCAACCTGGTGGAGAATACGGTGCCCGTGGGCATGCCGGGGACGGAAGGCGCCCTGGACACCACAGCGGGATTCCTGGCGAGCACGGGCTCGCTCTTCGCGTTCGGTGTGCTGCCGACCATCATCTTCTTTTCGGCTCTCATGTCGGTGCTGTACTACCTGGGCGTCATGCAGGTCGTGGTCAAGGGCCTGGCCTGGGTGATGCAGCGCACGCTCCGGACCTCGGGCGCGGAAACCCTCTCCGCCAGCGGGAACATCTTCCTCGGGCAGACCGAGGCGCCGTTGCTCATCAGGCCCTTCGTGGAGAAGCTGACCTCTTCGGAGCTCTTCACCGTGATGGTCGGAGGCTTCGCCACCGTCGCCGGCGGCGTGTTCGCGGCGTACGTCCTGATGCTCCAGGGGATCTTCCCGGACATCGCCGGCCACCTCCTCGCCGCCAGCGTGATGAACGCCCCGGCGGGTCTCCTTCTCTCCAAGATCATCCGGCCCGAGACCGACACGCCCATGTCCCGGGACGCCCTGCACGTCGCCGTGGAAACGACCGATTCCAACGTGGTGGAGGCCGCGGCGAACGGAGCGGGGACGGGGGTCCAGCTGGCTCTCAACATGGGGGGCATGCTGATGGCGTTCATCGCCCTCGTCTCCATGGTCAACTTCGGCATTGGCTGGGCAGGCGATCTCGTGGGCATCGGGGGGCTCAATCTTCAATCCATCTTCGGGGTCGTCCTGAGGCCCCTCGTCTGGGTGATGGGGGTCCCCTGGGGCGAGACGGCCTACGTCGGGGGCTTGATGGGGCTGAAAGTCGTCCTCACGGAGTTCGTGGCCTACGCAAAGTTCGGTGCGGACGTGACTGCGGGCGCGGTGGTGCTCTCCCCGCGGGCTTCGATCATCACGGCCTACGCCCTCCTGGGGTTCGCCAACCTCCCGAGCATCGGCATCCAGATCGGCGGCATCGGAGGGCTCGCCCCGTCGCGCCGCGGCGACCTGGCCCGCTTCGGTGTGCGCGCGATGCTGGCAGGCAACCTCGCGGCGTTCATGAGCGCGACGCTGGCAGGGATGCTGCTGTGAGCGACCTCCTGGCGCGGCTCGACGAAGCCACGAGGGTCGTCCGTGAGCGCACGCCTCTCCGGCCCGCGATCGGCGTCGTTCTCGGGTCGGGCCTCGGCGACTTCACGGACGGTCTCCAGGATGCGGTGACGCTCCCCTTCGACGAGATCCCCCACGTCAAGAGCGCCACCGTCGTCGGCCACACCGGCGCCCTCGTCGTCGGAACGCTGGACGGCGTCCCCATCGCCGCTCTCAAGGGACGCCTCCACTATTACGAGGGCCGGCCTCTGGCGGACGTCGTCTTTCCCACCCGCCTCCTCGGGCGGCTTGGCGTCCGCGCCCTCGTTCTTACCAACGCCGCCGGTGCCATCAACCCGGACTTCCAGCCCGGCGAGCTGATGATTCTGCGAGACCACATTAACCTGCTCGGCAACCCGCTGATGGGTCCCAACGAGGAGGGCCTTGGCGAGCGGTTTCCCGACATGTCCACCGCCTACGACCCGGCGCTCAGGGAGATCGGGGCCCGGGCTTGCGCCTCCGCGGGGATCACCGCCCACGAGGGCGTCTACATCGCCGTCACGGGACCCTCCTACGAGACACCGGCGGAGATCCGCATGGCCCAAACCCTCGGGGCCGACGCCGTGGGGATGTCCACGGTGCCCGAGGTCATCGCGGCCCGGCACATGGGGATTCGAGTGCTGACCCTGTCGTGCCTGACCAACATGGCCGCCGGGGTCATCGACCGCCCCCTCGACCACGCCGACGTCCTCCGCGTCGCCGAGAGACTTCGATCGACGCTCCTGGATGTCTTAACTGGCATCGTCAAGGACATTGCGGAGACGTCATGAGCGCCGCCCGCGGACGACGGCGTCCCTCCCGCACCACCATGGCGGAGATGTCCCGGCTGGCCTTCGAGGCCCGGGAGAAGGCCCGGGCGCCCTACTCGAAGTTTCGGGTGGGGGCCGCCTTGAAGACCCGGGAGGGTGAGATCGTCACCGGCTGCAACATCGAGAACGCCTCCTACGGGCTGACGATCTGCGCAGAAAGAGTTGCGGTCTTCAAAGCGGTCTCCGGGGGCCTGGACGACTTCGACGCGATCGCTGTGGTGGTCGACGCCCCGCGACTCACGGCTCCCTGCGGGGCCTGCCGACAGATTCTGTGGGAGTTCTGTGGCAACCTCTGGGTGCGCATGGAGGATCTCAAGGGGCGCTCCCGGACCCTGCAGCTGAGCGAGCTGCTCCCACTGCCTTTCGACAGGAGGAACCTTTGAGTCCTGCCTCTGGCCGACGCTGGGTAACGGATGCCTAGCCGCCGTAAACGACGATGTCCCTCAGGTTGCGGTATTTTTCGTTGTAGTCGAGGCCATACCCGACCACGAACTCGTCCTCGATGGTGAAGCCGACGTAGTCGACGTGGACGTCGACGAGGCGCCGGGAGGGCTTGGAGAGAAGCGTCACCACCTTGAGCGACTGGGGTCCCCGGGCCGCGAGAAGGTTCGTGAGGTAGTTCAGCGTGAGGCCCGTGTCGACGATATCCTCCACCACCAGGACATCCCGCCCCTCGAGGCTCTGGTCCAAGTCCTTCACCAGCTTGACCTCGCCCGTCGACTTGGTCACTCGACCATAGGAGGAGACGGCGATGTAGTCGAGGGTGAGAGACAGGTCGATGGCCTGGGCGAGGTCCGTCATGAAGGGACAGGCCCCCTTCAACACGCCCACGAGATGCGGCTCGCTGCCCGAGTAGTCGGCGGTGATCTGCTTCCCCAGATCCAGGATGCGCTCCTGGATCTGGTCGAAGGAAAGTCGCACGTTCATCGAGCCGCCTCCATGCATGGGGGCAGATGATACTCTTTGCAGCATTCTTACGTCCCGGCGCCCAAATTGCGGATCTTTTGGCGCCTCCGTCTCGTTTTAGGAAGTGAGGCCGTTCATACTCGCCCGGACGCGTCGGAGAGGCTCGCGTGCCCGTGGGGTAGAATTCCCCGTTTTCCACAGATGGCGCACCGCCTCGAGAGGCAAGCCTGGAGGTCACGAAGGACTATGAGAGCTAGGATTCCGGCGCTTTGCGCATTGCTGCTCGCGGTCGGTCTCGTTCCCGGGGCAACCGCCCAGGAGCACGAGGGGCCGACCCTGGAGTTGTCATTGGACGACGCCGTGGAGCAGGCCCTCGAAGGAAACATCGACATCGCGGTCAGCCGCTACGACCCGGAGATCGCCGCGCAGAGCGTGATCTCGGCGGAGGGTTTCTACGACCCGTTCCTGTTTGCCAACGTGGACCACGACTCGACGGACACCAAGGGGACCAGCTTCTTCAGCGGGGGCGACGTCGTCAATACGAAGCGCCAGCTCTGGAACATCGGAGCCGCGATCCCCGTCAAGACCGGCGGCCAGTTCGACATCGCCTGGAGCAATCGCAAAAGCGACACCAACAACTCCTTCACGACCTTCAACCCGATCTACGCCACGGGGATCTCGTTCGGCGTGACCCAGCCGCTCTTCAAGAACTTCAAGATCGACGCGCCCCGGCGCCAGCTGCGACTCTCCAAGATCAACCGCAACATCTCGGACATCGCCTTCCGCCAGGGGGTCATCAACGCGGTGGCAACCACGAAGCTCGTCTACTACGACCTCGTCTACTCGATCAAAAATCTGGAGGCCGCGCAGAAGAGCCTCGACCTCGCCAAGAAGCTCCTCGGGGAGAACGAGATCCGTGTGAAGGTCGGGACGATGGCCCCCCTCGACATCGTGGAGGCCCGCTCCGAAGTGGCCTCCCGGGAGGAGTCGGTGATCGTGGCCGAGAACCTCGTCTTCAACACCGAGGACAACCTCAAGCGGGTGATCTTCCCCCAGAACGACCCGAACATGTGGGCCACCCGGATCATCCCCACCACCGACCCGGTGGCCGAGCCGATGCCGGTCAATCTCGACAGGGCCGTCCGGAACGCTCTCGAGAATCGCACCGACGTGAGATCCGCCCGCCAGGCTCTCCAGCGCTCGGACATCGACGTGTTGTATCGGAGCAACCAGACCAAGCCGCGCCTCGACTTCGTGGCCGCCTACGGCGGCTCCGGAGCCGGCGGCACCCAGCTCGTCCGCGAGCCGCCCATCGGCGGCGAGATCGTCGAAACGATCCCCGGCGGCTACGGGGACGCCCTCAGCGAGGCCTTCGGCGGCGACTTCCCCACCTGGAACATCGGGCTCCAGTTCTCCTACGCAATCCCCAACCGCACGAACAAGTCTCTGGCCGCCCAGGCCCGGCTGAGCCGCGAGCAGGCCGTCGTCTCGCTGCGCCGCCTCGAGCTGCAGGTGGCGCAGGAGGTCCGCACCGCCGGTCGTGGAGTGCTCTCGGGCTTCAAGCGGGTGGGCTCCACCACCGCAGCCCGGGACCTCATGGAGCAGAGGCTGGACGCTGAGCAGAAGAAGTTCAACGCGGGGATGTCGACGAACTTCCTCGTCACGGCCGCCCAGCGCGACCTCGCCGACGCCGACGTCGCCGAACTGCTGGCCATTGCCGAGTACCGCAAGAGCGTCGTCAACTTCCAGCGGGTCCAGGAGGCGGGTCTCAGCGGCACCGGCGCCGCGCTCGTCCTGGGCGGCGCGGCCGGCAACCAGGGCGGCCAGGCGATTCTCTCGGGCGCGGCGGCAACGGGAGTCGGCCAGGCCACCAGCGGCATCCCGCAGTTCTAGCGACGGAAGGGAAGGGGTCAGGTCTTGAATCGTAGCATCGCGGATCTTCACTCGCGCGCGACGCTACAATTCAAGGTGGGTCGGGGACCGGCGCGGTGCTCCTAAGGCTTGGACTTGGCTGTATCCACCGTTTCCG
>Ga0310121_10001665_pt1 | contig 22236 bp, 16 predicted proteins | sample CB27_Tmax_986_MG_FD_203504 | JGI IMG/M metagenome (GOLD analysis project Ga0310121, IMG submission 203504) | Marine microbial communities from Western Arctic Ocean, Canada - CB27_Tmax_986 | ecosystem: Environmental > Aquatic > Marine > Oceanic | place: Canada: Western Arctic Ocean | collected...
CCTCCTCCTCCGCCAGGCGTTCCAGATCTCGAAGAGGTCGAGGACATCATCGGTGATCGGGCGCTCACGACCCGCGAGCGTATGGAACAGCACCGTTCCGATCCGACGTGTAATTCCTGTCATCGAGTCATAGATCCTATCGGCCTCTCGCTCGACAACTTCGGAATCACGGGCAAGTGGCGGATCCGAGAGAGTGGCAACCCGCTGGATACGCGAGGAGAGCTATATGATGGAACGCCCATTGCAGGCCCTGCGGGCCTCCGCCGGGCGCTTCTGAACCGCCCGATCCCGCTCATCCGGACCTTTACGGAGAATCTGCTCGCCTATGCTCTTGGGCGCCGGGTCGAACACTTCGATCAACCCATGGTACGAAAGATCGTTCAGGTCGCGGAAGCGGACGGATATCGAATGGCGACATTCATCTTGGGTATCGTGAAGAGCGATGCCTTCCGTATGCAACGCGCCAGCGCAGCAGGGCAGCAGGCCGAACAGGATCAGTAACTAAGAATACGAACGGAGACAGATGACATGGGATTTATTACTGGTAAGCACATCCCCCGGCGCACGTTCCTTAAGGGCGCGAGCGCTTCGGTCGCGTTGCCATTCCTTGATGCGATGGTACCTGCCGGGCTGGTGTGGTCCAAGGCACCGCGCGTGGAAGACCCCACCCGTCTGGTCGCGATCGAAATCGTGCACGGCTCGGCAGGTAGCAATAAGTGGGGTGCCACCCAAAACCTGTGGTCGCCAAGCACGGCCGGACGAGACTTTGATCTCTCCCCGAGTTCACTCCTGCCACTGGAGCCATACCGGGATTATTTGACGATCATCAGTGATACCGATGTAATAAATGCCGAGGCTGCAGAGGCCAAGGAAATCGGGGGCGACCACTTTCGGTCCAGTGCAGTTTACTTAACCCAGGCACACCCGAAACAGACCGAAAATTCGGATGTCCTTGTTGGCACTTCCCTTGACCAGATCTACGCGCAGCGGTTTGGTCAGGACACACCAATCCCCTCCATGCAACTCTGCATCGAGAACGTCGATCAAGCGGGTGGTTGCGCGTATGGCTACGCGTGCGTCTACACCGACACGATTAGCTGGGCCTCGCCCACGGAACCGCTTCCGATGATCCGCGACCCTCGGGTCGCATTCGATCAACTTTTCGGGGCTGGCGGAAGCCCGGAAGAGCGCGCCGCGCGCAGGCAGACCAGCCGGAGCATCCTCGACTGGATCGCCGATGACTTAGCAATACTCAAACGGTCACTAGGACCGAATGATCTGACGCGTCTTGATCGGTATCTGGACAACGTTCGGGAGCTTGAACGGCGTATTCAGAACGTCGAAAGCCAGAACAAAACGGGGGAGGCTCGCGAGTTACCGGAGGCTCCGGCGGGTGTACCAGACTCTTTCAGCGAGCACGTGAAGCTGATGTTCGACCTACAGGCACTCGCATTCGCTTCCAACATGACACGCGTGTTCTCGCTCAAGCTGGGGCGTGACGCATCCTCCCGCGTCTATCCGGAGAGCGGAACGGACTCTCCGTTCCACCCTGCGTCACACCATGGTGGGCAAGAGGAACAGGTACTCAACTTCGCTACGATAAATAAATATCACGTCGGCTTGCTACCTTATTTCTTGGACCGGCTGAAGGAGATCCAGGAAGGCGATACTAATTTGCTGGACAAGACGATGATCCTGTATGGCTCCCCGATGGCAGACTCCAACCTGCACAATCATCGCCGCTGTCCTTTGATCGTGCTCGGTGGCGCAAATGGGAAACTTGAGGGCAATCTGCACGTGAAGGCTGCCGATGGGACACCGATGGCCAACGCGATGCTCACCCTGATGCACAAGCTAGGGCTTGAGGACATCACCAAGTTTGGGGACAACACGGGCGCTCTCGCGCTTTCAGCGTAGGGCTGAGGAATCCATGATGCACCAGGCACAATGGCTTAAGCGATCTCATTACATACAGGCCCACAGACGGCCTCAGTCGAAGATTGTCGGGGTCTTGCTATGTGCGCTCCTGACGTGGGCTGCAACACCGCCCGACGCACCGGAGGCACCGGTTGCCGAAGCGGCAATGAGGGGAGATGCGGCTGAGGTTCAAGCCTTGATCGAAATGGGTACGGACGTGAACATGGCACTTGGAGATGGTATGACTGCGCTTCACTGGTCAGCCGAGCGCGGAGACAACGATATCACCGCACTGTTGCTATCGGCCGGTGCACGCGTGGAGTCAACCACTCGCCTCGGTGCCTACCGTCCCCTGCATCTGGCCGCCAAGGGCGGTCACACGTCCGTGGTCCGCGCGCTCCTGGAGGCAGAAGCCATACCCAATCCGGGCACTACGACCGGCGGGGTCACGCCACTCCACTTGGCGGCAACGTCCGGAAGTGCCTCCTCGGCAGCGGTGTTGATCGAGTACGGTGCTGACGTGGATCGGGCTGAAACGGTCTGGGGACAAACTCCCCTGATGTTTGCGGCGGCCGCAGGCCGAGTCCAAGCGATCCATACACTGCTAAATGGTAACGCCAAGGTTGACTTGACGGCCGATGTTCTGGATATGCCAACGAGGGATGCCTACGACCGGAAAGACCAGGACGAGCGGCGGCAGCGAATGAGGGCTCTAGAGAGTGATGCCCCCCCACAACCACCACGGGTGACTCCTTACGAACCTCCGGGACAAGCACCGGCGGCCGGGAACGTTACCATGGCGGACGCAGGTATCAACGAAACTCAGCCGAACCGAGAGGCGAGACGGCTGTCGTACGCGGATCTCATGGGAGGGTACGGTGGTCTGAGCGCGCTTCTGCTGGCAGTTCGGGAGGGCTACTCAGGAGCCGCGATAGCGTTGCTAGAAGGTGGGGCCGATATTGATCAGGTGAGCATTGGAGACCACACGAGTCCCCTTCTGATGGCGCTACTCAACGGCCATTTTGACCTGGCTATGGAGCTCTTCGAGCGCGGTGCGGATCCCACGATTGCGAGTGACGCGAACGCAACACCCCTCTACATCACGCTCAACACCCATTGGATTCCAAAATCTAGGCACCCCCAGCCTACCTACCGACTGCAGCAGAACGTCACGTACCTTGACCTGATACGGGCCTTTCTGGACGCCGGGGTAGACCCCAATGTGCAACTTACGAAGCAACTATGGTTCACGACGTTCGGAGCTGACTACTTGGGGGTCGACCGTACAGGTGCTACACCATTTTGGCGTGCAGCATACGCTCTGGACATCGACGCCATGAAGCTTCTCATGTCATATGGTGCAGACTCGAACATCCCGACCCGGAAAGTGCCGTCACGGAGATCTGGTGGAGAGGAGTCAGAGGACCCCTCAGGGCTATTACCTCTTCCAGTAGGGGGTCCGGCCGTGTACCCGATTCATGCAGCTTCGGGCGCCGGATATGGAGAAGGCTACGCGGCTAATATCCACCGGCACGTGCCGAATGGCTGGCTCCCGGCCGCAAGGTATCTCGTGGAGGAACTCGGTGCAGACGTGAACGCACGGGACCTGAACGGATACAGCGCGGTCCACCACGCCGCTTCACGCGGCCACAACGAACTGATCTTGTTCCTGGTCGAGCACGGTGCGGACGTAACCCTGGTGAGTCGGGGTGGTCAGACCACGGTAGACATGGCCAATAGTCCAGTACAGCGTATCACACCATTCCCCAGCACCATCGAGTTGCTCGAAAGCCTCGGCGCAAAGAACAACCATAATTGTGTTCTCTGCTAGGGAGCTGCCCAGCTAAATGCCTATCTACGAGTACCGCTGTGAGGCATGCGGGCATGAGTTCGAGAGCTTGATACTAGGAAAGACAGAGCCTGAGTGCCCATCCTGCCAGAGCCTGGATGCCGAGCGATTGCTCTCTCTACCTACGGTACACTCATCGTCCACACGGGCGTTGAGCATGAAAGCCGCGAAGAAGCGTGACAAAGCCCAAGGAACGGAGCGAATGATTACTCAACAGAAGTACGAGCAGGCTCATAACGACTAGCGCTCGTGCCGCGCGCTAGGGCCGCTCACCACACCCCACTTCACCTCAGACATCACTCAAGTAACATACTGCAGCCGGCTACTGGCTAATGCAGGAAAGCTAGGCGCTCTAATCCTCGTCCGAGGGGCGAAGAACAGAAGCGACTAGACAGACCTTTAGCAGGATACGCAGTTGTGGCTGTTCTTAGCGCCGAGGCTTTCCAGTAAGGCGATCGTCTCTGGGAACGGCTGGATGCGCTGCACGGGACCGTTGGCCATGTCCACGGTCGTCTGCCCCTTCCTGCTTACAACCATCACGTCGGCGCCTCGGTCGACGAGATACCGGATCAATTCATTGTCTCCCCGGGCCGCGGCATGGTGAAGTGGCGCATATCCGTTCACATCCCGTTGGTTCACATCCGCACCGAGCTCCTCCACGAGATACCTCGCGGCCGGGAGCCAACCATCCGGGACGTGCCGATGGGAGTTGCCGGCGAAGCCTTCGCCGTAACCCACCCCCGTGGCTGCATGGATTGGGTAAACGGCCGGGCCCCCTACTGGAATAGGTGCCAGCCCTGAGGGGTCCTCCGACTCCTCTCCTCCACGACTCCTTCGCGACGGCGCTTTCTGGGTTGGAATGTCCGAGTCCGCACCGTGAGCTATCAGAAGACGCATGGCCGGGACGTCAGTAGCGTAGGCGGCTCTCCAGAAAGGTGTCGCTCCAGTGGTATTCACGTTCAATTGATCGAACGTATAACTCATATACCACAGCTGCTTAGTAAGACGCACATTAGGATCGGATCCCGCTTTTAGCAGGGCTTCCAGGACATCGAGATAGACCACCTGCTGCTGCTTGTAAGCGGTCTGTTGAGGATATCTCGCTTTCGGAGCCCAATGCACATTCAAGGCCGCAAAAAGCGGTGTGGCTCCAGCATCACTAGCCAAGTTTGGGTCCGCGCCCCGATCCAACAGAAGCATCGCTAGATCGAAGTGGCCGTTGATCACGGCGATCAGGAGCGGACTCGAGTGATCTCCCTCACTCAACTGGTTGATGTCCGCACCGTTGTCCAGTAGGACCAGCGCGGATTCTAAGTAGCCTTCTCGGGCGGCGTGGATCAATGCCGTGAATCCACCTTGGCCTCCCACGGTCTCAGCAAAAGACTGGGGCCGGACTTCGGGATCAGTGACATCCTGTAGTGGATCATCTTCCGGACGATAGCCATCCAGAATTCTTTGAGCGGTATCGGGGTCATAGTCATAAGGCGTTACTTGGCCCGATTTCCCAGTCCAAGCGGCTTGAACCGCGGCCTGGACCTGCCTGGAGTCGGGTTGCCAACCCAGATCGTCCGGGGCCTGCTCTTCCTTGAGAGCTTCAAACACGCGGTTGCGCCGCTCCCCACCTTCCTGGGTCTCACGCTGGAGCGCTGGAATATCAACGACCGCCGAGCGCATCGAAGGGTCCGCATCGTTCTCGAGAAGCACCTGAAGGACTGCAATACGGTCGCGGCCCGCGGCAAGCATCAGGGGCGTCTGTCCTCGAACGGACTCTTTGGCATTTACGGCCGCGCCATAGTCAAAGAGCACCTCCACGGTTGCTGCATTTCCCGATGCCGCAGCAAAGTGTAGTGGCGTGACCTCACCAGTCGTCGTGTAAGCACTAGGATCGGCGCCCGCCTCGAGAAGCTGGGCAACGACCCCTTCTTTCCCAGCCTTGCTGGCTAGATGCAGTGCGGTGTAGTCACCAAGTCGCGTCACTCCCTGCACGTTAGCCCCCGCGTAAAGCAACATCCCCACCATTTCCATATCACCCGCTTCTGCCGCCCAATGCAAGGCCGTCATCCCATCCCCTTGGGATAGGTTGACGTCAGCCCCCTCCTGCAGCAGATCCTTAACCGCTTCGATGTTACCGTTCATCGCCGCGTCGGCCACCGGCGAGTCCGGGAGCGTCGCACCGCAAAGCAGCACGCCGACCAGCAGCGTACCCATCACGCTCCAGTGTCTGTTAAGTTTGTTTTTTTCCTGCCGCATGGGCTCACACCTCTCGTTCGTTGGCTGAAGTTCTGACACTGAACGGCTCGAACTCTTCGTAGCCGAAGAACAGCCCTGTCAGCCGGTCGTCGTGTACGTACTCGGAACGTTCAAAGAGTATGTTCCGGTGCTATTTCCGAAGCTCTCCATGTCTTCTAACCCCAGCTTATGCATCATGTCCAGCATCGCGTTTGCCATAGGCGTACCGTCCGGTGCCTTGAGGTGCAAGTTGCCCTCCAGCTTCCCATTGGCACCTCCAGCTACGAAAAGCGGACAACGCTTGTGGTTGTGGAGGTTGGGGTCTCCCATCGGGGATCCATAGATGATCATCGACCTGTCTAGCAAGCTGGCGTCACCATCCATCGTATTTTTCAGCTTTTCGAGGAAGTACGGCATCATGCTCACGTGATATCGATTGATGAGGCCAAAATCTTCGATCGCCTGTTCATTACCACCATGGTGCGACGCGGGATGGAACGGCGTGTCAACACCACTCTCTGGAAAGACCCGCGCTGAGGAATCCCGTCCCATCTTGAAGGAGAAGACACGAGTCAAGTCAGACGCGAAGGCCAGCACCTGCAAGTCAAACATCAGCTTGACGTGCTCCTCAAAAGAATCCGGGACCCCGGCCGGCGCCTCAGGCATCTCCCTCAACTCACCACTCGCGTTGTACTCCTCGATTCGCCCAATCCGCCGCTCAATCTCACGGATGTCCTCTAGGTACCTCTCCAACCGCTGACGGTCGATAGGCCCCAACTCTCGCCTGAGTTGCCCGACCCTATCGGTGATCCAATCGAGGATACTTCGGTCAGCCTGTCTCCTAAGGGCACGTTCCTCAACCGTTCCGCCAGTTCCGAAGAGCTGTTCGAATGCGACCCTGGGATCACGGATGACAGGAAGCGGCTCGGTGGGTGACGACCAGCTAATCGAGTCCGTGTACACGCATGTGTATCCGTACGCACATCCACCCGATTGGTTGATGTTCTCTATACACAGCTGCATCGAAGGGATGGGGGTATCCTGACCAAATCGATTGGCGTAATACTGGTCGAGTGATGTCCCGGCATAAACGTCCGAACCCTCCGTCTGAAAGGGATGGGATTGCGTCAAGAATACGGCACTCGAACGGAAGTGGTCGCCCCCAATCTCAGGCGCCGTGATCGCTTCCGCCCCCTGAACATCCGTATTGCTGATGATCGTGAGATAGTCCCGGTACGGCTCGAGCGAACTCAAGGCACCAGGCGTTAGGTCGAAATCGCGACCCACGGTCGCCGGGGACCACAAGTTCTTGGTGGAACCGTAAGCGTTACTTCCGGCTGCACCATGCACCATCTCAATGGTGACCAAGCGGGTGTGATCGGTAGCAGCCATGGCAGCCGAGGCACCACGCCTTCCTGCAGGAACCATCGCGTCGAGGAAGGGAAGGGCTACCGCAGCGCCCAGGCCGCGAAGGGCTTCGCGGCGGGAAATATGCTTGCCCGTTATGAAATCCATGTTCTGCCTCCACCTGTGCTATCTGGGGTCAGTTTGGGTTACCGTGCCTGCTAGTTCACCTCCGCCATCGTCTCGGCCCTTCTCATCTGGAACGCCCCGCTATTTACCACTCCCAATATAAAGGAGGACATGCGGTAGTCATCAGCCTCGGCCTGGGCGGCAATCGCTCGAATCGTCGGCTTGTCGTAGTACTCGATTCGACGTCCAAGGGCATAAGCCATCAGGTTTGCCGTAAAATTACGGACCAGTGGAATCGGCCGCTGCACGAGCGCCTGCCGTAGATCCTCGGGACTCGTCACTGGGGTCCCGTCGTAGAGCTCCCCCTGCGTGTCCAACGGAATTCCATTCTCTCTGATCCGCCATCGTCCCGTGACATCGAAGTTGTCGAGCGCCAATCCGATGGGATCCATGAAGCGATGGCAGGAACTACACATCGGGTCGGAGCGGTGCTGTTCCATGCGCTCGCGCGTCGTAAGCATGCGACCATCTACTACTGCCTCCGTCAGATCCAGATCCGGCACATTAGGGGGCGGCGGCGGTGGCGGAGTGCCAAGTAACACTTCCATGACCCACTTGCCGCGGAGTACGGGCGACGTCCGGTTCGCGTGCGAAGTCAGCGTCAGCACACTTCCATGCCCAAACAGACCCCGCCGCCTATCGTCCGGATATGTCACCCGACGGAACTCTTCCCCTGTTATGTCCCGAATGCCGTAGTGTCTGGCAAGGCGCTCGTTCGCAAATGTGTAGTCAGCATTGAAGAGATCGAACATGCTCCGATCGTTACTGACGAGGCTGTTGAAGAACATCTCCGTCTCCAGCAGCATGTCATCCGCTAGCTGTTGGTAGTAGTTGGGAAACAAGAGCCGGTCTGGATGAACCTTCTCAAGATCCTCAAGTCGGAGCCACTGACCGGCGAATCTAGCACCCAACGCCTCTGACCGTGGATCCTCCAACATCCGACGTACCTGTCCTTCCAGCACTTCAGGATCGGAGAGCTCCCCCCGTTCCGCAACGGACATCAACTGGGCGTCCGGCGGCCTGGCCCAGAGGAAGAATGAGAGGCGCGAAGCGAGATCGCGGTCCTCGAGCCGGTAGATCTCTCCCGGCTCGACATCATCCGGGCGCCTCTCAAACCGAAACACGAAGTCCGGACTCGCCAAAATGGCTTGGAGAGCCGTTCTGATACCTTCCTCAAACCCCCCGGGCTCCCCTCCCCCCTCGAAAAACATCATCAAGTTGTCAAGCTCGCCCGGCGTGAGGGGCCTCCGGAATGCTTGCGCACCGAGGCGACTGATGATCTCCTCGGCGCAGGGTATAGCCTCGTCCGATCTCGTGGGGCGACACGTGAAGATCTTACGCCGGCTCAGCGTCTCCGAAACACCTGTGGGGTTATGGGGACCGTTGATGACCAGATCCGTCAAATGTGCCAGGGTCGTGACACCATAACCCGCATCGCCAATCTGCCGATCAGCGAGGGACCAGTCGTGAGGCGATACCAAATCCTCCATGAGCCCCTCAAAGTTCCGTACGAACGCTGCAGTTACCCTATGGGCTCCCGCTCGCACGAAGATGGCCTCAGTTCTCATATTGACGCCGTTGGGGTCCTGCGTATGCATCCACTTGTCGACGTCCAAAACCGCTACCCGCTCACCATCGATGGAGACCTCGATCTGTTCTTCGGAGGTCGCCGTGTGTCCGTAGAAGCGCCCCGTCGTCGTGTGCTCGAAGGCCAAATCAAAGACGTAATCCCCATCTGCCCGGAAGTTGTGGACAACGGAGATTCCACCGCGTGTCCCCCGTGGTGCACCCTTTACACGATCCCATTGCGAGACATATCCGTTGTTCTTGTATGTCTTCGAGCCGACCAGAGCGTTGGGGTCGCCGACAGCCAGACGGCTAATCTCGCCAGCGGCCGCCAAGTAGGCAGCCATCAGGGTCGGCGAGAACATCTGAACATCTGCAATGTTGTCGAAGTTCGCGCTTTTCGGATCTAGGGGCAGGTATTCCCCCGCATTTACTTCCAACCCCAACAGGTCCTCCACCGAGCGCGAATACTCCACACGATTCATCCGCTGGAACGTTCGCTGCCCAGGATTTGGATCCGCTGCAGCCGCCTCGTCGATCAAATTCTCCAGGGTCTCCACCAGCGCCAGCAGAGTTTCAGGACTCGGCCGGGGCGCACCGGGGAGAGGCATCATCCCGGCTCGAAGCTTCACGATCATCTTTTCAACCGTCTCCGCCTCCTCCACCGCCCGCTCCACCTCGAAGTCCGACAGCGTCAGGTTACCCCTCAACGTCGTGTCGTTGTGGCAGCTAACGCAGTACTGCTGTACCACACCATTCAGGGAATCGGCAGGAATTTCCACCCGTAGGCCGACCTCCATATCAAGACCCGGGGACTTCCCACCTAGGATACCGCTTCTACTGGGAGTGAGTGCGGCGGCGACCGCTTGGTCCAAGGCTTTTGAGGGAGGCGGGTAGGTGGATGTATGGATGGCGGACAGCCCGATCACGCTCCCCTGGCTCGGTGTGGAACCGAGGCCTCCGTTGTAACCCACGAGGACGAGCAGGGCAATGACCACAGTGGCACTTAATATCTTCAAGCTTACCTGGCCTTCCATTAGACGCTGGGTTCTGTGTTCGTCTTCAAGCGAAAAAGGTCTCGCCACTTACCTTAACGACCGCTTTCCAACCGCTGGAGGGTTCCTTCCGCAGTTCCAGCCGTCAATTAACCTTTAAATGATGCCACGGGGGCTGCTGTTCCGCCAGGGGCAGCCTACACTCGGAAGCTGTCACCATTCACTGCCAGGAACGCCCGTGACATCCGACCTTCTCCCTCGAAATAGCTCAGCTTGAAGGAGTAGAGGTGATCTTGTGGCAGCGAAAGGTTCACGCGTATGATTCGGTCGGCTCATACAGGGTCATTGGCTAGGTTGAGGACCTGGCAGCAAAAGCTGATACGGACCAGGTCGAAGTCGACTGATCCGCATCCACGGTGCACTGTGGGGATGCACGATCGGGCAAATACACCCCCGTAAACGTCGAGGAGGGTTCCGTGAAGAGATCGTTCTGTGTGGCGCTACTATTGATCCTCGCATTCAGTGTTGGATCAATGACCGCAGTAGCCCAAGAAGCGGTTCTGCAAGACGTAATGACCATGCCGCGCCCCATCGAAGCTCTCGACAATGTTTGGATCGAAGAACTCACGATGATGGAAGTCCGTGATGCACTCGCGGACGGGACAACGACCGCCTTGATCCTGACGGGGGGTATCGAAGAGAACGGCCCATACCTCACGACTGGGAAGCACAATCACGTGTTGAGTGTCATGGGCGAGTCGATCGCAAGAAGACTAGGTGATGCGCTGATCGCGCCCATCGTGACCCTCGAGTCGGGTGATCCAAGTAATAGCCGCTCGCCCGGAACGATTCTGCTGTCTCGAGCGACCTACGAAGCCATGTTGACGGACATGGCTACCAGCCTGAAATCTCAGGGGTTCCGGAACATCATATTCATGGGTGACAGCGGGGGTAATCAGAGGTCGATGGCCGCCGTGGTCGACGCGCTTTCCAAGGTGTGGAGGGGCGGCCCCACCGGAATCTACCACATTCCCGAGTACTACAACTACGACGACGTGGTTACCTACCAACGAGATGTCCTGGGTGTCGATGAAGATCCCCGCCTTGAAGGACTCCACGATGACTACTACATCACGTCGATCATCATGAACGACGACCCCCAGCACGTTCGTCTGGAGCAGCGAATCGATGCCGGAAAGGCGTCGATCAACGGAATCAGCATCCTGCCTGCCGAGAAGACGATCGAGCACGGTCGGCGCCTCGTGGAGTTCCGAACCGACGTCACGGTCAGCGCGATCCGGGAGGCTATGGAAGCTACGGGGGGGAATTAGCGGGAGGGGATAGGACATTTCTGCCTTGTCGACCGATGTTACTACTCCAAAATGTCAGGCGTACCCCACTGCGGACTCCCTAGCCCACAAACTTTTTTCGCAATCAGTAGGCGTGTGAGCGTCGGCTCCTCACCAACATGCTTTCCTCCATACGTCACTCTTACTCGTCATCAAGCGTAGCCTGTATTGCCCCAAAGGCTGCCAAGGCCTACCTGCAGATTGTCGATGATCTCAGTTTGCTAGGACTTTCGATTCCGGAAGGTTCTCGAGGCATTCCACTGATTCATCCTTCAGCCAACACATATCGCGGTTGAGTTTATCGTGCTGGGCCAGCTTCTCGTAGCTGAACACATATCAGCATCTGGTTGGCCCCTCCCCTCAATTATCCTAGATTTGGCCTTTCCTTACTAATCGACCTAATCGACTACTCGGATTCTTAAAGGATAGAACATGCGATTCTGGCTCAAGTGCGCGATGGTTCTTCCTCCTCTCACTGCGGTGGGCTGCCAAACAGAAATTGCCGATATCGAGACGGACGATCAAATGATGAGCTATTCCATAGGTAGAAACATCGGCACTACTACTGGAGAGCACTTGGACATAGCCGCTCTGATCCGGGGGATCGAGGATGCCCGCGCTGAACTCGATCCGGCAGTCTCAGAGGAAGACCTCGCCGCAGCCATGCAGCGAGTCGGCCAAGCAATCGAAGAGGAACAGTTCGCGGAAAGTACCGCCGCCGGTGAGCAGAATCTGGTTGAGGGTGAGGCATACTTAGCGTCAAACGCCACCAACGAGGGCGTTATGACCACCGACAGCGGTCTCCAATACGAGGCCCTAAGCGCTGGAGACGGACCGCAACCGTTGGCCACCGACCAAGTGTCAATCCACTATCGCGGCACGCTGATCGACGGCACCGAGTTCGACAGCTCTTATGCGCGTGACACACCCGCCACTTTCGGCGTAGCGGGTGTTATTCCAGGGTTCGGTGAGGGCCTTCAACTGATGAACGTGGGAAGCCACTACCGTCTGGTCATTCCCTCAGATCTAGGATACGGGCCTCAGGGAGCAGGTGCTGAGATCGGTCCGAACGCCACTCTCATCTTCGAGATCGAGTTACTGGAAATTCTCTAGATGCCACCAGCCGGCAACTCTGCCGCGAACTCAATCTCAGTATGAACGTCCTAGACGGACGATCTTCATTTGATAAAGATCTCCATGATTTCCACCTCAGTGGAGCCACTGTTGTGGAACCCGTGTTGAGTGCCTCCCTCCATGAAGTAGGGATGCCACGGTTGGACTTCCATAGACTGTCCTCCCTCCAGGTTTATCTCCATAGGACCTGAGATTGGAACGAACAGATGGAACTGGACGTCCGCGTGCTCGTGTATCGGGCGTGTGCCGCCCGGTTCCACGACAACTCGCAGGGCGCGAACCTCGGGCTGATCGCGAAGGACCGCATTGCTGATTCCCACGTTACCTTGGCCCGTGAGCGGGCGTAGGGGCGAGGAGTGATCGCCGGTGACCGGCGGTGTCTGTGCCACCAGGGCCACGGAGAGAATCGCAAGCCCAAGGGCTGCCACGGCGTACCTCTGCATTCGGATTCCTCCTGTCTTGGTCGGAAAAGTGCTTCCCCTAATTCTGCTTGGCACCACTCAGAACCACAACTCAGGACGTGCAGAACACTGTTAGTAGATGCTCTAAGCGTGTCCTTTTTCGGCAAAGGAACTCAAGTCACTCCAGTAAGCTCACGCACACCTTGACGGCAGCCGTGTGTCGGACAACTCGTAAATGCGGCGGATCAACCAGCCTTCCAGCTCGGAAATGCTGCCAACTCACAGTTTAATACCGCTCCCGAACATGCCGATGCCAGACACCTGGCAAATCTTGGCGCTGATCCCTCAGTTCTCCATCCCTTTGATCGATACAAAAGCAGGTTGGATCAAGCGACGTCGATCGGCATTCGGCCTTGGTACGAATTTTTGCACCCTGTAGTTGGCGTAATCCGCTACATAGAGGTTGCCGTCCTGATCCACGTCGAAGTGGTGAGGATTGTTGAATGCGCCGGGAAAGTTCCCTGCCGCGCCCCAAGAAGTAAGGAATAGTCCATTCAAGTTGAACTGGACCAATCGATTGAGCGTCGGGTCACTCATCCAAACAGTTTGATCCTGAGCGACCACCATGTGAGACGGCTGGGCCATCCCGTCCCACATGTCGAGGAACTTCCCATTCTCATCGAAAATCTGAATGCGACCATTGCGGCGATCGGCAACATACACGCGGCGGTCCGAGTCAACCTTTACCGAGTGGACAAGATTGAACTGGCCCGGTCCGGTTCCGCTGCTGCCCCAGTGTAACAAATACTCGCCATCCTCGTTGAACTTCACGACGCGCGTGTTCACGTAGCCGTCGCTAACCAAAAACGTGCCATCCGAAAGGAAGGCCATGTCGGTCGGTCGTGCGAAGTGGTCCTGGTCGTCCCCCTCCACTTCCCTCTCCCCCAATGTCATCACCAGTTCCGATCCATCGTTGGTGAACTTGAAGATCTGGCTGGCCCAGTCATCCACGATCCAGACGTGCCGCTCGGGATCGTAAGGGTTTATGAGGACCTTGTGCGGTCTCACGAAAAGGTGATCCCACTGCGTCCAGGACTCGATAAGCTCACCGTCACCATTCAAGACGAGCACGAAATGGGCGGGAATGTGGTTAGAGTTGGACTGCGGTCCTGGACCCCGGGGAGGGCGAGGGTCCGGCAAATCACCTCCCTGCAATAGGAAGATCCTGTCCGGAGTATCGGGGTAAACCGCTGTAATCAGGCCAAAGGTCAACCCTTCTTGGTGCCAAGGCAGTGGCTTGAGCCAATTCTCCACCACCTCGTAGGGTCCAGTGATATCCTGATACCCCTTGATCTGTGCGTTCAATGGAGGACAGATCACCATCCCAGCTGCGACGGATATTCCTATGATCCAGCGATTCGCAATCATCTTGGTCTCCTAAGCTCATCGTTCCGGACTAAAGCACTTTTACAGAAAACAAATAGGGACTGAGAATATCGAAGGTATCCAACCCAAGCCAGCGTACGAGGAAGGGAATGGGTTCGAACTCCTGTAAATCCCGAAGACTACCCTTCAGCCCCTAATGTTGCCTATTGCACGATAGAAGAATACACCAACGCTCTTAGGCGGCGTTGTTCATCAAGGCCTGAAGCCGGGATGACCTGAGTCAAGTAAACAACTACCAGCTCTTCTGCAGGATCGACCCAATACGTGGAATGATAGGCTCCTGCCCAGCGAAAATCGCCCAACGATCCAGGTTCTCCGGCCTCCCCCACATCGAGCCTGATTGCAAAACCAAGGCCAAAGCCCATGCCAGGGGCCTGATAAAGGTCCCCAACGTGGTTCCGGGTCATGAGCGCCACAGTGGTCGGCGAGAGGATACGGACACCGTTCAGCTCACCTCTATTCAGAAGCATCTGAAGGAAACGGCTGTAGTCCCGTGCCGTAGATAGCAGGCCCGCACCCCCGGAAAAGCTGACTCGTGGCCCGTCTACGTATTGGCCCTGTGTCTCCATGCCCGGCCCGTCAGCAGCTCTGCTGAGTTGTCCCCCGGACGGCAGATTATAGACGGTAGCCAGTCGGTGGCGCTTCTCCTCTGGAAGGTAGAAGTGCGTGTCCCGCATCTCGAGGGGGTCTAACACCCTGGAACGAAGGAAGACGTCCAGACTGAGGCCCGAAACCTCTTCAATAACCGCACCGAGGATATCCGTATTGTAGCCGTAGACCCAAGCCTCACCCGGTTGAGCCCGGAATGGGAGTTCCGGCATTCTGTCTACCGTGTTACGCACGGGCTCTTCTCTATGTCCGAAGTACCACCCGGTAATGCCTGCTTGGGACCATTCGTCAGCACCGGGGCCGGTATAGTTCCAATCTCCATATCCGATTCCCGCTGTGTGTGTGAGAAGATGCCGAAGCGTGATCACGCGTTCGGCTTCCCTGACTTCATAACCACCCTGCCTCAGCGGAACTGCGACAGTTGTATGACTGAACGAGGGAAGGTATCTGGACACTGGATCGGAGATGTGGAGCTTCCCCTCCTCCTGAAGAATCATGATCCCAACGCTAACCAAGGCCTTCGTCTGGCTTGCGATCCGAAAGATTGCGTCTACCCCCATAGGAGCACGAGCCTCCCGATCACGAGAGCCAACGGCCTCCGCGTATACGACGCTACCCCGACGAAGTACCATCGTGACCGCACCCGGGAGCCGTTCGTCGTCTACATATGATTGGAGCATGTTCGTTACCTGCTCCAGACGCTCCGGAGACATGCCGACGTCGCTGGGTATCGCCTGAGGAATTTCCTGGGCGAGAACGGGCCCAACAACCAGCAATGTTGCCAGGACCGAGAGTTTCCAAAAAGTGTGGAAGCGTCGCATGAGGTTAGACTCGCATGGGAGTAGTGGATGTCTAGTGTCCCCGAACCTCGACGACCTGAGTCTCGAGGGTGATCAGCTAGGCCTTATTTGAGTTCCGAATAGTCGGACGCACTCATCATGAATACCTGACTATTGGTACTCACCGGGTATTTTGCCCGGAGAGCGATCCATTCCGGGTCAGCACGGAAGGCTGCCCATACCTCTTCCCGATGAGCACGGTCGCGATAGGCCAACATCCAAATCAAGGTGTTGGAATCCTCTAGGCTCTGCCACACGGCAACGATCTCTGCGCCGTGCTTCTCGAAAATTGCGACCTCTTGCTCCCGAAAGCGCTGATGCAGCTCATCGATAGAACGCTCGTAATCGCCGACGCCATCGCGCGAGGTGTCTGCCGTGTACATGCGAATCTCGAAGCAGCGTGAATCCGCCGCCACATTCGTGGAAAACTCGCCCGAGAGTTGAGCGGCCGGGCCACAGGGTGGCTGACTCTGCTGGGCATACGCCGGACTGCTGACAACGAAGCAGATGATGGCTAAGAAGATCACGGTCCTCATTTTGTCCTCTCTTTTCAGTAATGACGGGTTTGGCCCTATGCTCAGGGTATTCCCCATCAGAAGATCCCCCACCAGAAGTGCTCTCACAACGTACTAGACGAATCCGATGCGTGAAACATTGTTGGTAGATGTGCTGGACACTCCCGCCTCAGTAAAGGCGGAGATGCTGCGGGGCCAGTGCTCGTCTTCGAGGTCGGGGGTGGGCTGCTTTACCAAGCTAGAGCATGGGATGCTGCGTGTGATGATCCGTGTTCGCCTGGAACGCGTGCGCCAGCAGCAGGATCTCCGCTTCGCCGAATAGCTTTCCGGTCATGTGAAGGGCTGTCGGTGAGCCCCGGTGGAAGCCACTCGGCAAGCTGATCACAGGATGCCCGGTACGGTTCGTAAGCAGGATGTTGCTGCCGAGGTAGAGGTCGAGGTCACCCAGAGCCTCATCGACCTGCTTCATGATCCGCATCCTCATGCGGTTGCCCTGAATGTATTCAACGGCCGGTGTGAAGTGGGCAGCGCGGATCTCGACGGGCCGAACGCTCTGCTCGAACCCCCGTTCGGTCTCCGTAAGCTGGCCCCTCGCCGTCACGTCATAGAAAGCCGCTGACGTCTCAACGTACCGAAGGAAGTCGATGGTCTCGACCGGGACGTCGGGCAGGTCGAACGGCACAACCTCGACGTCCAAGGAGCGAATAACACGTAGCGCTTCCTGGTTGTTGCGTCGGGTCTCGCGCGCGAGCATGGCTCGCTCGGCATTTCCTGTATCCGCAATCTCACCTTCGAACTCGCTGCGTAGGTATCCGACGCGAAGCTGGGTCGGGTCCGCCATTGCATCCCAGTTGAACGGCACGTCAAGGAGGGTGTTGTCCCGCCCATCCGGGCCGTAGATCGTATCAAATACCAGCGCGCAGTCCTCTGCCGATCGGCACATCGGACCCACGGTGTCCTGCGTCCACGCTAGCACCATTCCGCCGTAGCGGCTGACCCTTCCAAAGGTGGGCCGCAGGCCAGTGAGTCCATTGCGAGTCGACGGACCGATAATGGAGCCACCGGTGTCCGTCCCGATGGAGAATCCGACGAGCCCGGCCGCGGTAGCGGACCCCGGTCCCGCGGATGACCCGGCCGCATCCTGGTCGGTGTTCCACGGGTTCCGTGTGACCCCGCCATACCACCGAGCGGTGGTGGCCAGTGCACCCGTGGAAAGCTTAGCCACAAGAACTGCGCCTGCCTCCGTGAGCCGCTCGTAAACCGTCGAATTCACGTCGATCACACGGTCCCGGAATGGCGTCATCCCCCACGTCGTCTTCGTCCCCCGCACGGCAAGCAGATCCTTCAGTCCCCACGGGATCCCGTGCAGCGGGCCCCGATAGCTTCCGGCCGCAATCTCCTCGTCGGCCTGTCTCGCCTGACGACGCGCAATGTCCTCGGTCAGGTTGACGACGCAGAAGAGCTTGGGGTCGTGCTCCTTCAGTCGTGCAAGGTAGAGCTCCGTGAGTTCGGTCGACCGGACCTGCCGGGTCTCGATAAGCCGAGAGAGGTGCGTGAGTGGGAGGAACGCCAACTCCTCGTCTGAGGTGGGCATGGCCACATCGATAGGCTTCCTGCTTAGCGTCCTCCGCTCACTTGGAAGAAGCTTCCCCGGCGGAACCGGGTTGAAGACGAAGGCAGGTTGTGTGTCGTTTCCCAGCCCGGCGTCCTGCATGACCTTGAAGGCAGGGAGTGGGCTTTGGTCCCCATTGAGCCGTTCGAGAATCCGCTGCTGCTCTTCCCGTGTGAAAGTGATGCCGGCGATGGCCTGGGCGTCGTCGAGCATCTCAAGAGTGATTGTCTCGGCGTCCTGAGCGACCGCGGCCAGCGCTCCAGGTAGGAGCGTCGCTCCCACGCCCGCGGCCGAAAAGCAAGCGAGGAACCGACGGCGGTTCAGTACGAGGCGTTGCTCATCCATCTTTGGGTCATCTCCAAACCTATTCGTGCCGCGTGTGCCGGCGATGAACAAGAGATACAAATTGTAAAATGGCACTAAGATGAACCATCCACTGTGATCAGAGTCGTGCATCCTGCGGATGCTCACTGCAAGAGACGGGACGGCGATTCCTAGCTTATAGATGGTGTCCAGCACGGAGTTGTCAGAGTCACTCCACAATCCAAGCAAGCCCTCAACCACCCATAGGGCGAGCAGGGTCAATAAGCTGAAGACCTCAAAACTCCAAAATTCTTTTCGGCGCGCCCGTCCACTAAACACCGCATACTTCTTTAGAACTCGCAGATACCAATACAAACCCCAGAAACCAGCTTCGGGCGTAGCTGTCATCTCACTCACCGGGGAAGGATGGCCTCTAGTCTCTTCTGACGTGGGAGGACCACTAGCGACTGGACACCCACAATGAGGACAGGCGGGTGCCTTGTCGCTGACCTCCTTCTCGCATTCGGAACACTTGATTAGAGCCATGCCTTCATTCTGCCCTTGCCCCGCTCACGACCGCAACTTACTCGGGAGAATCAAATGCGCAGAACACTGTTCTTGGTGCCAAGAGTGCCAGTTACTAGGGGGGGCCGGGTACTGAGATCTTAACCCAAATTCAACAGCACGAAGCTTCGCCTCGCCGGTCTTGCGGACCTGCCTGCTCACTACTAGGACGGCGTGTGTCTGGCCCTACCCGAGTACCCGCCCTCGATAGACCATGACGGAGGGCCAGGTAGAGTCGGTTTTTTACCTTCCGTTCACTTCTTCCACGGAAAGTGGATGTTCAGGTATGTGATCGACCCTGAGTCCCCAAAATCCTTGAACCCGTGGACCATACCGGGCGGGATGAACACCACGTCCCCCGCCTTGACAACCCGCTCCACCCCACCGCGGATAGAGCTGCCGCGCTGATCACCGGGTCGTGATGCAGGTTGGGGATCCACAAGCGAACCACCGGTCACCAGTGTCGCCGACCCGTCCTTCACCAAGTAAAGGTCGCTTAGAGCCCCGTGGATCGTCGCGGTTGGGGCCATTCGGTGTAGCATCGTGACGCTGAAGATGTCTCCGCCTTCGAGAATCCTCCCGCTCGAAAGCTGCCCTTCCTCCAGCGCTCTGAGCACGTACTCGAGATCCAAGGCTTCCAATACGACGGCTTCGTCATCCGTTGCTTCTTGGGGAATGGTCACCTGACTCAACCCAGTGTTGGCACACAGGGTCATCAAGATTCCTGCGCACAGACTGGCCTTGATAGCGTGCATTCTTCTCCTCCGAAATCAGGCCACTTGGTAGACTTCTGGTAGACTCTAATTTGTGGGACAAATCCCATAACGTCATTTCGGCAACAATGCCCGAAGCAACATCACCGAACGTTAAAAACACTGTTGAACGCTTCTGATAGGTCCATTGGTCGAGACCTGAGCTGTGCTGCTCCCGGTCATTGGGAACGGCCGGACGAAGACCTCGTCACGTCCAGTAAAATTGGAAACGTAGCCCCAAACCAACGCCTGTCTGGTGAGAGATCGCTTGATCTCCGCTATCACTGCTTGCATCTCGCCAACATGAGGGGTTCTCCTACCCCTCCTTTATTACCTCAGACCACCGCCTCCCACCTCAGGTCACGCTGCCCTACGGGCTAACGTTGACCTCCACATAGCTGTTGGTCCAACAGCACTGGTTGGGGTAACCACCGCCTAGCACCTGTACGAGCAGTACGTAGTCGCCGGGCTCCTCGAAGGTGGCCTGGATCGTCGAGGTACCCTCACCCGGGCCGACCTCGATGTAGTTGTCGCTGAAGGTCACGTTCCCTTCGATGTCCGGGGGACCCGAGTACTTCTGCCAGGTCACCTCGAATGTCCTGAGTCCCCCTTCAGCGTACCCAGGATCTCGGGCTTCGTAGTAGGGAGCGACCCCCGAGTACTCCTCGGCCGTGGGCTGCCTGACGGCCAGGGTCAAGGTGAGCGGCTCGCCAACCCCAGCTGAGACGGGGCCCACCCGCTTCCCACCACGGAGGCCCTTGCCGATACCCTCCGGCCCCTCCGGCTCAATGAGATGGACGATGGGTCCCACCGATCCACCGCGCTGGCCGCGATCCGTCTCGAAGTAGATATCGGGCACCCTATAATGGACGACTCCCGAATGGGCAGGCACCGAATAGGTGTCCCCATAGTGGCGACGAAGGTTCCAAACAATGTCCTGACCACCCCCCTGTGGCACGTTGATCGAGAAGACGCAGTAGTGTCGTGGCTTGCGTGCGCCACCTAGGGGCACTGGGTTGAAGCGGGTCGGCTGGAGCCCGTTGTACTCTTCAGGCTCGATGTAGTTGTTCGGCCCGATGGGAATTTCAAGGGCCTCGTCGAAGTTCAGGTTGAAGTATCCGAAGCACAGCGATGCCGTTCCGTCCTCTTCTTGAACCCAGCCGTCAAAAACTGGGACAACCGGCTGCCCCCGCGGGCGTAGGTTCTGAACGCCCTGTTCGCCGGCGCTCCCACGGATTTGCTCCTCCCACTGCTGCGCCTCGAGCGGGATCGTCAGACCCAGACCGAGCACGCCGGCAACCACGGCGGCTGTCAGGGTGAAAGATGCTTTGTTGATCATGGATACCTGTCGCTCTGGAGAATGAGTGATGGGCGATAAGGTCCGGCCCTGCCCCCTTCGCCGAGGACAGGGCACTTTGAGGGGGGGGCTCCGCCTTCCCGATACCCTCTCATGACGCGGAGGACGATCCCTCCAACGGTCTTGACTCGGCTTCTACCTCGAGACGACCGACCTCATCTCGCCCAGTAAGCGCTGCCGCTCCTCGACCAGATCCTGGAAATCGGCCTCGTCATCGAAGTAGGTGATGCCGAGTCGGATATGCCCCATCTCGTCCACGCTCCGGTCACCCCCTGTCACCCACTGACGGGGGTCAGGGTTGTAGGGGTTCTCGGTCGTGTTGTCCCACGTTGAGGTCACGATGAGCACGGTGCCCTTGGGGAGCAGCGGCATGACGTGGTCTTCGTACATGAACAGCGTATGCCAGCCGCTATCCCAGTTGAGCTTCGACAGAGTCTCCCAACTCCCGTCCGGATAGATGGCCTCGACGAGCTGGTATTTTCCCCGCAGGTGCATGTGGCCACGAACGCTGTGGAGCATGGCTGGCCGATCCAGGACGTGCATTCCCTTGAGCGTCGCGACCCCGTAGGGCGGAATGAGGAGGTCTCCCTCGTCACCGAAACGTCCGGTCGGCGAAATAGCGGTGCTACTCCCGGGATGGAAGGGTACGTGCGTGATCGCGGTACCCCGGAACGAGGGGTCACCCATCGTGTAGTGCTCAGGCTCCTCGCCGTCAGGGTAGAACCAGATAGCTACCTGCAAGGCAGCCTCGATATCGCGCTCGTAGGGGTGATAGTGCATCCCCCAGCTAATCAACGAGCCCGGACGGATTATCCGGCCCTGGTTCTCGGGGAAAATCCGGCCCTCCGTTCCGACCGCAGAATCAATCAGGTCAATAGTTCCCTCACCGAAAGCAGAGCGTGCTTCCATGGGATCGGCCGCCTCGCCGGGCATAATGAGGCCGGGGTTGGCGTGGTGGAAGACCAAACGGGCTTCATTGCTGTGCGGCCTGACCGCGACAGCCTTGATCCACCGCTCCCTCGTGATCGGCGCTCCCTCGATCTGAACGTCTTCGAGTGGTGTCCTAGGCCCCGGCCACTTGTCCATCCCATCGGCCACGACGTTGTACATAGGGGACTGGTAGACCACGTCGGGCAGCCCCAGTTCATCTTGGAACTCCCACGTCGTCCCATCGGGCCACTGGATCGGCTCAGGCAGGTCGCCCGGATCGCCTAGGGCCGCACCCGAGTCGACCCAGTCCGCGATCGTGCGGATCTCCTCGTCGCT
>Ga0310121_10001667_pt1 | contig 22192 bp, 20 predicted proteins | sample CB27_Tmax_986_MG_FD_203504 | JGI IMG/M metagenome (GOLD analysis project Ga0310121, IMG submission 203504) | Marine microbial communities from Western Arctic Ocean, Canada - CB27_Tmax_986 | ecosystem: Environmental > Aquatic > Marine > Oceanic | place: Canada: Western Arctic Ocean | collected...
GGGACAGTACGACCAGGGCTCGGCAGGAACTTAGTACAAAAGTTGGCGTCCCCAACGGGAACCGCGACTCGTTGGAACCGTCGTTTTCAAGGGTTTTCCAAGGTGGCGTGACTCAGCCGGAGGCAGCGGTGAAGTCGGAATGAAGTGGACCCAAATTTTTGGACCAGCGTCTAAGGTGGTATTCGAGCCTGCTCCCAACCGAAGCTAGAGGAGCCGATACCATGAAGAAGACCCGGACGAAGCACAGCCCCGTGTTTACAGCCAAGGTCGCGTTTGCGGAGCTTGCTCGGCGGTACAAGGTCCACGCCAATGTGGTCTACAAGTGGAAACGGCAGCTGCTGGATCATGCCGCGCAATCGTTCGAGACGGCCCACGGCGATGGCGGGGCGTCGGAGCGGGAGGACGTGCTGCTCAAGAAGATCGGCGAGCTGACGGTGGAGCGGGGTTTTTTATCCAACGGGCTCAGGCGGTCCCGATGACGCAGCGACGAGCCCTGATTGAGCCGAACGTCACGCCGTCGACGCGGCGACAGTGCGAGCTGCTGGCCGTCACCCGATCGAGCGTGTACTACGAGCCGGTGGCCCCAGACGCGGAGGCACTGGCGTTGATGCGCCGGGTCGACGAGCTACATCTGAAGCATCCGTTCTTTGGCAGCCGGTTGATCGCGCAGACCCTGAAGGCCGCAGGCGCCGTGGTCAACCGGAAGCGCGTCCAGCGCCTGATGCGGCTGGAGAGCACGGCGCCCAAGACGAGCACGCCGGCGCCGGACCACCCGGTCTACCCCTATCTGCTTCGGGGCCTGACGATCGCGCGTACGAACCAGGTCTGGGCCACCGATATCACGTACATCCCGATGGCACGCGGTTTTGCCTACTTGGTGGCGATCATCGACTGGTACTCCCGCCGGGTCCTGGCCCGGCGGCTGTCCAACACCCTGGACACGGACTTCTGCATTGAGGCGCTGCGGGACGCGCTCACGCGCTTTGCCCCGCCGGCCATCGTCAACACCGACCAGCGGGCGCAATTCACGGCGGGGGACTTCACGAGCGCCTTGCTCGAACGGGCGATCAAGATCAGCATGGACGGCAAGGGGCGCTACCTCGACCACATCTTCGTGGAGCGGTTGTGGCGGTCGCTCAAATATGAGGAGGTCTACCTCAACGCCTATGATTCGCTGCCCGAGGCGCGCGCTGGGATCGAACGCTACTTCCGATTTTACAATGACGCTCGACCGCATACGTCGTTGGGCTATCAGACGCCGGCCGCCTTCTACGATTCGATGCCGAGGCGCGCCGCATGAGCGCGCGTGCCGCCCTGGCGTCGGGTGCCGGTGTGCTCGACCGCCTCCAGGTTGTCCGCTCCGCGCCGACTCCGCTGCGCGGGGCGCCTGCGGCGACCTGGCCCCGGTCTCCGCGCCCCGGCGTGGGGCAGTTACGGGCTCCAGACATTGGACTACCACCCAGGTTGCACGACACGACGACGACGAGCACAGACCCAGCAGGTTCCACCTTAGGAATGCCTGGTTTTGGTCCGAAGGATGGGGTCCACCTCAAAGGTCAAGGCCTCCGACCAGCCGCAAGTCCACTTCGGGGCTTGCGCAGGAGGTCGTACGGCGGCATGTCACCGAACTCAAGTTCTTCGCGTCGCGGGGCGATCTCGCGCTCGATGAAGTCCCTAACTGCGTCGCGGATCATCAACTGCTCTTCGTTCCGTGCGTACATGACGGCGACGGTACCGCTCGGGCGCGGCGCCAGCCAGCAGAACCGTCCGAGGGAATCAGCTTCCTCGCGACAACTTCTCGCGACGCTTCCCTGCAACTCTGAGGTACCCCGGTGGCACACTCATTCTAATGAGCGCTGACACCTTGGCCGACGACCGGCTTCTCGGCGCACTTCGCAGGCTCACGGGGCGCGACGACGCAACATTCCGTCCGTACCAGCGCGACGCGGTCGAGGCGCTGGTCGACCACCACCGCGTCCTCGTCGTACAGCGCACCGGATGGGGCAAGAGCGCCGTCTACTTCCTCGCCACCCACCTGCTGCGCGAGCAGGGGTTGGGTCCAACGCTGCTGATCTCGCCGCTGCTGGCGTTGATGCGCAACCAGATCGAGGCCGCCACCCGGCTCGGGTTGCGCTGCATGACCGTCAACTCCTCGGCCAAGACCACGGTCGACGAGTTGGCCGATGCTCTCAACATGGACTCGCTCGACCTGATCCTCGTATCGCCCGAACGCCTCGCCAACCCCGAGTTCGCGGCGAAGGTGATGACGATGCTGGAGGAACGTCCCGGCATGATGGTGATCGACGAGGTCCACTGCATCTCCGACTGGGGACACGATTTCCGGCCTGATTACCGCCGGATCGGCCGCATGCTCGACGAGTTCGGGCGGTCAGCAGGCGTCCTGGTGCCGATCCTCGGCTGTACGGCCACGGCGAACCTCCGCGTCATCGATGACGTGGCCGAGCAACTCGGCGCCGAACTCACGACGTTCCGCGGCGCCCTGGGCCGATCCGGCCTCGGCCTCGGGGTGGTCAACCTGCCCGCACAGCCCGAGCGACTCGTGTGGCTCGCCGAACGACTCGAGTCGATCCCCGGTTCGGGCATCATCTACTGCCTGACCATCCGCGACACGCTGGCGGTTTCCGACTTCCTGCAGTCGCGGGGGTTCGACGTCGCGGCCTATTCGGGCGCGACCGAATCCGACGAACGAGAGGAGTTGGAGCGACAGCTCCAGGCGAACGAACTGAAGGCGCTCGTCGCGACCAGCGCCCTCGGCATGGGCTACGACAAGCCCGACCTCGGGTTCGTCATCCACTTCCAGATGCCGGGCTCACCGATCGCCTACTACCAGCAGGTCGGTCGAGCCGGCCGAGCCCTCGACGAGTCCGCGGCGATCCTACTCGTCGGACAGGAAGACTTGCGGATCCAGAACCATTTCATCGATCGAGCCTTCCCGGCGCCGGAGAAGGTCGACGAGGTGCTCGCGATCCTCGATTCTGCGGACGGACCCGTCGGCATTCGAGACATCGCTGCGGAGGTCAACCTCGCGTGGGGCGATATCGAATCGATCCTCAAACAACTCGACGTCGAGGGCACCGTGCGCCGGATCAAGGGCCAGTCGTACGAGCGGACCGACCGGCCGTGGGTGTACCCGACCGAACGCGTCCACAACGTCACCGAGGCCAGGCGATTCGAACAGCAACTCATGCGCGACTACGCGGAGACCTCCGGTTGCCGGATGCAGTTCCTCACTGCGCTGCTCGACGACCCCGCTGACGATTCGTGCGGAATTTGCGACAACTGCCGTCGGACGGGACGGGTCGTCGACGGCGAATCAGCGATCGAGGTCCTGATCGATTCAGGCGTGTTCGCACCCTTCGACCCCGATCCGGCCAACCTCGAGCGTGCCGCAGGCTTCCTGCGCAATCGACCGATCGTCCTTCCCCCGAAGAAGCAGGGCATCCCGACCGACGAGCGCAGCGAAGTCGGCCAAGCGCTCGCCGTGTGGGGCGACGACGGCTGGGGCCGCTCGATCGAACGCGGGAAGTACGCAGATCGTCGCTTCGGCGACGACATCGTCGCCGCGCTCGCCGCGCTCGTCGACTCCTGGTCGCCCCCGACCCCCATCGAATGGGTGACCGCCGTCCCTTCGAGCCGCTCGGGCGATCTGGTCCCCGACGCGGCGCGGCGGCTCGCCGAGCGTCTCGGGGTTGCGTGCCATACCACGATCGAGCGAGTTGCGGACCGGCCTCCTCAGGAGGCGCAGGCCAACAGTGCCCATCAGCAATCCAACGTCGAAGGCGCCTTCGCTGCATTCGGGGAGGTTCCGACAGGCGCCGTGCTCGTCGTCGACGATCTCATCGACTCCGGCTGGACGCTGACCGAAGTCGGTCGCGTCCTACGCCGCTCCGGGAGCGGCCCGGTGATGCCGCTCGCCCTGGCAACCACGCCGACCCGCAACTGACCACCCGCCGCTCGTCCGGTACGTGGACCCTCGCACAACGCCCACCGACTGCGGTACGGCTGCAAACCGCAGTGCTCGGTATGGTCTAATCGGGCAAATGCGCCAACTGCGCCCGGCTCTGGAGGGGCTTGGCTTGGGGGTCGGGGAGGCGCTATTGTTTCCTATCGTCTTGCGGATACGGGCGTACTTGTGATCATCGGGACGATTGTTCGCGGGGCTCATACGCAAGATGATGAAGATGTCTTACTACTGCGGTCGTCCCGCTGACGTGCGTCACCGCGGGAGTTGATGGGGATCCGTTCTGCCCCCCTTCTATTTCTGGAGGCCTGCTATGCGTTGCTTACGGTGTCAGTGCTTACCGCGGTCGCTGGCTGTGACGGGGGTCGTCGCTGCCATTTTGCTCGTGTCTGTCCCGTCGGCGCAGGAGCCCTACCTTCACCTGAATCCGGTGATCGAGAAGCTTGCAGAGGGGCGTCACGTCTTTGGGGTCAGCACGACAGACCTCTCTCTCCAGAATGCGCGCGCGCTCGCACGCGTTGCCGTCATCGATTACGTGTACGTTGACATGGAGCATAACCCTGTCCGGTTTGAGGCCCTGGAACAGTTCATGGCGTTTCTGACTGCGGCCGACAAGCCTGGCATCATCGAGCGTGGAAATGCCCAGGTTCGTCCCGCGGTGTTTGCCCGCTTTCCACCCTACGGCCAGGAGCAGACGCTGTGGATGGTCAAGCATGCCCTCGACATCGGCCTGATGGGGATCCTCATCAACAACATCGAGACGCCTGAAGAAGCTGAGAACATTGTTCGCACGATGCGGCCTCGTCAGCTTCGGTCATCGACTATTCCGGAACCGCAGGGCCTCCGCGGCACATTCATATGTGGATTTTGGGGTGTCGGCGGGACTGAGTGTCGGCGCCGTGCAGACCTGTGGCCGCTCAATCCCGAGGGTGATCTTATTTTTTGGCCGATGATCGAGACAAGGCGTGGTGTTGAGAATGCCGATGCCATCGCCCAGGTGCCAGGGGTTGCTGGTTTTTACCTTGGCGCGGGAAGCGATCTCAGTTCGTCCTATGGAGCTGCGAGCGCCGATGATCCCGAGGTGGCCGAGGCGTTTGCGGAGATTCTGCGGGTGTGCCGGATGCGCGCGCTGGCCTGCGGGGGCACCGTGAGTCCAGGTAATGCGGCCCGACGCATGGAGGAGGGGTACCGAATTTTCAATTTTGGTGGTGCGAACGGCGGGCTTACCGAGGGTAATGCAGCCGCGCGCGATGCGGTCATCGCGGCCGGCGCAGCGCGATGACAGTGGCCTAGAGTAGCAGCGATGGCAAATGTCAGGACGTAGTGGTATCCAAGAACGTAGAGCGTACGCGACCGTTGAATACGATCAGGCGCTGATGAACGGAAGGGGCGTAGAGAACTTCGATTGGCGGGTCGTTTCTAGGATGATGCCAAACACGCGCGTCACCGCATCACCTGCAAGGGGAGGAGAGATGCCGTACAGATTGTTCCTAGCGTTGGTCGTAGTCTTGCTGGGCGGCGGTTGTTCGGAACCGGCTGTGCCGGTCGACTCGGTTGTCGAGACGTCGCCCACAGAAGGTGCGGCGACTGATCCGAAGCTTCAATTCGTCGGCAATTGGGAACTGGTGGGACGTGAAAGCCGCACTGCGGATGGCGAGTTACTACCGGCGCCTGATCCGCCTGCCCGCGGAGCGGAGGGTTCGATCGGATACATCATGTATGACGCAGCTGGATACATGGGGGTCGTGATCATGCCTCCGGATCGTCCCCGTTCCGTTGGTGATGAGCCGACGGGTGAGGAGGCCATCGAGAGACTGATTACCTACTCGTCCTATTTCGGCACGTACACCGTGAACGAAGCGGAGGGGTACCTTACGCATCATCTGCAGGGGAACGTCAGGCCTCCGGACTCCAATAACGATAACCAGCGTTTCTATGAGTTCTCGGGTGATCGGCTCATCTTGATGCCACCACCAGACGACTCGGGGGTTGTGCGCCGAATCATCTGGCAACGTGTCCCGGATCTACCAGACGCAGAGTTGACTGACACTCACCAGCACTTGTTCGGTTTCTATCGATTCTCCGAGATCACGCGGACGGCTGCCGATGGCGAGATGCTTCCCGCGGACCAGTGGGAGAATGCGTTCATCATGTACATGCCGTCGGGGCATATGGCAGTGCATATCTCGCGCCCGGACCGACCGGCGTATACCGGTAGTCCGACTCCGGCGCAGGCACTTCGGGCGGTCCAGACCTATGCAAGCTATTTTGGATCGTTTTCGGTCCATGAAGATGAAGGGTATCTGGTCCACCATCGGGTCGGGCATCTCAATCCTGGACAGGCCGGAACTGACGCCCAGCGATTCTTCGAATTGACTGATGCCTCGTTGACGCTGCGGCCTCCGCCGCGAGCGATCGATGGGCGTGAGGTCCAGGCTGCTATCGTCTGGGACCGCCTCAGTGCCAGGCCGGAATAGGCCATACATGCGATGAGCTGACGATAGGAAACATTTGCTATATCCGAGTTTCCCAACTAACGAACTGCGCTGATAAAGCGGTGTCATAGCGGTTTCGACGTATCTCACAGCGTACGCAACTGGCTGGGAATCTGCGCAGGAATACCGAGGTCCCCGACGGCCAGGTAGATCATGTCGGCGAAGTGATCGAGGTGGCGATAGCCGGACGCCCGGTTCTTGACGATCTTGATCAGCCGACTCAAGCCCTCACCGACGGCATTGGTGAGGGGTCTGTCGATGAAGGCCATGATGTGTACGAGGTGCGTCCGCAGGGTACCGACAAAGGCCCGCATCGTGGGGATGCGACTGCGCAGGGCCGCGGTCATCCAGCGTCGGAGGAACTTCGTAATGGAAGCGGTCGATGACCAGCGTCACATTCGGACAGTGGTGCGTGATCGCCCCGATGTAGGCGGGGCTCATGTCGCAACTGGCCCAGGCGACTCGCGCTTTCTGCCCCCGGCTCAACCAGTCGTTGAAGAAACGTTCGATCGCGTCTCGGCCCTTGCCCTGGCCGACCCACAGGACCCGCGCCCGGTCCAGATCGTAGACGAGGGTGGCGAATTTGCGGCCCTTGCAGAAGGAGATTTCGTCGACCCCAAGCGTGGTCAGACCGGTACCGAATAGCGCGACAAAGTACAAGGGGGGCCTGGACTGTTACACGAATCTCAACAGGCAGACGATAGCAACTGTCTTGAAAGTCAAGTGAGCTCTTGATCGTTCACCTAACGCCACGGCGTGTCGGTACGCATCATCACGTGGAGGATCGTGAGCAGTGTGCGCATGCACGCGATCAGCGCGACCTTCTTCGGTTTGCCCGCTCGTGCTGCTCGTTGGGGCGGCCCTGATGATCCGCTTGTCGCTCGCGCTGGGCTCGATCGACCCCGACTTCGTCGCCCCCAACGTGTTGACGATGCGGACGTCGTTGACCGGCCCTCGGTTCGAGAGCTCGGCCGGCGTCGAACAGATGCTGTGGCAAAGCGTGGACCGCCTGCGCGCTCTGCCCGGCGTGGAGCAGGCCGCGACGACCTGTTGGTGCCGCTCCAGGGGGATATGTTGCGCCTGCGGTTCGTCATCCAGGGTCGCCCGATCGAGGACTCCTGTTGCGAGGCGCCGGCTGGAGGCCGGTGTCGGAAGGCTTCTTTGAGGCCTATCGGATACCGGTGGTCCGCGGTCGTACGTTCACCGACCGTGATACGAGTACCGCGTCACCGGTGGCGATCATCAACGAAGCGATGGCCGACTGGCTCTGGCCGGACAGCGACCCGCTGGCCGACCGACTGGTGCTCGGTCGGGGGGGCGCTCCAGGAGTTCGATGACGAGCCGGTGCACCAGATCGTCGGCGTGGTGGGAAACATCCTGGACGTCGGCTTCAACAACGCCCCGCGACCTGGCTGGAGCAGTAGGCCTAGCGCCAGTGGTGGGCAGCCCCCCATCGCCGCGTGCGTCGGGCCACACGAGAAACAGGATAACCAGGCCGGGCTCAGGGGACCATCACGGGACCAGCGAGACCTGGGCGGCACCCAGCACCCGCCTGCTGGTTGCCTCTTGGATGAACCCGACGAGACGGAGCTGGTCTCGGTTCCAGCTCGGGTCGAGCGGCACCGCGATGTCGGTCTCGTAGGATGTCGGCATCACCTCGGGCAGCGTCTCCAGGCGCCCCAGCCGACGGGCCACGGCGGCGTGACGCAAGCGACGTCTGGCGTTCTCTCCGCGCAGGACGTTGGTGACGAGCCCCGTCTCGGTCACCGCGAGCCACAACTCAGCCCTCTCGCTGTGCGCAAGCCGAGGCAGGTTGGTAATCCGTATCTGGAGCGCCACGGCGTCCGACGCCATCACGCCGGTCTGGTGCATATGCATCCCGGCCTTCGGTGATGCCGCGGCCTGCGCGATCGTGCTCCGAGCCTCGGACTCCAGGCTCCCGACGAACGCGGCCCGGCCATCCACGACCATCTGCGGCGTGTAGCTGGCGGGCTCGCCCAACGCCTGGCGGTAGGCCTCCTGCCGTTCGGTGAACGTCCTCGACGAGAACGGGTCGCGCCAGCCGAGCCGGTCCCAGTAGTCGACATGCTCGCTCAACACGATGACCTGGGCGCCCGGCACCGGTGGCTCGGTGTCGAGCCGAATCAGGAGGGCATCGGCCGGTGGACAGCTCGAGCACCCCTCTGAGGTAAACAGCTCCACGAGCACCGGGACCCCAGGCTCAGCACTCTCAGGCCCCGCCTCCCGAGACGACGCCCGCACCAGCGAGACCACGCCACTGACCACGCAGGCCACGCCCAGTGCAGCGGCCAGGCCAGCTGCGGATGCCCGAGTGCGCCGGCCCCTCCTCTTGATCATCGCTGTCCGTTATCATCTCATGTCATCCACGACGCGCCGCGGTCAGATACGCCGGCGAACGGGGGCCGTCGGAGGCACGCCATGCTCATCTCGGGTGTCATCGTCTCGTTGGTCGTCAGCTGGTCCATGGCGTCCGCGCCAACGACCCAATCGGACCGCCCCCTCGTGTTCTCACGCGTCTGCAACATCGAACCGGGCCAAGAGGCCGAGGCCGAAGCGCTCGCCGAGGAGATGGTCGCGCTCGTCAACGCGCGATACCCAGGAGCCGAGCTGACGGCCAGCACCGGTCGATGGATGAACGGCTTCCAATCGCTCGCGGTACCGGTCAACCAGGTCCGCTTCACCGAACAGCACCCCGACCCGGAGAGCCGCGAGGCGTTCACCGCGATCCTTCTGGGTGACGACGACTTCGACGTGATCCAGCGTCAGATGGCCGAGGTCATCGATTTCAGCCGCTGCACCGAGACGCAGTTTCGGGCCAGACCCTAGCCGCCCGTGGCCTCGCTGCGGCCGGGCAGGGATCGCAGACGACTCGTGCGACAGTGTTCGGGGCGTGAGTAGGAGGAAGAGCCGAATGAGGAAGCAGCTGTTGGCCGTGTTCGCTGGCGTCATCGTGGCCAGCGTCGTCGCCGTCGGACAGTCGGATGAGATCGGGTCGGAAGAGGACTACGACGCGGCGATGAAGGAGGTCCGCACCACCTTCGGAGCGCTCAACAGCGCCATGGACGCGCGTGATGGGGACTCCGTCCTCTCCGGCACCGCCAAGCTGGCGGGACTCTTCGAGCAGGTCGAGGCGTTCTGGGCGTCCCGAGATGTGCCGGCCGCCGCCGCGATTGCGACCGAGGCGGCCGAAGCCGCGAACGCGATCAGAGCAGCACTCAAGGCCCAGGCGTTTCAGGAGATCGCACCCACCCGGGACGCGCTGGCCGCCACCTGCCAGACCTGCCACAACGAGTATCGAGAGCGTGTCGACGGCAACACGCGCATCAAGCCTGTCGTGCTGTAGCGGTCATCGCCGCCCCGCCGTCAGACGCTCCAAGCGGGTTGCTGAAGAACGAACGACGCACGCCTCGCTCGGCAACCTAGCAGGGTGCAGAAAACACCGAGAGCCGGTTTTTCGCCGAGGCGTCTGCGTGGCAAGGCGCGAGGAGGGAGCAGCCAGGCGGGCTGTGACCGACGACGCAACGCAGTCCACGCGGGCACCTCGGCGACAAACCCTAGGGCAGCGCGAACACGAAGATGCCTCCGCTGCTCCGCGGGTTCTTCTTGTCCGGCAGCAGTTCGGCTGGAATCAGCGTGGCCCAGCTCGCGCTGATCGACGGGCCGGTCCCTATGGCGACATACTGCACACCGTCGACGGCGTAGGTAATCGGGAAGCCGTTGGTCATCTGTGGCAACCGGGTCTGCCAGAGCTCTTCACCGCTGTCGGCGTCGTAGGCCATGACATAGCGCTCCCAGTCCCCGACAAAGACGAGGCCGCCACCGGTCGCGAGCGCCGCGGTGTTGAAGGGGGTCCGGCGCCGCTGCCGCCATCGGGTGGCGCCCGTGCGCAGATCCAGCGACTGGAACTCGCCGATGTGATCCGGACTCTTCGGATGGAAGTGATATTCCTTGTCGCGGACGCCGCCGGCGCCCCCGCCCCCGGGACGTCGCTCGACCGGGAGAAACGCGGCGGACTCGCAGTTAAGGTTGAGCGGCACGTAGAACGCTTCGAGCCCCGGGTGGTAGGCCATCGCTCGCAGGCTCTTGAACCCGCCGGTGCTCGGACAGAAGTCGACCACGTCACCGATTTCCTGCACCATGCCGTCTTTGTAGATCGCCTGTCCCGTGTCGATATCGAACAGATTCTGATAGCCGAGATCGGTCGCCCGCACCAACTCCCCCGTCTCCCTGTCGTTCTCCCACAAGATCGCGAGCTTGCCCATCGTGAAGACCGACTGCCGGCCGTCGTAGTCGACGAGAATCCGCTCGAATGTCTCGTCCATGTCGTGCGAGTCGCCGGGAATGTGCTGGAAATACCACTTGAGCTCGCCCGTGGCCGGGTTGAGCGCCAGCGTCGAGTTGGTATACAGCGCATCGCCGGCCGTGCCCCGCACGGCGCGCGCCCACGGCTTCGCCTGCGCCGTCCCCCAGAAGAGGAGCCCGGTGTCGGGGTCGAAGCTGCCCGGAATCCACGCGTCCCCGCCGGCCCGGAACATCACCGGGAGGTCGCTCCATGAATCGCCGCCAGGCTCGCCGGGCAGCGCCACCGTCGACGTACGCCACAGCTCGCGGCCGGTGCGGCCATCGAGACCGACGACATAGCACGTCTCTTCGCGGTAGCGACCGCACCCGGTCAACCCCGTCACGATGGTACCGTTGGCGACGATCGGTCCGCTCGTGAAGGTGTAGCCTTCGGCCGTACCAACGGTGGTATTCCAGCGCTCCTCACCGGTACGGGCATCGATCCCAACCATGTGGGCGTCGACGGTGTTGAGCAGAATCAGATCTTGATAGATGGCGAGGCTGCGCATCTGCGCGCCTGCTCGCCGACGCTCTTCGACCTCGTACCGGTACTCCCAGAACAGCTCACCGGTGCGGGCATCGAGCGCGTGTACGACGTTGCCCGGGTTGACAATGAACATCACACCGTCCCGCACGATCGGGGTGGTCTGCGACACACCGGGCTCAAGTCCCCAGGACCAGGCCAGACGCAGGTCTCCGACGTTGTCGGTGTTGATCTGTTCGAGCGGGCTGAAACCAGACCCGTCGAGCGTGCGGCGCCAGCTGAGCCAGTCGCTCGGGTCGGGGTTCTGCAACGTGGCATCGGTGACCGGCGTGATGTTTGGCGTTTGCGCCAATCCGGGCGCCGCCGGGGCCAGACCAACGAGGACGACAACGAGCAACATGTGTGTCAGACGTATCTTCAACTGTATCCCCCCGGGTCGCGTCAGGACGGTTCGCGGTCGACGACGCGCAGGCATCGCGGAACAACCGGTACAGGGAGACTATCACCCACGGCCGATGGTCCCTACGGGCCCCTGGACCCGGATCGACTCGGTCGCCAATACGACGTCACCCCCGACGGTCAACGATTCATCGTGGTTCGTCAACCGGGCGTCACCGAAGATCCATCTAGGACGCACCGTGTCGTCATCGTGCAGCACTGGCTCCCGGAGCTAGACCGCCTCGTCCCCTTGGTTGTGCGGGAGGGTGGTTTGGCGGTGAGCGTCGACGGTCACATGCCGCCTGCATGCTCCCTCCTTGCTCCTTGCAAACCCGTCACACGCGGGGCGTGAGGCCCCGGGCACGAAACGGATCACGCCCAGCTGGCGACCGTAGCAAGGGCCTTCAGGCCCGCTGAACAATCAGCGCCCCTGAAGGGGCTTGCTACGTTCCCACGGCCGCCGCTTCCTCAGGAGACGGACACCTGGACGGGCGGTGCCGCGCCGCGGTCAGCCAGCCAACGCCGCAAGCCGCTGTTCGCGCCGTAGCACGAGGCTTCCGGCACTCGGCACGCCCCAGTAGAGGCCAATCCCCGCCGCCATCTGTGTCAGGACCACCAACGTGATCACCGTTGGCACCATGACCAGCACCGTGCGGCCCTGCGGCGCCGACGGCGGACCCAGGGCGACGGCCACACCGGTCAGCCCAGCCACGGCGAGGGCGAGAATGACGTCAGGCTTGGCAATCGACGCGACCCAGAGAAACCGGCCGCCCAGGGTCGAGACGCTGCGCACGGCAGAGAACAAGGCGCGCAGCACCGGAGTTTGTACGAGCATGCCCAGCCACGTCGCTCGGGGCACCAGCGACACGCCGTCTCGCGCGAACACCCGTCGAGTCTCCTCGGCCAGCTTGCCGGGATCGTCCGCATAGCACCGGCGAAGCGCATCCAGTTCCGGTTGAAGTGCGCGCATGCGCTCGGCCTGCATGGCCGAAGCCCGAGCCATCCGCAGCGTCAGCGGAAACAGTGCCAATCGCGCCAGCAGCGTCACGATGAGAATGCCTCCACCGAGATTGCCTCCACAGGCCTGGGCATAGACAAACATCGAACTTCTGAGAATTCCAATCACCTGTTCCCACATGCCTACGGCTACGTCCGACCGGCTGACTCTATTCGGTCTTGTTACAACACGCGTCGCCGCACGGGCTGGTCGCTAGCCCAGCAGGACCGCGCCGATGATCATCCGGATCCCGAGGAGGGTGATCAGGCCTTTCAGGGTCCGACGAAGCGCGCGTTCCGGAAGTCGACCCCGCAGCTTCGTCCCGACCCAGGACCCGAGGACCACCGCCGTCACCATACCGGCGACCAGAGGGAGGTAGGGCGCGAACACGAACCCGGCCACCGCGAAGACCAGCAACTTGAGCACGTGAATGGCCATCATCACGGTGCCAAGCGTAATGACGAGCTGATCCTGGGACAGGCCGCGGCGGAGGAGGAACGGGCTGGCCAGCGGGCCGGTGGCGCCCATGAACAGCGACACGTAGGTCTGAATCGCGCCCAGGACCGCGAACTGACCGGGAAACGCTATCGCGCGCGACGGGATCGGGACCCACGTCACCACGAGCACGAAGATCCCCAGATAGAGCGGGAGCTGTTCGAAGCTGAATCGGGCCACCATACCGACCCCGGCGGCGGCTCCCACGATCGAGCCGCCGACGAACGGCCACACGACCCGCCAGTCGATGTGTCGCACCCCCAGCAGCACCCGGCTCGAATTGGACGCGAGCTGCACGGCCCCGTGCACGGGGACGATGGCAGCGGCCGGGATGAGGCCGGGCATCACCGAGATCAGCAGGATGCCACCACCGAGGCCGACGGTGGCGGTGAGGGTCGAGGCCACAAAGGAGACCACGATGAGAAAGACAGTCTCCATGTGACAGTGCGAGCCCTTTCCACGCGTGCGGGGAACGCCTGATCGTAACGCGAAGCCAACTACAATGGGGGCTGAGGCAGATCATCCGCGTGAATCCTGGCAGACTCGTCGCGATCTTCGTATTCATGGCCGTCGTCGCGATCCGCGCTCCCGCTCCAGGGTTCGCGCAGGGTGCCCCGGCCTCTCGAGACTTCGACGCCGAAATCGAGGCCGCGCTGCGATCGGCCAAGTCCGCGGCCGGATTCGAGTTCCTCGGCACCTTGTCGCGGGTCTGCCTGCTCCCCGCAAGTCGCGGCGTCAACACGAGCGATGCTGTGCCGCGTTACATTCGCGACCCGGACCTCGTGCCACCGCGGGACGCCTGGTATGCCGACCCCGCAAAGGTCTTCGACAATCTCTTTTTTGTCGGCGGGAAGGTGCACACGTCCTGGGCGTTGCCCACGAGCGAAGGCATCATCATTATCGACACGATTTATCCGTACAACTCGGAGGAACTGATCGTCGGCGGGCTGAAGCGGCTTGGACTCGACCCCGCCGACATCCGGTATGTCATCATCTCGCACGCCCACGGAGACCACATCGGCGGGGCCCAGCTGCTGCAAGAGCGATACGGCGCCCAGGTCGTCATGGGTGACGCTGATTGGGACCTTGTCGAGACCTATCCGAACCGGTACACATCGATGGCGCCGACCCGCGACATTGTCGCCACGGACGGCATGGAGATCACTCTGGGCGACACGACCGTGACCGTGTGGGAGACGCCGGGACACACGCCCGGGACGCTCTCCTACACTTTCACGGTGTATGACCAGGGCCGACCGGTGCCGGTCGCCTATTCCGGCGGCACGGCGTTCAACTTCGTGAACGAGACACCCGACCCGGGTATCCAGAACTTCCAGACCTACATCGAATCACAGCGACACATGGCCGAGGAGGCCCGGGCTACGAAGGCGAGCGTGCTGTTGTCCAACCACTCGGAGTTCGACAACGCGATCAGCCGGAATCGAATGCTCGCCGGACGTGGCGACGGTCCCCACCCTTACGTGCTGGGCGAGGAGTGGGTCCAGCGATACTTTCAGGTGCTCGAGCATTGCGCCAGGGCGGCACAGCTCCGGTTGGAACACGAGGTCGGGGCAGCCTCGCAGTAGCCGCGTCGCCGTCACCTGGCGGTTCGAGCCGGCTTGTTCGGTTCTTCAACATGACCCCTGACCGAGGACTCGGCGAGGAATCACAATGGACGGCGTAATCGCGTGGTTTGCCCGCAATCCGGTCGCCGCCAACCTGACGATGCTGTTGATCGTGGTCAGCGGTCTGTTCGCCACCGCGTCGATCAGCCAGGAGATCTTCCCGGAGATGGCGCTCGATATGGTGACGGTCAACGTGACCTATCTCGGCGCCAGCCCGACCGAGGTCGAGGAAGCGGTGAGCGTCCGCCTCGAAGAGGCGATTCAAGGGCTCGACGGCATCAAGCAGGTGACGTCAACGGCGTCGGAAGGGCTGGCGTCGCTGGTCGTCGAACTGGAGCTGGGGGCTGACCTCCGGAAAGCGGTCGATGACATCAAGAGCAACGTGGATGCCATCGACACCTTCCCCACCGAGGTCGAGCGGCCGATCATTCGTGAAATCACCACCAAGTTCCAGGTCACGCACGTGGCGGTCTGGGGTGACGTCGACGAGCTCTCGCTGCGCCGCTGGGCGGACACGGTGCGGGACGAACTGTCGACGCTACCGGGTGTGAGTCAGGTCGAACTGCTGGGCGCCCGACCGTACGAGATTTCGATCGAAGTGTCAGAGACCGCGCTTCGACGCCACGGTCTGACCTTCGACCGCGTGGCCGATGCGGTGCGCGGCGCGTCGCTGGATCTGCCGGGTGGATCGGTGAGAACGGACGCCGGGGAAATCCTGCTCCGCACCGTCGGTCAGGTGTATCAGGGCACCGAATTCGAAGCGCTCGCGCTGCTCACGAGCGCCGACGGTACCTACGTCAGACTCGGCGACGTCGCCACGGTCGTCGACGGCTTTGCCGAGACAGATCAGGCGGCCCGATTCAACGGGGTCCCCGCGATTGTCCTGCAGGTGTTCCGGTCCAACCAGGTCAACGCCCCGGAGGTGGCGGCCATCGTCAACGAGTATGTCGAGCGGGCCCCCGCCTTCCTGCCTCCGGGAGTCTCGCTCACCGTCTGGCAGGACCAGGCGACCCTCCTCGAACACCGCCTCGGTCTCATGGTCCGCAACGGACTGACTGGTTCCGCGCTGGTCTTCGTCTTTCTCGCGCTCTTCCTCAGACCCCGACTCGCGTTCTGGGTCGGTCTCGGTATCCCGATCTCGTTCCTCGGCGCGTTGATGCTCATGCCGGGGCTCGACCTGTCGTTGAACATGATGACCTTGTTCGGCTTCCTGGTCGTACTTGGCATCGTGGTGGACGACGCGATCATCGTCGGCGAGAACATCTATACCCACCAGGAACGTCACGGCGACCGCCTGCGCGGGGCGATCGAGGGCGCGCAGGAAGTGGTGGTCCCGGTGACGTTTGGCGTGCTCACCACGGTGGCCGCCTTCGTCCCGATCATGCTCGTCCAGGGCATGATGGGCAAGTTCTTCGCAGCGGTGCCGATGGTCGTGATGTGCTGCCTGGGCTTTTCGCTCATCGAATCAACGCTCATCCTGCCCGCCCACCTGGCCCACTCTGGACGTCGTCACGCGGCGCGCGCGCCGGGCGCAGGGTCCGGATCAGGACGACGGATGCGGTGGTTTACGAATACGGTCTACGGCCGCGTGCTGGACGCCGGCATCCGACGGCGCTATCTGACCGTGGCCGGCGGCACCGCCATCCTGTTGCTCACCATCGGGGCGCTCCTGTCGGGACGGATCCCATTCGAGTTCTTCGCGGCACCGGAGAGCGACTACGTCACGGCCGATGTCGCGCTGGCTCCGGGCGCGCCGATTCAGATGACCCAGGAGGTGGTGGCCCGGATCGAGGCCGGCGCCAACCAGCTCGCAACGCAGTATCGGGACAGTCCAAGCGGGGCTCAGGTGCGTCATGTGTACGCCGCCGTCGGCGAGCAACCGTTCGGCAGCGCGCAGGCCGAAGCCTTGATGAGCGGTGGCACCGCCCTGGGAGCGAGCCATGTCGGGGAAGTGACCATCGAGATCGAGTCGGGATCGGACCGCACGCTTTCGGGCGATGAGATCGCGGCGCATTGGCGCGACCTCATCGGACCGCTCCCCGGTGTCGAGGATCTGTCATTTCTCGCCTCTTCGTTCAACCCAGGGATGGACCTCGACATCCAGCTCACCGGGTCGGACCTGCCCACACTGGAGTCGGCCGCGGCCGAGGTCCAAGACCACCTGGGACGCTATCCCGGGGTGTATGACGTCAATGACTCGGCTCGCCCGGGTAAGCAGGAACTGCGGATGCGGATCAAGCCGGCGGCGACGCTGCTCGGTCTGTCGCAGCGGGACCTCGGGCGGCAGGTCCGGCAGGCGTTCTACGGCGAAGAGGTCCAACGCATCCAGCGCGGACGCCATGATGTGCGCGTCATGGTCCGCTACCCACGAGAGGGTCGGCAATCGATCGGTGACGTGGACCGCATGCGTATCCGCACTCCGGAGGGCGCCGACGTCCCGTTCACGTCGGTGGCCGATGTGGAAGCCGGACGAGGGTTCTCGATCATCCGCCGGGTGGACCGACAACGCGCGGTCAACGTGACCGCCGCCGTCGGGGCCGGGACGTCCACCGGTAGCATAGTGAGCGACCTGGAAGCGACCGTGCTGCCGGAGATCCTGGCCACCCATCCCGGCGTGACCTATAGCCTGGCGGGTATGCTGGCCGAGCAGGCGGACAGCATGGAAGGGCTGGTGCAGGGCTTCGTGTTCGCGCTGCTACTCATCTACACGCTGCTGGCGATTCCGCTCAAGTCCTACATCCAGCCGTTGATCATCATGGCCGCGATCCCGTTCGGTCTGGTCGGGGCCTTCTGGGGGCACGTCATCATGGGGGTGCCATTGACCCTCATTTCGCTGTTCGGACTGGTCGCGCTGGCCGGCGTCGTGGTCAACGACAGCCTCCTGATGATCGATTTCATCAACCGGAAGCGACAGGATCACGCCGACGTGACGGCCGCCGCCCGGGAGGCGGGCGTGGCGAGGTTCCGGCCGATCCTGCTCACGTCGCTGACCACCTTTGTCGGACTACTGCCGATCATCATCGACAACGACATCCAGGCGCGGAGTCTCGTACCGATGGCGATCTCTCTGGCCTTCGGCGTGGTGTTCGCCACCGTCATCACGCTCATCCTCATACCGGCCGGCTACGTGATCGTCGAAGACGCTCGACGGCTCCTGTCTCACCGCCCGCAACCCACGGACTGACAGCTCGCCACGCCCCCGACGTGAGCGGCCCGTCTCCCGAAGCCTCCCGGGCTACCGCGCTCGCGGCGGATACCACGCGGCGTCACGGAATTCGATACCCTCGCCGTCGATGGCCGCCTGGAACGCGCGGATCGTGGCCGGTGTGTCCTGGATGTCCGGAGGCGGTGCTCCCTCGGGATTGGAGAGCCAGCGCGTGTAGGTCTGGTCGTAGTGGTTGAGATAGACGACCTTCGGCCGAAAGGTCTTGACACATTCAGCCAGAGGAATCGGCCGCATCCGGTCAACCGGGAGGTTCATCGGCATGAAGGCGACGTCGATACCCTGCAGCGCCTGAATCTCCGGCACACACTCCCCCACCCCGGAGAAAAACAGGCGCTTCCCGCCCAGCGTCACCACATAGCCGTTCGCTTCCCCACGCGGGTGGAACGGGCGACCGGGCGTCATATCGTAGGCGCCCACCGCCTCCACGCGAATGTCTGCGAACAGACCACTCTCACCGTTGGAGAGCACGGTCCCATCGGACAACCGCGCGTGGGCCGTGGCGGTCAGCACGACGGGTGCTCCGGGCTTCCGTAATTGAGCGATTGCCTCCGGGTCGAGATGATGGCCCGGATCATCGGTAATCAGAATGAGGTCGGCTGGCTTCGCCGCGGACAGATCGCCGACGCTCCAGGGATCGACATGGACCACGACGCCGGCATGCTCGACCTGCGCGCTCGAGTGAATGATCGGGGTAATGACGATATCGCCGCCCTCGGCGGCGATCCGGCTGGACGACTGCGCCGACACGGACGCGGCACCGAGCATCAGGAACACGGCGGCGGAGGAACTGTGTAGACGCATGACTAGTCTCCCGTGGAAGCCGGCGGCGCCCTCGTGACGCGGTCGCTGGATGGTCGATTGTAGCAGTTGCCGACGCAGGCCGGTCGGTCTCAGCCAACGAATCGACAGCTTGACATCACGAGGGGAGGCGGCGATCTTTCCATGGATTTCTATGGGACAGCGCAAACGAGACCATCTCCAGGGCGCACTTGACCTGCTGGTGCTGCGCACCCTCAACACGAGGGGCACGATGCACGGGTATGGCATCGCCGAACGCATCGAGGAGGTGTCACGCGAGACCCTCCGCGTCGAAGAAGGCTCTCTCTACCCGGCGCTGCATCGCATGGAACGCGTGGGATGGATCGAGGCCACGTGGGGGCGGTCAGACTACCACCGACGGGCCAAGTTCTAGACGATCACCGTCGACGGACAGGCCAGGTTGGCCGAGGCGCACGAGGACTGGGTGCGCCTGGTCGCCGGGGTGACCCGGGTCTTGAAGTTCGCCTGAGAGGAGAACCAGACGGTGCTCGGAGCCAGGCACCTCCGCCGATTCGTCGCGTCGCTCCGCAGGAACGGCGTCGAGCGAGACCTCGACGACGAGGTCCGTTTCCACCTGACGACGCGGGCCGACCGCAATACAAGAGAGGCATGACGCCCGACGCGACCAAGCGGGCCGCGCACGTCCGTTTCGGGAACATCCAGGAGGTCAAGACTGCCATGCGCGAAGCCAACCCACGCCCGCTGACGCAACTCCTCTGGTCACCGACCACGATCGTGGCGGTCGCAACGTTGCTGGTGACGATCGGTGGCGGACTGTGGTTGTTCGGGGGACCTCGAGATGGCCAGGCGGTCGACGGCGACACGCCGCAAGGGATCGAGGCGGGCGGCAACGTCACGATGCCGCGCCCCGTCACGCGCCCCACGCCAGACTACACACCCGCCGCGTTGGAAGCCAAGGTTCAGGGCGCCGTGGTCATGACGTGCGTCGTGCAGATCGACGGAACCTGCACAGACATCGACATCGTGGAATCTCTGGACGCAGAGCATGGTCTCGACACCCAGGCGACCGACACGCTGGCCCGTTGGCGATTCGAGCCAGGCCTACGCCACGACGAGCCGGTGCCGGTCTCCGTCACCGTGGAGATGACCTTCACGCTGCGATAGTCGAACTCGGTCTGGCGTCGCCCTTATCCGGCCAAGCCCGGGAGCGGCCCCTCGGCCGTGCCGAACGCATCGATCGACAGCCCCATGCGCTGCAGCAGTGCGAGATGCACGGCGGACAGATCCGTGGGTTCCGCGTGTTCGAGGAAGCGTCCGGTCTTGACCGTGCCGCCGCCGCCGCCGGCGAGCAGGGTCGGCAAGTGCTGCGCGTCGTGCTCATTGCCATCGCCGAGGCTGGCCCCGTAGACGACCATGCTGTTGTCGAGCAGCGTTCCGCCGTTGGGCTCCACCACCGAGCGCATCCGTTCGAGCAGGTAGGCCACCTGGCGGTGGTGCCAGCGGATGACCTCGGCATACATCGCCCGCTTCTGCTCCACCGACTCCCATGACGTGACGCCGTCGTCATCCTCGGTCTTGCCGGAGGCATTCTTGTAGTGCGACAACGCGTGCCAGGTGCCGGTGACGTCCGGGATGAAATTGAAATACCGGTTCGACTGCCCATGGTCGAGCATGAACGTGCAGACTCGAGTGGCATCCGACTGAAACGCGGCGACCATCAGGTCCATCATGAGCCGCATGTACGACTCGTGGTCAGGCGGAATGCCAGGGGTCGGCGTGGTCAGGGTGTCGGTTAACGCCCCATCGTCACGCATCTCGGTCGAGCGGCTCTCGGCGAACTCGATACGCCGTTCCAGGGCACGAATCGACTCGAAGTATTCGTCCAACCGGCTGCGATCGACCGCGCTCACATACCCGGCCAGGTCCTTGGCGTCGGCCAGCACCGCATCCATGACCGAACGATTCGTCGCCCCGCCCGAGGGTGGGCGGAACATGCGATCGAAGATGGCGCGTGGCTCGATCTCCCGCGTCATCGGCCGATCGGGAGCAGACCAGGAGATCGCGTTTCGGGGCAACGAGTTCGAAAAGTAGCCCTCGCCCTGCACCGACAACTCGAGCGACGGCAACAGTGTGTCTTCGCGCACATGAGCCGCGGCCAACTGGTCGGCCGACACACCGCCGGCGTTGACGCCGCGCGAGCTGTACCCGTGTCCGGTCAGCCACGTCGGTGGCCCATTGACGTGGCCGTTGCCCTCCGGCGTCCAGATGTTGCTGGGGATGAGGATGTCGTCCTTGTAGGGCTCCAGCGGGCTCATCCACTCGTTGAGCCTCACCAACCGACCGTCAGGCCCGGTCTCTTCGGGGTACCAGATGCCGCGTGGGATACCGTTCGGGAAATATAGATAGGCCAACCGATTCACCCCGGTGGCCGCCGGAGCGCCGGCCAGTCCGGTGGCGAACGCCGGCATCACGTCGAGCAGCGGCAAGGCCACCGTCGCGCCAAGCCCCTGAAGCACCGTGCGTCGTGACAGACGGCGTGCGCGCATCAGTTGGTCTCCTGGATGGGGTTCTTCTTGTACCGGAACGGATAGCTGGTCACGACCTGCTGCAACAACGTCTGGAAACGATAGTCGTCCGCCTCAAGCGTGGCGAGTATCGTGCGAACCGTCGGTTCGTCGTAATACTCGAGCTGCCGACCCAGTGCATAGGCGAGCATCTTCGAGACCACCTGACGGACCAGGTCGTCGTGCCGCGTCTCGAGCAGCGCCCGTTTGAGCCCGGCCGGGCCGCTGAACGTGGTGCCGTCCGGCAGGCCACCGCCGGCCAGAATCGTGCGTCGGGTGGTCTTGAAGTGGCGGACCACGGGGTCCGGGCTGGTCTCGGTCTGGAACTCGATGGTCTCGTCGGCGTCGGCCGGGTCTTCGACCCGCTGGCGGAAATCGTAGGTCGACCGCCATTTCCCGAAATAGTCGAAGTTCTCGAGGCTGAACCCGATGGGGTCGATCTTGCTGTGGCAGACACGGCAGGTCTCATTCTGCGAGTGCATCTCCAGCTTCTCGCGGAAGCTGAGTCCCCGCATGTCGGCGACCTCTTCGCTCAGCACGCCGGCGTTCGGGGGCGGAGGGGGCGGCGGCGTGCCCAGCAGCGTGTCGAGCACGTAGTGGCCTCGCTTCACGGGACTCGTGTCCTTGTAGTTCGACGTCAGAGCGAGAATGCTGGCGTGGCCGATGACCCCGCCTCGGTTCGGGTCGGTCAGACGCACGCGACGCATGTGGTCGCCGGTGACCCCCTCCATCTCGTAGAGCGTC
>Ga0310121_10001668_pt1 | contig 22191 bp, 16 predicted proteins | sample CB27_Tmax_986_MG_FD_203504 | JGI IMG/M metagenome (GOLD analysis project Ga0310121, IMG submission 203504) | Marine microbial communities from Western Arctic Ocean, Canada - CB27_Tmax_986 | ecosystem: Environmental > Aquatic > Marine > Oceanic | place: Canada: Western Arctic Ocean | collected...
AAATCCTACTGGGGCGCAACACAATGGCTCGTGGCACCGCTCGGGCACCCAAACCTCAAAGCGATTATCCCACAAAACGTAAACCCCGATCCCTGGCAGCGCATGTACCGCGACCATGGCGCGCTTCAATTGGCGCATACGGCCAGAAGGATTTACGATGCGGGCGACAGAGACAAAGTTGAGCGGTACGGGTGGTTGAACTGGTATCGCCACCTGCCACTGGTCGACCTGGACACGGCGGCCGGCACTCGAGAGAACAAGCTCTGGCGCGATTACGTCACGCATTCTACCTACGATGAGTTCTGGAAGACGATTGGGATGCGAGACAAATATCACAAGATTCGCATTCCCGTTTACCTGATGTGCGGCTGGTACGACAATTATCCAGGCGCGACCTTCAACTATTTTGAAAAACTCACCACGCTGGGGGCAACGCCAGAGATTCGAGTCGCCATCGATGCGACAAACCACCTGAACCGTGTCGTCGGCGACAGGGACTTAGGAAAGGAGGCGGCCAAAGACGAGATCGGTCTTGCCATCCGGTGGCTCGACTACGTTATCAAAGGCAAGGACACCGGCATTAAAGAGGAACCCCCGGTCAAGATTTTTGTCATGGGAGCCAACCAGTGGCGCTATGAGCGCGAGTGGCCGTTGCAGCGGACCCGCTATACGAAATTCTATTTCTATAGCCTCGGCACCAGAAAAGGCCGGCTCAGCCAGCAGTCGCCGAGGCGCGAACCCCCCAGTCGTTATACCTATGACCCGCACACCCCTGTCCCGACACTGGGAGGAAATCATTCGTCGCCTTATGTTCCCGACATCATTCGGGTGGGACCGGTCGACCAGCGCCCAAACGAAGGAAGGTCCGATCTACTTGTGTTTTCAACCCCACCGCTCAAGCAAGACACGGAGGTGACCGGACCGGTCGTCGTTAAACTGTTCGCAGCTTCTTCGGCCCCCGATACCGACTTCATCGCTCGGTTGATCGATGTAGAACCCGACGGCACAGCGTACAATTTGACCGAGGGAATCATCCGCGCGAGATTTCGCAATTCGATTTGGGACGCTCCCGAGTTGCTCGTACCGAACAAGATCTACGAGTACACCATCGATCTGTTGCCAACGAGCAACGTCTTTCTCCGCGGCCACAGTATTCGGGTCCATGTGACCAGCAGCAACTTCCCTCTGTGGGACCGCAACCCAAACACAGGTCATAAGCAAGGTCTGGATGCCGAGGTCCAGGTCGCCGAGCAGACCATTTACCACGATGCCGAGCATCCGTCCCACATCGTCCTGCCCATCATTGAGTAGCCCACATTTCCCATTTGACTTCCCGCACTGCGGCACGCGATTTGCGCCAAAGCCTTGAAGCACAGGGGTGTGGAGTATCAATCTGCCAAGGTGACCGGAGAACCCGATGGACGACACGGGAAACGATGAGTTGCGGATTGGTTTTGACACGCGATTGAATCTGAGATTTTGCGGCAGCAAGGTTACCAGCGGCGCTGGTCCGTTGGCCTGCCGCGAGTTGGACAAAGCGTTGGGACTTACGAGCATGGGCGAAGATCGCCGCACCGCATGGTTGACGGAATTGGTCGGTGTAAACCGAGGTGTCAGGGCGAGTCACGCGCTCCGTTTGGGCTCGAAGACTACGAACGGCCCACAGCGACCGCAGCCGGTCATCGGCGAACGAAAAACGCCAAAATACGCCACGCGCGAGGGGGGCCAGCGGTTACAATGGGGACCGAACTGGGCCGGGAGCAGTTCCCCGCTCCCCCATGTGGGATATCCCCGGTCATAATATCTGGCGATCCGTTAATTCAACGGGGTTATTACCGATGCCACACCCCACTGCAAACTTCTCGCGACGTTCGTGGGCGCCCAGCGTGATTATCATTTGTCGACAAGGTGCGGGAGTACATTTCATGAGAAAACCGCTTTTGAAATCAATGGCCTGCCTGTTGATTGTGGCCGGAATCCCTGCCGCGCTGGCAGACCTTGTATGCGCCGGCAGCAATGATTCGCCGGGCAGGCGTCCCAATGTCATCCTGGTGATGACCGACGACCAAGGCTACGGTGATCTGGCCTGCTACGGTAATCCGTTCGTTGAGACCCCTCACCTCGACCAGCTTTACGCTCAGAGCGTCCGCCTGGTGGACTTTCATGTGGACCCGGTCTGCACACCAACGCGGGCTGCGTTGTTGACGGGCCGCTACTCGATCCGCACCGGCGCCTGGCGGACCGGAGCGGGACGGTGCCTCTTACGCAGCGACGAGGTAACCATTGCAGACGTATTTTCTGCTGCGGGCTATCGCACGGGCATGTTTGGCAAATGGCATTTGGGAGATAACTACCCTTACCGCCCGCACGACCGGGGCTTCCACGAGGCGGTGTGGCACCAACATGGCGCCATAGGAATGTCAGCTGATTCCTGGGGGAACGACTACATCGACGATATCTACCAGCGCAATGGCGAGCATGAGCAATTCACCGGATACTGTACCGATGTATTTTTCGACGAGGCGCTCAAGTTCATGGAAGAGGACAGGGACAAGCCCTTTTTTGTGTACCTGTCCACCAACGCACCGCACAATCCTTACACGGTACCGGAGCAGTATTCCGCACCCTATCAGAGCCAGGGATTGTCTATCCCACTGGCCAACTTTCTGGGAATGATGACCAACATCGACGAGAACGTGGGCCGGTTAATGAGGAAACTGAAACAGTGGGACCTGCAAGACAACACGATCTTGATCTTCATGACCGACAATGGCGCCCTTGGCGGCATCAGAATGAAAAAGGGAGATGCAAATGGATTTCCGCTCAAGCCCTGGGACAGCTTCGGTGCCGACATGCGGGGACGAAAAGGATCGCCTTACGAAGGCGGTCACCGGGTCCCCTTTTTCATACGCTGGCCGCATGGCTCTCTGACCGGGGGAAAAGACCTGACGGGTTTGACAGCTCACATCGACGTGATGCCGACATTGATAGAATTTTGTGGCTTGGAAAGTCCTTCGGCCGTGGAATTTGACGGCATCAGCCTGGCGCCACTTCTCCGCGAGCAGGCCTCGGTGAGTGAACGCACACTTTTCGTCGAGCACCTGGGAGGCAGCTACGGACAGCCAACTTTTGAGATACGACCCTATGAAATCTCTGCCGTTTTGACCTCCCGCTGGCGCCTCGTCTTTGGCAAAGAGCTGTACGATATTAACCACGACCCTATGCAAAGAACCAATGTTGCCGCTCACCATCCACAGATTGTGGCGAAATTAAGGAAAGCACACGACCGTTGGTTTTCTGATGTCAGCCGCAGGATATCCGAACCGTGCCGGATTGTGCTGGGGGACGAAGCGGAAAACCCCATGCGATTGAACCTGCAGGACTGGTACACCGCCAAAGGGAATCCGCCCTGGTACCAGAGAGGTTATGGACCCTTTCCGCATGTTGGAAGTCCGCCGGCGCCATACGTGAATGGAAGTCGGCTGGTGGAGGTCCCCGGCACCGGCCAATTTGGTCCCTATTCGTATGTTGGAAGTACGCCGGCGCCACACGTGAACGGAAAATGGATGGTGGAGGTCGCCCGCGCCGGCCAATACGAGATCACGCTTCGTCAACTTCCCACCGAGGCGAACTGTCCGATCCAGGCGGCAGATGCCAGGATTAAGATCGGCAACGTCGATGAGGCCAAAGAGGTCGCCGAGGGCGCTACCGCCGTCACGTTTACCGTGCAGCTGGGCACCGGTGAACAAAGCCTGCAGACCTGGTTCACCGAGACCGACGGAAAATCCCGCGGAGCATTCTATGTTTATGTGCGATACCTGTCGGGCTGACCTGCGCACCGGGCGCGCGGCACGGGGTTGGTAACGTGTATTGTTGGCCGAAGGCCTTGGTCACCATAGCCTGGGACACCGCCCCAGAAATGATGTTGGGAAATGCCACGTTTGTAAAACAATGAGGGCATCGCCCCAGGAATGCTTCAGAACGCCGAGTCGTCGCCGAGCTGTCCGCTGCCCGATCACGCGATTTTTTACTTCGACGACAAGACGCCCCGCCTAGGCACGACTTGCTGGTCGGCGCATATCCACGCCGCGCGTAGTTATCACCCCAACGGCGTAAGTGCCTGTTTGGCCGACGGACCGGTTCACTTTGTACACGACGGCATCGACCAATTCGTGAGGGAAGGCCTGGCGAGCATTAATGGCAAAGAGGTCGCCGACGAAACGGCGCTCTAAGGGGGGAACTCCATCCACATCTCCCGGATGGTTTGCACCGTGTGATCGACGAGGACTTTGCCGCCGGCCGGCCCCACGACGCCGTCGTCGATCCGTGCGCTGTAGCCGCCGCCCTGTACAGCGCGTTCGGTGGGCACGTAGCCGCCGCCGTCGGCCGCCAGCTGCACAACGAACGTCTGCTCGGCAGGACTGCGGGCCTTGATCCTCAAACCGTAGTCGAGAAATAACTCAAACGGGTTGGTGGCGATGGCGACGTCGCCCAGGCGAAGCACATGGATCTCGGCAGAGTAGTACGGATCGCGTTGCTGGTGTTTGTGGCGGGCGACCAGGGCACGGCTGACTCGCCACTTCATGAAATCCACATCCTTGAGCTGGGCGGTACGGTGTTTGCCTGCTTCGTAGTCCGCCAGAGCCTGTTCGTACCGTGCGTCGGTGACCTCGCGTACCGGAAGCGGCAGCGCGCTGACGTGATGTTGAAAAACCAGCTCGCTATGCCTGTCGCAGCGGGCATCCTCCCACACCAGCTCGACGCCTCGTTCTATCTCGGCAGCGATCGCTTTGCGTCGCTCGAGCTGCCTGCGGCTCCGCAGCCGGGCGTCAGCTTTCTTGTTCAAGAGCAAGTGCGGCGACTGGTCGCCGCTGGCGCCGCAGAGAGCCAAGACAGGTAAATCGGCGCCGTATCGCTTCCGCAACGCCGCGCGAACGTCATGCCAAAAATCGGCCGACATGGATCTCCGGCCCTCGACTTCTTGCGCCGGACACGGCACGGCAATCACCATGCCGGATATTTCCTTGTCGCGATTCCAAAAGAACAACAGATCCATCGTCGGATCGGAAGGACCCTCGATGTGACTAAAATTTGGGTCGTTGGCGTCTCCATACATAACGGCTCTCTTGTCGGCGTAAACGGCGCGCCGGTTATGCCCGACGACGGCGTAGCTCAGCGCCCAGCTCACGCTACCCTCGCCGCGATTCCCCCAGGCGTCGACCACGGCCTTGGCCAGTCGCTGGGCGAGAAACTCGACGTACCGCGCGGGTCGCATCACGCCCTCTTCCGGGATTCGGTACGCCCACATGCCCATAAAATCATAGGGGTGATGGTCCTGGGTGATATCGGTGATGCTCGGCGCGGTGTGCGTGTGAGTCGCGCACAGGACGATCTTCTGCACGTCGAGGTCCGGCAGACGCAATGCCACGAGCTTTCGCACCTTTTGCTGAAGCATCGTTCGTATTACGGCCAAGTCGCACGAGACGAGCACCGCCTGGTCAATGGCGCCGTGATGATTGTGGGTTTCGATCGCCAGGGCCGTGGCGGTGAGCCGGTCGTCGACCTCGTCTGTAATCCGCGCATGGTACTGGCCGGCCACCGCCACGGGTTCCTCCGGCGTGATATCGACGCTGGCCCAACCAAAACTGAGACGGCCAATTTGCGGCCCGCGGGCGTCGTCGGCTCTTGTATCCGGCGCGGAATCATGGGCGGCACCGCTTAATCCAGCTGAGCAGGCAAGCCAAAAGGCTGCCCATGTGGGTAGGCTGAAGATCCGCATGCTCAGGGCTCCTGTTCTCGTGGGAACGTTTGGTGGCACCTAATCGAAACCACTCGCCCCGCATTGATTGATGATTGATGATTTGTGAAGCAGGAGAGTACGCTGACCACGATTTTACACTATTAAGTCGCATCCACCATGCGGCGAGTCATCTCCATCGCATGTTCTGGCGTGCTCGTCGTGCCATGCTCCATGCCTACGAATCCGCTGTAGCCCGTTTCTCGAAGCGTGCGAAATATGTTGGCGTAATTAATCTCTCCTGTGCCGGGGTCGACCAGACCATCTATCACGCCGGGGAACATCCGTCCCACATCGTCCTGCCCATCACGCAACCCGCATCACACTCTACGGCTGGAACCTCGACAATCGCACAAAAGACAAGGCCCCGGCCATGGACCGTGTCGACGTCCAAGTCTCAGCCAAACAGGCTGTCGCGACCTGGCCACTGCCGACTCACCTCGCCCCCGCACAAGCTCCCTTCGACTCCATGGTGTGGCAACTGCCCGGTGCACACGCTCCAGTCTTGATCGGAATCACCGACGTGCCGGTTGTCACCGAAACCTCGGACAATCACTCACCCGCACGCGCTCAACAACTCGAAATCCCCTGCGAAGCCAGCGGCCGGCTGGTCGAAGCCGACGAAAAGGACTGGTACTCGTTCGCAGCACGGCGGGGTGAAGTGGTTCATGTCGAATTGATTGGCGAGCGAATCGGGTCACCTGTCCACCTGGCCGCCTCGATTCTCGATGCCGATGGCCGCAGCGAATTGCTGCGTTGCCGGCCCGACCTTCGCAACATCGGTGGACTGGGACTGCCCACCCGACACTCCGACCCGACTGGCCGCTTCGTCGCACCCGCCGACGGACAATTCACCGTTGTCGTCTACAACCGCAGAGCGGGAATTCATCCCGACCCGCGGCGAAGTTACCGACTGTCGCTGCGAAGAGAAGTCCCGCAGCTCGACGTTGTGGTCGCGCCCACCGCAACCAGCCCCAATGGCATCAACCTGGCACCCGGTGGACGCATGCCGCTGCAAGTCGTCGCCTTTCGACGTCGCGGCCAAAACGGCACGATCCGGATTTCTGCCGGCAAACTCCCCAGCGGAATCTCCTGCCCCGATGTGTTCCTCGGCCCCAACGTCTCCCTGGCCCAACTCGTGCTCAGTGCCGACCCCAATGCCACACGTCTCCACGGACAATTGCACCTCTGGTCCCAGCCAGCCGACTCCACATCAGCCCTCAAACGCCCCGACCGAGGCGCCTCGGTCGTCCGGTCGGGACGGCCCAACGGTTGGAGCCGCTTGACCCAGGAACTGGCCATCGGTGTCGCCGGCGACTCACCGCTTCGTATCACGGCCGACGGCCACGAAACCCGAGTCCACCACCTCTTCGGAGAACTCAACGTGAGGCACTCGCCCGGAGGCGTGCTCGATGTCGCGGTCGAAGTCCAACGCCGTGACCCCAATCATCGGGCTGAGGTTCAGTTGATCGGCACCGGACTGCCGCCGGGGATCGCCAACCGCACGGCCACCATCCCTGCGGCAAAGGACAAGGGTTACGTCAGCTTCTACCTGCCCCGAAACCTGGAGCCGGGTCGCTACACGCTGGGCGTTCGGGCCACCACCACCGTGCCCACCTCGGACGGCAAGAAGATTCAGACGGTCAGCGTCTTCAGCAACGCCGTCGTCTTCGAGATCCACGAACCGATGTTTCATGTCACCCTCGATCCGTACAACCCGCGGACCATCCGGCGAGGACAGGTGGTGCAGATCAAGTACCGGGTCAAACGACTCAACGGCTTCATCAACAAGGTCCACTCCGAACTGGCTGCTCCGGGAACGGTGACCAAGGTCGGAGGCCTTCGTGGTCGCGGAGTGACTTTTGTTGGGCAGACCGAGACCGGCGCCATCCAGGTCGTCGCCAGCGATGACGCTCCACTCGGGCAACGGGCCTTCCTGAGAATCTACGCAGTCGGTGTACTCGAAGATCAAGTCCTCTATCATGGCAGCCACTTCCTGCAACTGCGGATTGTGGAATGACAAAGCCCGCCTGATTGCCGTCCCAGCCAAGCACAGCCTGACCGACATCCAAAAGGACTCTCCGATGAGATTCACTCGACTGGCCTTGACCATCCTCATGCTGACTCTCGTGGTCGTCACCTCAACCGCCAACGCCGCGCGGAAACCCAATATCGTGTTCATCATGGCCGATGACCTCGGCTTCGCTGAATTGGGCTGCTATGGCCAGAAAAAGATCCGCACGCCAAACATCGACCGACTGGCACGCGATGGCATGAAATTCACCCGCAACTACGCCGGCAACGCCGTCTGTGCTCCCTCACGCTGTGTGCTCATGACCGGGAAACACCCCGGACACGCATGGATCCGTAGCAACCGAGAAGCCAAGCCCGAAGGCCAGGCACCCATCCCCACGACCGAAGTCACCATCGCCGAACTGCTCAAGAAAGACGGCTACACCACCGGAGCCTTCGGCAAATGGGGTCTCGGACCCCCTGGCTCCGAAAGCGGACCACTCCAACAAGGCTTCGATCGCTTCTTCGGCTACAACTGCCAACGACACGCTCACAGCTACTACCCCTCCTACCTCTGGGACGACAATCGAAAAGTCCCACTCAAAAACAACCCGCCCGTCGGAGGTCACGCCCGCTTTCCACAGGACACCGATACCACCAACCCGGGCAACTACGCCCGCTTCAAAGGACAGGACTACGCACCCGATCGAATCGCCGCACAAGCCTTGGATTTCATCAAGACAAACAAGGACAAACCCTTCTTCCTCTATTACCCATCTGTCATCCCACACCTCGCACTTCACGTCCCCGACGAAGCACTAAAACCCTACCTCGACCTCAAGTGGGACGACCCTCCGTTCACCAAGTTGAACGGCGGCGGCTACACGCCGCACTTCACGCCGCGAGCCGCCTACGCCGCGATGATCACGCGACTCGACACCTACGTCGGACGCATCCTCAGCCTGCTCGAACAACTCGGACTCGACGACAACACCATCGTCGTCTTCACCTCCGACAACGGAACCACACACCTCAAACGCGAAGTCGACTACGAATTCTTCGACAGCGTGAAATCACTTCGAGGCCTCAAGGGGTCGCTCTACGAAGGTGGAGTCCGCGTGCCGTTGATCGTGAAATGGCCCGGACACGTCCCCAGCAAAACCGTCTCGAACTTCGTCACCGGGTTCGAAGACTGGATCCCCACGCTGCTCGGACTGACCGGCAGCCGACAACCTGTCCCACAAGGCATCGATGGAGTCAGCCTCGTCCCCACACTCAACGGAAACAAACAACCGCCCCGGAACTTCCTCTACCGCGAATTCCCCAGCTACGGCGGACAACAGGCCGTGTGGCTGGGAAACTGGAAGGGTGTCCGGCAACGACTCGCTCGGCCACGAAACAACAAGAACGCCAAGCCGATCAACAACGCCATTCGACTAAGGATCGAACTCTATAACCTGCATGACGATATCGGTGAAACCAGAAACGTCGCCAACGAGCACCCCGACATCGTCGCCAGAATGAAGGAGCTGATGACATCTCAACACACTCGCTCGCGGTTGTTCCCCATCCAGGCTCTCGACAACCCCTAGCAAGCTACTCGGTCAAACCCCAACCCTTGCGATACTCCTTGCCCAACAAGTCGTTGGCCACGCGGTTGTTGGTCACCTTCAGCTTCTTCGAGTCGTACTCGATCGTCTCACCCACACGGTACGCCACGTTGCCCAACAACACGATCTCGGTAAACGGACCCGCGTATCCGAAATGGCTCCCCGTCGCACTGCCCGTCTTCGCCGCGTCGATCCACTGGCGATGATGACCGGGTGACTCGGGCAGAAATGGCTTCGGCGGCTCGAAGCCCCGAAACGTCTCCTCGGGCAACAACTGGGGCGACTTGCCATGAGCACACGCGATCCGACCCTTGTCGCCGATGAACAACGACCCGTTCATCGGTAACTCGGCAGCCACCGACGCCGGAGGCCGAGCCACACCCTCGTACCAGAAGACGTCCACCGGTGGCCTCTCGCCACGCTGACCAAACTCGAACTTGGTAATCATCCACGTCGGACCACTGTGAACGTGCGGCCGTGGACCCATTGACGATACGCGGACCGTGCCGCCAGAACCGCCCAGATCCAAACCCCAGAACGCCGGGTCCATCAGGTGAATCGCCATGTCGCCGATCGCGCCGCAACCAAAGTCCCACCAGCCCCGCCAGCGAAATGGCACAAACGCCGGATGGTAGGCTCGCGACTCGGCCGGACCCAACCACAGATCCCACGACAGACTCGAAGGTGTCGCCGGCCGCTCCTTCGGCATCGATACACCCTGTGCCCAGAACCGACCCGGTCGGTCGGTGATGATATGAGCCTCACGGATCGGACCCACAGCGTCACTCTGCAACAACTCAACCAACCGCAGGTAACCGGGGTGCTGATGGTTCTGAGTCCCCATCTGAGTGGCCACCTTTCGCTTGGCCGCCTCATTTGCCAACATCCGCGCTTCGTGAACGGTGTGCGTCAGCGGCTTCTCGCAATAGACATGTAAACCTCGCCGCAAGGCCCGCATTGTGGCCACCGCGTGATGATGGTCCGGAGTCGCCACGACCACCGCATCCAGATCCGATCGATCCAACATGCTGCGGTAATCGGTATACGTCACCGCCTTGGGGTGCTTCTTCGCCGCAACTGCCAATCGGTCCGAATCCACATCGCACAACGCCACGATGTTCTCGCCCGATACAGCCGCCAGATCGCCGGCACCACGGCCGCCAACTCCGATCACACCAATGTCCAATCGCTCGTTCGCACCGAAAACCGCCGCTGACACCAGGCCCGGAGCCGACAAACCCGCCACGCTCGCTCCAGCCAAAAAGTCCCGTCGTCTCATGGTTGTCTCTCGCACCAGGTGTCAATCTGTGGCACATCCAATCCCGAAACGTCGATCATACTACCCGGTACACCGCCGGAACAACGACGCCCACTGTTCCGGCCGGCCGCCACACGGCACAATGGACTCCGACATGCACCAACTCGTCACAACACTCCTTCTACTCGCATGCACGGCCGCTCACGCACACGCCAAAACTCTCACCATCCCGCTCTGGCCCAACACACCACCCGGATCCGAAGGCATCGCCGAACGTGAGACGATTGTCGAACGAGGCAACGGCAAGACGATCATCGACCGCAGCATCCACGACGTCCATCGCCCCACCTTGACCATCCACCGGCCCGACACTCGGACAAGACACCCGCTGGCAGCAATCATCATCTGCCCGGGGGGTGGACTGACGCGGGTCGTGATCGACAAGGAAGGCAACGACCTCGCTCGATTCCTCGCCCCGCACAACGTCATCGGAATCGTACTCAAGTTCCGCACCGCCAGGACCACAAGCCACTTCTATGGCATCCAACCCATGGAGGCCGACATCCGACGAGCCATCCGCACGGTCCGGGCAAACGCCAAACAGTGGAACATCGATGTCAACAAGGTCGGAGTCTTCGGGTTCTCGGCCGGAGGACTCCTCGCCGCAACCGCTGCCACCCGCTACGAACTCGAAAACCCCAAACAACCCGATGGGCATCTGGACCTGGCCTCCAACGCCGTTGCCCTGGACCGACGCACCAATGAAGTCATGTTCGAACAGCGCCTCCTGGGCCGCATCCCGCGCCTTATGGTAGGCGAATCGGTCGAATACTGGAGTTTGGTCAACGCCGATAACAACGCCGACACGGGCGCTTCGCGCGACGAGCTCAACCAGATTGGCGCTCCGCATCTGCCTTGGAAGGCACAGACCTGGCCGTCATGGTCCGCGTCTTTGGCCAGACGGGTCCACAACTGGGCGTGGAACCTATGGGCTGGGAGCTCTCCGATGGCATTCAAACCATCTCCCCCGACGTCATCCGTGCCGAACTCCCCCAGCTGTTTCTCCATCCCCAGTACGCCGCCGGAGTCCCGCGCCCCGACCATAACGAAGGTGACTTCCCCATCAGCCACAACATCAAAGTCGTCCTCCCCAATAACGGCCTGTTGCTTCCCTACGACCTCAACCAGCCTTTCACCCTGGAAGCGATCGTCTCCTCCGCCAACGGCGAAATCGTCTTCGACCGCCTTGGCGACCAGACCACCTCTGCCGGTACGAAGTTTGTCCTCCAGGAACCCGTCTTCCCACACTGCTTCCCGCAGGACGACCCAGTCGCACCGGGTGACTCGGTTGCCGTCCAAATCGAAGACCTCGACCCCAACGGCGCCATTCACGTCCTCCTTGGCCCCACCCTCGCGGCCAACGGCATGACAGACGCCAACGGAGACGCCCTTGTCAGCGTACCCATTCCACTCGGAACGCGTCCCGGCCTGCACCTCATCACCGCCGGGACCGACGGTACTGCCCTCACCGCTGACTGCCACGTCCTGGTTGTCCCTGAGCCGACATCGCTGGTCTTAATCGCGCTAGGCGCCGCCTTGCTTTGCGGCAGGCGCCGGCTTAGAGCTTTGCCACGCGGCCGCCCAACGGCAGGTCTGCTGCTGTTGCGCGTGCGGTAAGCAGTGGCCTAAGTGTTGATGAGGATGGTCAAGACAGTCCCAAGATAATCAGACAGGCATCCGAGTCACGTCATCCACCCGCTGTGCGGCGTGTTTGTTGGTTTGAGACAAAGCCTAGTATTCCGTCACGTCTTAACTTTCGGGTCATAGTAACCCGACGCACCCGCTGGATAGCTTTGGTGTTTTGTGTATCTGCGGATTGTTGCGGTTCGGCGGCGGCTGCGCAATTCGACGTTTACCTGTTAGCCGGACAATCGAACGCAAATGGTCGCGATGATGCGGAGGAGATTCCGAATGATTCCGTATTAGCAAATCCTCAAACCGATGTGCTTTTTTACTGGTGCAAAACACAGGACCCAACCCAACCATGAAATATCTGTACCATCTCCTCATTACCCTCGCCCTCCTTTCCGCGACACAGGCTCAGAAAGACAAACTCAATATTCCCTATGCCAAAACAGAGCACAAGCTTCAGACGCTCGATGTCTTCTCGCCAGCGGACGGAAACAATCTGCCCGTCGTTGTTTGGATTCACGGTGGCGGCTGGGTGGTCGGAGACAAGACCGATGTCGCGATCAAACCAAAGACTTTCGTCGAAAAGGGATTTGTCTTCGTTTCCGTAAACTATCGAATGCTGCCGGAAGTGGATATGGGAACCATCATTCGCGACGTCGCCAAATCCGTTCGCTGGGTGCATGATCATATCGCCGATTACGGAGGCGATCCCAAACGACTTCTCATTATGGGCCATTCCGCTGGCGCACAACTCGCGGCACTGATCTGTACGGACGAAAGTTATCTGAAAGCCGAAGGACTGTCCCTGGCCATTATCAAAGGCTGCGTACCGGTCGATGGCGACACCTACGACATACCGCTGATGATAGAAGTCGTCGAAGCGCGTCGAAGCGCTGCCGGCAATCGTGTCGGCAAGCCCTATCCAAAAAACGGCCACTATGTAAAATTCGGCAATGATCCGAAAAAGCATCGTAATTTTTCAGCCGTCAATCACGTGGTGAAGGGCAAAAACATTCCGCCTTTCCTTTGTCTTCACGTTGCCGATCAAGTCAGCACCTCTGCCCAGGCCCGGCGTCTCAACACAACACTAAAGGATGCAGAATTTCAGTCACAAGCCTTCGGTGCGCCGTCCACGACTCACATGAAACTCGCCGACAATTTGGGTCTGGCTGACGATCCAGCGACGAAGGTGCTCTACGAATTTCTTGAAGGAGTATTGAAGGAGTAAGAAAGTCTCAGGGCAAAGGCTTCGGCTTTTATATTTTGAAGGATCCTCTTCCTGAGCTCCGTATTCGCTATGTTTGCATGGTCAGGTTTAAGCCTCGAATCGCAAAAAAGCGTTTCCCTGATACTTGCCCGTCGCCTTATTTAGTCCATGTTCCCATGGGGATAACCAGCCAGTTACGCTGATTGACGAGCACACACGTGAGTGCCTAGCGATTGACACAGCGAGGAAACTTAGCAGCGAGGATGTGCTGGAGCGATTAAGCGACCTGTTTGTCCGCCGCGGCGTACCGGCTTACATTAAAATCGCTATCAGTCACGGAGGGGCCAAATGAGCGTCACGGCTCGAAATTTCAACCAAAATTAGATGAAATCCCTTGACGCCACCCAGCTAGCGCCTTCAAAAAACTAACCATCGAGCACTACTAAAATACAAAAAAGACCCCTGCTAGCGCTATTAAAGTCGCCCGATGAGTATTAAAATCGCTGTCAGTTGCAGTCGACGACACGATCTTGGATGGCACGCAAACCGTGCCTATCACGGCCAGCGCCACCGATTTCGAGGATGGCACGGACAGCGTCGAGGTAACCGACGACGATGTAGCGACGACGGTGACCGGTGCCGTTCTCAATGGCGGCCAGGCAAACCGCTCGGGGCTCGCAAGCCTGATGTTTCAATTCAGCGAGGCGACGACGGTCGACGCTGCAGGCTCGCTGATGCTCTGGAACCACACGGCGGGCTCAGCAGTGGATGTCTCCGCAGCCACGCTGCTTAACAACGGAACTACCGCAGTAACTTGGGACTTGTCAGGCATTGCTCTACCGGATGGGCGTTACACGGCCACGTTGCCCAAGTCGGCGGCCTCACTTGCGGCGACGCACACCGAGTCGTTTCACACTTTTCCCGGTGACAGCGACGGAGACGGCAATATTGGTTTCGGCGACTTCGGGGAGCTGGCCACTGCGTTTAACGTGATCGGTGGGCCTATCTATGGTCCGGGCGACTTGGATGGCGACGGCAACGTGGGTTTCACCGACTTCGGCATCCTGGCTACGAATTTCAACCGGATCCTGGCGGCACTCGACTTGGACTTCGGAGATGCCTCGGAGTCCGGCACTTCTTTCCCGACAACTCTGTCCAATGATGGCGCCCGTCATGTGCTGGGGTCAGGTCTGTTGCTGGGAGCCAGCGTTGATGCCGAGACGGACGGTCAACCCGATGCAACCGCCGCTGGAGATGGTGCTGACGAGGATGGCGTGACGTTTGCTCCGCTACAGGCGGGCACCAGTCCCCCCATTACGGTTACCGCCGTGGTGCCGGGGGCCGCCGTGTTGAATGGGTGGATTGACTTTAGCGGCGACGGCGACTGGGACGACGCGGGTGAGCAGATCTTCACCGATCAAACGTTGAATAACGGGACCAACAACTTCACGGTAACGGTTCCTGCCGGGGCTGTGGTTGGCCAGGCTTTCGCCCGGTTTCGAGCCACGAGTGTTGGCGGGTTCTCTTATGCGGGCCTGGCGGCCGATGGTGAAGTCGAGGATTACGGAGTAACAATTGTCGCAGCCAAAGGCAGCTCGAGTCGCGCCCGTCCGGCCACATCGCTGGACCTGTGGGCGGCGGCATTCGTTGCCGAGCCAAGCAACTCGCAGACAATCTCGGTCGGGCCGCAGCGGCATCTTGCAGAACCCATTTCCAGGAGCGTCGAGCTAGCGGGTCCAAGAGTCGTTGACCTGGCACTTGAGAAAGTCGCCTCGTCCGAGCACAGGCCGACAAGAGTGCGCGCGGGTTTTGCCTTCCTGGATGAACAACTTGTCGATCGAGTGTTCGAGGAAGAAATGGACCTGCTCCTGTTGGATAACGGCTCTGGCGGCGCAATCTGACCCGATCCGCTCGCCGAATGGCTGCCATACGCAGGGGCGCGGATAAGACACCCCGGGCTGGCACTCTATAGCCCCCCATGTGAAGGGCAGCCAGTCTTCGACGCCGAGCTTCCCGAGCGCGCCGGGGAGGCACGCCCACCTGGTCCGCCGCGCGTTGGCTCAACTCCTTAGACGCACACTTCCCCTTGATTCGGACCGTTTTTGGGCGAAGTGTGCAGCAAGTGCCACTGGCGTTCACGGCGGCTACGGACTGGTGCTGAGCATCGACACTGGCCGCTGGGTCGAAGAGATAGTCCGTCAATCAAAGCTTCACGTGATTGCGATCGACGAGAGGCTGACTCTCACGTTGCCATAGTCCCCCTGAAATACCACAAACCAACGGGAACCTAATTCGCAAGATTGACTGTTGCCTCGTATACATTGCCATAACCGTCAGAGGCCAAAACAACCGCAGGAACGTTGCTTGGAAGGGATGACTTGCATCCTGTCACGTTGTTCAAACCCAATGTCGGTCCAATGATTGTAATGCCCTTGCTGCAAAGGTCAGGATTGGGGTGCCGACAGATCATGCCGATGATTGAATTCCTTCGTGAGCTAACTCCATATAAAGCGTGACAAAGAACAAGGCGCTTCGGGCAGTTGGACACCATAGCAATCGGACGGCTAGGTTCTCCGTCTGGTGTGAGGGTCGCATACGCATGGCTTCGCCATCGGCCCTCCGGATGCCTCTCACGAAGAGACAAAAGTGGTTTGCCAGGCGTATCAAGCGCCGTCTTCGTTGCCACGTATAGCGTCCCGTCTTCAGCGACAGCACAGTTGAGATGGTCGTCGGCGGTCTTTTCACCTTGGGCAACAATTTCCTTTTGATGCCAAATATCGAACGGACAGCCATCGCGGTGGAATCGAAATAAGATTGTGTCGTCGTTCTGATTCGACCAGATCACGCCCACACCACCGGACAAGCGTACAATCGAACAAATGTCGTCGTCGCTGATCGCACGACCGATCAGGACAGGATCGGTCCAGCGGATGCCCGTAGAGTCCTTCGACGCACGGACCCAAACTGATTGATTGGCATCGTAGGCCACCCACAAGCGGCCGGTTTGGTCCTTCGTGATGGTTGCCGTTTCAATGCTCTCGTCTGGAGGAGAATGCCACGTAGTTGGAGGCGCTGCTCGAACGTAACCGCACCGTCGCACGTCGTAGCACAAACTAACAGTCGTTAAAGCCTTCGAAGAGACTAGTACGATGTGCACTCGGTCTTCCTCTGCAAAGACGTCGCCATGTCCAAACAGCCCTTGCAAAGGTGAATTCGCGCAGCTGGCTTCAGCCCAGCCTGCGGGTGATCGTTTCCAAAGTTGATTCCCATCCAGTGTTGGCAGGCAGGCCCACCAAGAGCCTCGAGCGAACCAAAGCTTTGATTGCGGTTTATCGGCCGTTGGGTGTGGCACGTCGAGTTGGAACACAGGCCTAGCCTGCGCTGGTTCCACATCCTGATTCGAGTCAACAGATTGGCTGAGCAGAATCAGAGAAGTAACCATTTGCGACAAATAAACTGCATGCATTGCGACTCAACCACTGATGATCCCAGCTAATTAACGTACTGCAATCTACCCTGCGGAGGCAGCTAACGGTAGCGCACTCGGTCATACCCGGTCGCTGGGAACCGGCTCGTGCGAATGCCCGTTCAACGCTGCCGACGGATAGATTGAGCGTTGAACGGAGCCGTCAGCGGATAGCCAGATTTCTTTGAGACGGCGGTTGCATCGACCGCTTGCAGTTCGCTGGATGATTTTGCCGCACGCTTCCCTCGTTTCGGACCATTTTTTGGGGGAAGTGTGCAGGAAGCCGGCGAGTTCGCTCGATGGAAATGCCGGCTGACATTGACGGATATCGTGTTCTGCGTGAAGCCAACACGCTGGCCACCGGTACGGAGGGCGAGGCGTTTGAGAAGGAGTTCACACAACTGATTGGCTGCGGCGACGCGGTCGCGGTCAGCAGTTGCTCGTCGGCCTTGGAGCTGGCCGCCATCTTTAGCGACATAGGGCCCGGTGATGAAGTGATCATTCCGGCCCACACCTTCGTATCCACCGCGGTCCCGTTCGCTAGGACCGGCGAGACCATCAAGTGGGCCGATATCGATCCGGCGACTGGACTGACCAGCGCCAAATCCGTCCGCGACCTGGTCACTGACCGGACGAAAGCGCTCATAGTCGTGCACCTGTACGGACTGACCGCGGACATGGATCCACTTATGTCTGCCGCGCAGGAACACAACTTGTTCGTGATCGAGGATTGCGCCCAAGCGCCGGGCGCGCGCTACAAAGGACGGCGGGTGGGATCGTTCGGAGATGTGGGCTGTTACAGTTTTCACACTCACAAGAACATCACGACTTTGGGAGAAGGTGGCATGCTCGCGGTGCGCGACCCGGCACATGGACGTGCAGCACGCCGACTTCGCTGGATGGGCAATTGGCCGTTCGAAGGCCAGCGCGAGCACTATTGGCAACCGACGATGTCGGATGTCGTCGAACCGATTCCCGGACGTTGGCCCTTCAACTTCTGTATGGGCGAACCGAACGCAGCGGTGGGAAGACTACTTATTCAGCGGCTTGACCAAATCAACGAACAACGACGCGAGCAGGCGCGACGGTTCATCAGCGGACTGCGTGACTATCCGGAACTCGTTTTCCAAACCGTGCCGGAAGGGTGCGAGCATGTCCGTCACTTGATGCCCGCCCGCTACGAGGGTCAGCCCTATCGAAAAACGCGCGATGATTTGATTGGCATTCTGTATAACCAATACAAAATCAAGTGCGTTGTCCATTACTGGCCGGCCTGATAGGCCAAACCAGGCAGCTGCCAATCAAGCGGAACTGGACCGAACCGGCTGTATTGTGGGCAGTTACGGTAGCCCATGTATCCACTGGCAAGACACCAGGCTGGCTAGCTGCTACGCAGCCGGCCCGGCAGATTGAAACCCGGCTGAACGATGTTAGACGGGACCACCAGCAACATTATGAACAGCAACTGCGGGAATACAAAGCGGCAAAGGAAGCCGGACAACAGGCATCGAAGCCGGAACGGCCAGAATTCCATACACAGCTAACCATGGATGATGCGACTATGGAAACCTTGCTGGACATCCACGGCAGGAATTGGCGGGGACTGCTGCTGACGGCTGACGAACTGGCCGGCTGGCTACGATCGTTTGACCAGTACCGGCAAGGCAAAGGCCGGGACGTGGAAAACTGGCTATCCATTTACAACAGCGGACACGCCCAGGTAAACCGCAAGACGGATAACTACCGGGTGTACCTGCCGACTACTGCGATTAGCATCTGCGGGACCATTCAGCCTGACGTAGCTGGCGTTACGCTCTATTCGGAACGGTTTGTAGCCAATGGTTTTTCAGCCCGGGTACTATCGGCCAGACCACCAGCGACGACCGTACGCTGGTCTGATTGCGAAGTAGACGAACAAACAGATGCAGCCATGTTCCAGCTGGCGGATAGGCTGTTCAGCCTGGAAGGAGAACAGTACGCGCCAGGCCGATACCGGGCAGTCTACCTACCGTTCACGGATGAAGCCCATCAACGGTACCGCCAATACATGAACGACACAGCGGACCACGCGGACAGCCTGGACGGACCACTACGGGCAGCTTGGCTGAAGCTACGGCCTGCTGCAGCTAGGTTCGCTCTCGTGTTTTCCGTGGTTCGACAGCTGGTACAGCATCCAGACGGGCTGGCCAGACAGCCGGTAGACATTGAAAGTACGCAGGCCGGCATAGACCTGGCTTGGTGGTTTGGAAATGAGACATGCCGCAACTACCAGACATTCCAACGGGAGACACCTGGCAGCCTGGAAAGCCACCTGGCATGGATTCGCCAGAAACACGCGCAAGACATTACGGCACGTCAGCTACTGACCGGCAGACGGGCTATCAGGACCGCCGAACAGGCTAGGCACGTTTTGCAGCAACTGGTGGAAGCCGGGTACGGCGACTGGCAGGACAAACTCTTCATTCCTAACTAACCCCGTCTGCATGTCAGCTGTCAGCATGTCAGCACTTTCCAGGTTGTCAGCATGTCGGCATGTCAGCAACTGACGAGATTCTGCTGACAGCTGACGTGCTGACACGCAGACAAAGAAAAAAAACAGGCATGAGCGTTACCTATTTTGACAATGAACTGGCAGTGGAACGGGAAGCCATCCCGACCGAACTGTACGACGTAGCCGGAACCGTCCATTTGGGAAACCATCAGTACCGCTGGTCCTGGTGGGACGGGCAGCAGCTATGCCGGCATTTCAGCCTGGACTGCGAAACCACGCTGATAGACGGTTACCGAGTACCACAGTTGGCAATGGTTTCCATATCGGACGGAATTCAGAACCATGTAATGCTGCCACGACAGCTGCCCGAATTCCTGCTGCAGCACCTGCCCTACGATCACCATATCGTTTGCCACAACACAGCTTTTGACTTTTGGGTAATGGACCACTACCTGGCCGATACCGGAGCTTCTGAAGCCCGGAACTGGTTATGGTCTGCAGCCGACCAGCAACGGCTACATGACACCATGCTACTAGCCGGCCTGGTTAGCTTGGCCCAGTCCGATGATGACCGGCTACCGAGCCTGGCCGATGCCGCTGGCCACTACTGCGGGTACGAACTGGAAAAAGACACCTACCGCACCAGGTATGCTGAAACCATTGGTGCGGATTGGACCCCACTGGACCCGGGATTCTTCCAGTACGCCGTAGCCGATGCCCTAGCTACCTACCAGTTGTACTGCCGGCTAACCGCCATAGCGAAGCAAATAACCGATCAGGCCGGAACCAGTCGACAGTACGGATTCCTAACCGAAGCCATCCAGGTCAAGGCTGCTATCTGCCTGGATGCCATTCACCGAACCGGGCTGCATGTCGATCTGCAACGGGCAGACCAGTTACGGCATGAAGTAGACCAAGCCATCCAGGCTGCCATCGGTATTTTGCAGGACCTGGCTGGCCCGGAACTGTTCCACCGTTACAAACGAACTGGTGACCTGAAGCTGAACAAAGCGAACGGTCTGCCTAGGATGAATACGAACGTCTTGACCCAACGGCTGCGAACAGCTGCGGCTACGCTCCACATAGACCCGCCCAGGACCACCACGGGTAAGACCACTACCAGCGTAAACGAATACTGGAAGCAGTACCGAACCCTGCATCCACTGATTGAAGCCTACTGCACTTATACCGAGCTAACCAAGCTGCGGACATTCTTTGCCAACCTGAACGAACCGGTAATTCATCCACGGTACCGCGTATTCGTCCGCAGTGGTCGAACCAGCTGCAGCAATCCAAATATCCAGCAGCTACCCCGTGACAGCAACGTACGGGAAGTAATTACAGCCGGCCCAGGTTACCTGCTACTGATAATCGACTATTCAGCCGTCGAACTCCGAACCCTGGCGGCAGTCTGCTACAGCCGGTATGGATTCAGCCGGCTAGGTGACGTAATGAAAACCGACATTGACCCGCACAGTTATACGGCTGCCATGTTTACCGGCATGGAACTGGACGAATTCCAACAGCTGCCCGATGCCAAGCAACTTCGGCAACGGGCAAAGGCTATCAATTTTGGTTTCCCTGGTGGACTAGGTGCAGCCACGCTGGTCAGCTATGCCAAACAAAGTTATGGCGTCACCATGATCGAAACCGAAGCCGCCGACTTCCGAACCAAGCTCACCGAGGAAGTCTACCCGGAGCTGAAAGTGTATCTATCTGAAGACTCGGCAACGGTATTGGCAGCGACATTGCAGGCCGATGTTCTGCAGGTTCGCCAGTTCTGGCCGCAGCCGTATCACTACGGCATGTTGAAAAAGATTACTGAAGGAAACCCGTACAAAGCAGACGGCAAACCATACGCCGACCAAACGGTACAACGAACATGGCAGCAGCTCCAGCAGGTAAACCGCAACCCTCAGCTGACAGCAGCCATCACGGCCCGGGATACGTCCGACACCAGCCCACTACGCCAGCTGATGTTCGCACCGGTTACCACGCCTACCGGACGCATACGGGGCAATGTGTCCTTCACAGCTGCCCGGAATACTCCGTTCCAAGGACTGGCTGCCGATGGTGCCAAGCTGGCCATGTGGGAGCTGCTCAAGGCCGGATATCGGGTGGTGGCGTTCATACACGATGAATTCATCATTGAGCTGTCGAAGCTCGACGACTGCACGGCCGAAGCCAAGCGGATCGAACGGATTTGCTGTGACACCATGCAGCAACTTGTGGGAGACATCCCCGTTACCGCCGAATACGCACTGGCGGAACGCTGGTACAAGGAGGCTGAGGCTGTGCTTGACGACGCGGGCCAGTTGCAGCTGTGGGAGCCAGGCAAGTCCTGACACGCCGCAAGGGATTGTAAACACGCCAATCGATTGTCAACGGGCTTTGGCGGATGCGGCGTACTTGAACCTTCAATTCTGGTATCCTGGGACATCCAAGCGACCAACAGAAATGGCAACAAATGGCAACTCTAGCGATGACCGCCTGGCTCTCCTCATCGCCGCCGGGAAGCGAGTCGTTGACGCGGCAGAGGAAGTTGGTGTGTCGCGACGGACGGCCTATCGGCGTCATGCCCATCCAGAATTTCGGAAGAAGATCCGAGAGTTACGCCGGGAGATGTTCGACCAGGCTTTGGGGACGCTGGCCGAAGC
>Ga0310121_10001669_pt1 | contig 22186 bp, 16 predicted proteins | sample CB27_Tmax_986_MG_FD_203504 | JGI IMG/M metagenome (GOLD analysis project Ga0310121, IMG submission 203504) | Marine microbial communities from Western Arctic Ocean, Canada - CB27_Tmax_986 | ecosystem: Environmental > Aquatic > Marine > Oceanic | place: Canada: Western Arctic Ocean | collected...
GACTCGGCTGGACCGTGATCCGCTTCTTCGATAAGGATGCCGAAAATGACGCGGAGTCAGTTGGCCGAGCGATTGCAAATAAGCTCGGTATTCCGTATAGGTTCAAAAGACGTCTAGCGACAGGTTCGGGTATGCGAAGCGTCCGGGCACCGAAGAAGAAAACGCCGAACTAGCAGCACCCTGGGCTGATGAAAAGTCCGGAGTATGGACTATTTAGAGCAAATGGCGTGCTTCGTGTTTGTTGCGCTGCAGGGGAATTGGAAAATGCAAAATGAGAACTGCTAAATGTAAATTTTCCAGGAATGATTTTGCATTTTGCATTTCTCATTTTTCAATGCTATCGCGCTACAATAAGACTCTACGAGGTATGAGGTTTTTATCGGCCCAGCAGCACCCCTCCCCTCCCCTCGCTGTCGCTCGACCCTCCCGGTGGGAGGGTAAAGAAAGTTGTGTGGATACCAATGCTCCAGAGAGGAGACGGGACATACGACAGTTATTGATGCGCCAGTCCTAACGTTCGGCCATCGAAACGAGGATTCCACAATGATGGACGGTGACAAGTCACCTTGCTGGACAATTGACGCCAACGGGCACGAAATGATATAAACCACACGCTATGAAATCACCAAACGACGTACGTGTTTTCTGGGGTTGCTTCATCGCGCTAATTACATGCGCGTTTGGGTTCATTATTCGCACGCAGATTATTGGCGATTGGGCCGAAGAGTTTAATCTGAGCGAGGCGGAGAAGGGTGACATTCTGGGCGTCGGTTTCTGGCCGTTCGCATTCAGTATTTTCTTATTGAGTCTGTTTATTGACCGGATTGGCTACGGGCGCGCTGCCGCCATCGGCCTGGTGTGCCACCTTACCTCGACATGCATCCTGATGTTTGCCACCGGGCCCAAGATGCTCTATTGGGGAACGTTCATATTCGCGCTTTCCAACGGCACCGTCGAGGCCTATATCAATCCCGTCGTGGCCTCAATGTATTCGAAAGAGAAGACCAAGTGGCTTAATATCCTCCACGCTGGTTGGCCCGGAGGCATGGTGCTGGCCGGCATCGTCGGAATCGCGATTGCCGACGTCGACTGGCACTGGAAGGTCGGGCTGACCATCATTCCCACGATCGTCTACGGAGTTCTGTTGTTGGGAACTCGGTTTCCGGTGAGCGAGCGGGTGGCGGCCGGCGTCTCGGATCGTGATATGCTGCGGGATTTTGGCGCGATGGGCGCACTGATCGTCGTTTATCTCGTGTCCCTTCAGGTGGCAGAAGGCATTCTGCATGTGGAAAGCAACAAGTTTCTCTGGCCTTTGCTACCGGCAGTGGTCGCGGCGGTTGGGTTCGGGGCCTACGCAAAGTCGTGGGGAAGTCCTCTCTTTTTTGTATTAGCGATCATCATGGTGCCGCTGGCGACCACCGAACTGGGGGTTGACAGTTGGATTACGGAGCTGATGGCGCCGGAAATGGCGCTGCTCGGCCTGCACGCCGGTTGGGTCCTTGTTTACACGGCATTCATCATGACTATTTTGCGATGCTTCGCCGGTCCGATAGTTCACCGTCTGTCGCCGTTAGGACTCTTGGCGGTTTGCTCGATACTTGCCATGGCAGGCTTGTTGCTGCTTTCCAAGGCGTCCGGCGGGATGATTCTGCTGGCCGCCACGGTCTACGGTGTCGGCAAGACCTTTTTTTGGCCGACGATGTTGGGCGTGGTGTCGGAGCGTTGTCCTCGCGGGGGCGCGTTAACGCTCAATTCGATTGGCGGAATTGGCATGCTTGGTTTAAGCGTGGGGATGGTGTTCCTCGGCGCGATCCAGGACAAGCAGGTCGACGCGGATCTTCGAGTCTACGACCAGGTTCACGAATCAGCGCTACACGATTCTTATGTTACTCTGTCTAAGTCCAACGTATTTGGCGAATACGAGGCACTTGACCTGGAACAAGTCCGCGAAGCCCCGGAAGACGATCGGTTGGCAATCGAAGGGGTTCAGGCGGCTGCGAAGAAGAACGCCCTGTTCACGGCAGCCGTTTTTCCGCTGTTAATGTTCGTTTGCTATGTTGCGCTGATCCTTTATTTCCAGGCGCGCGGCGGATATCGAGCCGCGTCACTGGTCGACGAACCCGAGAAGCCGTGACCGTTTTGCAAGTGATCCGACCAGCTGCCATCGGCGTCGCGGTCATTGGCGCGGGCCGAGCGGGCATGATCCACGCGCGACATATTTCATCTGGGGCGATTCCCGGCGCGGAGCTGGCGGCTGTCGCCGATCCCAACACCGAGGGACTTCAAGCAGCGATCGATGAAACCGGGGCACCTCGCGCCTACTCAGATTGGATGGACTGCATGATTGACGATGCGGTCCATGCAGTCATTATCGCCACTCCTACCTCGCTCCACCGCGACGTCGCGGTGGCGGCCGCGGCCCACGGGAAGCATCTCTTCTGCGAGAAACCGATGGCGATGGACGCGAAGCAATGCGACGACATGGTCGCCGCCGCCGAGGCCGCCGGCGTGTTATTGCAAATCGGTTTCATGCGTCGATTTGACGCCGGTTTTATGGCAGCCAAGGATCGTATTGATGCTGGGGAAATTGGCGAAGTGGTCCAGGTCAAGTCGCTGACTCACGGGCCGGCTACTCCTCAGGCCTGGATGTACGATCTGCAGAAGAGCAACGGTCCGTTGGCGGAAGTCAGCAGCCATGACATCGACACGCTCCGCTGGTTCACTGGCAGTGAATTCACGGAAGTGTACGCAGTGGGAGGGAATTACCGCTCGCCTCAAGCGCGTGACGATTTCCCCGACTTCTACGACAATGTGACGCTGATTGCCCGTTTCGCCAACGGCAAATCATATCCTGGTCGCTCACTGCGGATACGTGGGCGTCATTCCCGAGTCGTTTGCGACGGAATGGTCGCTCAAAAAGAAGGTGCTTGCCATCGTCGACGACAAGGCGTCGGTCATCGATGCCCGGCTGCCAACTGGAAAATGCACCTTGGCCAAACTCCATCCGTCAATGGATAAGTTGACCGTTGCCGAGGGCGAACTCAAAGGGTACGCACAGTTTCCCGATTCCGACTGCTTAAATGGTGGAGTGATCAAAGTCCGCGACGGCCGAAGTCTGATGGACTCGGTCGCCTCGCATCATTACCTGTTGATGGTGGGACATCATCTCCCGGATATTCGCATGATCTCTCGGATTTTTGGTCTGGACGTTCATGTGATTTGATGTTTGTCCAGTCGTTGAGGGTCCAATCGGATTGCCTGACCGTGCCAGTCGCCGAAGGGGCATTGTGTAGCGAAAGGCATCGGAAAAATGCTCGCCTAGGGTTGAGGAGGCTGGCGTGCCGGCTCTTGCGTGATCGGCACGTCGATGGCGTGGAGCGAACGTTGGACGTAACGGTCCGACCGCGGGTCGTCGCTCATCTCTTCGATGAACTCCAGTTCGATACGAATCGCCCGCTCGTCTCCGCCGTGTTGTTGGTTCCATTTCGCGGCCAGATAACGGCACAGCGGCTCGCGAAACTGAATCCATTTTTCGGCCAACAGGCGTCGATACAACTTCCGCCAGCGATGGTCCGGAAAGCGTCGGTAGGTGTATTTGGGCTTAGTGAAGCTATCCCAATCGGCCTCCGCGCCGTCGCGCAGCAGATCGACAGTGCGCCCGTCCTGGAGCCGGGCCATCGGGACATACCATCCGTCGTGGGAGGGTGTGCTGTCAAACAGGCGCCATTTTTGATGGAGAAAGAGCAGGTCTCCGAAACGGCGGGCCGCCGCGGGAGGGTGAAAACGGCGATCCACGAATCTCGTCCCAGACAGATTGGTCCATGCCACATACACGGTGACCGTCACTAGCAAAAGGTCGGTGGCGACACGACGTCTTACACCCGACGCAGTGGGTGCATCACCCGTTTTCGACGTTTTAGGCCGTTCCAGCCACGACCAGCCGGACCGTGAGATGGAGTCCCAAAATCCGCTGGGGATGAAGAGCAGCAACGCGGTCCAGCAAACCCAAGAAAACAGACCGACCGTGAGCGTCAACTGGATGGCCAAATGAAGCAGCGCGAAAAGCCCGACGATTAGACAGCGCCAAGGCCAGCGACGGAAAGGAACTAGTAGAATCATTGGACCCACGAGTTCCAGCGTGAGCACCAGCTTTCCGGCGAGGGATATAAGTCCGGGTGACTCCCGTAGCAGATAAGCCAACGGTAGTGCGTAACTATCGAACTGTAACGACGACGCCAACGCTTCGTGGCCGCGCCAAGCGCCTTCGAACTTGAAATAGCCGGTCATCCAATACATGAGACAGACCTGGAACATGACTCCGGCGGTCGCCGTCGATCGAAACAGTTCGGCGGGACGCTTCTTGGCAGTGCGGCGGTCGACCGACCAGAGGCAGTCCAGCGGAAGGAACATCGACCAGAACAACAGCATCCGCAGCAGAGCATCTCCGCCATTGAGGATCACTGGATTCCGTGTCTGCAGCGATGCCATTGACTAAGGCAGCGACGCGAGTTTTGTATCCCACAGCAAGGCAAACGGCAGCCACGGCCGCAACGAGGAACAAGAACGACTGGTAGCCGATTGTTCCACTGACCCAGTGCAACGACCAGCGCCACGTATCCGCATAACGTGCCGAGACTAATTCGCTCGGCGCGACTCCAGCATCGGTGTAGTGGGCTTCCAGTGACATGGCACGAATGGCCAGGTCCACGACAAGGATCACCCCCAGGGCGACACGAAATGCTGCCAGCGACCGCGGATCAATTTCAAATAGTCGGTATGACTTGGACATTCGATAGTATAGGATCCAGATCGCTATCCTAGAGCGTGTCGAGCCTCTGTTCCGCCTGTCGTTCTTCGTCCTGGAAGTCACTGCGCTCTTGGGGCGAGCCATTGGCCGAGAGGTACAGCTCTCCGACCAGCCGTTGCTGGACGATATGAGGGCCCATTCGACCGAAAACGACTATTGTTTTTTCGTCGCAGTGGAGATAATCGTATTGAGTGATCGGTTCCGTAGGATACAGGCAAGGTCGCCGGGCCTGTAATCACCGGGCCTGTAATCGCTGGGCCTGTAATCGCTGGGCCTGTAATCACCGGCGAGGTGGACTCTTGATGGAGACAAGACGTGCTAAGTTGCAAATCAATTTGTAGAGCGCTGGTCGCTCATCACGTGCGAGTCCTATTGGCGGTCGGTGTGACTTCGATTGTACCGGCCGCCGCGGACGATACAGAGGGCCCATGGCGCAAGCACGTGATTCACGAAGGATATCTGACCCTAACGGCCGTCGCTGCCGATTTTTCAGGCGATGGCCGCCCGGATGTCATCAGCAGCAGCGACGGACGTACGAGGCTGTTCGTCGCGCCGAACTGGGACGAGATCTTGCTCGATGAGAATCCTGAGCACGACTTTATTCACAGCGAGTTCTATGACATCGACGGCGACGGCGACGAGGACTACATCGGTGCCAGATACGATCCAGCCCTGATCGTGTGGCTCGAGTGTCCTGACAAGCCATTGTCAGACAGATGGCGATTGCGCTTGGTGGACGACCAGGTCCATGGCATTCACGGAGTCATCCGAGGGGACGTCGACAAAGACGGGAGGCTGGATCTGTTGGCGACCAGCGCCCAACCCAAACAGCCTTTTCCTTATTCGTTGGCATGGTTTCGCACTCCTGAATCGCCGCGCACGGCCAAGCGTTGGGATCGCCATATTTTCGCGGTCAACGACGCGCCTGGGCTGACCCATTACTTGGGCTTTGGCGATGTGAACGGCGACGGCCGGCCTGATGCGGCGACGGGCGCCAAGGGTGGCCCGTCGGCTGAGCCGGACACCGGCGACTGGTTCGCATGGTGGGAAGCCCCTGAAGATCCCTGCGATCCGTGGAAGAAACACGAAATCGCATCGGAACAGTTTGGAGCCACGAACGTCCACCCGGTCGACGTGAACGGCGACGGACGAACCGACTTTATTGCCTCGCGTGGTCACGGCCATGGTGTGGTTTGGTTTGAGGCGCCGAGCTGGAATCTTCATGAGATTCATGCCACGCTCAAAGAACCGCATTGTCTTGTCGCCGTCGACATGGACGGCGATGGGGATGTGGATGCGGCCACATGCGCGTACGGTGACAAAATCGCCGTCTGGTTCGAAAACGACGGTCGAGGGAATTTCACAACGCATGTGGTAGGTCACGATCAAGAAGCGTACGACATACGTGCCTTGGACATGGACCTGGACGGTGACATTGATCTATTGATCGCCGGTCGCGAGAGTAACAACGTCGTCTGGTACGAAAATCCTGGAAATGCAGAATGACAACGTGATGAATTCGCGCCAGTTTGGCCACATATCGAAGGTTCTATCGGCCATCGCCATCTGTTTGGTGAAGGCGGTTTCATCGCACGCCGCGGACGATTCCCACGCATGGCCCTGGACGGAATTGGTCGAACCAGTGGTCCCATCGGTGGCTGACCAGTCGTGGGTCAAGAACCCCATTGATGCCTTTGTTTTGGCGAAGCTGGAAGAAAATGGCCTCGCGCCCGCGCCGCCGGCATCCGCATATTCGCAGCTGAGGCGCCTCCATTTCGGCATCACGGGGATCCTTCCCAGCCCAGCGGAGATGGAGTCATTTCTGGTGGATCCCACCGATACGGAATATCGCCGGCGAATGGAACAGCTCCTCGACGATGAGGGCTATGGAGAACGATGGGGTCGCCATTGGCTGGATCTCGTGCGCTATGCGGACACCCGCGGAGGGGCAATCGATTATCCGCGGCCACACATGTGGCGGTATCGAGACTATGTGATTCGCGCGTTCAACCAGGATCGACCGTACGATCGTTTTATTCGGGAGCAGTTGGCGAGCGATGCGTACGGCAAGTATGGCGACGAGGGCCGCATAGGATTGTCGTTTCTGCATCTATGGGTCCCAGTCGAGAGAACGGTACCGGAGTTGTCGCGGCGTGACTTCTTGAACGACGTGGTCAGTGTCACCGGTTCTGTTTTTTTGGGGCTGACCATGGAATGTGCGCGGTGCCACGATCACAAGTACGACCCGATTCCGACAAGCGACTACTATCGATTGGAGGCGTTCTTCGCGCCGCTGGTCGTGGGACCAGAGGCTCTGCCTTTTCAGCAGTACGAAAAGCCGCTGCAAGATGGCGAGCAATGGTCGAGTCACGAACAGGCTTGGTTGACCAGTTTGGATGACCGCAAGACGTGGCAAGACGAAACGCTTGAATCGTACAGGGAGCGTCTGAGGCAACATCATGTGAGAGCTGCAACCGCGGACCTTAAGGACGCTGCCGTGATGGACGGAAGTCGTGATCTAAAGACCGCGATGAAAGAGGGGATTCTATTCACGGAAGAAGAACAGGCCACATACGAACTCATCAAGCGGCAGACGGCCAGATTCGCGAATCCGAGCTCACGAGAGTATTACGAGCCGAAAGCCTATCTTGCCAAGGACTCGTCCTTGATGCACTCCGTGACGACTCATGTGCTCTCCGGTGGCAGCCATGAGCTGAGAGAGGCGGCCGTTGCTCCGGGCTATTTGAGCGCCATCACCGGCAGCTCGGAGCGCGTGGATCTGACGGGTGTGACCGGCAGCCGGCGCAAGCTGTTGGCGGAATGGATTGCCAGCCCCGAAAACCCGCTCACCACGCGGGTGATGGTGAATCGAATCTGGCAATATCATTTCGGCAGAGGGTTAGTGGCTACATCCAGTGATTTCGGGTCCAACGGGAGTGGAACGGTGCATCGTGCGCTGGTGGATTGGTTGGCCGTCCAATTCGTGAACAGCGATTTCAGTATCAAGGACATCCACCGGCTTATCCTGAACTCTAACGTCTACCGGCAATCCATGGTCCACCCGTTGGCCGACGATTGCGCCAGGCTCGATCCAGCGAACGACTATTGGTGGGTCCGGCCTCCCATGCGACATGAGGCCGAAGTGATTCGCGATTGCGTGCTCGCCGTCAGCGGATCGCTCAACCGCGAGACGGGCGGTCCACCGTTTTTCCCAGTCGTCGATGATGAGCTGATGCAACGGGCCCCGACCTGGTGGGAGCCGTCGGAGCCGCCACAACGAAATCGGCGCACGATCTATATGCTGCAGATTCGGTCGCTGCAACTACCGTTTGTGAAAGTCTTCAACGGTCCCAATATGGATGAGAGTTGCCCGGTACGTGACATGACCACCGTGACGCCGCAGGTGTTTTCGCTGTTCAACAGCGGCTTCATGCTTGAGCAGAGTGGGGTCTTTGCCAATCGAATTGAGCGCGAAGTTGGCACGGAGTCATCGGCCCAGGTGGACCGCGCCTATCAGCTTGTCTTCCAGCGATTTCCGACGCCTCACGAACGAGAGAGCTGTTTGAAGTTCCTTACCCACAAAACGGATTCCGGCGACTCGGCCGAGCGCGTCAACTCATCGGTGGCTCCCACTGGTTCCTTGGAAGATCTGTGTTTGGTGCTACTGAATAGCAATGAATTCGTATTTCTCAGATAGGCGACGCGATTGAGGACGACAGAAAAAACTCGCGGACGTAGAACAAAGTTGAAGCCATGACGCGACACACATGTCCGAATAATACTCCACGGCAACGGCCAGCGGCTCTAACGAGCCAGCGCGTCGGCCGTCGTGACTTTCTGTATGGCACGAGTACCGGTGTCGGCGCGTTAGCGCTGACATCCATGTTACAGCGCGACGGGCTGCTGGCGTCGACGGAATCGAACACTTCCAGCGGTCTCGCGCCGCGGTCAGCTCACCTGCCGGCCAGGGCCAAGTCGTGCATTTTTCTGTTCATGGCCGGCGCGCCCAGCCAAATGGACACGTTCGATCCCAAACCAAAATTGAACAAGCTTCATGGCCAACCGGTCACCCGCGTGTATGGCAGTCTCGAGAAACGAATGTACGTGGCGTGTCCGTTCAAATTCAGAAAATATGGCGAGTCGGGCATCGAAGTCTCCGAGATTTTTCCGAATCTGGCCAAGTGTGTGGATGATATGGCGATCCTACGTTCGCTACATACGAGTGTCGAAGCGCATACCACGGCAACCTTTTTCATGAATACCGGCGTGCCGATTCCAGGGAGTCCTTCGGTGGGTTCATGGGTCGCCTATGGGTTGGGTACCGAGAACGAAAATGTACCAGGTTTCGTCGTGCTGCCGGATACTCGTGGCGGTGTATTTGGGGGTGCCATGAATTGGTCGAACGCATTTCTTCCGACCGAGTGTCAGGGGACGCTATTAAATCCGGTAGGGCCCCCAATCGTTGACCTACAGCCGGCTGGTATCAGTCGTCGGCGTCAGTATGACAATCTCCGGCTGCTGAATGATTTGAATGAGCAGCAGTTGGACGCGCATCCGCACAATCGTGATCTGCTAGGTCGTATGCGCCAGTATGAATTGGCATTTCGCATGCAAATGGCGGTTCCCGACGCATTGGACATCGACCAAGAGTCGACCCAGACCCGTGAACTTTACGGAGTGGATGTTCCCATCTCAGAACCGATGGGCCGCAAGTGCCTGATGGCCCGACGGCTGGTGGAGCGTGGGGTCCGTTTCGTGCAGATCTACTGCAATCGTTGGGATTCCCACGAAAACATTGCCAAGGAACATCGGCGTTGTGGCGCGGAGACCGACGTCCCCATGGCGGGCCTACTAACGGATCTCAAACAGCGCGGGCTGCTGGACGAAACCTTGGTGGTGTGGGGTGGAGAATTCGGTCGTACGGCGGACAACTCAATGAACTTTTTTCGCACCAATCCCGGTCGCGATCATAACAAAGAGGCGATGATCGTCTGGATGGCGGGCGGTGGCGTTGGGGGCGGGCGGGTGATTGGCGCGACCGACGAACTCGGTATCAAGTCCGTCGAAAACAGCTACCACATGCACGATCTACACGCCACCATCCTTCGGCAGATGGGATTGGACGATATGGAACTGACCTATTATCACTCGGGGAGGTTCAAGCGACTGACGGATTTGGGAGGGAAGATCATTCGCGAAGCGGTCAACATGTGAATACGGCTGGTGTCCCGATCGTTTCGCGACGCAACCTCATTCGATTCGGCTAAAGAGGATACCCATGCGAACCCTTGACCGTCGCGAATTAATACGCGGTATCGCGGGCGCCGCAGTTGGCGCCTCGATTCCATGCGCATCGCTTCGCGCGAGCGAATCCCGTGACGGCCGTTCTCGACGGTTGTTGTACAATTGCGACGGATCGATGATTCACTGCTTCGGTCGGGCCGCATTGGGATTGGCAAACGACTATCTCAACGTGGAGCAGTTCAAGTCCTTGGTCTTTTCGCCAATCGACGTTCATGCTGTGGATGCAATGTTTTTCAGCTTTGGTTGCGGAAATGTCGCGGAGTATCAGAGCGATGTGCTGGAGTGGCCGGGAGAGGCGGATCGCTTTCAATTTCCTGAGTCGAGAAACTGGCACGGCGGGATGGAGGTGGATGCGGCGGACCAATACCGGAATCCAAAGGCACTGGCCGACGCCGGACACAATCCGCCGGACGTGATCGTCGAAGAGTGCCATCGCCGGGGAATCGACGCGTTTGTCTCGTTTCGAATGAACGATTGCCATGATGGCCAGCATGCGAAAGGGAAGTTGCCGAATCCGGAACTGGCGACCTTCAAGCGTCAGAATCCAGATTGGTTGGTGGAGGATTTGGATTGGTGGTCGGCCTTGGATTATTCCCATCCAAGGGTTCGTGCCCTGAAGCTGCGAATCATCGAGGAGTTTTTCGATCGCTGGGATTTTGACGGCATCGAACTGGATTGGCTCCGGCACACACTCTATTTCCCACGTGGGACCGAGCGAGAGAAGGGCCATCATCTGACCGATTTGATGCGTCAAATTCGTCGGACTCTTCAGGCAAAAGCACAGTGGCGCGGACGTCCGATCGAGATTGCCGTCCGCGTTCCAGAAAAATTGGCCTGGTGCGACGAGGGCGGATTCGACGTGGCTGGTTGGGTTCGAGAGGGGCTGGTCGATCTGCTGATTGTAGGCCAGAGCGTGACGGAGCTACCCACGATTGGCGAATTCCACGAGCTGGACGAGGGTCGCACTGTGCCGGTGTATGGTTGTTTGACGCCGTTGGGAAACGGCTATGCGGTCAGTCCCGACGAAGTCATCCGTGGCAGCGCTGCCCGTCTCTGGGCCGATGGAGCGGATGGGCTCTGCGCTTTCAACTGGTCGTTCTTCGGACCCTGGCGGCGGGATCTGCTGGGACAGATCGCGGACCCCTTAACTTTGCGTCGTACAGCCCAACGATTGACCTTTTCGCACAAGGTGGAGGTTCCGTCAGGCGAGCCTGGCGCGGACTACATTCGTTACAACATTCAGGGACGCGACGCTCCGTTGCCGGTCCAACTCAAGGCCGGTGCGACCACGACGCTGGTTTTCGGTATGGGTAAAGTGCCGGAAGTGCCGGAAGAACGACATTCACGTGGCGAGTTGTTCATCGGAGCTGACTTTATAGGGAACCGCGACGTGTTGCGGTTTGAACTCAACGGTCAGCCGCTAGAAGTTCCCACGCATGGCGGCGAGATTGTCCAGGTCCAACTGGGAGGTTCGCTGGACATACCCGACGGCAGCGGCATCCTGGGGATGGCTCCACGTGAGTCGGTCGAGCTGGGCTTCCGTGGGATTCGTCTGGCCGTGCCGACGGATGCTCTACGGTCCAGACGCAACGAACTTCGGGTGACATTGGTGGAGAGAACCGATGGTGTCGAACACGATCTGCGATTGAATCGTGTGGAGATGGACCTGGCGTAACGCGGGGGCTGGGTGAAGTCTGGGTCGCGGGGAAGGTAAATAATCGCCGAATCCGTGGTCAAGCAGGTGAGTTTCGAACTAGATGTTTTGAATGCTGAAAACATAGAAGGGCAACGCGAGCCCCTTAAATATTTGTCGAACGACTTCGACTTTCGACACAAGCCGCCGTATTTTCGTGATTCATCGGCGGCTGAGTGCCACCGCTACCACGCCTTCGGCGAATTTATACTGCGAAAGGATCTGTTTTCTGCCTGCTGGGACGGTGCTTCAACGGCACCGGCCATGTCTATGGAAAATCGACGTCTTGTTCTCTTTCGCGGCCGAGCCCGGTAGAATCAGCCCTCATCAAAATGGATTCGATTCGCCGGAATACGTCAACTTCGCAAGACGACTTCCGCGGGGATATCCGCCGATTTGCAAATCACGTTTCAACAGGCGCCTACCATGATCCAATTTCAAAATGTCTCCTTCGCCCTAGCCATTGCGATGCTGCTGCTGGCTTGCATCGCCGCCGAAGGGGCGGATGATGAGAAATCGGCGCTCCTGGCGCTCGAGGAACTCAAAGCCAAAGTCGTTCACGACAAGGCTGGAAACGTCATCGAGGTCAATTTTCGCGAGACGAAAATCACGGACGCCGACCTTATTCATTTAAGTCGGTTTCCCAAGTTGCGAAGCATCCTGCTGACGGAGTTGAACATCAGCGATGCTGGAATGGTTGCCTTGGGACGTATCAGCACGCTGCGGAATCTGGACTTGCGGAACTGTCCGATCACGAACGATGGCCTGGCTCATCTGTCATCGTTGGCCAACCTTCGAGGACTGAAGTTGTCAGGCAAGAGCGGTGCCACGAACGTGGACGATGAGGGAGTCGGCCATCTGGCTGGATTAGGGAATCTCAAAGCCTTGGCGCTCGATTTCCTCTGGGTCAGCGATGACGGGGTTGCCAAGCTCGTATCGTGTCAGCGCCTCGAGGAACTCTACCTGGCCTCGACACTCGTCAGCGACGAGGGACTAGTGATGATGAAGCAGTTTCCCAAACTAAAGAAGTTACGGCTCGCCAGTAGTCAGGTGACCGACGCCGGGCTGGAGTCCTTGGCTCAAATGGACAGCCTGGAGGAATTGGATCTTAGCGAAAACGTTCAGGTGTCCGACGATGGCATGCCATTCTTGGGTCGGATGGCCCAACTGAGGCGTTTGAACCTATGGCGTGTACCAGTGACCGATGCAGGGATTCGGCATCTGGAGACCCTGACCGAGATGGCGTGGTTGAATCTGGACAATACGGCGATCACTGACGACGCGTTAGCCCATCTGTCCGGCATGTCGCGATTGTCCTTCTTACATCTTGGCTCGACCCAGATCACGGACACGGGATTGACGCATCTCGAAACACTGACCAAGCTGCGTGATCTCAAGGTTACACGTACGGCGGTGACGGCCGAAGGTGTAGGTCGACTCCAGGTGAAACTACCCGATACTGACATCCAGTTGCGTTATCTGGGTAAATAATAGGACACGAACATGTCAGGACACCGAGTACGCTGCCCACGGCCGCCGGCCGCCGAAGAAGTACGCCCGACAATTCGAGGAGGCTTTCGTCCGCTCTGCCGTGGCGCGCTCGTCTTCGCGGCGACTTGGTTAGTGCTGTTACACCACGGATTCGCGGCCGAGCCAGACCGTTCTTGGCCGACCTGGTTGGGACCCCAGCACAACGGGATTACACATGAGAGCGGATGGTCAGTCGATTGGCCTACGACGGGACTTCCCGTGGTCTGGCAGCGACAGATCGGCATCGGCTTCAGTTCGATGTCGATCGTCGGGAACCAGCTGTACACAATGGGCCACGTGGATGGTATTGAGCATGTTTATTGTCTAAACGCAGTCACCGGCGAGCTAATTTGGTCACACGACTACCCATCGGCACTAGTCGACAATCTACACGATGGTGGGCCTGGCGCCACGCCGACCGTCGATGAAGACCGGGTTTTCACATTGGGACGCGAGGGCCTGTTGCATTGCCTAGATGCCTCGAGCGGCGAGGTGATCTGGTCGAAGGAGCTCCAGTCCGACCTGGGGATGGAGCTGCCAGAGTGGGGCTTCAGTTCGTCGGCCTACATCCTAGGTCGTCAACTTATTCTGGAGGCGGGCCGTGTGGTGTCCTACGACAAAATGGATGGGACGAAAAACTGGCAAAGCGACCGGCATATTGCCGGGTACGGATCGGCGATCGACTTTGAGCATGACGGCACAACGATGTTGGCCACCTTGGATTGTGATGGCCTGCGCGTGGTCCAGGCGGTGGACGGCGATGAGGTCGCCTTCGTTGCATGGAAGTCACCGTTTCGCACGAACTCGACGACGCCGATTGTACGAGGAGACGAGATATATATCTCTTCGGGCTACAACGTCGGTTGTGGTCTTTTTCGGATAGCTCAGCGCGAGTTGGAATTGGTCTATAGCAACGCGGATATGCGTAACCATTTCAACAACAGCATTCTCTGGGAGGGATATCTCTACGGATTCGATGGCAATTCGAATCTGGGCCGGGTCGTCAAGCTAACCTGCATGAAGTTTGAAACAGGCGAAGTAGCCTGGAGCCAGCGAGGTTTTGGCTGTGGATCGCTCCTGGTCGCGGATGGAAAACTGCTGATCCTGAGCGAGGACGGCCAGCTGGTCGTGGCCCAGGCAACGCCGGACGATTACAACGAGCTGGCACGGTCCCAGTTTCTGGACGGTCGTTGTTGGACAGTCCCCGTGCTGTTGAACGGTCTTGTTTATGGGCGCAACGCGGCGGGGGATCTGGTCTGCGTGCAGTTACCAGTTCAACCGTAATGTCAATTTATTGTTCCATGCGAAACCACGCATGGAGTCATTACCACACTTTTGCCACAACGGAAATCCCATGCCATACCGTAAACGACAAGCCAACTGGCTCACCCTGTTCCATTTCGCATGTGCCACCACTGGATCGCTCTCCGCAACGGAGGCTGAACCGATTTCCTGGAAAGCTCAGGGGGCTGGTGGTGCCATTGCGGCGGGGGCCAGGGAGTCAGTGGCGGCGGGCATGGAGATCCTTTCCGATGGAGGCAATGCCGCGGATTCAGCGGTGGCGACGATCTTGGCGTTAGCCGTGACGGACTACGGTTCCTTCGCCATTGGCGGCGAAGTTCCCTTGATGATCTACGACGCCGAGCGTGGTGAAGTCAAGGTTCTCAGTGGGGTCGGCGGGGCCACGCTCGATCCAGCCTCGATTCAATGGTACTACGATCATGGAATACCGTCAGACGGTAGCATGAAGTCCGCGCCGGTTCCGGGTGCCGTCCACTTATGTGTCACGGCCTTGATTCAGTACGGAACCATGTCATTCGAACGAGTCGTTCAGCCGACATTAGGACTGTTGGAGCCAGGTCGCGAGCCGTGGCATCACAATCTGCTGAAGACGCTACAAAAGCTGGTGGACCGCGAACGCGAGACCGACGGAGACCGGGAGGCGAAACTAACCGCCGTGCGCGATCGCTTCTACAAAGGTGACATCGCCGACGAGCTGGAGGCATGGTACGTGGACGTCGGCGCGATGGTACGAAAGAGTGATTTGGCGGCCCATGTGACCCGGATCGAAGATCCGGTCTCGGTGCCCTACCGTGACTACGTCGTTCACAAATGTGGAACGTGGACCCAAGGGCCCTATCTCTGCCAAACGCTCAGGCTGCTGGAAGGTTTTGATCTTAAGGCCATGGGACATCTTTCGAGCGACTACATTCATGTGCTCGTGGAATCGTTGAAACTGGGATTGGCCGATCGCGATGAGTTTTATGGGGACCCACGTTTTGTCAACGTGCCACTGAAATCGCTACTCTCCGACGAATACACGGAGTTGCGTCAGACACTGATCGATCTCAAGCAGGCTTCCATGGCGCGCCGACCCGGGGATCCTTACGGCCCTGGTGCCTTGCGTCAGGATGGCGATCGTGAGGATTCCACCGCCGACATTCCGGTCCAGGACACGACGACCTGCGTGGTGGCCGATCGCTGGGGTAACGTGGTGGCCGCCACACCCAGTTGCAATTTGGTCGGGAATCAGCCAGGACCTTCCGGTGTGACTCAGGGCAACCGGGTTCGCAGCATGAACACGACGCCGGGCCATCCCAATCGCGTCGCGGCGGGCAAGCGTCCACGAATCACGTTGACGCCGACCCTGGTGACACGAAATGGAAAACCGGTGGTGGCCATTAGTGTGGCGGGCGGTGATAAGCAGGACCAAACGACCCTCAATGTACTGCTCAATCACATTGAATTTGGCATGTTGCCCGCGGAGGCCGTCACGACCGCCCGGTTCTGTACCCTGCATCACGAGAACTCGTTTGACTCCAATCCTGACCGCACGGCGGCCTTTACGGGAGTTGGGCGGATGCAGGTCAACACCGACGTTCCCGAAACGGTGCGGACAGGCTTACTCGAGCGGGGGCACATTCTGGAGACCACTGAGCAACCGATCGCCTATCCGGTGATGCTCTACATCGACCATGAACATGGTACGGTTCATGCAGCCGGGGACCCCACCACGGGAAGGCATGCGGCGGCCCTTCCGTAGATCGTCGGTAGGGGAGTTCCCACGTAACGAACGGCTCGATGCTGCCCAGCACGCCACATGGACTAGCGTCGCTATGCCGATCCTCAACCTCGAAGGGACATTGACCAAGGAGTGACACTGCTAGGGGAGATCTGACCCCAGATTCCTCCTATCCCATACACCAGCGTCCAAAAACTAAAAAGTCAAGATCTGACCCCAGATTCCTTCGACTTGTACTATGCTTAACCTAGCAGCACGAGCACATCGCTCCTAGATGTCCCCAGCAAATTACCTGCCGGCCAAACACCCGCGAATAACTGCTGCGGTCGAGAATCGTGACCCGACGAAGTCGAGCAAGAGAGGTTGCCTTACAGATCCTCTACCAGGAAGACCTTACGCTCGTCTACAATCTCGTGGGAAATGTCCCAAAGGGCAAGCTTATAGGATTTAGGGTGTTTCTGCACAAAGGGACGAAAAGTTTCACAGGATTTTGGATGACCCCAACGCCCTTTTACATTTGCGACATTTTTGGGTTCCCAAATCTAAACGGTCGCAAGGTCAAGTTTTTTGGGAATCCGCAATCCGAATGAATCTTCAAGTTTTTCGTCCCTTTGTGCAGAAACACCCTATGATTAAAGCTACAGCGATAACGTATACGTGGCGGGCTGAAATCTGCGGCTGACATGAGTCGTAGGAATCCACTATCTGCAGAACAGTTTGGCGTATTTGAAATGGAATCGACCGAAAAAAGAAAGCCAGAACTTGGAGAACCCGCACCATGGTTTGAGGTTCGCTCTCCGGTGAATAAGCGTTTTCACTTTAACACCGTTGCCGGTCGCACGATCGTGCTCAGCTTCTTCGGTTCCGCTGCCAACCCAATTAGTCGCCGTATACTGGACGGGTTTCTCGCGCGGCGCGATATATTCGACGACACCGGTTGTTGCTTCTTTGGCGTCAGCGTTGATTCTCAAGACGAAACGGAGGGGCGTATTCAAGAGCGACTGCCGAGATTTCACCTGTTCTGGGATTTTACCGCCGAGTGAGCGAACTCTATGGCGTTGCTAACGCAGCCGACTCGACTTCATTTTCCCGCCGCACTTTCGTACTCGACGAACGTCTGCGGATCGTTGCCAGCATCCCGTTTTCAAATGATGTCGAAAAGCATGTGGCCGCTACCGTGCAAGCCGTCACCGCATTGCCTCGCCCAAACCCAGCTACTGTGGCAGATGTACCAGCTCCTGTGCTCATCGTCCCGCGAATCTTCGAGCCGGAACTTTGTCGTTTGCTGATTAGTTACTATGACGAGCATGGCGGAGCAGAATCGGGGTTCATGCGGCAAGTGGACGGCAAGACTGTCACCGTTCACGATTACGGCCATAAGCGACGGCGAGACCAGGAGATTGCCGACGAAAAGATCCGCAAGTCGTGCATGTTTCGCATCCACGATCGCCTCATCCCGGAAATCCACAAAGCGTTTCAGTTTCGGGCTACGCGAATCGAACGGTACATCGTCGCTTGTTATGAAAGCTCCACGAGTGGGCACTTCCACGCCCATCGCGACAATACGACCAAGGGAACTGCTCATCGCCGATTCGCCGTTTCAATCAATCTCAACAGCGGAGAATACGAAGGTGGAATGTTGCGCTTCCCTGAATTCGGCCAACAGCTCTATTCGCCTCCGGCGGGCGGAGCGGTCGTCTTCTCTTGCTCGTTGCTGCACGAGGCGACCTCGGTAACTTCAGACGTCCGCTATGCGTTTCTCCCATTTCTGTACGACGACAAGGCGGCACGGATTCGGCAAGAAAACTTCAAATACATTGCCGACAATGCGAATCCGGAATGAAAACCGAATTTCAGGGAATCTCTGAATCGCAATTCATCTATTTTGCGCCGCCCACTCCCGCCCCATTGATTTTTTACACGTCGGCAAGAAACGTCCAATAATCTGCGGGCAGCGAGTTGTCGGATTCCGTTTCTTGCCTCTGTTGGATTTGCTGCGTCATTTACACCCCCCGCATGGCTATTCCTATGAAACTTTTCCTCCCTTTGTGCAGAAACACCCGATTTAGAGTCATCTGCATTGCAACGGGAATACGGTGTGGCAGTTAACAGTGGTGCGAGCGACTACGGCGACGCCACCACCACCGGTTCAAGTTGGCTGAGAGTTACGTCCCAACGTTGCTCCAACACCGCGCGGCTGCAGCGACATTGGTGTAACAATTGAGAGACGCTAGGAACGTGTCCATGTCCACGTACGTCAGTTCTTGCGCGCTCGCTGTCGGAACGGCGGTAGCCGTCCATACCGTCCCGGTGCGCATTGCTCGGCGGCGCTCTGGCTGCCGATGAGCGCGACAAGCCGCAGTGACTTAGGATCTTTTCGATTACCTCGGCCTGAGGCGGTTCGATAAATGCGACCACCGCCATCTGCCCGCCACATTCCGGACAGGTCAACGGGTCCAACTCGTAGACTCGCTTGATCAGCATCGCCCAACTCTGACTGCAGCGGTCTGCTGCCTCGCTCCTTGTCAACGCGGCAGCGGATGAGTCGCCCGCTGCTTCTGCGGCCGCCTTCGTCCGCATCTGTGCGGCTCTTGTTGGAATACCAACCATAGTAGCGGATGAGATGCGAGCCCTTCGCGGGTATGTGCTGCGTGCCCAGTTTGCGGGAGAGACGGCGCCAGGAAGTCCAGCGGAGGCCGAGCAACAGTACTTGCTCTATTATCGCGTCGTCCCCGACGGCGTCCGGGCGATTGCCCGCGCCACGAGCAAGGATTTTGTCCACTGGTCGGAGCCGACGGTAATGAGCTACAGCGATACCGAGAGCACTCAGCCGAGTCACCAACTCTATACGAACCAAACGCATCCGTACTTCAGGGCGCCGCACATCTACATTTCAACCGCTGCGCGGTTTATGCCAGGTCGTCGCGTGATTAGCGACCAAAAGGCTGAAGAAATCGGCGTGCACCCGAGCTACTTTGGTGACACGTCAGACGCGGTGTTGATGTCGACCCGCGGCGGCCAGCGATATGAGCGCACTTTCTTGTCAGCGCTGATCCGCCCCGGCATCGGCGCTGAGAATTGGGTGTCTCGGACGAACTATCCCGCGCTGAACATCGTGTCCACCTCCGAGACGGAGATGTCGCTATACGTCAACCAGAACTACGGCCAGACATCGTCCCACCTGCGGCGCTATGTCTTCCGGATCGACGGCCTTGCCGCGCTGCATGGGCCCTATGGAGGCGGCGTGATGACTACCAAGCCGCTCACGTTTGCCGGCAGCGAACTCGCGCTGAATTTCGCCACCTCGGCGGCTGGCAGCATCTGGGTCGAAATCCAGGACGTCGACGGCCGGCCTATCGAAGGCTTTTCCAAGGCAGACTGCGACACGATCATTGGCAACGAAATCAACCGCGTTGTCACCTGGAATGGCAGCAGCGATCTCCCTCAACTGGCCGGCAAGCCAGTCCGGTTACGCATCGAACTTGATGACGCCGATTTGTTCTCGTTGCGGTTTCAGTGAAAATGCGCGTGGTGGTCATCGACCAAGAGCATCGTTTCCGCGGATTCATTCGGTACCATCGATTGACCCACGGTCCCACTCTTAATGCGTCGTCCAACCTCCGTCGACATACAGCGTGGTCCCGGTGATGTATCCCGCCGCTGGCGATGCCAGAAAGACCGCGGCGGGACCGAGCTCGCTCGGGTCGCCCCAACGGCCGATCGGGACCCTCTGTAGGAACTTCTCGTTCATCACCGGGTCCTCGATGAGCGGCTTGTTGAGCGGAGTCGCGAACGGTCCCGGGCTGATCGCGTTGACGCGGACGCCGTGCTCGGTCCATTCAAGCGCGAGAGATTTCGTCAGCATCTTCACGCCCCCCTTCGACGCGGCGTAGGCGCTGCGACCGGCGATACTCACCGTATCGAGAATGGAGGCGATATTGATGATGCTCCCCGAACCCTGCTCGATCATCTTCGCTCCGACCGCTTGGCTCACGCGGAACACGCCGTGAAGGTTGATGTCGACGACCTTCTCAAAATCCTCGACGGGGAACTCCAACGCAGGGTGCCGGATGTTGATCCCCGCGTTGTTGACCGCGATGTCGATTTTGCCCAAGGTCTCGACCGTCGTGCCGACGAGACGCTTTACGTCCTCCCCGCTGCTGACGTCCGCGACCAGCGGCACGATCTTACGGCCCGTCTCCCCGGCGAGTTTCTCAGCCGCAGCCTCGATTTCGCTCTCAGTCCGGCTGGTCATCACGATGTCCGCCCCGGCCTGGGCGAGAGCCTCCGCGATCGCAAAGCCGAGGCCCTTCGAGCCGCCCGTGACGATCGCCGCCATGCCGTCCAATCGGAAAAGGTCAAGTACATTCATCTTGCATTCCTTCGAGTGCTTCGAATCGGACTCCAGGAGTTTTCAGGATTCGATTGAGGGCGATGGTTTGTGTTTACGGCTCGACCAGTTGTCCGCCGGTGCGGGCCGATCGCAGGCAAGCTTCGAGCACACGCTGGGTCCTGGCGGAGATGTCGCCCCACTTGGGATCCGGGGTTCCCGAGAGGACCAGCTCCGAGAAATTCCGAAAAAGATTGGTCTCCTGTGCGTCGGGTGTGCTGTCGCTGTACTCGTTGATGGCCACTTCTCGCGTGCGTTTTTCCATATGGAAATCGCATCCGTTGACGTCATAAAAGGCATTAGTCACGTCAAAAGTGGCCTGGCTGCCGAAATAGGGTAGGACGAAGTCGGGTATCCGCACATATCCCTTGGTGCCGCTGACATGGGCCCATTGGGAGTCCCCAACCGCGAATGAACAGAAGTAGCTGGCTGTGACGCCGCCGTCAAAAAACAGCTCGCCCGCGAATTCCGTCGGCGTCGGCGATGGACTTCCTTCGCGCGCGATCTCAGCCAGCATCCGACCGCTCACTTTTTGTGGCAGAGCATAATTCATGACCCACAGACTAAAGCGAATGGTGTACCAGCCCAAATCGCCCAAGACACCGTGTGGTTCCAGGTCGCTGTTGGTGCGGATATTGTTCTCCAGAAAGTCATCGTCACCACAAAATGTGAGCTGGGATGTGATCCTGCGAACGTCACCGACGCTCGTTCCGTCCTGTAAGACCTCTCGGAGGCGGTCCAGGCGCCGGCTGTGCATGAACATCACGCCGTCCATGAATTGGACACCGGCTTTGTCACAGGTTTCGATGATTTCAGCGACCTCCTCATTATTCAGCCCACAGGGTTTTTCACACATCACATGCTTGCCCGCCTTGGCGGTCCGAATGACCCACTCTTTGCGGATCCCTGTCGGCAGCGGGATGTAGACGGCGTCCACGTCATCTCTCTCGATGAGCTCTTCATAGCTTCCGCAGGCAATCGGTGCCGGGTCGAACGGTACCTGTGCCTGGCACTCGTCGATGAACTGTTGGCTACGCGCCTTATCGCGACTGGCCACCGCCACCAACGAGCCGTTTGGGGCATTCTTGATGGCTCGCCAGTTCTTGTGGACGATCGAGGCGGTACCTAGGATTCCCCAGCGGCAGGTGGATGGACTCATTTGGACGGACTCCGAGTTTCGAGTGGATCGAGGCCATCGTGATGGCTGGCGGATATTTTCGAGTTACGCGGTGGCACTGACCAGGGGGCTTGCAGGTTGGAAGGTTGCAAGCTGAGCTCGTCGACCGAGGGGGGCTTGCAGACGCCGGGCGCTAGCCCAATGCCATCTACTTTGGCACCAATGGAGGGGGAGATTCACAGTTTTCTTTTTCCTTTTTTTTGTTGTTTTGCGCTCTCATGAATTTGGTGCTCTTGGGGCGTCGTGTATGTGCGCGTCGAGGG
>Ga0310121_10001670_pt1 | contig 22179 bp, 19 predicted proteins | sample CB27_Tmax_986_MG_FD_203504 | JGI IMG/M metagenome (GOLD analysis project Ga0310121, IMG submission 203504) | Marine microbial communities from Western Arctic Ocean, Canada - CB27_Tmax_986 | ecosystem: Environmental > Aquatic > Marine > Oceanic | place: Canada: Western Arctic Ocean | collected...
CCCTTCGTTTTCTGCCTTGCCCAAGATTTCTACCGCCTCCGCTTCGAGTTGGGCTGTCTCTTTACGAACAGTCGCTACCAATCGTTCGGTGTGGGCGTCGATGCCCTTGGCAGCTCGATCTCCTTCGGCCAACTTGGTCTGATATTGATTTAAAGCTGGGCGCAAGCTTTTGATAGAGCAGATAGCGGGCGTAAGCCTCGCCGTCGTTGTCCAATGCTTGGACTGCCTTTCGCCAACCTGCCGCGTCGGCACGATTTGCGAACGTGATCACGGCGGCTTCGACGTGCTTGGCTGCCAGCACTGCCTCGGCACGATCGTGCGCTGCGAGTCGATGCTGCGCGGCAACTTCCAGGTCGCGCCTGGCAGCCGCTAGCGCGACGCTCTGACGCTGCCGGGCGGCTGTCGTGAGCACGACCACTTCGCGGTCGGCGTCAACCAGTTTCTGCCCTTGGGTGATCAGCGCCGTTTCGACGGCCAGGTGGGCTTCCTGCTGCTGCTGCAGTTCTTGCTGCTGGTATGGGCTCAGCTCTTGCAGAGCAATTTCACGCTCACGGACTGGGCCGGCAATCGCGTTGGGAGGTTTGATGCGAGTGATCAGCGCTTGCACGATCTCAATGCCTTGCTTCTCGCAGGTGCGACGGATCGCAGCTTGAAAATCTGCTTGAAACGCCGTTCGAGTTTCGCCACCGATAAAGTCGCGTCCGCTGGCGTTGGAGCCGCGCAGTCGGCAAAACGAGCGCGCATTGGGCATAATTACTTTGTTGATGATCTCCTCAGCGATGGCGCTAGCGCCAGGGTGATCGTTGTTGATGTCGTTGTAGGTGACATAGCTGCCTGCTGCGACTAGCAGCGCTGCCAGTAGCCACCTTGCCGGCACTTGAAGCGGATAGGTTTTTGGTTGAGTGGGAAACAAGTTTTCCGTTTCACTTTCAGAATCAGGCTCGGTACCCATGCGTATTTTCCTTTCTGCATTGACCGGCCAACTGCCACGTCCGACAAGCCGGCGCGGGCAGTTTTGGCCCTCATGCTGCGAGATTTCTGGTGCCACTGGGCGTCCACTGGTGACGGTTAACTGTGCGGCATTTTCCGACACGCTGCTCGAGAGTGAATTGTTCGGTCATCAGAAAGGTGTGTTTACCGGTGCCGATCAGACGCGGAGCGGAAAATTTGAACAAGCCGACGGCGGCACTTTGTTCCTGGATGAAATCGGTCAAGCGCTTCATGAGGCGGGTGGCAATCAAGCCCGGGCTGCTCGCTCACTGGGGCTGAGTTACCATCAGTTTCGCTACTATCGGCGCAAGTATCTGCCGCCAGAAGAGTCGTCGCGTGCTGAAACGTAGCCCAACTGCAGCCGGTTTCCGTCGCGAGCTTCAACCACCTAGGCGTTGGTTGCCGAAGCAGGGTTCTTCGGCGAAGTTCCTCATGGCCCTGAGCCTGCCTCGGTCAACAGGTACACGGCAAACGTTGCCAGCCAGTGCTCGCCTTCGTAATGGCCACTAAAGACATAATTCAGCCCCGCCTTGGTGTGCTCGGCGATCGAATGTTCCAGGGCGCCCCGGCGCGGGTCCCGGTCGGGCAGTGCGTTGAGCACGCCATGTTGAGTCCACGCACGCGAGAGATTCAATCCGACCAGGTGAACGATTTGTGGATCGGACAGGTCTGACACCGTGGCCGGTTTGAGCAAGGTCGCCGCGCTCGAGTCGGCGTCGGCCAAGTTGGGAAAAAACTGCTCAAGCCACTCAGCGAAAAGTTTTGGCGACATCACGCGACGCATCAGGTCGGCTTCGTTCCATGCCTGGGAGAAGAAATCTTGGCCCGACGGTTCGAATCGGGATGGATAGGCGCGGTCTCCGGCGTATTTGTCACGCGTGTAGGCTACGACCAACTCGGTCAGCTGCTGGTCGTTCACCGCCCGGGCGTAGTCGAGCGTCAGGCCTAGCGCAAACGCAGTGTCGCCGTGCACGCCGGTGCGAACTGGGTAGGTGAGCCGCGGCAGATAGTTTTTGGTGAGTGCGACGATCTTTTGCTCCAGCGGCGCGAAGTTGGTCGCCCAGCGCTGCGCGTCGGGGTCATCCCAACTCCGCAGCTCGGCTGCCAGACGCAACGTCCAGGCCCAGCCGTAGGTCCGCTCGAAGGTACGGTTTTCTTTCTCGTCGAAGTAGGCCGCTTCTTGCGCCAGTTTGTCGGCAGTGAGCTGCGCGTCGAGTAGTTGGCGGATTTCGGCGACGACCGGTGCGTCGGGCCGCAGCTTTGCCAACCGGACGAGCATCCAATGTCCATGCAGCGACGAGTGCCAATCAAAACAGCCGAAGAACACCGGGTGCATCTCGCGCGGACCCTTTACCGAGGCAGGACCGACCATCACATTCGACGGCTTGTTGGGGAATTCCTTAGGGATGCCATCCATAGCCAGATTGGCAAACTGAGCGACTTGGGCGTCGCTGAGAGGATCGCCGGGTAGGAGTGGCGGTTCGCCCTGGGCGATCGGCGCAAGCAGGGCGAGTGTTAAGCAGCAGGTGAGCACGATTCGCATTGGGTAAGGCCTTGTGATTGGAATAGCGGGAAACCTGGAGTTCGGGTGGGCGGGGTCTGGTCCAATTTTCGGCCGATCAGGTTTTTTAGCCGTTCGACGCGTAAGCCGAAAACTTGGACCTGTCCCCTTCGGCGCCGGTAACAGCGCCGCCTTCTTGTAGATAGAGTGATCCGTAGCGTCGAGGGGGTCAGGAACCTTTTTTCGCCGCGATGTCTGTTTTGCTTTTGAAAGTTTATGGGGGCGAAAAAAGGTTCCTGACCCCGCGCTCTTGTACACCAGATAACTTGGAGTTCAGTCCCCTACGGCCCTAACAGCGCCGAGGCGGGCATCGTCAACTCGCGAGCTTTTGCCACGATTCCGGCCACATCCATGCCGAGGTCAGCCAGTAATTCATCTCGCTCACCATGCTCGACAAAGGAATCGGGTATTCCCAGTCGACGTACGCGACTTGCGTCGATGTTTGCGTCGGCGGCGGCTTCAAGAACGGCGCTGCCGAAGCCGCCTGCCAGCGCTGCTTCTTCGATCGTAATGACGAAGCCACATTCGCGGACTGCCTTCAGAATCGTTTCCGTATCGAGCGGCTTGAGGAAGCGGGCGTTGATCACGCCGACGTCGAGTCCCTCAACACGCAGCTGCTCGGCGGCCGCAACGCAACGTGGCAGCAAAGCACCGCACGCGACTAGGCAGCCATCGCTGCCCCAACTGAGGACTTCACTTCGGCCTAGTTCGATCGGGGCCAACCTGGCAGCGTCCAATTCTGATGATCCCAATTTTAATGACCCCGATTCTAATGATCCCGATTCTAATGATCCCGATTCTAATGATAGAGAGGTCCGATCGACCTCTACTGCAGCCGCTTTGGGATAGCGGATCGCGCAGGGCGAGTCGTGCTGAAGCGCGAAGTCGAGCATCGCTGGCAAGTCTGTGGCGTCGCCGGGGGCCATGACGACCATGTTTGGCAGCACTCGCAGGTAGCCAAAATCGAACACGCCGTGATGCGTGGGCCCGTCGGGCCCGGCCAAACCACCGCGGTCGAGCATGAAAGTCACCGGCAGATTTTGTAGCGCGACCTCTTGGAAGATGTGGTCATACGCCCGCTGTAAAAAAGTGCTGTAGATGTCGACGATCGGCCGCATGCCGACTTTGGCCTGTCCGGCGGCGAAAGCGACCGTGTGCGATTCGCAGATGCCGGTGTCGAAGAACCGTTCGCGAAACTCTTCGCGCACCGATTCCAGCTTGTTGCCTTGGCACATGGCGGCGGTCAAGACCGTGACGCGCTCGTTACTGCGCAACTGAGCGCTGACGGCTGCGGACGCCACATGCGTGTAAGCCCTTGCAGAGCTTTTCTTCATCGTGACGATTCGATCATTGTTCCGCTCGAATTGCGGTGGCGCGTGAAACAAGACGGGATCTTCGATCGCCGGTTTGAAACCATGTCCTTTTTCGGTCACAACGTGCAGTAAGACGGGGCCTTCGATGCGCTGAACCATTTTCAGATACTTTCGCAAGAGGCCGATATTGTGGCCGTCGATAGGGCCGACGTAGCGCAGGCCCATATCCTCGAATACCATCCCACCGCTCAGCCCAGCCTTGGCGGCTTCTTTGAGTTGCACCAAGAACCGTTCGGTCGGATCACCCAGCAGCGGCACTTTGCCGAGAATTTTGGCGATCTCGTCCTTGAAACCTGTGTACATTGGGTTGATTCGCAGGCGGTCTAAATAATCGGCCATGCCACCCACTGGCGGGCAGATCGACATCTGGTTGTCGTTAAGAATGACCAGCAGTTTCTTGCTCTGCCGACGGGCATTGTTCAATGCTTCGAATACGACCCCCGAGGGAAACGCACCATCGCCAATCACAGCGACCGAATGACGCTTTTCGTCGCGGCGCAATAGATCGTCGCCACTTGCCAGTCCGAGCGCTGTGGAAACGCTCGCCCCGGCGTGACCGGTCATGAACAGGTCGTAGTCACTTTCCGACGGGTTGGGGTAGCCCATCAGGCCCCCTTTGGTCCGCATGGTGTCGAATTGAGCGTAGCGTCCTGTCAGTAATTTGTGAGGGTAGATTTGGTGGCCCGTGTCCCAAATCAGACGGTCGTGCAGAAAATCAAAAGTTTCGTGCAGCGCGATACAGAGTTCGACGACGCCCAGATTCGACGCAAAGTGAGCGCTGCGGCAAGCAATCAGATTGCAGAGCACGTCGCGCATCTCGCTGGCCAACTGCTCAAGTTGCGGCAATGAAAGCTTGCTGAGATCTTGAGGGCTTTCGATCGTTGAGAGAATCGTGTTACCAGGGTTTGTCGTGTTCAAGAAGTTCTCCGAGTGACGCTTAATTGTTTCTTTGACTAACCTACTAGATTTATTCGGCCAACCTACTCGTTTCTTGGGATAACCTAATTTGTTTCTGCGGACGACCCTATTTGTTTCTGCGGACGACATAGCGGGCCAACTCTCGGAGTGGCGTGGCGGTCTCGCCAAAGCCTTCAATCGACCGACAAGCCTCGTCGATCAACATTTCGGCCCGCTGGTGGCTCGCCTCAACGCCGAGCATCGCGGGGTAAGTGGTTTTACCCCGCTGGCGATCCTTGCCGAGTCGTTTGCCGACCTTGCTTTCGTCACCTGCCACATCCAACAGGTCATCCACGACCTGAAAAGCCAATCCGAGTTGCTGACCATAGGCGTCGAGTGCTTCGAGTTGCTGCTCGCTCGCTCCCGCGACGATCGCTCCTAAGCGGAGCGCGACGCGGAACAAAGCGCCCGTCTTGCGGCGATGTATCGATTCTAATTGGTCGATGGCCGACTCTCCGGCATTGAGTTCGGGAGATTGGCTTGCCAAGTCGTCCGCCTGCCCACCCACCAGAGCAGTTGCCCCGGCGGCGTGAGCCAATTCCGCACAACAACGGGCCGCCCGATCCGCCGGAAAAATTTCGCTTGCCAGCACTCCAAACGCTCGGGCCTGCAACGCGTCACCCACCAAAATGGCGGTCGCTTCGTCGAATTGCTTGTGACAGGTCGGCCGACCGCGGCGGAGGTCGTCGTCGTCCATGGCGGGTAGATCGTCGTGGACCAATGAGTAGGCATGGATCATCTCGACTGCCGCAGCAGCCGGCAATGCGTCTGCGATCGAGCCCCCGCACGCTTGCGTGGCCAACACGACTAACTGTGGGCGGAGTCGTTTGCCGGGAGCAAGGAGGCTGTATTCGATCGCCGCGCGGAGTTGGGTTGGACAATCGGCGTCATATTCGACATACTGCCGCAAGGCGGTATCGATCGGCTCAAGCAGTTCGTGGTTCAACGTAGAGAGATTGATCGTCTTGGTGGTCATCAGATAGCTGCGGTTCCATAGATCTCGCTGAGTAATGCTTCTCAGATTTACTACTCATTCTAAAACAGAGACGAAGAGTCGTCCACTTCACTACTGGAGCGGCGTTTCGTTCTAGGCGCTCCCTCCCTGACGCTGCGACGACGATTGCGGGCGGCCCCTTTGCCATCGGCCCCCATTCCTTCGGCCAACCGTTCGTCAATCGACGCACTGGCTTCGTCGTCAAACGTCACGGTATGCGGTTTTCCAGAAGTATCGACACGGGTGACCAACTCGATCTGTCGCTCGGCTCTGGAAAGCTGATCATAGCAAGACTTCAGGTGTTTGACGCCATGTTCATACTCCTGAAGCGACTCGGCCAGGCCGAGTTGGCCCCCTTCGAGTTTCGCCACAATCGCCTCTAGCTCGGTGAGCGATTCTTCGAACGTAGGTGATTTAGACTTTGCTATTTTCTTTTTGGCCATTGTTGTTGTCGCGATTGTTGTGGTCGCGATTGTTGTAGTCGCGATTGTTGTAGTCGTAGTGAGCGGCCGGTTGTGGCTGTCGTGGCCGACTGCACTAACGGTTGGTTGTTTTGTGGATTTCATCGACGATGCTGACGGCCGAACCGGTGCCCAATTGGGTGACGATCCGCTGACCTTTACTGAGTTGCTTAGCGGCGGTGAGCAGCCGCCCCGTATTCTTGTCGTGGGTCAGGCTGTAGCCGCGACCCAAAACGCCCAACGGGCTGAGCGTCTCTAACTTGCCACTCAATGCGGCGAGCCGGCCTTGCTGTTCTCGGATCGAGAGCTTCGCGACACTATGCAACCGTGCAGCGAGTTCATCGACCCGCCGACTCTTAACGTTGACGCTATCCAAAGGCCGTGCCAGCACCGGTCGACTAGCGAGCGAATCGAGTCGGCTGCGCAACGTCGATGCCCGCCCTGAGAGTGCATTTTGCAGGCGGGTATGCAAATTTTGCATCACTTCGGTCACCTCTTGTGAAGAGGGGACCACACGTTCGGCAGCTTCACTTGGAGTCAGCGCCCGCACGTCGGCGGCCAGGTCGGCCAAAGTGATATCGATTTCATGACCGACGGCGGAGACTGTCGGTACGCGCGAAGCTGACAAAGCTCGTATCACCGGCTCTTCGTTAAACGCCCAAAGGTCTTCTAAGCTGCCGCCACCTCGACCGACAACCAACACATCGAGCGCTGGCTGCAATCGATTGGCTTGCCTAATCGCAGTAGCGATTTCTTCGGCAGCCCCGTCGCCCTGCACGTGCACGGGGAAAATGAACACTTCCATGCCGCGCCAGCGCCGTCGCAGAACTTCTAGAAAATCGCGAATTGCAGCCCCGGTGGGGCTTGTAACGACGCCAATCCGCCGCGGGAACGTCGGCAGCGGACGTTTGCGGTCGGCGTCAAACAGACCCTCTTTGCCCAATTTTTCGCGGAGTCTGCGGAGGGCGAGCTCCAGCGCGCCGATGCCTTGGGGCTGGAGTTGGTCGATCACTAGCTGGTAGCTGCCGCGCGGTGGGTAGACGTCGAGCCGGCCTCGGCAGACGACTTCTAAGCCGTCATGAACATCCGCCTTGAGGCGCGACGCGGTGCCCCGCCAGATGACCGCGCGTAGTTGCGCGTTGTCATCTTTGAGTGTGAAGTAGCAGTGGCCCGATTGCGGACGCGAAAAATTTGAAATCTCGCCAGCCACCCAGACGCTACCGAACTCCTGCTCGATCAGGCCCTTGAGTCGGGCGGTCAGTTGGGTGACCGAGAGCGCTTGCTCGGCCGACGCTTCGTGGATGGCAGATGAAGTCGCTGACATGAAGTTTACCTTGACGCAGCTAACCGTATTTGTTGGGGCCTCCTGTCCCGCTGCTGCAAGCCCCCATTGTACGATTAGAACGCCGGCCGTAGTAGCCCTGTCTGGTAACCGGAACCAAGAAGTTGGGCTTAACTACCCCAAACTTTGCAGAGAACGTACCGCTTTACGTCGCTGGCTCGGTGCCTCAGTAGCTCGCCGCCGCTACGCGCTTGGTACCAGCGCTGAAGAGTGGCGCTGCCCAGCGTAACAGAGGAGCCAGCGTAACAGAGGAGCCAGCGTAACAGAGGAGGATGTCTGATCGGTCGATTTAGGCACTTCGACAGTTGGAATCGTCCGCTGGAGCATGTTGGAAGGGTACGACCACCTGCTCTTGGGCGGCCTCGGGCGAATCGGCAGCACCTTGCGAGACGCGCGACCGTTTTCGTTCACGGACTTCCCCCTTGCGATGTTCGCCGCTTGCTGCCCAATTTTCTGCATCGACCGTGAGGTCGGTGAGGATTCGCTCGACGTCATGGCGACAATTTTCGAGTTCGTTGCGCGGGAGCCCTTCAGGAATATGAATCTCGGGCCCCACCACTCCGCACGCTTGCGAGCCGAGTCGTGGCACGGCAAAGCGATCCCAGCTATTCATCCGCCGGGGACGATCGAGGCCAAATCCCATCGGGACGATGGGGAGACCGAGCCGCGAAGCCAAATAGACCGGCCCGATTGCCAACTGCCGTCTTGGACCGCGAGGGCCGTCTGGCGTAATTGCCAGATGCATATGCTTGCCGCGACGGGTCAATTCCAACAAAGCCGCGGTGGCCCCTTTGTTGCTCGAGCCGCGCACGCAGCCAAACCCTGTGTGATGTGCGACCTGCTCAAGTATATCTGCGTCTTTGTGACGACTCAGCAAGATCGCCAAATTGCAATGGGGGCGCAAATAGAGTGGCAACAAAATGTACTCGTGCCAAAACACATAGATCCGCGGTTGCTCACTCGCAAACCGGGGGTCGACCGAAGAATCGTAGAACAGCGCGCGATATTTCAGCGTACTCATCCAGGCGGGAATACCCTTGGCCGCGGCGAGGCCAGCCAGTCGTACCTTCCATGGTACCGATCTACTCATTTTTTTGCTTTCCGATTATGCCTGGTCGGGCCACTCACCAGAAAAAACCTCGCGGGCAGGGCCTGTCATGTAAACGTGGTTGTCTTGTTCGTTCCATTCCAATTGCAAATCGCCACCCAACAGGTGCACAGTCACTTGACGGTTCGTGCGCCCCGTGAGCACGCCGGCCACACAAACTGCGCTCGCTCCTGTACCACACGCCAGGGTCTCGCCCGAGCCGCGCTCCCAAGTCCGCTGTCGTACTTCACTGCGACTGAGGATTTCCACAAATTCTACATTGACCCGATTGGGGAAGTGAGAGTCGTGTTCCACGAGCGGCCCCAAGCCTAGAACCAACTCGTCGGTTGCCTGCTCCACAAACGCTACGCAGTGCGGATTGCCCATCGAGACGCAAGTCACCGTCAAGTCGCGACTTGGCAGCGCCAGCGACACGTTGGCTACCGGCTCGCCGACAAACGTTGTCGGAATCGCCTCTGCTAGCAAAATCGGCTCGCCCATATCGACGCGAACCTGGTCGACGATTTGCTCGACGATTTGCTCGACGATTTGGTCGACCAGCGCGAGTTGCAATTCGTAGACCTTCCCGGCTGACGCGATCTGTAGCGTCTCGCTTTGCTTGATCCGGTGGTCAAACACATATTTCGCCACGCAGCGAATCCCATTACCACACATTTCCGACGCCGAGCCGTCGGAATTATACATTCGCATTTCGGCGTCTGCTACTTCTGACGGGCAAATCAAGATGAGCCCGTCGGCCCCAATCCCGAAATGTCGATCCGACACGGCGCGGGCCAATTCCGCCAAGTTCTCGGGCACCGGCTGTGCAAAGCAATCGACGTAGATATAGTCGTTGCCAGCGCCATGCATTTTGGTGAATCGGAGCATAATGCTAAATGACGAAATACCTAACGACGATTACCGATAGAATGACCAATTCTCAGTGACGAAGCTGCTCGCCATTATCCCGTGTTTCGCAATCAGCGTCTAGCGGCTCGCAACTCGCCTAACTCATCCAGTCAAATCGAGTGAGCTTCCACTCTCGCCCTTAGGATCCTTCACCTGGCGCGGAGGTTCAGATGCAGTGGCCTGCGGCTGGTCGTGCTGGCCTGGAGCGGCATCTCCTTCCCAGAGCTTGCGACCGTCGGCGTCGCGCTCTGACGCGCCTTGATCGGCTTCGGTTTCGCCAATCCCAGCGGTTTTTTCTGCTTTCGCATCATTGTCGACCTGCCGCTGTGTAGCGCTGGCATCCTTTTTTGCCCGCTCTGTTTCGCTGCCGGCAGTCTGTGACAAAGGAGCGCCCGCGGCGCTCCCAACGACTCCGCTCATCGGTCCGACAGACATAGTAATGCTCCTTGGTTCTCAAGGCCGGTTGCTAAATGACAAAATACTTAATTCCCACCCCTACTGTCTCCCCCAGCGTGGCCAAGCTGGAAACGTACGCTCAGCTTTGCGTGGCTCGACATTGTTGTTGGGGCTTGTGATATCCCGCTCGGTCTGTATTTGTTGGATCAGATTGTTGATGACTGGGAGTGCCTGAGTGCTGACTTGGGGGTCGGACAGCGAGCCGGTGACCGACATTCGCATGGTCTGTTTGCCCAAGCCGTTGAAAAAGTTTTTCACCAGTGGCAGACGACTCTCGTTGCGCCCTACGACAGTATGGAAGTCAAGTTTGAGTTGATGGTCGAAGTTCGTTTCGCCATGGCCGAGCAGGCTGACGGCATCCCCTTTAAAGTCGAGTTGGTCGAGATAAATATGCGGCCCTTGAATGCGAAACTTGCTGTCGACTTGATCAAAAGCAGCGGAGGTCGGTGTCTCATTACGTAATACGCTGAGCATGCTCACCAAGATCGGCAGCTGGTAGATATTCGCCTCAGTGACTTGCACCTTGCCATGCCCGACGAGCGTGGCGAGCGAGCGTCCTTTTCCGTGGATTGTGAGCGTCGCCTCGACCTTGCCTAGGTAATCAAGTTGACTACCCCCCCGCTCGCGCATCATCCGCTGCAAATTGGCGCCCGCTAGCCAAGCCTCGGCCGAATAGCGTGGGACCACGTCGAGCGCAACCCACGCGTCCGCCAGCACGTCACCGTCGTAGACCTTCGCACGCAATCGTCTCAGCGGTTCCCGTTGCCATTTCGTCGCCCATTCACCGAACAGACACTGGCCCTCGTCGACCCATAGTGGCCCCTGAATCTCTGTAAATTGCACATCCTGAAATGTCGCCGTATCGATCGCTAATTCGCCGGCCGAATAGCACTTGTCGCCCCGCGTTGCCCCTTTCAATCGAATCGCACCATGCACGTTGTTTAACTCGATGCCCGCCTGCAAGTCGACTTGCAAGCAGTTGAGTTGCACGTCCCATGTCGATTCGACCGTCGCGCCGGCGGCACTTGCTTTTGAAAATTGCAAATCGCCGTTCGACAAACTGAACGAGCCCGACGGGCGTAGATACTCAATCAGCTTTTGCAATTTTGTGGGCAAGGCGTCCGTCAACTCGCGCCGCACCATGAGCCGATCGACCGCCAATCCTTCCATTCGTACATACCAAGAACCATCGTCTCGGAAGTCGCCATCGCCGTTCGTACGGATCGTCGTTCGCCCGTTTCGCGCGCGTAATTGCGAAATCAGCAGCTTGCCGTTTTGGTAGCTGAACGACCCTTCGAGCTGCTCCATCAAGTACGGGAAAAAATTCGGCTGAATCGTCGTCGACTCGGCCCTCGGGCTGACCGCTACGCTAATGGTCGGCTTGGCCAAACCGGTGACATAGGAAACCTCTGCCTGCATGTCGACGTTTCCGCGGGGTCGTAGCGCTTGCCAAGCCTGCTGCACAGCTGGCGGCATGGCGTGCCGAAGGTCGTCGTCCAGCGGGATCTGCTGCCCGGTGAATTCCAATAATAACTCGTTGCCCACGTCGGTGCTCGCGTCGGTGCTCCCCTCAACTGGGTGCAGAAAACCGTTGCACTGCACACTACGTGAGCCGGTCGACACCAAATCGCGGAATTTCCAATGCTGGTCTTCGGCCAATACCAAGCCGTGAATACCACTGAGTGGGTACGGAAATTTTTCGTAATTGATGCGACAATTCACTAATTCTAATCGCAAGGCAGTATGCGGCTTGGTCTGCCCAGGCTGGGTGCGATCGAGTCGCCAACGAACATTGAATTTGCCCTGCGGGTGCATCGACTCAATCACTTTTCGGGTTTTCCCCGGCAGCGCCGAAATCATCCGCTCTTCGATCTCAATACCACTTCCGCTCACCACGATCCAACCGAGTGCGCCTGGCCGCGGATCGAAGACTTGTCCGACGAATCGCAGCGGTTGTCCACCGCCGTAACCGGTCAGATCGATATCCAACTTAGCCGGGAGCTGCTGCTCTCGCGGCGCGTAAATCATCGTTCCCTTACCGTTGTTTACGCGGTAAGGGAATTTGTCGGAAGTAAACGTCAATTCTCTGCCGGTGAGCTTTCCGACACGCTTCCATTCTTGGCCATCGAAAGTCGCCTGCAACTCGACGTCGACGACACCAGTCGGATCGTATTTATCCCATTCATTTCGCAAGATTTCGGGTAGAGCATCATAGAGTTTTTCGTCGAGCGTGACGTTTCCCATCCGCAGTCCAACCGCCATCGGGTCATCTGGCGCCCAGCCACGACGCTGCAATTGCAAGGCGACGCTAGCCGAGCCGCAGTTGCCACGTAGTTGCTTGACTACCAGCAGGTCGTTCCGGCAGTCGACGACACACGACAAGTCGACCAAGGGTCGTGGTAATCGAGGATCTTCAAGCCGAGCTTCCTGCAGGTGGAGTTTCGCATTGATGCGTGGCATTTGGTCGACACCAAAGTGATGCTCGACGGTGACTTCACCATCAACTTTTCCCTGCAACGTCGTCTGGCCTAGTCGCTCTCCAGCTAGCGCCGCCGCCCAGGCCATCAGGCCCTTCGTGATTTGTAATTGCTGAAATTCGCTGGAGAATTGCAACGACATTTCGGCCGGATCGAAGTGCGCATGGATCTTGGCTTGTTCGACATAGGGTCCGCCAAAAGTTCCCCGAACCTCGAAAGCTTGCTCGGCAGGCACTTTCGCTTCAGAACCCGCCAACGCTGCCTCTGCAAACGAAAGTGATCGCGCTGCCGGCAGGGGTTTGATTTTGAGATTCACGTCGCGGAGCGACAATGACGGTAGTCCCGAGCGGCTTTGGTCGGCGAGCGTGAACTGCGCATTCTCGATCACCACCAGAGGCTTCTTATTGCCGCATTTGGGCAGCGGCCAGAAGGACGATAGATTCCAATTCCCGTCGCGACTCTTGACCGCCCAGATTTGGGGATGTCGCACCACGACGCGATGAACTTCGGGTAGACCTTTTACCAGCTCGGTGAGCTTGGCATTGCAAGAGAACATGATTTCGTCGACTACTAGCAAGTTACTTTGCAATTGAGTGCTTGTCGTTTCTGAAATCTCCAGATTGTAGATCGCAATTCCTTGTCCCTCAACCAGTCGGGCTCCGCCGACGCTGACGTTGTATTGCGGAAATTCTTTGGCCAAGAACTGCTGGGCCTGCCGGCGAATCTCGTCGTCGAGGCGCGTAAATAGAAAGATCGCCAATCCGACGGCCACCGCCACCGCGAGCAACGCGGCGAGCTTGAAGAAGTACCAACAAATGTTGACGAACCTGGTAATGACGAAATCCTTTTCGACGTGCATTTCTGCGCAGTCCATGCGCAGCCCAACAACTATCGCAACTAGGCAACGCGGCCAGTATCACGGCGGCTCACGCAAAGCTCCTTAACGCAGCTTCCCACGATTGCGCAGTTTGGAATTGGAATAGTAAGGCTCACATGCTCTGAAGGTCAAGACAAGCTCTGCAGAACTGCGGTCCCACTACCCAATTCTCCGGGAGGCCGATTCGCTGGCCGCTGCTCGGCCGGTTTTGGTGCCGGGACGCAAAACTCGTCCGCTTCAAGGGGCGATTGCTACCACTTTAGCAACAGCCGCTCGCCGATAATGCTAGCACGCACATTGCCGGGTAGATTGAATACTTCGTCTTCGCGAGGATGCTGGACCAACTCGGTCAGTTGGCTCCACCACTGATGAGTCATCGATTGCTCCGCTAATCCCGCTTCTCGCCAGGCGATTCGTAGAGCTTCGCTGGCGACGATCGGTTCATGTCCAGCGAATGTCTGCACGCGCAGAGCCAATGACGAGGCGTCCGCCGTCAGCCTTGCTTCGTCGAGCAAACGGCGCGCTTGCAGCTCAACAGCGTGCTGAGCTTCGCCCGCCTGGGTCGCTAGGCGCACCAGCGCGGCGTCGAGTTCCTGGTTGTAGTGTTTCCGCAGCAGTGGCAATAACTCGTGCCGCAAACGGTTGCGCGTGAATTGAAGATCAGCGTTACTGTGATCGGTGCGATAAGTCTGCCCCAGGTACGCCAAGAAATCGATCACACTCGCGCGCGACCAGTCGAGTAGTGGACGGATCAACGTGAGCGTGGGCGTCAAAGTTCTGTGGCGGGGAATCCCCGCCAATCCGCGCAGCCCCGTTCCTCGTAACAGACGGAACAGCACCGTCTCGACCTGATCGGTGCGGGTATGGGCTGTCGCCAAATAGCGGACTCCTGCGTTTTCGGCAGCAGCGGTCAGCAGTTGATAGCGCTGGGCGCGCGCCGCCGCTTCGATTCCTGCCCCTGTTTCGACAGCATACAGTGCTGTATCGCAAGAAAGAACTTTTAGAGGAATTGCCAAGGCGTCACACTGGTGCCGACACCAACAGGCGTCCTCCGCTGATTCTCCCCCGCGCAGCTGATGATTGACGTGCAGCGCGATGAGTTTGCCAGCACCTACTTGCTGCAGCCTGAGTTCGTGCAACGCGCGGAGCAGTGACACACTGTCGGCACCCCCTGACAGGGCAACCGCCACGTTCAATTGCTGCCAGCCGGTTGGCAGCCAAACACGGCTAAGCAACTCGGCGGTTGCCGCAGGGGGCCCAAGCGAAAGATTATTTGGCACTGGACAGGTAGACTTTCAGTAAACTGGGCAGATTGTTCATCCACCCAACATGGGAGAACAGCCGACAAACTCGGCTCCAGCTTATGCAAATCCTAGCACCGCGGCAGTCGTCAGCGTAAGCCGTGAGCAAGCTTGCACTTGCAGACAATTTTGATACCATGCTAGAGGTTGAGAAACAGTCCGCCTAATGTGGCAGCCTGGCTCTCGGAATAAGAAAACTACGCGTTTCGGACTAGATACTCCCAAGTGGGGGGTGAGTGGGCCGGAGAGTGTCGTGTGATTTGTGTTTGTCGCTAAGTTGTCTTTTCAGACATCCGTATCGATTCGTTGTTAGCAGATTTTCCTAAGACATGTTTCAGATTTGCCAAAGCTTGCTGGTCTCACTGGTGCTGACGTGCTGGCTCGTAGGCCAGCTCGGCCGCCGCCAGTTGGATCGGCTCGTGTTGGATCGGCTCGTGTTGGATCGGCTGGGGCTGGATCGGCTGGGGCTGGGTCGACTGGGGTTGGATCGACTGGGGTTGGATCGGCTGGGGTTGGATCGGCTGGGGCTGAGACGATTCCCGTTGGGACAACTCCAGTTGGGAAGTAAAGCCGCGCAAAATTTCTGTAGCAGCTGGGTGACTTTTGCCCAGAACATGTTCTGCCGACGCTACCTGAGGCGTAATCAGCGCCGCTGTTACGCTGGCGTTGCTGTTAAGGCTGGCGTTGCTGTTGGGCCTGGCGCTGCGTCGGGGTGGATCGTCTCAAAGTGGCAGAGATTTGGCGGCGGTTTGCCTCGCAAATGGGTTGCCTCGCTAACGGGTTGCCTGGCTTAGCAATGGGTTGCCTCGCTTAACGACAGGTTGCCGGTTAGCCTGTCATCAGGCGACAAGACGTTAATCACACGTCGAAGAAAATCTCCATCGAGAGAAGTGTTTCTCGAAGGGGGGTCCTTCAATTCGCTCTCAGGCCAAGTTCTTGCCTGCTTCTTGCGAGGGTTGGCTCTCACGTTCAGGCGGTCCCTTTGAGTGAGGGCTAACCTATCGAACGAGTTCAACGGCCGAGCCGCTCATTTGCCTTTTGCAAAGAATAAGGAAGGACTCCTATGGCGCAAACCTTAATTTCACACATGCTTTTCGCCGCTCTTGGCGATGTCGGTCAGTTGGTCACCGTCGTTATTGCCGCTCTGCTCGGTATGGGCGTCATCAAGCTGCTCGACCATCTGCGCAGACGCGATGCCGACAAAGAAGCAGCGCAGATTATTGATCGTGCTCAGCTAGACGCCAACACGCTTCGCAAAGAGGCGGCCATTGAAGCCAAAGAGATGGCCCTCAAAGAAAAAGACCGGCTTGAGCGGGAAAACAACGATATTCGCAACAAGCTGCACGATCGCGAGCGACAGCTCGACAAGCTCGAAGACAGCATCGGCCAGCGAAACGACCAGCTGCAAAAGCAAGAAAAAATGGTCGAGAACAATCAGCGCCGACTTGCGGAAAAGATCGAAGATGCCAATCGTCATCAAAAAGAACTTGACGCTCTCTTGGATCTTGAACGGCAAACTATGCACAAGCTCAGCGGTTTGAGCCGCGAGGACGCTGAGACGCGGCTCTTGGAACGCCTTGAGAATGAGCTCACGAAAGAGCAGGGCGCGATGATCATGAAGTACGAAAAGCAAGTCGCCGAAAAATGCGACGCGAAAGCGAAGGAAATGCTGATCACCTCGCTTCAGCGCTTCGCCGCTGCTCACACCGCCGAGTCGACCACCAGCACGGTCGATATTCCTAACGACGAAATGAAAGGCCGCATCATCGGCCGCGAGGGACGCAATATTCGTGCACTCGAAAAGGCAACGGGTGTCGACGTGATCATCGACGATACGCCTGGCGTGGTCATCGTTAGCGCCTTCGACCCTGTCCGGCGCGAGACGGCCCGAATCGCACTGAACAAGCTGATCGCTGACGGACGCATTCATCCCTCGCGTATCGAGGAGCTGGTAGCCGAAACCGAAAAAGAAATCGATGTCGAGATCCGCAAAGCTGGCGAAGAAGCGATGCAAGAAGCCCAAGTCTTCGGACTCCATGCCCGGGTGATCGAATTGCTTGGCCGTCTGCGATACCGTACTAGCTACAGTCAGAACGTATTGCGGCACTCGATCGAGGTATCGTTCATCGCCAGCATGCTGGCCGAAGAGATGGGCATGGACGCCGAACTCGCCCGACGCGCAGGTCTGCTCCATGATATTGGCAAGGCGGCCGACCATGATTTGGAAGGGGGCCATCCCAAAATCGGCGCTGACTTGCTCAAACGATTTGGCGAAGGTCCCGAAGTGGTCCACGCCGCCCTAGGCCACCACGACGACATTCGCCCCGACATGCCCTACACGGTATTGACCGCCGCGGGAGACGCTTGCAGCGCATCGCGCCCTGGTGCTCGTCGCGAAACGCTCGACCGTTACATCAAACGGATGCAGGAGCTGGAAACGATTGCGTCAAGTTTCTCGGGCGTGCGACAGGCGTTTGCCATTCAGGCGGGCCGCGAGGTACGAGTAATCGCAAGTGCCAAAGACACGACTGACGAATCCTCCGCAAAGATTTGCCGCGACATTGCCAAAGCGTTTGAGCAACAACTGACGTATCCGGGCGAAATCAAAGTCACCTTGATTCGCGAGACTCGTATAACCGAAACTGCTCACTAAAATTGCTGAGTTGCGAACGCTGGGTTGCGAATGCTGAGTTGCGAATTGTGTGTTGCGAGCTACGAGTGAAAAAGTCGCTCAGGCAACACGTATCTCGCAACTCGTAACTCGCAACTTGTAACTCGTAACTTGTAACTCGTAACTTGTAACTCGCTACTCGCTACTCTCTCCCATGCGTTTTCTTTTCATTGGCGACATTGTTGGCCGTCCGGGCCGCGACATGGTGATTCGGGCCGTCCCGGGACTGATCGTCCGTCATCAGCTCGATCTGGTGATTGCCAATGCGGAAAACGCTGCTGGCGGTTCGGGGCTTACGCCGGCCATATACCGCGAATTGATCGCGGATGGTGTCGACGCCGTCACGCTCGGCGACCACGTCTATCGCCGTAAAGAGATTTACTCGGTGCTGCAAAACGAAGACAATATCGTTCGGCCTGCCAACCTGCCTGCCGAAGCAGTTGGCCGGCAGTGGACGATCGTCACCGCTCGCGATGGTACCCAGGTCGCACTGTTTTGCCTTCTAGGCCAACTCTTTATGAAGCCCGTCGACAACCCTTGGCGGTGTGCGGATCGTATTTTGGCTGAATTGCCTTCCGATGTACGCGTCCGTTTTGTCGATTTCCATGTCGAGGCTACCAGCGAAGCCCAACTGATGGGCCGTTATTTGGAAGGCAAGGTGACTGCTGTCCTGGGGACTCATACCCACGTGCCAACCGCCGACGAATGTATCCTGCCTGGAGGGACCGCGTTTCAAGCCGATGTCGGTATGACGGGCCCCTATGAAAGCATCCTGGGCCGCCGAATCGACAGGGTGATGGAAACGACGCTCACCGCGAATCCGACTCAATTTGAAGTCGCTAGCAAAGACGTCCGGCTCTGCGGCGCGATCGTCCAAGTCGATGCTAACTCAGGGCTTGCCACTCAGATCGACCGTTTATGTGTGACCGAAAGCGAGTTGCCAGAACTCGAAAGACTCGCTGCCCGTGAGAAAGACCAATGATCCATGGGAAAAGGCGAGTCGTTCGCAGATTCACCTTGCCGGACCCTCCGCTATTGTCTATCGTCCGCCACCCGATTCGTGGGGCTAACAAGTGACATTCACCAAGTGACCCCAGCTGTAAACGCAATTCGAAATGCATTATCCCGGTCAGGCAGGTGGGTGGTTGCCTTATCTGGGCTGCTGGGACTGGCGCTATTAGCTACGGCTCGCAACCTCGAACCCGACCCGCGCGGCTTCGGAACGCACGAACAATTAGGACTCACACCGTGTTACTTCCAAACATCCACCGGAAGGATTTGTCCGATGTGCGGCTGCACAACCGCCTGGACACACCTACTCCGCGGCGAAACGAGGCAAGCAGCCGTCGCCAACTTGGGCGGGATGTTACTCTGTATGGCCGTCATTATCGGTTCGCCTTGGATGTTGATTGTAGCGATCTGGGGTCGCTGGCCGGTGGCCCGTCCGACTTGGCGCCCCGTACTAGTGATCGCCTCAGCATGGCTGGCGGTCGTTGTGCTCGATTGGCTACGTCGGATTTACGTAGGATGGTGAAGCAGAAAAAATCAGTTGCAGGTCAGGATGGCTTGGTTTGGTTAATGTCGAAGAGTCATTGTCGAAGGGAAGAATGATGGATCGCTCTCTCTACCGCCCACATTTTTGCACGCTCGGTCTGTTGCTAACATGCCTGATCGTGCCGACGACCGGATGTTTGCACTCGATGCTCGCCACGGGTATCTACCTCTGGCAGGGAGGCAATGTCGTGCCCGCCGAGTGCGAGGCGCTCGAAGGTCAGCGCGTGGTCGTGGTGTGCCGTCCTCCCTCATCCCATGAATACCGCCACGCAGGCGCTGCCCGCACGATTGGCAAACGCATCAGCAAGAAACTGGCAGTCAACGTCTCGGACATCGACGTCGTCAGCCCTCAGGAAGTCGACAACTGGGTCGACGAGCAAGATTGGGACAATTTCAAAGACCTTGGCCGTGCCGTCAAAGCGACCCGCGTGGTCTATATCGAATTGGATGACTTTTCGCTCTACAAAGGCACTACGCTTTATCAGGGCGACGCAGACGTGAGTCTTTCGGTCTACGACATGTCAGACGGCGGAAAAGAGATTTGGGAGCGCCACGTCGGCCAAATCCTTTTCCCCCGTAACAGCGGCATCCCCGCCGCCGACAAATCGATCCAAGTCTTTCAACGCCAGTTCGTCGAGATCGTTTCCGACCAGGTATCTCGATTCTTCTACGAGCATGACCCTAACGCCACTTTCGCGCTGGACGCCGTGGCGAATAAGTAGTCGCTATCTGGTAATCGATGGGACTCTTATGAAGACAAAACCTGCTCGGCTGCGAATAATGCCTTTGACTCTCGGCTGGTTAGCGGTTCAAGCCGCATCGGTTGGTGCGATCGCCCAAGGGGAAAGGCCCAATATCGTGTTCATCTTGGCCGATGATTTAGGGTATGGCGAACTCGGCTGCTACGGTCAGGACAAGATTAAAACGCCCAACATCGATGCACTTGCCAGCGCCGGAATGCGGTTCACTCAGCATTACTCAGGTGCTCCTGTATGTGCTCCGGCGCGGTGCGTATTGATGACGGGCCAAAATCTGGCGCACGCCCAAATCCGTAACAACCGCGATTCGGGCAGCGGTCGGATTTTTCCAGGACAATGGCCGATCACCGACGACATCGTTACCATCGCCGAAGTCCTCCAGGAGGCTGGTTACGCGACAGGTGCCTTTGGTAAATGGGGCCTTGGCCCCTCCAATACTGCCGGTTCGCCGATCAAACAAGGTTTTGACCGCTACTACGGCTACAATTGTCAGCGCAACGCGCATAGTTTCTATCCGGCCTTTCTCGATAGTGATGAAAAAGAAGTTCGTATCAACGCCTACCCAATCCCTGGTGGCGATCAAAAACCGACAGGCGAAATACGCGCAGATGATTATCGAGCCAAAAACTATGCGCCCGATCTGATCTTAAGAGAGGCTATCAAGTTCATCGGTAACAACAAGTCGGTCCCTTTCTTTCTCTATCTTCCCTTTGTCGAGCCCCATGTTTCGATGCAACCTCCGCAGGAATGGATCGACCGATATCCGAAAGCATGGGACGAAGAGAATGGCGTCTATCGCGGCCAAAATGGCTACCTGCCGCATCCTCGGCCCCGCGCGGCTTATGCTGCCATGATCTCTGACTTAGATGAACATGTCGGCACGATTTTGGCTCACCTCAAGAGCCATGACTTGACGAAAAACACGATCGTTATATTCACGTCAGATAATGGTCCGACGCATCGAAGTCGCGACAAGCGATTTCACGTTGGCGGTGCGGCCTGTACGTTCTTTAATTCTGCGGGAGGCCTAAAAGGGTTTAAGGGCAGCTGCGACGAAGGTGGCATCCGCGTGCCATGCATCGTCCAATGGCCTGGTAAAGTCGAACCGGCATCTGAAACCGAAGTTCCTTCGTACTTTCCCGACTGGTTTCCGACGCTTACCAAGATTGCGCAGGGCAGCTTGCCAAGTAGTCAACCCTTGGACGGCATGGATCTCGAGCCTGCACTGCTGGGGCAGCCTATTCCGCAACGCACCGAGCCGATGATTTGGGAATTCCATGGCTACAGCGGACAAATTGCAATTCGAGACGGAGCGTGGAAGGCGTTGCGACGGGGAGCTACGAGCAAGCATCCTGGCGAATGGGAACTCTACGATCTAGACGCTGATCGGAGCGAATCGATCGACTTGGCTGCCAAGCACCCGGAAGTCGTCAAGCGGCTTGTGGCCGCTTATCTTAGGACGCGAACCGTCGAGCCCGATTTTCCGTTGCCGCTGTACGGCAAGTCGACCGATTGAGCGATCGTCAGCTCTGCAAAAGTGAGCGTTCTGGTCGCTCGCTAAACCGGTGACGAGAGACGTTGCAGGTCTAACACCCAAGCAGGCGTATTTTGCAGGTAGGCTCTGACATGCTTTCGACGCGTGAAGTAGTAGAGCGCATTCAACCCTTGGAAGACTCCACTGAGTACGAAGACCGTTCCGTAAAACAGGATGATTAGTACCCTGTAGTACCTGTCAAAATCGTCCACCGAATCAAATGCGACACGGAGTTCTGGCTTCGCTTTGAATTCGGCTACAAACGGGCCCTCACCCGCCAGGCCAACGACTAGCATCCAGAGGCAATAGGAAGCAATCAAGGCCAAGAAACCGACTTGGTTCCAACCCAGAAACGCTGGCGCTTCTCCATCGAACTGCAAAAGCCGCTGGCGGCCTTGAAACTCGTTGTAGGCGACCAGAGACATGCCGGCTGTTATCAGGAAACCTGGGAGACTGAATAGTGCGAACGGAGCCGAGCCGACTGCTAGGATGCCGGTCGTCCACCCGTTAAATCCTGCAACCGCCGCAGCCTTGCGGATCTTTCCTGCACGCTCCTGCGCTTCGGCAACTTGGTGCTGCTGCGTTTGACTCAGCGGTCCGATTGGCTCGGAAGTGATGGTTGCAACGGTCATGTAGCGCACCCAGGTGACGAGAAAAAACGATCTACTACAACTATAGGTCGGCGGGCGGCCACGCGCTGGACGCCGCGCACCTGTACACCGGGCAACTTGGAGTTCAGGAGGGCGGGGTCTGGTCCGATTTTCGGCCTGTCAGGTTCTTTAGCTTAACGACGCGTAAGCCGAAAACTTGGACCTGACCCGAATGGCACTTCCAGTTGGTACGCAATGACTTACGTCGAGGGAGGGCCACGGTGGGT
>Ga0310121_10001671_pt1 | contig 22172 bp, 13 predicted proteins | sample CB27_Tmax_986_MG_FD_203504 | JGI IMG/M metagenome (GOLD analysis project Ga0310121, IMG submission 203504) | Marine microbial communities from Western Arctic Ocean, Canada - CB27_Tmax_986 | ecosystem: Environmental > Aquatic > Marine > Oceanic | place: Canada: Western Arctic Ocean | collected...
CAAGCTGCACATGCACCAGTTCTGGACGATTAACCACACGTAATCGCAAGTTCGTGACCCGATCGTCGCCACCATAAACGTCGAAGGTCAGGTCATCGCGAACATTTTTGAACACGTAACGGTAGGCTTGATGTTTGTCGCGACCGGCAACCGCCGAGCCAACACGGGTGAGGTAATCCTGGCCGCGGCGGCCATCTGGCAATTGAAATCGAATCTGCACCTTGCTGGGGGCTTGTAGTCGACCCTCGATATCGGCGTGGACCGTCAACTCAAAGTCATCGTGGCGGGCCATGGTAGCGATCCGATAACCATCTTCTTGCTCCGTGAAGTCAAGCACCGTCAACCTTACCTGCCGAGGCCAGGACTCGCCCGAGAGGGCAAGTCGCCTGAGAAAGATGTTCGTGGTGTTTTTGGCAAAACAACCAAACAGGGCGATCGATACCGCAAGAAACAACGCGATAGCAGCAGCCCGACGCACCGCACGCGTATCGAGCAACCTGCCAAGTTGGATCTTCGACACCGCTTCGGTGGCAGCCACACATGTCCGGCGGGAAAACTCCTCCCGCAACGGGTCTGGTGAACCGTAGTCGCCAGCCAGTGATACAGCCGTGGCGACATGATCCGCCAGCCGCGGGTCGCTACGTTCCAACAAAAGCGCCAGGCTCGTATTCGACAGCGGCGCCACCAGACGCCGCAGGAGATACCGGTAGGTAACCAACAGCAACACAGCAACCGCAACAATCCATCCCAGCAGGCGGAAGTCAACACCGGGCTCCAATCCCCAATCGACCAGCAGGCCAATCCAAAACAGGCACCCCAGGCATACCACAACTGCAGCCACTCCCTCCGCAGCGACATACAGCCGGATTGACCGCCGCAAGCGGGCAAGCACGGCACCAACGGCTGTGGGAATCTTGATGTTCGTAGAAGATGAAAGCATCACAGGAGTCGAACCAGGAAATGATCGAGGGAATTAAATCACCGGCGATGGAAAACTCTTGAACCTTTTGGCAATCAGGCGAGACGGCACAACCGTCGGAGGATCCACTCCAAAAACAAAGCACCACAAATCACACCAAGTAACCAATGAACCTGGGCCCGGGCAAATTTTTCATCGGGCGCGCCATCGAACACTCGGGTTTCCGTGCGATCGGGGATTCGGGCAGCGACAGGTAACACGTCGGCATCACCCTGAAGGGCGACCGTCAATTCCGGGTAGTAAGCCCCCCCCGTTACGTCGGCAACGGCAGCAAGCAGGCTGGCATTGCGTTCAGGGGCCAGACGCTCGAGGTCCGTAGCCCGCACCTCAATTCGCCTCATCAACTGTTGGTCGACCCGATCTGGCACGGTGAGCATGATTTCGTAAATCCCTGGCTGACTGGCCGAGAACTGTCCCACAAAGACACCGGGTTGATCAGCCATTGCCGTCAAACTGATCGACTCGGTCAGCTGATCGGGACGAATCAATTGGACAGGAGTCGACGCTGCCAGCAGCGGTTCGTGCTGTTGGTCGGTGAGGCGTGCCCGCACAACGACCGTTTCCCCCAAGTCAACCCTGTCGCGTTCAACCATCAAGGCCCCGCGTGAGGAACCTCGCAAGAGGCGACCCTGGCTGACGTGCCGAATGACTTTGGTGTAGAAGGTATCGAAATAGGTAGGGTCAACCATGCGAAGTCGCCACAATTCAGGACTTCCCAGGTAGAAAACACGTCCAGCGCCATAGAAATGCCCGGCGAGGTAAACGGGGTGATTCTCCCCACTGCCGAACTCCGGGTTCGCAAACCGCCCATAAACAGTGGCCCCGCGCTTTGGTCCTTTGACTGCAAAATATCCGTAAACTCCAGACCAACTTTGCCAGGCGGCCAGGCTGTCGGCAGCCGTCCCCTCCAACCACAAGAACTCAGCTTCCCGTCCCGCACGATCGAGTTCGATGGGCCAGGCAATTTCGCCGGCAAAATGACCGTCGTCCAGCAGGGTAAACCGCCGCTGAAATTCGACCGGATAAAGCGGTTTGAGGGTGGCATGCTCCGTACTCCGAATCCAGCGGGCAGTTTGCACCGGTCCGGCAGTGCAAATAAGCCCTCCCGCTTCATTGGCAACCCATCCATCAAGCAGTTCGATTTGGGCCGCGTCAAGTTTTGTCCAATCGGGATCGATGGCGACAACACAGTCGTACTCGTAGAGGTCGTTTTTTTGCTTCGGGAAGCCCTTGAGGATGCGATCGGCCTCCTGGGAGATATCTGACAACGCCGACTGCAAGAGGACGTCGACCTCCATGCTGGGATCCCGGAAAAGCAAAGTCCGCAGGAACCGGTAATCACGTGAGGGGCCCCCGGCAACCAGCAGTACGCGTGTCTTGCGGTCGACAATGTCAACCTCAATCTCCCGACGGTTATCTTCTCGATTGGTATCTCCGGCGAGTTGATTGATTTCAACCGCGTATTTAAATCTTCCCACCGCGGGCGATTCGAGCTCGAAGCGAATCGGAATCAACTCGCCACTGGCTCCCAGCACGATGCGTTCTCTTGCAATCTGTTCACGGGGTGCTGCCGGGTCGTCGGCAGGCTGACGGGTCAGTTCGGCTTGAACCGTACGGCCTGCGAACCCACTCCCTTGGACATGGGCCGTGACGGTGAGCAAATCGCCGGGGAACGCGCGGCGCGGGGCAACGAGATCGCTGACCAGCACGCTCCGCTGAGGCTCGACCGAACCAATCCCCACGGTGAAAACGGGTACACCTGTCGTTTGCGCCAATTCAGCGGCGGCAACTGCTTTGCTACCAGCGTTTTCGACTCCGTCACTGATGAGGACGATCCCGGACAGAGAACCCTGGCGAGGCATCTCGAGTTCCAGTCGGAGCGCATCGCCAACACGTGTTTCGGCGCCACGTGGCTGGAGCATTTCCACCCAATCGTACTGCTGCTGCTCGGAGGAATCGGCTGGCGCAACAGCGGTTTCGCCATCACCAGCCGAATCAGTTTCTCTGTCGAGCATCGCAAGTTGCACCACTTCTGAATCAAAACCGGCTACGATGACGTTGTTGCTCTTGCGCAAATCGTCGAGCAACGGGGATTCCTCAAGAGCAGCGGCTACGCGTTCATACCGTGCTTCAACGGACTTGCCGTCGGTGATCCCCATACTCTGGCTCACATCGACAAGTACGACGACTTCACCGTCAGCAACGATTTCGCGCGTGGTGCGTTTCTCCAATTCGAGAAAAAAGAAGAGCAAGCCAGCCAGTGCCGTACAACGAAGCAGCAACAACCCCCAGCGTGTGCCGACACTTAACTCCTGGGTATCGCGGCGGTACAGCAATCCTACGCCGAGCAAAAGCACCAGGGTTACCAACACGACTGCAACGAACAGAAGGCGGGGATCGCTGGCCTCGCGGATTCGCGCGAATTCGTAGCTCTGGCGTTGCGATTCCGCAAGCAGGGGAGCAAACTCGAAGCCAAAACTGGTAAGCAGGGTGCTCAAAGGCCTCTCACTTTCGTCGTGGCTGGGTGGTAACTTGCCAGATAGGCCAACAGTTGTTCGCACAGCAAACATGTAATGAGTACGGCGAGCAACGCACTGCTCATAGCAAAGCCAGCCGTTTTGTGTTCTTCAACACGAAGCTGGTCGGCATAGTGAAATTCGAAGCGTGCAGGGGCTAGTTGCCGCTCGATCTCGGCACGATCCAGAATTTCAAGGTCTCCTTCGAGACGGGGAACATTCACAGCAATTGACCGCAGCTCCTGCTTACCATCGACCGAGGTCAATTCGACCTGGTACAACCCACTGACGGCCACGTCGTCAAGTCGGGCCGTTAATTTTTCATCGACGACCTTGCCTTCGACGAGAATCTCTTGGTGTGGGCGACCGTCATGAGTGGGCAACCGAAACCGCATCGTGGTGGCATACTGGCTTTCGTCGACAGATAATTCAATCGGATGACCAACTTCGCAATCGGGTTCGCTCACTTTTGTCGCGGTGAGGTAGCCCATCAACTCGTTTGCCAACACGGGAAACACCGGATTGAGACTCCAATTTGACCAGGCCCCTAACGCCGTATCCGCAGGTGAGAGTTTGGTGAGGTGGGCCACAACCACCCCATTTCCATACCGTTTTTCGACGACCAGTGGCGCACCTTCGCGAGTTTCGGCCAGGAGGGTCGTTTGGGGATCGATTTCAGCGTCCCACTCGGGAGTGACGGCATAGTAGTAGTTGATCATGACCAAGGGTAAAAAGCTGTTACGTTCACCCGCAAGTGCTCGAAAGAGTCGATGATCTGCAACGCGTACATCAGGCGCACTGTTCCCGTGGTCATCCAAGAGTTGTGTTGGCAGTTTCAGGGGCACGGGAAAGAACCCATTCCCTTCCCGATACAGTTTTTGGTTATAGTATTTCCGGTCCACATTTTCCCCGAGGAAGATCGCCAACCCACCGCCAACCCGTACATAATCTTGAATCTTCTCTTCTGCTGCAGGGCTCAACCGGTCAACATCGAGCAGGCAAATCGCCGCAAAGGGATCGAGCGATGCGACGTCCCGCAGAAATGCGGGTGGCTCGACGCGTGGTTGCCAGCCTGTTTGCACGGTCCCACCTGGGGCAATCGCCTTGGTGAGATAAAAAGCGTCCTGACCATCGAGGGACCCGTCGATGACCAAAATCGGTACGGCCGCCTGCAACTCACACGCAAAAAAGCGTTGATTGTCGACCGTCACCGCATCGGCCTCGAGAGCTGCCTCAAGTTGATGCGTCCCGACTCCGGAAAATTGTGTGCGAAATCGCCGCTCTACTTCTTCCCCCGGAGGAATCTCCGGGAGGATAAGCGTCGGCAAGGCCGAGCCATCTTGCACCAGCCGCACGGCGACATCGCGTGCCGTTTGCTTTCCATAGTTGACCACCGAAACGACCATCCAGGACTCAACGCCTGCGGCACGTAAACCGGATTCCGCAGCCAGGGAGGTGACGGCAAGATTCGGTCGGGGCCGGCGTACGCATTGCACCAGATGAAGATACTCATATAATTCATTCAAATCGACGAGCAAATCGCGCAACTCATCACCGGGCTGGAAATGGCGGGCCCGCAAATCACTAACCACATGTAAGACTTGCGTTTCCTCTCCCGCAGTCTGGGGGAGTCGAGCCGCACCGCGGAGCGCCTCGGCAGGCCCCATATCGTCCTGGGTCACCGCAAGTGCCGCCAAGGTCGATTCAATTTTTTTCTGGAGTGGATCGCCTACCGGCTGATGGTAGAGTTGGGGCTCAGCTCCGGCGGTCAAGCTCGCCGCTTCGCTGAAAGTGAGTAACGTTACCCACTGCTTACCGGCTTGCTGGCTGGCCTGACTGAAAATACGGCGGACGACCTGTTTGGCGCTTTCGAGTGCATTTCGTTCTTCAGCCTGGTCGCTCATGGAAAAACTGTCGTCGACCAATACGACGTGATGGGTGGTATGGGAGCCGAAAAAGCGTGCCCAAGAATCCTGAAGCATCAACCCGCCGAGCATCAACACGAGCACAGCAATGGCTACCATCCGCATCAGCAAGAGGAGTAGCTGCCGAAAAATAATCGACGTTCGGTTACGTCGCTGGCTTTCCCGCAGGAACATCATGGCAGCCCAGGAAATGGGCTTATGCCGTCTCAAATTAAGGAAGTGAATAATGAGCGGGACCACAACCAAGGGAAGTCCCACAGTTACCAGGAGGGGATACAAAAATGACATATCAGGGGACCTCGTTGAATCAGACGCCGCGGCGTAGACTGTTCATTCGGCGACTGAGCAATGTCAGCAGAGCTGCATCAAAGGGATCGCTGGAACGTACCAGCGCGTATTCGACGCCGTTGACAGCGGATCCTCGCCTGACGGCGGCGAGGAACTGGCCAAGCGAGCGAAGGTATCCCTCGCGGAGCGCACGAGGATTACAACGGAGTTTTTCGGCCGACTCCATCCCCTCAAACCGCGCCGGTCCCGCAAATGGAAAATCCAATTCATCGTCATCCATGATGTGAAACAAGAGAACGTCGTGTCCCCGTTGGCGCAGGACCTGCAACCCCGCCAGCGTTTCTTCAACATCGGCGAGCAAGTCGGAAACAACGATCATCATCCCGCGCTGTGGATACCGCTGGGCGGCGGTCCGAAACATGGCTTCGAGCGATGTTTTCTCACCCGGCTGCACTGATTCGAGTGACCGCAAAATACTGGCGAGATGAGCTCTGCCGGTGCGTAGTGGAACGGCCTGGCGAACTTCTTCTGCAAAAGTCAAGCAGCCAACCGCGTCTTGCTGCCGCAACAAGAGCAAGGCCAGGGCGGCAGCGGCCGTGGTGGCATATTCATACTTGGTCATGGCGCCACGCCCGTAGTTCATACTGGCGGAGATGTCGACCAACAACGTTGCCCGCAGATTGGTATCCTCTTCGTATTGCTTGACATACAAGCGATCTTGTTTGGCCCACACCTTCCAATCAATGTGGCGGAGATCGTCGCCACGGGTATATTGCCGGTGCTGGCGAAACTCGAGCGACTGGCCGTAATAGGGACTTCGGTGCAAACCGCTCATCAAGCCTTCGACGATATGTCGTGCGCGAATCTCAAGTCCTCCCAGACGGCGAACCACCTCGGGAAGTAACAATGTTCGATTGGCTGTCGCCATTTTCGAGTCACCCAGTTTAACGATGGCTATCGGACGGATGCATTGCCCCTTGCAGTGGTAGCCTGTTTGCCCGACGTCTGCCAAACAGCGGGGTCGGTTGGCCGTAGCTACGTTCGGTTTCTGCCCTACGATACGAACAACTGTTGAAAGCGATCATCCCGAGCAAGTTCATCTTCGTGGGAGGGGGTTGTCTCCAGCAGCCGGTCGATGACATCATCGCTCGTGATTCCTTCACTTTCGGCAGCAAAGTTGGCCACAATCCGGTGACGCAGTACGGGCCTGGCAAGTTCCTGAATGTCCTCGGTTGCCACGTGCGGGCGCCCCGCCATCAAGGCCCGCGCTTTGGAACCGAGAATCAAATACTGGACCGCTCTTGGGCCAGCCCCCCACGCCAAATGCTCTTGAACGAAATCGGCAGCACCTGGCTGCCCGACGCGGGTCTGACGAACCAACGCCAGTGTGTAGCGGGTGAGGTGGTCACTGATCGGTACGCTGCGGACGACGTGCTGCAGATCGATGATCTCTTCGGGAGACAGCACTGGATCAACATGATCGTCGATATTGGAGGTGGTACGGCGGGCCACCTCAAACTCGTCATCAAAGCTGGGATAAGAGACCAGGACTTTGAACATAAAGCGATCTTGCTGTGCTTCCGGCAGCGAGTACGTTCCTTCCTGTTCGATCGGATTCTGCGTGGCAAGCACCAGAAACGGTTCGCCAAGTTCGTGTCGTACACGCCCCACCGAAACGTGCCGTTCTTGCATGGCCTCCAGAAGGGCTGCCTGGGTCTTGGGAGGAGTACGATTTATTTCATCGGCGAGAATGACATGCGAGAAGATGGGCCCGGCCAGAAACCGCATTTCACGTGCGCCGGTCGATTTGTTCTCTTCGATGATGTCGGTGCCGATAATGTCGGCGGGCATCAAGTCGGGGGTGAACTGGATGCGGCTGAAGGTCAAATTCAATGAACGGGCCAGCGTGCTGATCATGAGTGTTTTCGCCAGGCCAGGTACTCCTTCCAGCAGACAGTGCCCGCGACTGAACAACGCGATCAAAAGTTGATCGATCACCTCCTGTTGGCCAACCACGACGCGAGCTAATTGCGTTCGAATCTCATCCGCCGCAGTAACCAGGCGGTCAATCGAAGATCCGTTAAGGGAGGGCTCTGATTTGTTCATGATGGGTTCCATAGGAAAGGAGGAAAACCAGCGTACCCTCCAGGGCGGTTATCGCTGATAGATTGGCAGACAGGCGTTGTCGATTTGAAGGATGATCAGGTTCAGGGCGGTGGTATAGACGGGGCCAATATAGCCTTCGGCCCAGTGGTATCCCATCCCCTTGGGCAATGGCACCTCCTTCGCCTCGCGGAGCAGCTTACGCCGGACCTGATCGCGATAACCACGCCAGGTGGTGCCACCTTCTCGATACTGGACTTGGGTGTAATAAAAATGTGCATAATGCCAATGGCCGTACGACGTTTGCGAACCGACCCCCAGATTATTTCGACAGTATTCGAGCATCCGGGGAACAAATTTATCATCGTATTCGCCAGCATTGAATAGACAAGCGACCGCGGCGGCGGTGATGGCTGGCCGACCGCCACCTCCTTTCGAACTGTACTGGACCCCGCCTTCAGGTAGGGTGCAACCCTTGATATACGCGACAGCCTTGTCGATGACTTCACGGGGCACAAAAATCCCGGCATTACGACACCCGCGCAATCCTTGGACCTGGGTTATCGTGGTCGAACCTTCATCGAATCCATTACCGTCTTTGGCACTCACGTAGCCCCATCCGCCTGCCTTCGTCTGCGCCTGGCCAGTGAAGGTAACGGCGGTAGTCAAGACACGAATCAAATCTGCGCGACGGTCAATATCTTCCTCTTCACCAAGCACCTGGGAGAGAAACAGCATGGCAAATCCGTGCCCGTAGGTGTAACGGTCATCACGACGTGGATCACCAATCAATCCGTTGGGACGACTCTGCCGAACCAGGTAATCGACGGCACGTCGAATGTTGCTGGCATACCTGCCCTGGGTCGGCGTGGACCCTTCCGAAAGCATGGCAAGCCCCGCCAGAGCAGTCATCGCCGTTGGATAACGTCCCTGGGCCGTCCAGTGGCCAAGTTCATGTTGCTCGTGGGCAAGCCAACCCAAACCACCTTGAATGACGGTGCGGAGTTGATTCCCATCACCCGCATCCGCCGCCAAAGTCGCCCGCGGGTTGAGCGCGAGCGACACCCCGACCACCAACCAGGGTCCCCAGGCAGCAGCGGTCGACCAAGGGCAACGTTGGGCGATGCCAGCGATGGTTAACGAAAGGTTTTTCACACGGTCCTCAATCCGCGGCGCGGCCTACTCCGGTTTCGGTGGTTCGATCGGGCCCTCAGGCTCGTCGGCCAACTCGGGACCAAAAGGAACTTCCATGTTCTGCATCGCGCGGTTTAAGTGGAGGGGATTATCGAAAGCGTCAACGATTTCGCGGCCGACCTTCCGCCCCAGTTCCCACAACCCGCCCGACGTGCCGAGGCGGGTTTCCGCCAGGTGCTGGGCCGGTGGCTCCGGGGGACGGGGCGTTTCGGTTAATTCAAGACGAATCTCCTGAGCGGAAGTCCGAATTGCCACCGAAGGCCGATGACCGCGTTCAATTTGGATACGAAATTCGCCACGCAAGGTATCGGGGCGCGAGGGATTGCGGTAAACGCTGCGTCCGCTGACCTTCTCCAGACAAAGCACTTTGAGATTCGTCTGATTGCCGTTGGTATCTTGCCGCATGACGCGGCTGGCAAACACCAACAAGGGCGAAGCCACCGGCTGATCCAGCGCAATTCCCTGGTTTTTCACGGTGGCGGGCACTGGCCACAACGGCTTCCCATCGTTCAAATCGAATGCGTAAACCAAGCCATTGATGAGGGCATAACGGACCCCGATGGCGACATGTTTTTCTTTGCGCCGATCGGATCGCGTACTGGCAAACAGAAACAAACGATCGTCGTCGCGTACCACCTGAATACTCTCCAGTGCCTGCTGGGGTTGCAAACGGTGGGCTAACAGTACGTTGCCGGTAGCAGCATCGACAAAGCGAAACTCACCACTTGCCTCGAGGATCGCCACCGCGTCGGGTTCCAGCACCCGAAACCGCGTTCCCGAGTCACAACGATGCTCCCATTCCGCCTTGCCAGTCAACAGATTGACAATCCGCACGAGGAAATGCTTGTCGGCTTGACGTTCAACGGTCGTGACCCGATGGCCTGTTGCAATGAGCCACGGAACTTGCGGAACGTCGCATTGACCAACGGTCACTCCGTCGACCATATTCAAGAGGATGGCCTTGGTTGCGGAAGCCGGTTTGACAAGGACCAGCCGCTCATCACCCAGCAGTTCGGCTCCTGGGGGAATATCCGTACGACTCCAGAGAGTCTCTCCGGTAAGCGGATCAACACACTGAAGCGCTTCGTGATTCTGATAGACGACCCCCTCGGCCGTGGCGGGTCCAAGGGTGCAGACAATGCGGCCTTTCTCATCGACGACGCGGCGCCGCTCGGAAGCATGGTGGTAAGGTCCTCGATTGGATCCAACCTTCCGATTTGCAACACGTGTCGGTACTTCACTCCGCCAAAGAATGCTTCGCCCGCCTGATTGTCGGTCTGCCCCGGTATCGACGGCCACAATCTCCTGTCCCACGTTGACATAGAGCCGGTCACCCAACCGGGCAGCATAACTGGTCTGAAAGCGAGGCACCCGACCACTCACCTGGGCCAACTGTCGCCCCACGTTGAGTTGCCACACGACCTCTCCCCAACGATTGATGGCGGCCAACCGTGAGAGGTCGGTCGAGACGCGAAAGTGGGTGGGGCCGGCTGTCACATGACGTGCTTGCTCGATCCTCAGTCTCTGCATTGTGGGTGGATGACGCGACTGGCGACCACCTGCATCGGTGGAACTGAGATCGATTTCGCGGGACTCAATCCGATGGGCTGACCAGCCGGCCATACTCGTTGGTGGCTGGGGATTTTGCTCGGCAAAGAGCTCGCTCAACCAATCAGCCGTCAACCTCCCATCGGGCAGGAGAACCACCGGATAGGTTTTCCTGATTTGTGATTGCTGCCAAACCAACTCGTCCTTGTTCCCAGGACGATCCATCAGTTGGAGGGTCAACACGGCGCCACCGGCACGGTAAGATTCATCGGTCGAATCGTGTAATCGGAAGAGGGCCATCTCGGCAGCAGGCAGGTCGCGGCGGTCGACCAACTGTCGGGAAAGGTGCCAGGCAACCTCATCGGTCATTGGCATTCCGGCAAAGCAACCCAGGTACCGTTGCTGGTCCGCGATCAACCCACTGGCCATCGCTTTCTGAGACCGGCTGACCAGCTCCTGGCGAATCTCCTCGCGAACTTCTGGGGAGGATTGCTTCCAGAGCACCTGCAACTGCCCACGCACCCAACGGTCAACCCGGATCGTATGTTCCGCCGACAATTGGACCCAGCTTTGCCAGTCGTGTTGATCCGCGATCCGCAACAAAACGGCGAATGCCTCCCGGTATTGCCCGATCGCCCACAATCCCTCGGCATCCAGTCGCATCAGTTCAAGCCGCTTGGCCGGATCATCGACAATCGCCTCCAGCAGGGGCAACTGGTCACGATATGCTGAATAATCACGCTTCAGAAGGTGCAACAACGACTCGGCAAGGAGCTGCCGCGTGTCGAGGTCCGCCGGGTCCGCTTTGTAGGCCCGCTGCAGGGTCGCCGCCGCCATCTCAAACTGACCGCTGGCGAGTGCCAATTCGCCCCGGTCTCGCAAGGCCACCGGATCGTTGGCATTTTTCCTCAGCGCCTCGGTGGTCCGCCGCAGGAACGCCGATCGTTGTTCGAACTTGTCAATTGAAATCACCGACTGTGAGATCACTGCACCACGATGACAAATTAAATTTCCCATGACCTCCTGGTGCTGCGGCGGCGCAATCACCATCTTCCCGTCGGCCATGTTGATCGCAGCAAGCTGACCCGACGTGAGCGGAAGATAGAACTTCCCCTGGCTCAAGAGGCCCCGCCCGCTAACCAGTGTCTCCTGGGGAAACTGACCAGACCGTTGTGTCCAAAGAAGGCGGCCATCTTTGAAGCTGAGTGCCGAAACGGTGTGTGCCGCCACCAACAAGACCGCCTCCTGGTCGATACAACCGACAAAGAGGTTTTTTTCGCGATTTCGCTTCCAGATCAACTCCCCGGTCTCAAGATCAAGACAGTGAATCTCGGGACTGTCGCGGGGGGTGACAATGACACGATTGCCGTGAATCCTCGGCGTACCATCCAGCCAGCGACCGATCAACTCGTTGTCGGCTGTTGGCACTTGGTGTTGCAGCAACAAACCACTTTGGTGCAGCGCCGTATCACTCCGCGGATAAAGGTAGGCCCAGGCGAGTGACCGCGCAAACAGGTCGAACGCCACCACGGCACCAGCCGAAGTGGGACAAACCAGAATATCATTGGCTAACGAGGGCTCTGCCCCCGCGCGGCTCCGTTGAAGATCCAGGTGTACACCCCGCTCAAGACTCAAGAGGAGTTGCCGCCAGCGATAGTCCCCGGTACGCGGGTCGAGTGCCACTAGATAAACGGCACTTTTGATTTCCCCCAGGACGTAAAGGGTATCGTCGACCGCCAACGGTACACCCAAAAAGAAAATGCCTGCCAAGTCGCCTCCGACACGTCGGCCATCGACCTCCCAAGCCAGCTTTCCTTCAGTGGCTAACTCATAGGCCGCCAGTCGGTTGGTCATCGCTTCAATCATCGCGAGCCGCCGGCCGAAAATGGGCAGGCGCCCACCCGAAATCTGACGGTTACGATCGACAATGGGTAAACCACGGATTGTGAAAACCCGTTCCCCATCGCTGCTGAGAGCAGCCGCCAGCGCATCATTCCAGATCCGCTGTTCCAAAGCATGCGCGAAGCTTGTCACGGGAGCATCGGCTTCGGCGTGATCAAGCCCGGCCAGCAACTGGTCGAACGCGTTCTCGTCATAAGATCGGGTTTCCCATATTCTTTTGCCCGACTGCCAATTGATGGCGACAACCATGTCAGCCGTTTTCGTGATCACCACGTCCCCGACAGCCAAGGGTGTGACCAATCCGACCAGCGGCACCCCGGCACGGTTTAAGACCTCCTGGCGTGCCTCCAGATAACTTTCCAAGCGGGGATGGTTGGCGACCCGGACCTGCCAGCGGAGGCGATTATGCGGCGGACCGCCGGGTGCATCCAGGTTTCCTGCTCGACTGCCCAACCGGGTTGTCCAGTTTGGATCCCGCAAGGGCAACTGCAGTTCACTGGCCAACAAAGGGTCGAGGGTGGCAAGCTGCGGTGCCGCACCAGGCGTACCGCGGGCATTTGTGCCCCCAACCACCAACTCACCCAAATCAGCCCGCGATTGAAGTTCCTCTAACACCTGCCGCTCGCGGTCTGCCTCCCCCTGGGCAGCCCAACTTGCCGCTAACAACAGGGAAAGTTGTGGTTCATAAAGCTCTGCGGCTTGCGGAATTTTGCGCACCCGCTGGTAGATGCGGGCTGCTGCTGCTGGATTTCCAAGATCGGTTGCCCGTTGCGCCAACAACAAGGCCGCTTCGTATCCGGCAGGCGTATGCAGATATTGGCGGACCACATCGGTTAACGCCCCGTAGTTGCCTGCTTTGATGGCCTCTGCCACCAGTTTGCGCGCACGCGTCGACTGGCTGAGCTCATAAGCTGAGCGACCTTCGGGGGACAAATCGCTGATGAGCTGCCGTACAAGCGACTTCAGGCCTAACAGCCGACTTGATTGGTCAGGATGCACGACGAAGGAATCCTCGTCGCTGGTCAATACATCGCCCAGAAATGAAACCGCCTCGGTATATTTCCCCGCCTCGATCCGCTCGCGAACACGTGACAAGCCACGTGCCAACTTGCGGTCAATTGGCAAGTAGACACCATGAATTGCCCCTGGATCATAGAAACCCGGCTGGTCGGCATTGGGCGGTTCCACGACGGGACCGGCAGCCATGGCCAGATGGGACCACCCGGTGGCGGCCACAAGTAAGCAGGTGACCATCACGACCAGCCAGCTTCGAGCCCGATCAAGCAAGTGGCACATGGCGGAGGTGGACCTATCGACAAATCAACCTGGGCTGGAGACACCCGTCCAATACTATGGCCATCAGCTCTCCATTGAGTCGCTGAGGCCAACTGCTACAATAAAGCCTGGGTTTTGAGAGGTATCGACCTCTTCTGGAGACCGCAGGAAAGCTACTTTACAGTGCGCAACCCGTTTCTGTAGTTAATCTTATTGCGAATCTACCGATCCGGCAAGCTGCCCCCCCCCTTTCCCAGCCAAGTAATTACCGCAAAGTCTGCTGGGAACCGAGGGGATAAAAGCTGGTTTTTCTTGGAAACAGTCAATTTACCCGCTTGAAATTATTCGCGCGCAGAATTTTAATCGTCTCTTCGCAGGACCGCGAACCAAGGATTTTCTTTTCCCACCTACCATCTGGAGGATGTGACATTATGGCGAACGCCGCTGCCAAACCCCCAACCAAGACCGAAGTCTTCGCAAACGTCGCCGAAATCACCGACCTGACCAAAAAGGATGTGGCCAACGTATTCAACGCGCTGAACGATGAAATCACCAAGGCGCTCAGCAAGGACCCGCATACGTTCACGATCCCTGGTCTTTGCAAGATCGTGGTTCAACACAAACCGGCCACTGAAGAACGAGAAGGGACCAACCCCTTCACGGGCGAGCCCACCATTTTCAAGGCGAAACCTGCCCGCAACGTTGTTAAGATTCGCCCGCTGAAAAAACTAAAAGACATGGTTGGCTAGCTATACGTCAATCACCGCTGACGGGAATCCACCCCGCCGCAGTTCTTTGCGATAAAGGTGTGGCTTGGTCGGTGCGCGCCACGCGGGAAGAAAAATTCGGTCTTCGGGCAGTACGGCCACAACTATCACCGCTATAAGTCGTGCGAACCGTACCATTGGCACGAAGGTGCTCAAACGGAAAACGATTAAACCGCAGGCGCAAACCGGAGTTATTTGGATCATGGCCGGCACACATGGATGGTGTGCATGGACTTCCTTGCTTTCTTGCTTTGTGACAATCCGTCACAGGTTCCCCTGTGGAAGCAAGTCAAATAATGACACGTATCGCTGACCGCGATCCCCAAAGCGGCGCTGGCGGTCATGGCTGTCTCGGTTTTGATCCAACCTTCACACCATCCAATTAACCCCATGGTCACAACAACCCAAAATACCTTCGGAACCATCGCTACCAGACTGGCCTAAAAACTCTGCACCGCCAGCATTACGACGGTTGTCATCACGGCGATTACCAACATGAAGTTTTCGACCAGATCGTTCAGTCGTTCCGGAATCATCCCGGTGCAGTCCGCCTGGACACCACGGAACTGTTGCAACTCTCGGTCGATATAGTTTCGCAAATTGTCCGTCAACCGGCCAACACCGGTGTTACTTCGGACTGGACTGCAGAATGGTATTCTCCACCGTTGATGGTCACCTGCGTGTCATTGGCTAGAAAATGCGTATCGTACAAACGGTGTGGACTTGAAGGCAGATGACGGCGCAGCATGGCCCACGCCGCAATGCCACAATAGCCTCCACCGGTCGAGACAGGCGTCTCAAAAGCAACTGCCGAAATCGTCGAGGACAAGACGATACTCTGTTGCGACCCGTTGAAAATGTCGCACCCAGGTGGAAAGCAATGGTCCGATAGCATTTCGTGAAAATCTCCCTGGTACCGCCAAAGCCGGCTAAGCTCCCCCGTAGCCCGTGAAAAAACAGGGCCGTTTCGTCTCGCCAACCAATTCTTGGTAACGCAGCACTATGGTCGCAAGTATCGACCAGTTCCCTGATTTCAAGCCCAGTAAGTCCCTCTCCAAGGCGGTCGGCTGTGGGCAAGCTCCAGCTCTCCCCGGTGACTCGCGGAACGTCCCCAAAAAACACTGCAGCACCCAGGCGACGTGACCAGAACGCCACACCCGAGCCGCGTAGTTACCCGAGACACCACAAACCTCTAACGCTTTCCACAACAGGTGTCGCTCCAACCTGACTTGCCCGCAACACCAACCAAGTCACGCATCGGGCGATTGGGCCTTGGCTGCGTGTCCACTCGCCCCCCAGGAGAGGGGTGATCGGTCCAAAGGGAAAACTGTCCTGGTGTTTACCGGAGTGATTTCCGTAACTCCCCTTGGTCTTGGTGTTTTTTTGGGCGGATTCCCGCAAAAAAACGCGTCATATCGCAAAGCAAACTCCAATCACCGTTCAGGCTGCCACGAACACTTACCTTTTTTAAAAATGATGAGAAAATAAAAGAAGCGGGCTCCCCTCCGACACAAGCGGGTCTTGCGATCGGGGGATGAGCGCGTGACGCAAGCACCCAAGATACAACCCCCCCCCCCGTCCGTCCGCTAATTCGCTCCAACCCAGGCGAAGGGCGGGCGGGGCTATTACAACACAACGGTGGTGTACCGCTGCCAAAGACCATTTGCCAATCGACTTGCATCCGCCCGTTGCTGGGGTCTGGCCGGCGGATTCGGCCTTGGTGAGGGCTTGTTCCTGGCCGGCTCATCCCAGCGAGCCGTTGATCCCAGGCATCCGGGCCGCCGTTTTCCAGTTCAAGGGGCCGCCGTATTGCGGATCTCGGATCCTCTGATTCGTGACCTGTTGATTCAGACCTGGCTTGGCCAGGACTGGCTGCCTCAGTCGCCCGGACGACACGCATGGAAAGCACTGGCCGCGATGGCGCAAAGCCGAGCCGATACCACGACGAATCTGCCGGACAGCGCGACGGTAAAAAACCAGGACGGGCAGCTCTCGCCAACCCGTCCTGAATGAACCACAAAGTTTAATGCTTAAATCGTTCGTGACAAAACGTTATTCACTACCTACAAACCTCAATGTACCGCGCCGGCTATTTCCTGCACTTTATAGCCACCACGGGCATTGAAGTAGATGATCAGCACGATATAGCCGACGAACATAATAGCAGGAAAAATAGCCATCGTTGCCAAAGCTCCCTGCTTACTCTGGCTTCGAACTTCCTCGATGCTCTTTTCGACGGACTTGCGTTTATCTTCCGGCAACTCCATAAAAAGGGCATCTAATGACTTCGTCGAAATCGTTTGGTAATGAATGACCTCATAAATGCTCTTGTCTTCGAGCACCGTCAGCTTCCCGTCTTCCACTAAACCGGGCAACTCTTTTGCAACCGCTGTGTTTGAGATCAGGGCGGCATTTTCTTTATCCGCCTGTAGCGTGCCAATATACGGAAAACCCAATGTGCCTACAGCCAGCATTCCGATGCCGCTGATTGCATTCAAGGTTAAAGCACCACCCCGAGGAGTTTGCTCTGAAACAACGCCCAACATGGTTGGCCAAAAGAAAGTTTTCCCTACGCCATAGAGGGTAGCCGCGACAAAAATCATCAACCCGGCCGTAAAGGAGAGCATGTATAGCCCGATAATTGCAAGGACACAACTCATCGCCAGCAAACCCAAGGGCGACAACTTGTGCACAATGGGACCCGCAAAAAATCTCAAAATCATCATGATCGCTGATGTGTAAACAAGAATCCATCCGGCATGAAAATTGTCTTTGGCAATGCCCTCCATAATTCCGGTAATCCAACCGTCAGTTCCTATTTCCGTTGTTGCAAGGGGAATCATAATTAAGATGAGGAAAAACATCAGGAATCGGCCAATTGCTCGAGTGTAAACACCAAATGCCAAAACAATGGCCGCACCAATTGCTATAAAAACAGCTTTTTCATTGGTACCAAGTGGGCGAGTATTGCCGTCAGAGAAGAAATCCATCAGTTGCAGGGCAACCAGAAAACCGACAACTGCCGCCCCTAGAACACCAAATTCCGAAAGCATCTCTCGATAACTCACCCCGGACGCAACGCGTTCCTGAACTGGAAACTCGCACTTGATGAGCATCGCAAAATAAATCACGGCGGGAATGGCAATCAGGCAGACCTTCACCCACCACGGGACGGTATCAATAAAAATAGTGACCATTCCAGCAAGTACCAGGCCACCCGGCCAACCTGCATGGAGAATATTGAGCCACTTCGTTTTGTCTTTGTTGAACATGGTTGCCACCACCGGATTGATGAAGGCCTCCACGGTCCCATTGGCTAATGCAAGAACAAGACTACCCCAATAAAGCAAATTGAACGCAACTTCCTTATCACCGCTATTGGCCACAAAGAATGCGGCAACACCCATCACGGCCCAACAAATGTGCCCCAGAAAAGCAAGCACCATGGCGGTCTTGTAACCAATTCGGTCAATGTACAAACTAATGCCGATAATGCTTACGGCAAAAGGCCAGATACCAATCCCGAGAAGCCGCCCCGCTTCAGCCGGATTAAGATCAAATTCTTCCGACCAAACGTTAACAAGAAACATTCTCGCAATGAATCCGAAGGCCGTTGTGATCAGCGCGATAAAACATCCCCAAAATACGATCGTATTATTTCGGCCGTTCATAAAACCCATTCCTCTGCAATGACGGTGTTCAATCCTTGATTGATTCCGATCTTCTTTTGATATCGAAAATGCAAACCACAGTCGGACCTCGGTGCTTATCAAGCCGGACGTTTCACACCATTCACCGAACTACAAACGTCTGCTTATGCCAACGACAGCGGGTGCCGTTGCGGACAAGAACTCTTGGCCGACGGAACATCGGAAAAATCACGGTTTAGTCAGCCTGCCAGAACCGTGTCGATTACCCCCCTCAGGTAGCTCCTTCCGCACGGGTCCGCGAAGAACGGCGGAGCGCTGACCGACAATGCCCTCTTCCAGAAACTCTTTGCATTGTCCGCAAGTTTTTCAGTGGCTAGCGTTTTTTTTCAGCGGACTGTTTTCCCTCAGTGGACTGTTTTCCCTCAGTGGACTGTTTTCCCTCAGTGGACTGTTTTCCCTCAGTGGACTGTTTTCCCTCAGTGGACTGTTTTCCCTCAGTGGACAGGGCCGGGATCGAACCGGCGACACCAGGATTTTCAGTCCTGTGCTCTACCAACTGAGCTACCTGTCCATCAAGTCCCCATAATATGGAAAACACCGTGGGTCGCAAGTGCGGCTAAAGTCCTGCCAAGTTCGTTCTGTTCCGCCAACGAGAGGTATGGTAGCTACTGCATTACGGTAGGCCAACATGATCCCAATCCAAGTGCGAACCTGGCCAAAACCGACGTTCTGGTCAAGCCGCCTGAATTTCTTAATGATTGGATGGTGAACCGCAAACGCTGGCCCCTGTAACAGTGATCCGCGACTTGGGTCAACGCCACACGGCCAAATCGCGATAGCTGGTCGGATCGTTTTTCAGTGAGCAAGCCAGAGAAGCGTAACCAAACTTTGTCTGGGCAGGGCGGCACGCTTTGGTGGTGGTCACGCTGCCAAGACATTGACATTTACGCATGGCAGCCGCTAACATGAGTCGTAGGCTCCCGCTATAGAAGACCCCCGGGTTATGATAGTGACGGTAGACGTTTATTGCTGCCTAGAACCTTTCCACCTTTCGCGAAACAGGGCCACCTCGGCATTGTAGCGCACACTGTGAGCCGCTCCCGATGGTGAGCCAGGTTACCTGCTCGCTTGGAAGTTTCAGTTGACTTCAACTTGGCTGGACAACCTGCCTTTCACAGATCGAATTTTCCCGGAACAAAATTCGACGGCCACCTGAAATGTAGCCAGGAGACACAGGATGGGCGCACAAACTCAAAGATGGAGTGGCCAGTTGCCCTGGATCGTTCAGCGGACACCGCGTGATCTGGTGAGGCGACGGTTGGGGATATTGCTCCTGGCAATTTCCGCGGTTGTCTTTGGCGGCTTGAGCATCCAGCCCTCTCAGGCCGTGACTCCCCAAAGCCCCGAGGTCCAGAAACTGGTCAACCACGGCTTGGCGCGGCTGGCCCACGCATCTCATGACCGCCTAGGCGCGAAATGCATCATTGCGCTGGCGTTCGTGAAGACGAACAAGCCAAACCATCCGCAGGTACTGGCGGCGGTGGCCGCATGTCAACAATTTCGCCAGTCGAGTGAGACGCCCGGCAATCTCCTATGGGTCGACAGCAAATCGAATTACGACAACGCAGTTGTGATCCTTTTCCTCTGCGAACTCGATCCCAAGCAACATCGAGATACAATCCAGCACTATCTCGACATGTTGATGAAGCAACAAAAAGATCATGGTGGCTGGGGGTATGTCAATCGGCCAAGCGGGGATATATCGCAGACGCAATATGCGGCCCTGGCACTTTGGGAAGCGAACCGCTGCGGTTTCACGATTAACCCGGCTGCCGTCGGGCAAATGACCGACTGGGTGCTCCGCGTACAAGACCCGGACGGTGGATGGGGATATCAGGGCATCGTCGGCAGTACCGACAGATCGGCGGAACAGAAATCACAATTACGTAAAAATCCCGATCAACTCAGGCCGACGATGCTAGCGGCCGGTTTGAGCAGTATTCTGATTTCGGCAGACATGATTGGGGGCATGTCCAACTACGACGATGCCTCACCGGACGAGGGTCTCCCTGAGACACTGTTGCACCGAGCAGGGACCAACTCTGCGATCCGCCCCACCCTCTACATCAAGGACTTTGATGACTCGCGATTGGCACCCGCCATCACGGCCGGCACCGATTGGATGGATAAAAACTATTCGATTGAAGTCGATACTTTCAACGAATACTATCTTTATACGCTGGAGCGTTACAAGAGTTTTCAGGAACTCTACGACGGGATTTCAGTTGCTGAACCATCGTGGTACAATGACGGTTATCAATATTTGCGGCAGCATGTCAGCCCGAGTGGGGGCTGGGAAACGGGCGGCGACTCTCCCGCCACCAATACGGCCTTGGCCGTTCTTTTTTTGCTCCGCTCAACCCAAACAAGTCTTCGTACCAGCCTGGAGGAAGGAATGCTCACGGGTGGGCGTGGCCTGCCAACGAATGTCGCGAACGCCACTATGCGACATGGACAAATCGTGGTTCAGCAAACCTCCACACAAGTCGACGGCATGCTGGCGATGATTGATGGGGAACGTGGCGAGGAGCTTGACGCCCTTGCCCAGAACCCCAGCAGCCTGGTTGTCGGTCAGTTGGATCAGAAAAGTGCTCGACGGCTGCAACAACTCGTCCACGCACCTGACGCAGAGGTGCGTTTGCTGGCCGTAAGTGCGCTGGCCCGTGCTGGCCAACTCGACCAGGTCCCTGCGCTGATTTACGCGCTGACCGACCCTGACAAGCGCATCGTACAGCAGGCCCGTGACGGCCTGCGGTTTACGAGTCGCCGTTTCAAAGGTTTTGATCTCGCTGATAATTTCACAACCAAAGAACAATACGAAGTGGTTGAGAAGTGGAAAGACTGGTACCGGGCCTTACGGCCCGATGCCGTATTTGAGTAATCGCTTAAATTACCCACGTTCCGCCCACCCGGCGGTTCCTGCGAAGTATGAGCAAAGTCAACCCACCTGTTGAAAACAACACCCGCCCGCATCCCTTTTGGGGAGGCCATTCGTTCCGGGTGCCCCACTGTTCTGCAAGCGGCCCACGGAGAAATCGGCCTCTGAACCGTCGAGAAAAGCTACGAAATCGTGCAGGGTCTCGCAGGGGCGAAAAATGGCGGTACCTCGTAAAGTTATTTCCGAACAAGGGTTACGGAGATATGGGTAGCTGAAAATTCCGTACAAGTCCGGCCTCTGTTCCGTTTGACCAATTGCGGTGCCTGGTGGCTATCGCAGTGACCTGGTAACTCCTGCTACTCATTTGAAGGGACACGAGTACAATGGGATTTTAAGTGTTGACGATGCCCGGACCCGGTACGGCTCCCAGTTTGGTATCGGTGGTGGAACTCCTAAACCCGTTTGGGGTTATCGTGTCTTTGCAATTCACCATGATTGGTAAATCGGGATCGGAAGGCACGCATTGAGTAACCGGATCGGCTGGCTAAATAAGAGAGGCACCCGCTTCTATCGACGGTCTTGGTTTGGATGGCACCTGTTCCATTACGAACTTATTTTTCCTTTATTCTTGGCAATTGTCGTCGAACGGAAGTGGGCGATGAAGCAGGCAACCCGTCTTTACGGGGTTTGCAGCGATGGTGTCGATAGAACGGAATAGAGGCTCTTGATCATGGCAAACTCTGGTGCAGTCTGGGGGATTGACGTAGGGCAGTGTGCGCTGAAAGCGCTTCGTTGCCGCCGACACGAAACGGATGCCGGACGGATCGTGATCGAGGCTTTCGACTACATCGAGTACCCAAAGATTCTGAGCCAACCCGAAGCTGACCGGAAGGAGTTAATCCGCGAGGCACTTGAGGAGTTTTTGTCGCGTAACGAGGTCAAAGATGATCAAGTGGCAGTTTCAATTCCTAGCCAAAGCGGCTTGGCGCGATTTATCAAATTGCCGCCGGTTGAAAAGAAGAAGATTCCCGACATCGCCAAATACGAAGCTCGACAACAGATTCCGTTTGCCCTGGAGGATGTCGTT
>Ga0310121_10001672_pt1 | contig 22171 bp, 19 predicted proteins | sample CB27_Tmax_986_MG_FD_203504 | JGI IMG/M metagenome (GOLD analysis project Ga0310121, IMG submission 203504) | Marine microbial communities from Western Arctic Ocean, Canada - CB27_Tmax_986 | ecosystem: Environmental > Aquatic > Marine > Oceanic | place: Canada: Western Arctic Ocean | collected...
TAAAATCAAGCATCATCCGATCGCAGCGACGACCGATCATTTCCGCGATAGCATCTTTGACCAACAGGTAACCTGGCGAATTACGTGCCGAAAGCAAGTTGGCATTGTTCGTGTTCGCATCGTCGGCTCCCATCGCCGAAAGTTCGACTGCAACCCCTTTTTCGTATTCGGCAAGCCGATCGGAGCTGACGTTGATACCAACGGCACCCGCCGCGGCCGCAAACGCATGTCGCCACCACGCGCCAGTGAGCACCGTCTGATGCGGCTGCACATTCTTATTATGGGTCAGAACGTACGGGATCCAGGTCGCCAGAAACACCACCAACAACAGAGGCGCCTTAATAAGAGTCGGCACTGGCAAGAAAAATGACGCAATAGCAATCAACGCAAACGGCACGTAGATCAGATGATTCCATTTGTACCAACCAAGCTTAAACGTTTGCGAATCTTGACTCACCCAATCACCCGCTCTGACCCACATCAGTAGCAGCACCGCAAGCGCGAGCAATTTCAGTAACGGCACCGTTGGAAAGCCAACTTTGCTAGCTTGTTGGAAAAACAATTCGGTTGGCGTGGCTGGCTGACCAGCATTTTCGAGTTCGGCAGAATTCTGATCTCCGCCGTCAGCACGAAGCGCAGGCGTCTCTTCGCCAACCTTGCGACTCCGTTGCCCTTCCAACTCTGCGTTAATTGTCGCTGCAGCGCCAACGTCTCCTAGTCCAACCTGCGCACGCGATATCCGCGTAGAAGAAAAACTGACCGCAAACGCCAACATTAAGGTAAGAACCAAAATCGCTGGTACGCGTAATCCATAACATACTCGCATCAGATAATACCGCCTTGCGAAACTTCGATTCCTTTGAGTGCCATCTTCAATGCTTCGCGATTGGGCGCCACTTCCAGGGCCGCTTCGCGGTCGATCAACTCTTCGTCGACCAATTTCTTCAAACTCTGAGTGAAATCCTGCATGCCATCTTCGGCACCGACTCGAATCGCATCGCCGAGCCGATGATCTTGTTCTTCAAGTATCAATTTACGGACCGTGGGCGAAAACGTCATGATCTCGCAGGTCGGCACCCGGCCGACGTCGGGCTTGATCGACTTGAGCAGCTTTTGGGCAACAATGCCCCTCATGTTCATCGCGATCGCGCTGCGCAGCGCACCGTGCATTTCTTGCGGAAACAGATCGAGGATACGACCAATCGTCGAAGAAGCCGTACTGGCATGGATCGTTCCAAAGACCAAGTGGCCCGTTTCAGCGGCATGGATTGCCGTCATAAATGTTTCTTTGTCACGCATTTCGCCGACAAGTATTACGTCCGGATCTTCTCGCACTGCGTGCTTCATGCCGATCTCGAAGTCGACCACATCGAGACCAATTTCACGTTGGTTGATCAAACACTTTTGTTCGCTAAAAACAAATTCGATCGGATCTTCAAGCGTCAGGATATGTTTACGATAATTGGCATTAATCCAATTGAGCATCGAGGCGATCGTGGTACTTTTTCCCGAGCCGGTAACCCCGGCAAGCAAAATCATGCCCTGATCATACGTGCAAAGCCGCTCCATCGACGGCGGCAAATTCAGCCCCTCAAAGTCGGGAATCCAACTACTCACCCGCCGCGCGACCATGCCAATGTGCCCCAACTGCTGCAGCAAATTGACTCGGAACCGCCAGTTCGTGCCGTCCACCTCGAGCATGTGGGCAAAGTCGGCCCCGCCGTCGTGATCAAAGATCTTTCGGTTCCGCTCGTTCATCAGAGGAAAACAGAGTCGCACCATCTCCTCGTCGTCGATCGGCCCACGCTCCATCGGTCGCAACGTTCCGTCGATCCGCAACATCGGAGGTCGACCCACTTTGAGATGCAAGTCACTCCCTTCAAAATTCACGCAAGCCTTAAACAGCTTGTCGATTTCCAAATCTTGATGGAGCGCGACAAAACTGTCGTAGTCTGATTCTTTGATTGAAGATTTTGAAGGAGACATGTGATATTCAACTTGATCGAAGGTTACGCCGATATTCGCACGGGTACGCCATGCTCGGCCATGATGCGTTTGGTTTCTTGAATCGTGTACTCGCCAAAATGAAAAATACTAGCCGCTAGCGCCGCGTCCGCTTTGCCAGAGGTGACCGCCAAAGCCAAATGCCTAGGGCACCCTGCCCCACCGCTGGCCACCACCGGAATCGAGACTGCTTCGCTGACCGCTGCGGTGATTTCTATGTCATAACCGTCTTTGGTACCGTCGGCGTCCATGCTCGTAAGTACGATCTCGCCGGCACCCAACTCTTGTACCTGCCGAGCCCAGTCGACAGCTTCGAGGCCAGTACCAATGCGGCCACCGTTGATATGGACCTCCCAGAATTCGCGGCCCTCGCGGTCGACTCGCTTCGGGTCGATATTAACGACCGTGGCACATGCCCCAAAGGCACGGCTTACCTCGGTGATCAATTCAGGCGTTCGTACGGCAGCCGAGTTGATGCTTATTTTTTCCGCCCCGGCTTGAATCAGTTGTCGTACATCCTCCAACGTCCGAATGCCACCGCCGACGGTGAACGGCATGAACACTTGGTCGGCGGTCCGCCGGACGATGTCGAGCATGATATCGCGCCCTTCATGACTGGCACAAATATCCAAAAAAACCAATTCGTCAGCCCCTTCGCGCTCGTATCGCGCCGCCACCTCGACCGGATCACCGGCGTCGCGGAGGTTCACAAAATTCGTCCCCTTCACAACCCGACCACGGTCGACATCGAGACAAGGAATCACACGTTTGGCGAGCATGGAGAATTGGGGGCAGGGCCGAGAGGTAAGGAACCAAAGTTAAGGGATCAGCGGTCGGGGATCAGAGGCTGGGACCAGAAGCCAGGGATTTGATGCCCGGGATTTGATGCCGAGGAAATGATGCCAAGGAAATGATAGGTAAGCGAGCAGTGGTCGGGGCTCGGCAATCGCCGGAAACCCCCTAAACCATTCAGTTTAAGTACGATTTTGGGGGGGGTCAACTGGCGGCCGGATTACCGCATCAAGTCGATACGCTACGGAGTCCTGCAATCGTGGCTGCCGTGATCCGCACGCCGTCGTTCTACTGGGTGGGCACTCAGATCAACATCGGCGGCGTGCTGGGGCTGCTGAGCCGTTTGCAGGCGGTCCCAAGAAACCTATCGCGTCTGAGAGTAATCGATCTCAACGACGCGACAATCTGGCAGCGATTCCAAAAAAATCCGCCCATACGATTTCGTTCGAATTCGCGGATCGAGAATGACTACCTTGCCCTGGTCACTCTGGCTGCGGATCAGCCGACCGAAACCTTGCTTCAACTTGATCACTGCTTCAGGCAGCTGATAGTCGCGGAACGGCTCGCCGCCAGCGGCGCGGATCGCTTCAAGCCGCGCTTCAAGCAGCGGACGGTCGGGCACGCTGAACGGCAACTTGGTGATAATTACCGTCTGCAGGGCGTCGCCCGGCACATCGACGCCCTGCCAAAAGCTATCGGTGCCCAGCAGCACTGCGCGCGGATCTTTCTTAAACAGCTCAATCATCTGCGTCCTCGGCGTACCGTCGGCCTGATTGAGCAGATTGAGATTATTCGACCGGAGCCAGGACGACATTCGCGAGCCGACGCGACGCATCATATCGTAGCTGGTAAAGAGCACGAACGCGTGCCCGTCAGTCTCGCGAACGAATTGCTGAATCATCTCGACGCAGGCCCGCTGGTAGGCGTCGCGCTCGCTGCCAGGGTCCGGCATGCCGCGCAAGGTAACCAGCTCAACCTGCTGCCGATAGTCAAACGGACTATCAAGCCTGAGCGTGCTGCTTTTCACCAACCCGATGCGATCACAGAAAAAGTCGAATGAATCGTGCTTGCCAATCGCCAGCGTCGCGCTGGTGAGAATGGCGGTCGGCACCTCATTGAAAAGTTGCTCACGGAGGGCGGGGCCGACGTCGATCGGCGCCGCAGAGAGCGTTAGCCGCGGCAAGCCGCGACGCGTCTGAAATGAGTCCATCCAATAAACGGCCGAGTCAATCTGCTGCCGATGCCAAGTATTCAACTCGCCAGCGAGCGCTGTCAGCCGGTCGTGCGCTGAAATAAAATCTTGCCGCTGGGTCTCTTCGTTCTGTGCGTCTCCGGCTCGCTTAACATCGCGCGCAAGCGATTGCAACTCACGACTGAGACGATTGGTCACGTTAGGCGGTTGACTGAGGCGACCATTGGGCGGGGCCTTCGATTCTCGCCAGTCCATCAGGTCAGCGAAAAAATCGTCTGACGCCACCCGACACCCGTCGACCATTTGCTGCAACTCACGCATTTCGTGATGTACCAGCAGCCCTTTTTGTGTGCGATCGTTGTAGAGCCGACTCAGTACGTATTCGACTTGCCCACTGGTCAGCCGAATCCCCAGATGATCAGCAGCGACTGCCTCGATGGTGTGCGCTTCGTCGAGCACGACGACATCGTAATCGGGCAGAATGCTCACACCGCTCCGCCGCAGCGCCAAGTCGCTGAAAAAGAGGGCGTGATTGACAATCATCAGCTGTGCATGCTGCACACGACGACGATCCTGATAATAAAAACACTCCTTGTACGTCGGACAACGACGCCCCAAGCAGTTGCTGTGATCGCTAGCCACCTCGTCCCACACCTGGGGAAAGGGTTGATAGGGCAAATCGCTGAGCGAACCGTCTGTCGTCTGCTCGCTCCAAGTGCGCAAATCTCGCAGTTGATCGGCAGAGTCAAACTTGTCAAACAAACTGTCGCTCCGCGCAAGCGCGTTATGGAGCCGCCGCAGGCTGACATAATTGCGGCGACCCTTCACTAGCACTGCCGAAAACTCCCGCGGAATCACGCTATTGAGCAGCGGGATGTCTTTGTGTATGAGCTGCTCTTGCAAACTAATCGTGTGCGTCGAGATCACCACCCGCAGTGGTTTTTCTGGTTTTTTTCTGTCGACCGGCGGCTGAGTCGCCGCCAAGATCGCCGGCACCAGATAAGCAAAACTTTTGCCAACGCCAGTTCCCGCTTCGACAACCAGATGTTCTTTCGACGCGATCGCCTTCGCCACGGCAGCGGCCATTGTCAACTGCTGCGGCCGCTCTTCGTACTGCTTGAGTCGACGCGCGATCGAACCGTCCGGTCCGAGTATGTCGTCAGCGGTGATAGAAGACGTGGAGGAAATCGTGACTGTCCAATGACCAATGACCCAATGACAGATGGCCCAGTGACCGATAGGAAATAGGTGAATTCAAAGGTTTACTTGTTTCTGGTCATTCCGATTCATCGCGGCTTAGCTGCAATAGCGCCTTCGTCCGGGCTGCTCGCGGTCGCATAAAGTTTCTTGGGAATCCGGCCCGACAGATAAGCCAAGCGTCCCGCTTCGAGTCCAAGCCGCATGGCGTCTGCCATTCGCAGGGGGTCTTGGGCATTGGCGATACCCGTATTGAGCAATACGCCATCGACACCCAACTCCATCGCCTCGGTGACATCGCTCGCCGTCCCGACTCCCGCGTCAATAATGACCGGATAGTCCGCGTCCCCGTCTTTGAGATACTCTAGGCAAATACGAATGTTGTTGGGATTTAAAACTCCCTGTCCCGAGCCAATCGGGCTACCGGCGGGCATCACGCTCGTTGCTCCAGCTGCTTTGAGTCTGCGGGCAATAATCGGGTCGTCGGTCGAATAACAAAGCACCTGAAACCGGTCAGCTACCAATCGCTCGGTCGCTTCGATCGTGGCCACTGGGTCAGGTAGCAACGTCTTAGTGTCCGCCAACACCTCTAATTTCACCCAGTCGGCTCCAGGATTTTCCAAGCCGAGCAAGATCTCGCGCCCTAGTCGAGCGACGCGCACCGCGTCGTCCGCATTGAAACAGCCGGCCGTATTGGGCAGCAGCGTATAGCGATCGGTATCGATGAAGTCGAGCAGATTATTACCTGCCGCATCGATCAAACGCTCGCGGCGGACCGCGACCGTAATGCAATCGGTCCCTGAGCGCTGCAGCGATTCTTGCATCAGCTCATGACTGGCATACTTACCCGTCCCCACAATCAGCCGACTCTGCAGCGAATGGGTCCCAACGGTCAGGGTATCAGCAGCAGAAATATCGGTGGCCATTTCGTTTTCGTATCGTTGTTGGTTTCGCTCTGGCGACTCGTAGAGTCACGGCTAATGAACCGCAAGGCCGCCCGTCCGCAATCCGACTTTCGTCCTTCGACTAGCCGCCGCCAACCAGCGTGACGACTTCCAGCCGGTCACCTGCCGCCAAGACAGTCTCGGCGTGCAGTGTTCGTGGCACTAATTCCAAGTTGCGCTCGACTGCCAAATAGCTCGGGTCGAGTTCCATCTGTGTGAGCAAGTCGGCGACCGACATACGTGTCTCAATCTCCCGTTGCTCGCCGTTGACTCGGATCTGCATAGCTGACATCGCCCCCCTTATTCGTCGTCGCGTACAAAGGTCGTGCGGAAAGAGCCACCTGCCAGTAGGCGAAACGCCCCACGCTGCGGCTGACCTTTTTTATTCAAGGTAGAATTCCATGGCAAAGCATACGCGTTGACATAACCACTCGAGGCTTCGGCAATGTAGATCAGACTCTCGCCAATCTGCGTATTCCCTCCCCCGCGCGGAATGCCAGCTAATCCAGTCACCATCAGATACCTGGGGTTCTTACCTAAGCTGCCAAAGTCTTGTTGGATTCTGCGTTCGAAAAACGCGGTAAACTCACCTGTACGCCGGCTCACCGCGGCGGCGCGCAAGTCGCCGGTGAGGAAGTCAAGAAAGTAAAACGCCTCCAGCCGGTCATCGATCAGGCCCGTGGCAATCGCAAAATTACCTTCACCATGCGTGGCGGTCGCCTGCACTTGGGTCCCCTGCCCAACGCCGTACCATGCAGCCGTCAGCACCACGCCGACCGCCAGGCCCAGCACCATCAATGCCGCGTGATTGCAAAATCGCTGCACCATCGCTTCTCTCCCACTGCGAGATTTTCTGGGGGTGTCAAATGCGGGCTGCGCTTCCCCCTGGGACTTGGCCGTCACACCTGGAACGGGCCTGAGACGCCTGTATCCTAACGATTTGGCGTCAGACGTTCCAGGAGGGGCCAGGAACTCCGATTTGATATCAGCCTAGAAGACGCTAGACTTGCAGTGGTGGCGGTCGCGAGAGCCGCTACTTCGAGTATTCCGTACATTCAGACAAAAAAGCCCGGAGGCTGACCATGAGCCAAGCTGACAACCCCTATCTGGCGACGAACTTTCTGTCCGTTGCCCAAGCCGACGTCAACGAGCGCGCGTCGTTTATCACCAAGACCTACCTGCACTTGGCAGGAGCTATCGGGGCCTTCGTCCTGCTAGAAGCCGTTTTACTGAATCTGCCAATTACTGAATCCCTGGTCCAGTCGGTTTTGGGCACTCGTTACGGTTGGCTGATGATGCTCGGGGGGTTTATGGCTGTTAGCTGGATCGCCAACGGCTGGGCGCAGTCTTCGACTTCGCTGAGCACACAGTACATGGGATTGGGCCTCTACGTGGTTGCCGAGGCGATCCTGATGGTGCCGCTGCTGTACATGGCTCAAAACTATCACAGCGGTGTGATCGCGCAGGCTGGGGTCGTCACACTGGGCCTGTTCGCTGTGCTGACGACGGTCGTGTTCGTGACTCGCAAGGATTTTTCATTCCTGCGTTCCGTACTGATTTTTGGCGGCTTTGCTGCATTCGGCCTGATTGGTTTCGGTATCTTCTTCAACTTTGAATTGGGGCCGATCTTTACCTACGCAATGATCGCCTTCGCGTGTGCCTACATCCTCTACAACACATCCAACGTCATGCTGCACTATCGCACCAGCCAGTATGTGGCAGCCTCGCTAGCGCTGTTTGCTTCCGTCGCGTTGTTGTTCTGGTATGTGTTGCAAATGTTTATGTCGCGCGACTGAGGCTCACCGCGATTTAATTGCGGCTGCCCGTATAGCGAATGATGTAGTACAGCAGAGTAATAACCGCTTGCAGCGTAGCGGCTACATAGGTCCAAGCCGCAGCGTTCAGGACACGATTGACGTAGACCATATCCTGATCGGCAACGATATGATGCTCGACCAATAAGCGCTTTGCTCGTGCGCTGGCATCGAACTCGACTGGGAGATTCACCAGCTGAAACACGACCACGCAAGCAAATGCGGCAATGCCAAGCATAATTAGCGGTGGGAATTGCATGATCAGCCCGCCAATCAGCAGAAACATGCTCGCGTTACTACCGAATCCGGCAACCGGAACCGCTGCGTTGCGGATTACCAGTGGGGCATAATTCTTCGCATCCTGCAAAGCATGGCCAGCCTCGTGGGCAGCGATCCCTACGGCAGCCGTCGACCGTATGCCATAGACCGCTTGGCTGAGACGGAGCACCTTAGCGCGCGGATCGTAATGGTCGGACAACTGCCCAGGTATCTGCTCGATGCCAACATCCTGCAAGCCGGCCGCGTCAAGAATATGTCGCGCTGCCGCAGCACCGCTCAACGACACGGGTACTTTCTGTGCTGCGGCAAACGCACTCTTCACACGCATCTGCGCCCAAAAAGCTAGCAACATTGCTGGCGCCGTCCACAGAATCAATTCCAAGCTAAACATTTTTCCCTCATATTCCCCCCAACCATTAGTCTTGGGGCACTTTCGTTACGAATTCCCCCGTCAGACCCGAGGGCTAGTTTTACTACGCGGAATGCTATCGAGGAGTTCGCGCAGAGGCAAGTTCATCAAAGCATTCGATATCGAGCCAGATTTATTGGCAAATTGAGAAATTTAGTTGGCTACCGCAATCGCCTCGCCGGCCCGCCAGCCAGCCTCATTCCGCTCCACCCTCCGATAGAGGGTGTCCCGCTCCACCGGTTCCCGGCCAGCCTCTTCAATCACGCGGCGGATTTCTTCGACACTCAAGATCTCGGGCGTTTCGGCTCCGGCGTCGTGGTAAATCAGCTCGTGCCGGACCGTGCCATCGATGTCGTCGGCGCCGTAAGCCAAGGCGACCTGGGCCGTTCCGACGCCCAGCATGATCCAATACGCTTTTATGTGCGGCACGTTGTCGAGCATCAATCGGCTGATCGCCATCGTGCGCAGATCGGTCGGCCCCGATGGCTTGGTGATGTGACTGAGTCCGGTATTCTCCGGATGAAATGCCAATGGAATAAACGTCTGAAAACCACCCGTCTCGTCCTGCAATTCTCGCAGGCGTAGCAGATGATCGATGCGGTGATACGGCTGCTCGATGTGGCCGTAGAGCATGGTGCAATTGCTCCGCAATCCAAGGCGGTGGGCCGTACGATGCGTTTCGAACCAACGGCTGCTGTCGGCCTTGTGCTCGCAAATCTGGCTGCGCACTTCGGGATGAAAGATCTCAGCCCCGCCGCCTGGTAAACTTCCCAACCCGGCGTCGACCATGTCTTCCAGCACCCAACGAATCGATTTGCCTGTCTGGCGAGCAAACCAATCGATCTCGACCGGCGTCCACGCCTTCAGATGCAAAGTCGGGAAATTGTCGCGTAGTAAACTCGCCACATTCCGATACCACTCATACTTTGCTTGATGATGCAAGCCACCGACAATGTGCATCTCGGTCGACCCGGCGCTGACCGCTTCTTGCCCGCGCGCCAATATCTGCTCGTCAGACATCGTGTAACTTTTAGGATCGCGCAGATCGGAACGAAACGCACAAAACGTGCAGCGATAGACGCAGACGTTGGTTGGGTTCAAATGTGTATTGATGTTGTAGTAACCAAAATTGCCGTTCTTCCGTTCTCGGACCAGATTGGCCAGCTCACCCAGCTCAGGAAGGGGCACGTCGTTGCTGTAGAGCAAGAGACCATCGTCGAGCGTTAGCCGCTGGCCCGCTTCGACTTTGTCACGGATCGGTTGTAAGCGGGGGGAAGATGTGCGAAGCATGTTGGGTTGTGGGTTGTGGGCTGTGGGGCTGTGGGACTGTGGACTGTGGGAGGTGGGAGGTGGGAGGTGGAAGGTGGAAGGTGGAAGGTGGAAGGTGGAAGGTGGAAGGTGGACTGTGGGACTGTGGGACTGTGGGACTGTGGGACTGTGGGACTGTGGGACTGTGGGACTGTGGACGGTGATAGTTTGGGGTGCGCGGTGCGGCGGGCAAGAGGCAGTATCACCCACGACCGAGCCACAGGTCTAGGGTTCCAACCGCAAGCAGCCCGAGGCTGACCACAGCGTTGACGTTAAAAAAGGCCGTATTCACCCGGTCGAGGTCGTCGGGACGAACCAGCGCGTGCTCATAAATTAGCAGCCCAGCCACCGCCGCCACGGCCACCCAATACAAGTTGCCAAAGGGCGGATAGACCAGCGGCAGCACCGCTAGCAGTACGACCGTCACGGCATGACAGGCCGCTGCCAGCCGTAAAGCTCCGGCAACGCCCAACCGTGCCGGCACGCTCAGCAGCTTCGCCGCGCGATCAAATTCGAAATCCTGGCAAGCATAAATCATATCGAATCCGGCCACCCATGCCGCCACCGCGCCGCCCAGCACTAGCGCCGGCAGCAGATCTGCGGAATGCTCAAGCACCATTTCCCCCCGGATGGCAATCCAAGCTGCAATCGGCGACAGCGCCAATGCCACTCCCAACCAAACATGTGCCAGCGATGTGAATCGTTTCGCGAGGCTGTAGCCACACAGAAATACCAGCACAGGTACCGATAAGAAGAGTGGTAACTGATTCGGTAAAAACAACAGGGTGCTCGCCACAAATGCCAAGCCGCAAGCAATGGCCAGCGCTGTGACTTGCCCAACGCTCAAAATACCCGCCGGAAGATGCCGCTTCGCGGTGCGCGGATTTTCGGCGTCAATCTTGCGGTCAGCCAAACGATTGAACGCCATCGCGGCGCTGCGGGCGGTAATCATGCAGAGCAGAAGGCCAAGGAATTCTTGCCAGCGGAAAGCAAACGGAAAATTGGAAATTGAATTCACGTTGACCGAGTCAAACTGAAACGGACCGACCTGGACGAAGTAGGCTGTAGATCCAGAAGCATCAGCACGATCGATCTTCGAAAAGGCTTCGCCAGTTTTGAAAAACTCAGTCGCTTTCAATCGCCAAGCCATCATCGCAGCCAACAGCGCAAAAGGGAGCGCAAAAATCGTGTGGCTAAAGCGAATCAGCGAGAGCAGATGACCGAAAGTCTTGAGCATAGCGTGGCGCGCCTTGCGCTAAGTAGCAACACGGCTGCGGATCATTTATTCCGCAATCCGAATTCCGCAGTCATTCCTGTCCCCAGCGCTTCATGAGACAGTTGTCAACGCCGAGCTGATCACAAATCCGAGCGACCATAAAGTCGACTAAATCGCGAAGCGTTGTCACACCGTGGTACCAACCTGGTGAGGCGGGCATCACCACTGTTCCCGCTTGGGTGGCCAAACGCATATTCTCGATGTGTGGCACCGAAAGGGGCGTTTCTCTTGGTACGACGATCAACTTGCGCCGTTCTTTGAGGTGCACCTCAGCGGCTCGTTGGATCAAGTTGCTGGCCGCACCATGGGCGATCGCACTGAGCGTCGTTCCCGAGCAAGGACAGACCACCATCCCCTCGGTAATAAACGAACCGCTGGCAATCGAGGCATTGAAGTCTTGGAAATGATGATAATGCAATTCTCCCAAAGGACGCGCCTCGGCCGAAAGCACGTTGCTGTCGGCAGTGCCGATGCCAGCGCTCGCTTGCAGCAGCTGAATTTTGCTATCCCCAGCAGCAGAAACGTCGTCGAGCATCAGATCTGACGATTCGAATTTGTTGAGATTGATTTTCACGTCCATTTCTTCATCGATCACCTGCGCTCCGCTCGGACTAATCGACAGATGGACGTCGTGGCCAGTGGCGACGAGCACTTCAATCAAGCGAATCGCAAAGACTGCTCCGCTTGCTCCGGTAATTCCAACACAGACGTTTTTTTTCATTTCGATTTACCAATGAATTGCGATTTCCAAGCTCCGCGTCTTGTCTGGCAACTCGCTACTCGCCACGCTTTTTTCCTACATAAAGCGTCGCCACGCCCAGTGTAAGACCTCGATACCAAACGTCGCTCAGACCTGCCGCTCGCATCCGCTCGGCGAGTTGCTCGCCTTGGGGAAACTGGCCAACACTTTCGGGCAAGTAGTTATAAGCGCTGTGCGCGTTTCGGGCGAGAAGCTGACCAATCCGTGGCAAGATGTTCCGAAAGTACCAGCCATAGATTGCTTTGAAGGGTTGCCAGTCGGGCGTCGAGAATTCCAGCACCGCGACCTGGCCACCAGGTGCACAAACGCGAACCATTTCGGCTAGGCCAGCCTCCGTGTCTGCAACGTTGCGCAATCCAAAGGCGACCGAGACAATGTCGAATTGGTCGTCATCGAGTGGTATTCGCATGGCGTCAGCTTCGACGAAGTTGACCGCACCCCCTTTGCCCGACTTGCCAACCTCCGACTTCATGGCCTTTTGACGTCCGATCGTCAACATCTCGTGACAAAAGTCGGCCCCCACAATCTCCGCCTCGCCGCCCGCCGCCCTGTCGTAAGCAAGCGCCAAGTCGCCGGTTCCTGTGCAGACATCGAGAATCTTCATCCCGCACTTAGGCGGTGCACTTCGCACAGTCCGCCACCGCCAGTAGCGGTCGACGTTCAACGAGAGCAGATGATTGAGAAAATCGTACCGACCGGCAATCTCTCCGAACATCTGCCTCACTCGCGGAGCTGATTTATCGACCGTTGTCATCGTTGAAAGCCAAATTGAGAAAACCAAATTGAGAAAACCAAATTGAGAACGAATGAGCCGCAGATCAAACGGATCGTGCCGCTCAACGTCCATGCAAAACAGAATGGGGCGCCTGCCATGATCTGTTTATTCAGCCATCCCCCTATTCAGCGCGTTACCGTTCAGCGCGTTACCGCGTCCTATTTCGAAAGCGCCATTATCGCATTAGAATGTCTGCTCTGCTAGCGCTAACTGACCGCACCTTGCTACGATTAACCAAATGCCGGAAATCGCCGTCCACTACTTGCCGCATTTCGTTGCCGAAGCCGATCTGGCCGGTAGCGTCGTGATCGTAGTCGACCTGCTGCGGGCTTCGACTACGATCTGCCAGGCGCTGGCTGCCGGTGCAAAATGCATAGTGCCAAGTGTCGAAGTCGACGAGACCTTCGCCAAAGCGGCGCAGTACGATCGCAGCGAAATCTTGCTCGGCGGCGAGCGGGGCGGCGAGCGGATCGACGGATTTGATCTGGGCAATTCGCCCGCCGACTACACTGCCGAGGAGGTGTTCGGTCGCATCGTGCTGTTTACGACCACCAACGGCACCAAGGCCCTCGCCCACGCACGGCTGGCCGAGCACGTGTTGATCGGCGCGGCCGTCAATCGACAGGCTGTGGCGGGCGCTGTCCATTCGGCAGAGCGGGTCGATATTCTTTGCGCCGGCACAGGTGGCAAGGTCACCCGCGAAGACCTATTGGCGGCCGGAGCGATTGCCAGCCAACTAACCGCCCAGGTCAAGAATTGCCGGTTGAATGAATGGGCCGGCGCCGCCGGTCGCGAGTGGCAGGAGCTGCTCACCACTGCTCGAGCCCTTAGCCGCACCCCAAGTGAACAGTTCGCTATCGAACTCCGGGACACCCTCGGCGGCAAGAACCTGCTGGCCCTCGGCTATAACGACGACCTCAAGTTCTCCGCTCAGCTAGACATCTACGACGTCGTTCCGGAGCTAGACCGCGCCAGTGGCCAAATCAGGCTCCGGTAGACGCATCGCTGTTTCCGAAGCTAGAATGGCCGGTTTGCAGCATTTTCAGAATCTCGCGCAAAGACGCTAAGACGCGTTGGAAAGAAAAGAACGAGTACCCCTTTGCGCCTGCGCGCCTTGGCGTGATTCCTTTTAACAAGCTCCCAACAACAGCAGCAGCACTCCTATGGAAATGGAAAAACTTGTCTCCCTTTGCCGCCGTCGAGGGTTCCTCTTTCAGTCCAGCGAAATCTACGGAGGCATCAACGGCTTTTGGGACTACGGTCCTCTGGGCGTCGAACTCAAACGGAACATCAAAGCCGCTTGGTGGAAAGACATGGTCACCGCTCATGACGAGCTGGAAGTCGCCGACGGCGCGCCGACCACGCACGAAATGACCGGGCTTGACTGCACGATCATTATGCATCCCCAGGTCTGGAAGGTCTCGGGCCACTTTGACCTGTTCTGCGATCAGATGGTCGACTGCCGAGAGACTAAGCGACGGTACCGGCACGATCAAGTTCGTGGTCGCTGGGTCGAAGCCAAAGGCAAACGTATTTTCGTCACGACGATCGCCGAAAAAGACGAGGAGGCGGCCGATCTGGAAAAACGGGCCCTCAAAGCTTTCCGACTCCGCGCGAAAGACTTGGGGCAGCTTGCCTGGGACGGCGAGGCGGTCTCGCTGGAAACGATCGAAGAGACTTCCCAAGTGCTCGCCCCCGAAGCCAAAGAGGTCGGCACGCTCACCGATCCGCGCGAGTTCAACCTGATGTTCAAAACGATCGTTGGCGCGATGGGCACCGAAGAAGATGCAGCGTTCCTGCGTCCCGAAACGGCTCAAGGCATTTTCGTCAACTTTAAAAATGTCGTCGACAGCACACGCGTCCGTATCCCGTTCGGTATCGCCCAGGTCGGCAAAAGCTTTCGCAATGAAATCACCCCGCGTAATTTTACCTTCCGCTCGCGCGAATTCGAGCAGATGGAGATCGAATTCTTTTGCCATCCCGACAGCTCGGCCGCCTGGTACAAGTACTGGCGCGACCGCCGGTTCAAGTGGTACCAAGACCTTGGTCTGGCTGGCGAGCGGCTCCAGCTCCGCGATCACCACAGTGAAGAGCTGAGTCACTACAGCACTGGCACCGCTGACATCGAATACGCGTTTCCGTTCTTGCCCGATGGCGAATATGGCGAACTCGAGGGCATCGCTCATCGGGGCGATTTCGATCTCCGCAGCCACATGGAGGGCAAGCTCGACCCCAATACGTGTCCGCTCGAAGTCGAGCTGAATGAAAAAGGTAAGCCGAAGTACAAAGGCAGCGGTCGCGACCTCACCTACCGCGATGATCTCAGCAACGAACGTTTTACGCCGCACGTCATCGAACCCTCCGCTGGCGCCGACCGCGCCACGCTGGCATTTTTATGCGAAGCCTATACCGAGGACGAGCAGCCCGACGAAAAAGGAAACATGCAAACCCGCGTCGTGATGAAGTTTCATCCGCGGATCGCCCCGATCAAAGCGGCAGTCTTTCCATTGGTAAAGAAAGACGGCATGCCCGAAATTGCCAAGGACATCTATCGATCGCTTAAACAGCAGTTCCCAGCGTTCTACGACGAGAAGGGCGCGGTCGGGCGCCGCTACCGCCGGCAGGACGAAGCAGGAACGCCCTACTGCATCACGGTCGACGGCCAAACGCTTACCGACCAAACGGTCACCATCCGCGACCGTGACACACTCGATCAGTGGCGCGTTAAGGTCGACGACGTCGTCGAAGAAATCGCCAGCCGCGTCTCGTAAGCGGGCAACTGCTCACCCTACTCGACCGCGAACCGGGTCGCCAACTGATTGACCTGACCTTGCAGATTGGCGATCAGCAAATGCGGGCTAGCGACCTGGCTAAAGTGGTGATAGTAGTGCTGGCTCGAGGCGAGCTGCTGACCGGCAAGTGAACCGGTGAACTGCTCAATTTCAGCCAGTTGTTGATCGACGCCGTGTAGTTGGCGGTTCACACGCCGACTGTTCCGCCATAGCCGGGCGGCCATCCAGGTCAGGCTGAGGATGAGCAGACCTTCGGCTCCGATCGTCAGCGTCATCCCAGGCCGCCAGAGATCCGGCAGCTGAAATGCCGTCGACGAGGCAAGCAAACCCAATCCAGCGCCGAAAGCGACCACTCCCACGCACAACAAGATGCTGAGCAGCCAGGAAGTCTTGGTACGCGTCGTTCCACTCGGCTGCTCGGCTGCGGCCCGACGAGCAATGGATCGCGACGGCACTGCCGACGGCAGCATGGCTATGGGCGAAAGCGGCGGCGACGGTAATTCTGGCCAGGAGCGCTGAACTGCTGGAGCGATGGAACTCGCTGACGCCTCGGCGTAGGGCGAATGCAAGATCCGATCGATCTCGCGCAATCGCTGACGTATCGGCTCTTGCTGAAACCAATCGCGCGGAGCAGCCAAATCTTGATCGGCAGCGTCTGCCGTAGAAAACGAACCGTGGTCAAACGATTCCAAGGGAATGCCCACATCACTAGGAACGGCCGCGGTAAACGGGGCCAATTCGTGTTGGCAGCGTGGACAGATTAGCGGCTCGCGTGCCGAGCGGGCCACGGCTGGCACATCCTGTTGGCAATCAGCACACCACATAATCGCAAATCTCGCTATGTCTCGGCGAATAGGAGGACCAGGAAGACGGCTGCTCCAAGAACATCGACCGACGAAGGTGTCAAACTTTAACGATTCTGCGGACTAGGTCAGCTAGCATAGGTGGCTAGGGAACGGGTGGCGCTTCCGTTCGCACCCAATCGCCACGCAACCAGTCGACGATCAGGCCCAGCGTCGTTTCGTCCAGCCGGTTCAGTTGTGGATTGTTGTGTGGCGCGAAGGCCGGCATGCGGTCGTTCATCTCCCCGTAAAACGGCTCCGCAGCCGGATTACGAAGAAACGCGATCATCCATTGCCGCGACATGTAGCCGTCAAGCACCGGCGAGCCGATATCTTGTTGCTCGCCGAACGTGTGGCAATCGGTACAGCTCATGCCACTTTCGAGCAAATCGGCCAGACCACCCTCCATCAACGCTCTACCCTCGTCAATGATGGCGGTGTCTTGCGCGTCTAATTTATCCTGCAGGGGGAGTTTCGCTTCGGCCGACAGCGCACTCGCAATTTTCTTCAACGCTGTTTGAATCTCGACGCGTTGTCCCTCATTCAGGTCACCGCCGAAACAGTCTTCCTGAATGAAGCTGACCATTTCCGTGTTGTCGCCGTCCTTGGCAAACGGCGATCCCTGGTAGCCAAAATAGTCTGGCCCCGCGATTTGCCGAGGATCGAGAAGACCCTCAATCCACTGCCGCGAACCAACGCCGTGCAGATTGGGAGCCGTTGGATCACTGTTCACGAGAAACTTTAGTCGCGGATCCGGATTATTGGAATCGACATAGTTGTGACAGCTCGTGCAATTCTGCTTAAATAGCTTCGGACCTTGCAAATAGGGATCATCGTAGACCAAGGTCAACGCCCCAGTCGGCGGAATGCCTTTCGCTCTCGCCAATGCAATCACGCGCTCGGCGTCATGATGGCCGTCTTCCTTCGCTTGTAGATAATCACGCGATGCGGTAAATGCCGTTTTGTTTTCCTCAGTACTTTCCAAGCCACTCTCTTGGAAGCGGTTTTGCGGCGTATCGGCCAAACCACTCTCTTGAAATTGGGCGTTCGCGACGCTCGCCAAGTGATCGTCTTGCCAAGCTTGCACAGTTAGCAAAGCAGCTCCGCCAAGCAACACGACCAAAAAGGCCACGTTAAAAAAGTGTCCGATTCGCCAGCGACCGATCCACGGCATCAGAAACATCACACCGACGATCAAGCCAGGAATAACAAACGCCCCCCAAACTTCTAACTCACCAGGAAACCATTTCAAGAATTGGAACAAGAACAAAAAATACCATTCCGGTCGCGCGGCGGCGTAATTATTCGCGGGATCTGCCGGCGCAGTCAGTTCTGCGCCACCTGTGTAGATGGTCAGCCCCAGCACAGCCGCCAAAACACCGAGCGCTGCCACGCTATCCTTGAGCACTTGGTCAGGCCAAAAAGTGACATCAGGCCCCAGCCGCGGCTCCTTGGGCGTCAATCCATGACGGCGAAACAACCACAAGTGCAGCCCGAGAAACGCGACCAGCGCCCCTGGCAATACGCCCGCATGCAAGGCAAAAAACCGCGTCAGCGTGTGATGTCCATAACTCGACCCGCCCACCGCCAGTTTCTTAATCGCCCCACCAGCTACGGGTGCTTGACTCGCCAACTCCGTGCCGACATTCGTTGCCCAATAACCTTTTTGATCCCATGGCAACAAGTAGCCCGTTAGCGAAAGCCCTAACACGATCAACATCAAAACGAGCCCCAGCACGAAATTCAACTCGCGCGGAGCGCGATACGCCCCGTCCCACACCACTTGTGCAAAGTGGATCGCCAATAGCACCACCATCATCGAGGCCATAAAGTGATGAATACCCCGCAACAGCCAACCACCGCTCATTTCGTGCTGGATGTAAAAAACACTTTCCCAAGCGGTCTGCGCACTTGGACTGTAGGCCATCCACAGAAAGATGCCGGTAATCACCTGCGTTACAAACGCCATCACTAGCGTGCTACCCCACACATAACGCCACCGCGCGCCGCCCGGCACACGCTCGTAAAGCGCTTCGTGCAATATTTCCTTGATGCCGGTACGACTATCAAGCCAGTCAATCAAATTAGTTGCCATTTTTGTCATTCAGTAATTCCGAATCGTCGATGAAAAACGACCGTTCTGATGCCTTTTTTTTCTTGAACGCTAATCAGCGTTCAACTTTGCCAACTTACTTAACGCTTAGTAGCGCTGATTGGCGAAACTCTCAGTTCCCAACTGACAACTCATTCGCTGAGAATCTTTTCGCTCTTGCCCGTTTTGTAATCGACAAACGTCACCAACACCTCGGTCACCGGCTTGCCGCCATCGACTTCGGTCTCGCGCAGCTCAACGTCAAGCGAATCCATGTCACGCGGAGCGACTTCCTGGTCTCCGTTCACACGACAGCCGTCGACATGGAAGGCGCTAGTATGGCAAGGACATTTGAATTGCTCTTCTTCGGCAGAGTAGCCGACGGAACAGCCTGCATGGGGGCACTTGGCAGTGAATGCAGTTGGCGAGTCGTCGCCAGGTTGTCGAATAAGAAAGACTGCGCCGACTTTTTGCTCTGCGTACTGAGTCCAAGCATCTTTACGATTGGTAACGACCGGAAAAAAATACGGCTTGCCATCGTCGGGCACCTGATCGAGCAACGCAACGCGGACCTGGGGACTCTCAGCCCGACGAAACAGAGGCGACAAAAAAGACCAGAGACCGGCTCCGATCGGCCCCAGCATAGCCAATCCACCGGTGACAACTGCAATAAACGATCGGCGATTCCCGCCTGATTTTACGATCTCTGATTGTTTCGATTTTTGCGTTTCGGCCATCCGATGTCTCTCAAGGAAGCAATTGATCACAGATCAAAAAAAGGTCTCACGCAAAGGCGGTAAGGTACCCCACAAATACAAGCTCGACGTATCAGGGATCTCGCTTCGGCTGTTTCAAACAGGAGATATCCTTAGTTGCACCCTCTCGATTATCCCAACGCCGCGCGTATCGAGTCAAGCACTTCCTGCCGAGCTTGTTCCAGCGTGCCAAAAAACGTCACCCCCGATGCCTTCTTATGACCTCCACCACCAAACTGCGCAGCAATCTGCTGCACGTCAAAATCGGTGCGGCTACGCAAACTCACTTTGGTCACCTTCGGTTTCAACTCAACGAATAGCACCGCGATCTCACTACCCACCACCGTATGTAGGGTGTTGATCGCGTCTTCGGTATCGGTGGTATTCGCACCTGTCTCACTAAAGTCTTGCTGCGTAACATGGGTCGACAGCAACCGTCCTCCCGAGTCGGAAACGACGTTATTCAAGATTCGTCCACGTAAATACAGTCGTGCCAAACTATGCCGTTCATACAATGCAGAAAAAATCCCCGGCGGATCAGCGCCGGCCGACACCAAGCGAGCCAAAGCAAGAAACGTTTCTTCCTTGACTGACGAAAAACGGAACCAACCGGTGTCGGTCGCAATTGCGGCAAACAACGGCAGGGCAATTGCTGGTGTTATCTCCACACCGAGCGCTTCGCCCAACTCCAAAATCAGTCGACCAGTCGCTTCTGCGGTTTCTTCTTTAAACTCGATGGCACCCAGATCGTCTTGACTGACATGATGATCAATAATCACCCGCTCGCCCGGAAAAGCCCTAACGACCTCTGCCATTGGCCCGAGCTGAACCCAGGCGCTGGTGTCGACGACGATCAGCACATCGATCTTCCACAGCTCTTTGGGCTGCACCGACAGCCCAAGCACCCCTACTTGGCTCTGGAGATCGATAAAACCAATATGTTCCGGCACAGGATCACCATTGCATACCACCACCTGTTTGCCGAGCGCCTGAAGAATTTGCGCTAGTGCCAGTTCGCTACCAACCGCATCGCAATCCGCACGACAATGGCTCGTCAGTAAAAAAGAGTCGTGCTGCCCGATCAACTCACACAGTGGTTGCCAATCGATCGTCATAAATTTTCCGTTGATTCTGCCATGGGGTTTTTGAAACGCAGAGTGCGCAGCCTATCGCAGCGGAATTTCCTCTCTGTGTCAAGCTGCGCCTACTCTTTTGAGCCTATCTCCCGCGCTCCAGCGATATCTTGTTGTAATTGTTGAATCAGCGCTTGCTGATCGGCAAATTTTTGCACGTCGCGTAGCCGTGCTAAAAACTCGACTTCGAGCGCCATGCCATAAAGTGTTTCGTCATGATCAATCAAATGGACCTCAACTTTGAGATGCCCTTCCCCGAACGTTGGATTCGGGCCCAAATGGATCGCCGCCGGGTAATGTTGGTCGTTTAAGCAGGCACGTCCAGCGTATACGCCCGCCTGCGGCAGCAACGTATCGACCGCCTCGAGGTTGGCGGTCGGAAATCCCAGCTTGGCGCCCCGCCCTGCCCCGTGCGTCACCATACCGCGAATCCGATAGGGTGAGGAGAGCATCTCAGCCGCCCGTGCCACGTCGCCCTCGGCAATCAGCCGCCGAATCAGCGAGCTGGAAACCAGTTGGTCACCGAGCTTAAACGGTTCGACTACGTCCAAGGTCAGACCGGCCGCCGTCGTAAGCTTGTCAAGCAAGTCGACGTCACCCTCGCGATTGTGACCGAAGTAAAAATTCGGCCCTTCTACCATCGCCCTGGCATCGAGCGCATCAAGAACAATCGTGTCGAAAAACTCGCCAGCAGATAATCGCAATAACGCTTCGTCGGTGGGATACGCGACGATTTTTTGGACGCCATGCTCAGCCAGCAACTGCGCCTTACGCTCGGTCCATGTCAGTGGCGGCGGACATTCTTCGGGTCGAAGAATCCGCACTGGATGCGGATCGAACGTAAAAACAATCGCCGGACCGCCCACCTCAAGGGCGCGCTCCAAGAGTCGCCTCACGATGCGCAGATGCCCCAAGTGTACCCCATCAAAATTGCCAATCGCCACCGCACCGCCACGGGCAGCGGCAGGCAACTCACCAAGGTCACGGATAATCGGCAAAATGTTGACTCACGAAGGATTCGAATAGTTCACGGTGTTTACATCACGTAGTCATTAACAGCCCGTTACAAAAGTCATTTGAGCAACGTTATTGAGATTCGCCAACGAATCACTTTATGAACGGACTGTTAACTCGCTTGTGCGCCGAGGTAGTCACGATTATTCTGCAAGTAGGCACTCAGGTCAACTTCCCCCTCAATCGCTCTTATGCCCGACCATCAAACGTATCTTACTCCTGACTTAGTGCCGCGAATGGCAGCGATTGATATTGGCAGCAACAGTATTCGTTTGGTGGTCGCCGCCGCCAAACGGGGCGGGCGCTACCGCATTCTCGATGAAGAGCGTGAGTCGACTCGGCTTGGGCGCTCACTCAGCTCGAGCGGGCGGCTCGACGACGAATCGATTGAAGCTTCCCTGGCCGCCCTCCGCCGCTTCCAATCAATCGCTGCTGGGCTCGCCGTCGAAAGCGTCCATGCCATCGCCACTTGTGCGGTACGCGAAGCCGCCAACGGGGCCAAGTTCTGCCAGCGCGTCCGGGAGGAGTTGAACCTGTCGATCGAAGTCATCAGCGCAGAGAAAGAAGCCCATTTGGCCTTCCACAGCGTCCGTCGACGTTTTGATTTGGCCGGCAAAAATACCCTACTGGTGGACATCGGGGGCGGCAGCACCGAAATCGTACTTGCCAGCGGTGAACTCATCGAGGCGATCTATACGACCAGCCTTGGCGCCGTGAGACTGGCCGAAAAATTTGGCGGCGGTCAATCGATGGCCGGCGACGATTTTGTTCGGATGCAAAAGCGGATCGATCG
>Ga0310121_10001673_pt1 | contig 22148 bp, 28 predicted proteins | sample CB27_Tmax_986_MG_FD_203504 | JGI IMG/M metagenome (GOLD analysis project Ga0310121, IMG submission 203504) | Marine microbial communities from Western Arctic Ocean, Canada - CB27_Tmax_986 | ecosystem: Environmental > Aquatic > Marine > Oceanic | place: Canada: Western Arctic Ocean | collected...
ATCTTTTGCTGCGTCTGGCGCAAATCACGAGTCGAAAACGGATGCCTCTGGTTCACCCGAGTTCAGCTCTGATCGGCTGGGCTGCTTGAGCAGGGCTTTTTCAGGATCGACTAATAAGGCCATTTCCAGTCCTTGATCTCCGGCATGTCGTCGCCGTAGTGGGCGATGTATTCCTTCGAGCCAGCCTTGGCGCACGTGCTCACCGAGAATCTCCATCACGCGACCATCGGCGGCCAGGTGGGCGTCGGAGTCTTCGTGGATCGAACCGGGCGTCTCGGGCGCACGTGGCCGGGAACGCCGCGGGGAAACGAGAACTGTTTGTTTTGTGTCTTTGCCGGGTGGGTGGTGGGAGGCCCGTGAAGAGAACCCCATCCCAAGGCCATTCGAGCGCGATTCGATTCCGAAGCGGCGGGATTCAGTCGCGCTCGACACGATTGCGCGACGTCTTCCACCGCGCGTAAAGGGCCTGGAATGGGCGGGCCCGCCCGAGGCGGTGAACGGTTAAAAACAGCGCGACGCTACGCAAGAAGAACGCATCGGCGAACGGGCGCGGGCATCCATGGGCGAGGCGGGCGCGTCGGGCCTCGCGGAACGAACGCAGGTAGTTGCGCGTGGAAACGCCCCCCTGGCGCATGTTGCTGATGATCGCATCGACGTGATGAAAACGAGCGCCGCAGGCGATGGCGCGCAGGGCGAACTCATAATCGGCGGCAATTCGGAATGGAGTGTCGTAGAGACCGATTCGGTCGTACAGGGCGCGAGTGACGAAGGTTGCGGGATGCAGGATGGGGATTTCGCGCCAGCGGGAGGCCCGGACGTCGGGTTTCTTACGGACGACGTATCGAATGCCGGAGGAGGGGTCGATCATGCGCATGTGGCCGTGATAGAGGTCGGCCTCGGGGTGGGCGGCGCGGGCCGAGGCGACCGTGGCAAGCGCCCCCGGCTCGAGAAAATCGTCGGCATTGACTAGGCCGACCAAATCGCCCGTGGCGAGGCGGATGCCCTTGTTCATGGCGTCGTAGAGGCCGTCGTCGGGCTCGCTGACGACGCGAGCGAGGCGGGCGCGGTGGCGGTCGATGACCTCGAGCGTGGAGTCGGTGGAACCGCCGTCGATGATGATGTATTCGAGGTGGGGAACGTTCTGGTCAAGGACACTGCGGATCGTCTGCTCGATCGTGGCGCCGGCGTTGAGGCAGACAGTGATGACGGAAAAACGGGGAGCGGGGTGATCGGGGATTGCGGTCGGCATGGTCAAAGCGTTACCTGCTGTACGAGCGCGCGGCAAGAGAGGCATCAGGTCTTGATAAAAGAGAATTCTTCCCGATTGGCACTGACGTTGAAGATTTTGTAGCCGGCTTGGTTGAGGCGGTCAATGGCGCGGCGTGTGGCGCGCGGGCGACGCCTGGGGAAGCGGTGATGAAACTCGACAAGGATTTGGCCGATCCAAATGCCGGAGGTCACGATGTTTTCGATGACGTCGTATTCGGCGCCCTCGATATCCATCTTGAGGATGTCGACGCGGTCGTGGCCCAATTCGCCCATGATGCCGGCAAGGCGCTTGACGGGAACTTCGATCGCATGTTCACTGGTGGAGGGGCGATCAAGTAGAGTGTGGGAAACGTGTTCGGGATTCTCCGGGGGATTGAAACGTGCCGTGCCATCGCGGTCGGCGATGCCCCAAGGGTGGAATCGCATGCGCGGCGGCAAGGGTTGGCACTCGATGAAGGTGATGGAGCGGGGGGTGGGATCGAAGGCGAACAGGTGGAGGTTGAAGTGTTCAACGATGGCCAGGTCGAATGTAATGTCCTCGCCGACGCCGAAGGAGTAGACGACGGAATGCTCGTCGAGTGCATCGGGGCAGACGGTCCACTGGCCGTAACCGTTGGTCCCGCCAAGACTGAGGACGGCGCGAGCGACTTGCGGCCTGATGGGATAGGGGCTGGGGCGAAGCTGGGCAACCAGCCGGCGAATGCGTCGCTTGAAACGCGAAATCATCGTTTCCATCCTGACGGGTGAGCATGATGCGTCGGTCTCACGCGAACGCAACCGGTCTTCTTTAACTCCCGATCCACTATACATCAACAGCAGACGAATTCAACGGGTGATGGATGGGTAATCGAATCCACCGCGCCGATCTTTGAAAATAGAAAAGACGAAAGGATGAGAGAACCGACCTATCGCCAACGGGCCGAACGACGAAGAATCGGACAGCCATGTAATGCGCTCACTTGATCCCGAGCAGCCGATGCAAGCGGCGCGACTTGCGCAGGCTGTACAGGAAACGCAGGGCATGAATCGGGGGGCGCAGAAAGCGATTGCGATGAGCGGCGGCGAGGCAGTTGGCCACGGCGCGCAAGGCACGAACGCGCCTGCGATAGGAAGTTTGAGCAAGTAGCCGGTCAACGTCTTGCATCGGGCGCAATTCGGTGGATCCTGGATGTGTCTCCAGGTCGCGCCACATGGCGGCGAGCTGTTCGGGCAGCGGGCCATCGTAGGGCTCGAGCCAACTCATGTGACGTTCGACGTTGTGGACGCGGAACGGGCGCCGCAGGCCGAGGTAGCACTGTTCGGCCCAGCGGTTGGCGCCGGCCCGGGCGGACCAGGCGCTGGCGGCGTAATAGATGCATTTGTCGCGCACCTGCTTGGGCAGCAGCAGGGAGGCGTGATAGAGAAAGATGCCGCGTTTTTCGGTGGCGCGCGCATCAAGCCAGACCAAATCACGGGTATCGTGGCCATCGGCCGTATGGACCGTCGGCGGCCGATGCGTGACGTAGCGGTATCCTTCACCCCATTTAAACAGGCGGTGGAACTGAGAGGCATCGAGGGCGCGCAGGTAAAAGCCATCGCACAGAACGCCGGGGCTGCCCCAGAACGTAAGCTGCCGGAAGGAGAGCGCGGTGATTTCGGGCCGCTCGCGCAGGAGGCGGCGCACCTTGTCCAGGTCGGCGTCGGAATAGAACTCGTCTACGTCGACCTGCCAGAGGTAATCGCCGGTGGCGCGCTCGGCATAGGCCTGACTCATCTCATCCTTTTCGCTCCAGCATCCGTCACGGGTGACCAGGATGAGCTTGCTATCGGGATCCTCATGGGCCTTGAAGGCTTGCAGCGTCTGAAGCGTGCCGTCCGTGGAGTGACCGTCGGGGGTGGCCAAGCTGGAGGCCCCGGGGCAGGCGCCTTCGACGACGATGATCTGATGGGCGTGGGGATAAAGTTGGCGCAAACAGTAACGGGTGAAGGGTTCCCCGTTGAAGACGATGACGCCGAAGGTGATCATGGGGAATTGGTTCGGTATAAGGCAAGACGGTTTGGGGATTAAGGCTTGGCGCCGGCCGGCCGCGCCTGTTCGATGGCCTGTTCATATACCTTGAGATAACGCTCGGTCTGCAGGTGCAGCGGGTATTCGCGCTCAACCAATTCACGGCCGGCGCGGCCCATGCGCGCGCGCGCGCCGTCGTCGGCCAGTAGGGTGGCGATGCCCCGCGCGAGATCGTCGGGGTCCTTGCAGCGGGCCAGGTAACCGGTCTCGCCGTGGTGGACCAATTCGCGGACGCCGCCGGCATCGAAGGCGACGACGGGGACGCCACAGGCCATCGATTCGAGGACGGCAAGCGAAGCATTGTCGGCAAGCGTCGGCAGGACAAATAGGTCGGCGGCGCAATAGGCCAGGCGTTGCAGGGCCGAATGCGTTGTGAGGCCGATATTGATCGTTTCGATATGTTGGGGGATATCACCGACGGCATTGCCGCCGCAAACGAGCAGGCAGATCGACGATCGATTCTCAAGACGATCGAGGGCCTGAATAAGGTACTTGGCACCCTTGCGCCCGCGGTGGAGGCTGGAAGCGAAGATAATCTTCTTCGAGCGGCCCATCTTCATCAGTCTTTCCGAGGTGGTGGGGCCGCTGCGCCGATCGAGGATACGCAGAAGGGCTTCCACGGTTCGGCGGCCTCGCTTGAACATCGCGGCGAGCAGTATCCTACGGTCGCGCGTGATGCCCAGGACTTGACGGGCGAGGCTGCGGTCGACCGGGGCAAACTCCTCGAGGTCGATGCCGTGGGGGATGCAATGGACACCCCTGGCGTGGCGCAGGATGCCGCGGCCGGCGAGATCACAGAGCCAGCGGGTAGGGGCGATGGCGTGGATCAGGTGACCGTGCTCGCGGTAAAGGGCATCCTTCAGCTCCCACTCCGGCTTGGACATGTCGCTTGGCGTCGGGGGGGGCTCGACCATGCGGCGGCCGGGCCCCTTGAGCAGAGGGCAATCGAAGCAACCGGTTTCCCAGCGGTCGCACTCGTAGGAGTAAGCGCAGTGGCCGGTCAACGCCCACATGTCGTGCAGGGTCCAGACGATCGGTCTGACGGCGAGCGTTGGGAGGACGCGGATGTTGAAATAGGTGCTGTGGAGGTTATGGAAATTGAGCACCTGGGCCTGCCGGAAGATGGGCAGTCCCGGGATCTTCCAGAGGTGGCGATGAGCGGCGGGGTCGCTGTCGATGCGCTTGTGCAGGCATTGATCGAGGCGCTGCTTGACGCGATCGGAAAGCGACATGCGGGCCTTGGTCTGGTCGCCGATGAGGTGGGTGCGCGGGTCGGGGTGGATCGATTTTCCGACCAGCAGGTTGGAATCATGACCGGCATCGAGCAACCCGCGATGGAGCCGCTGCATCGCGATGGCGGCGCCCCCGGCTCCGTCACTGCGATTGATGTGCAAGATGTTGACCATCACTGTCGATCCATCAGGGTTTACACCGTGGCGTTTGGGGCGTGGATCGTTCAGTCGTCGGCTTTGATTTCGCGGAACGTCGGATGGCCTGGATCAACCCGGCGTGGCCTTCAAAGGACTTGGGGGTGGCGAAGATGGTGATCATGACCGTGCGCAAGTGGCCTTCATGCTCAATTTGATTCCATTTTCACTCGGAAGGTTAGAATCGAATTCCCTGACCGAATCGAACCGTTCATGCCGCTCGCGACAGGGATCGGCCCTCGCCGATGATCAGCGCGGAGGACTCGCGGACCGCCCGCTCCACGTAAGGGTACAAACCTTGCCGGAGCCACCCGTCGGGCGCGCGCCCGACGGGCAGCCAGAACTGACCGACGGCGGACGCGAACCCGCGCTTGATCATGAGCAACTGATTGTTATGATTGTAGATCGCGATATCGACGCACGCGATCGGCACGTGATCGAGGATGTTCCGGTAGTTGTCGTCGGGAATGGGCCGCAGTTCATGACGCTCCATATTCCAAATCTCTCGTCGGGTTTGCGATGGCCGGCGCGCTCCGCCGTGGCGAGTTCGGCATAACACAGGGTCCATGACCACACAAGCAGAAAGTGGCGCGGAGAAACAAGCGGCGGATGCCCCGGCCGGTGGGCTGTCGGTGATCGTGATCGCGCGTAACGAGGAACTGAACATCGAGCGCTGCTTGCGGTCGGTGGCGGCTCAGGCGATCCCGCCCGGCGGGCGCGAGATCATTGTGGTCGATTCGGATTCGGCGGACGCGACGGTGGCGCGGGCGCGGGAACTGGCCGACGCCGTTTATCAGGTCAAGGGCCGCGGCCTGTGCGCCGCCCTGGGGCGACAGGTCGGGGCCGAGCGCGCGTCTCATGAGGTGTTGCTCTTCCTCGACGCCGATATGGAAGCGCAGCCGGACTGGATCGAGCGAGGTCTGGAGCACCTGGCCCTCCACGACGTGGCGGCCGGGGTGGTTGGCATCCGCGACGATTATTTCCATGACGGCGGACAGCCGGCGGGCGCGCGCGAGAACGTCTACGGCGTGAAGCAGCCGCGGGAGGCGCCGCGTTTCGGCGGGGCACTGATGATCCGCCGGCGCGCGCTGGAGGCGGTGGGAGGATTCGACGCGCGTCTTATCTCGACCGAGGAATCCGAGTTGCACGGGCGGCTGAAAGCGGCCGGCCTGCGCATCGACGAGATCCCCGTGCCCATGATCCGCCATCACACACCATTGATCCCGACGCGCAAGAAAATTCTGGACCTGTTGCGCGCGCCTCGTTTCACCGGGCTAGGGCTGAGCCTCCGGTACAGCGTGGCGAAGGGCACGCTCTTTCACCACCTCCGGCGGCTGGGGGATTTCTATACTTACATCCTGACGGACCTGGCCGCCCTGATTGCGCTGGTGCTCACCGCGTGGATCGAGGGGGCGTGGATGGCGGCCGTGGCCTTGGAGGCGGCGGCCTTCGTGGTCGCCGCGGCGAGGGGCGAGACCAAGCGTTTCGTGCAAAGCAAATTCCTCCTCCCACCGTTCATCAAGGGGCTGCTGATGCGGCGGGAGTTGGATTATACGGTTGAGCGAATCGTCAAATAGGCGCGCCCCCCGGATTCAGCAGGGCGGGTCGTCTGGCCCCACACCCGTCATCCACCTTATCCCGAAGAACCCACCCCGCCCTCAATCAGCTATCCCGGACGATTTCTACGCTACGCCGAGGCGGCGCGGCGGCCGAGACACATCAGTGGAATGCCGTGGCGATCTGGAGGGAGATGATCAACCTGGGACCGCTGCGCGAGCCGGCGCTGGGGATCGGGCCGGAGGATGGGGGGTTCGAGGTTAGCCGGCTGCAGTGGTATATGAATAAGCGCGGGGTGTCTCTCTTTCGAAACCTTGAGGACATCGTTAGCCTGAAGACAAAGATATTTAAGAGAAAAAAATTGCGAGAGGAAAACCACAAGCGGATCATGGCAAAATCCGGCACAGCACAAAAGGGAACTCACATTGTACTTGGTGGATATCTGAAGAAGTCAATCGAGCAGAAATCCCGTCTTTGTTTCAGGTCATTGATTTAAGGTGAAGGAATCACAGACATGAATCTTGAGAACGAAAGATACTTTGAAAACTTGAAGGTAATGGAGGTTTACGAGTACTTTGATATGCCTCGCATATTCACGTGCAAGGCACCTGCGGGACAAATGTAATTGGTGCTGAACGTCGACGAAGATGATGATTCAGCCACATGGCTGTACATTGCCGTTTCTCAAGAAAGAGTCATGCATCTGTGTTTTGAGCAGGTTGATCTCTACCATGCAGTGCGGGCGGCCGAAGATGACATAGTGTATTTGGTCAAGTCGTATTGCGACGGAAGAGAACGTGAGGTATCCGCACATGAGGTCAGCTCCATCCCGGATGAGTTATTGCCTAGCATTGGCGAGATGTTGGGCTGTGGAGCGAAACGTGATGATCCTTATAGGAAGTCGTTAGCGTCTCCCCGCGTTATAGACAATTTAGACATTTCAAGTGCAGCTTAGCGGAGGCAAATCTCCCAATGCTGTCTACACTCCAGCTTACTGGATTCCACCTAAACAAACTGTCCATTGAGAAACATTCAGATGTAGGGTCAGATCAAGATGAAGGCGACGAAGAATTTAAGTTCACATTTAAATATGATGTGAAGAGCCACAAGGACGGCAAGAATCGGTTTCGCATAGTCTTGGACTTTGGATTGTTTCCCACAGCAGTCCTTGAATACTACCAGTGCCACGCGTCTATAACTGGGTATTTCACATTTACAGAAGACCTAGACAAAGAGACGATGATGAGGCTACTTCACCTCAACGGATTGTCTATTCTGTACGGCATCTTGCGGGGGCAGTTATCAATGATTTCCGGATCGTTTGGCGGCAATAAGCTCAACCTTCCAACCATGAATATACAGGAGATCCTTCGATCTAAAATGGAAATGGAAGGAAATCCCGTCGAAGGGTCTGAGCAGAAACAGCCCGGATAGGGCGGGTGCCGGTGGAGAGGCGATTGTTGGGGGTCGGGCGTTGAGTCGGCCCCCGATCTGCGTACTGGCGCTTACTTTCGCCCCGGTGGGGAGAGGGCGCGTTCCATTTCGCGGGCGAGGGCGGGGTGGGTCAGGTGGGAGTAGACCATGGCGGTGACCTGGACCGAGCTGTGGCCGAGGAGTTTGGTCACGTAATCGAGGTCGACGCCGGCGTTGCGCAGGGCGGCGGCCATCGAGTGGCGCAGGCCGTGGACGGTGCAGACCTTGCCGTGGGCCTGGGTTTTCCACAGGCGGGTGGCATGGGGGCGGTCGTAGAAGCGATCGCCGGGGGGCGCGACGGCCGGGAAGAGCCAGGGGCCGGGGACGTGGCCGACGTAGCCGGCGAGGACACGCACGAGTTCGGTGGTGATCGAGGGGACTGAGCCGTGGTCGACGGTTTTGAAGGTGGTGGTGACGGGCATGTGATCGGTGACTTCGAAGTCGTAGTCGTCGGAAGTGAAGTCGTCTCTGGCTGCATCTAACGGAATAACCGGCAACCGCTATTAGGTCTTCTTGACCTCACCGCGCGCCTGGCACTCCAAGTAGTAACACGTGTCGCAATGCCGTTCTTCGCCCTGGCAGCAATGGTAGAAGATCTGGAATAGTGCCTGGCGGCGGCGTTCGGTGTTGATCAGTTTGATCGACTTTTCGTCCTCGCCGAACAGGCGGCGGGTCATGAACTCGGTGATGTGATTGGGTTGGAGCGGGGGCACGAGGCCGAATAGGCGGTGGGCGGCCTCGGCCAGCGCGTCGTCCCCTTCGCGGCGCGCGACCAACAGCGTGGCCGGCAGCAACGCGTTCAGGACGAGCGACAGCGCGGTTCCCTCGCCGATCAGGTCCATGACGCGCGCCGCCGGCTTGGCCGTGAACGAGTAGTGATTGCCCCAAAAATGGCCCTCGCCGCCCACGCGAAACCAGCCGATCAGCTCGACCAGCAACGGGTGTTTGCGCCGCGCCGGCGCCGCCCCCTCCAGCGACGCCATTCCCTGGCGGATATGATCGGTGAGGTCGGCCAGCGGCTGCTTGCCCCGCTCCATCGCGCGCGCCAGCAGCACGGCCAGCGCCGAGAGGTGCCGCGTGGGGAAATTCGTGGGCCGGTGTCCCTGATACCAACGCCGCGTGGGCGGGATCAACCGGGTCGTTCCAATACTGCTCGAATCCCCGCCACGGCTCGCGCAGCCGCCCCGCGCGCCGGCGCGCGTCCTCGGGGGCGTCGGTCAGGTTTGCCTCGTCCGGCATGAGCCCCGCGACGTGCAGCAACAGTGCCTCCAGCCCCGTGATCCACTCGGGCCGGGGCAGGTCGCGGACGAAGTCCATCATCTCGCGCGGGGGCGTGCGTTTGGCCAGCAGGTAATAGAGCGTCTTGCTCGGCCCGCTGCCCAGCACCATCATCACGGCCTGATAGAACACCTGTTCGAGGTCGGCCTGACGGGCCTGCTCTTCGAGCCGCTGCATTTTGGCCACCAGCCGCTCGTCGCCGGCCCGGTCCAGGAAGTCGGCCACCACTTCCGGATCCAACTCGGTCATGAGCTGGTGGCAGCGGCCCAGGCCAGTCGGTTGAGTGTATTGCAGGTCGTCGAAGCTTAGAGACCGGCTCAGGGTCTCCAAATCGGGGAAAATATAGGACTCGATCGCCAGGCGCGGGATTTCGTTCCCATTGTGCAAGACGTCGCGGTCTTTCCCGTCACCGCTTGCGAGGACCACGTGCAGGACGACGCCGTTGTAATCGAGGTCGCGATGGTGCCCATGGCCCTCCCAGTCTGAAGCCTTGAGGTGAATCTCAACGTCGCCCTTGACGCTCTCGCCCCCGATCATCAACTTGGCACCCATGAAATCGGGGCCCGCCGAACCGTTCCAGCGCCCCGCGTCCAGCACCCGCAGGGGCCGCCCGTCGGCCACGCGCATCCCGGTCGGCTGGATCAGCCCCTGCGCCCAGATCGTCTGGATGAGCCGTTCATTGAGCGGCAGCGGGCCTTTGTCCGGTTGATATTCCGGCCCACCCTCCCCCGCCAGGCCGGGCTGCTGTCCCGCCATCAGCTCTTTGAGAATCTCGCGGTATTCCCAGAAGCTCTCGCGCCGCTCGATCCGCATGGTCCGCCTCAGCCCGACTTCCCGACAAACTCGCGGTAGACGGCCTTGGCCCGCGAGGTGGGTTTGTGATTATGGAACAGGTTGGAATAGGCGAAGATGGCGACGGCGCCGAAACCTTTGCCGGCGGCCCGTCGGATCTGGTCGGTCACCCGCTGGTTCTTTTTCGGATCGGCCCACACACCCATCCAGACCTTCTCCCGGATGCCGTCCTCTCGGTAGTTCTCGCAGTATTCCTCGAATTTCTTGGTCTCGCCGGTGTAGGCCATCGGCGCGATGGCGTCGACGACCCCCTCGCGGACCCAGCGCAACGCCTCCTGATAGCTCTGGTTGCGTCCTTTGTCGCGGTCCGCGATGACGGCGGCCGAGACCTCGATGCCCGGGCGCTCGCCGCGCACCGCCTTGGCGATGGTCCGCACCAGGTCGGTGACCTGATCGCGGCGGTGCTGGGCCCACTGGCCCGAATGCTGCCGCACTTTCCCGCCGACCACCGATTCAAACGCCTGTAGCACTTCGGGGTGATAGGAGAAATCCCCTTTCTCCATCGGATAGCGGATGTAGTCCAGATGGACGCCGGCGACCTTGTACTTGCGGGCGACTTCGGCGAACAGCTCGGCCAGGTGCCGTTGCACTTGAGGTAACCCGGGATCGAGAAACGCATACCAATTCCCCGGCCGCATCCGTCTCCCTTTGTAGTCGACCATGAACCACGAGCGATGGACCGAATAGAGTTGGCCGGTTGAGGGGGGCGCGATCTTGTTCTTCGCCCATCCGGGCAGCACGTTCATGTAAGCATGCACCCGCAGCCCGTAGCGGCCGGCCTCGCGCACGGCGGTGGCCAGCGGGTCCCACCCCGGGTCGCGCCCCGTGCTCGAGGCGTCCTTTCCGGTCAGTTCCCATGCCCAAGGCTCCTTGGCGCTTTGATAGAAGACCGTTCCCGCGCCACGGACCTGAAATAGGACGTCGGTGAAGCGGGCCGAGGCGGCGTTGTAACAGATGCGCTCCACGTCCTTGGCGGCGCGATAGTCCCAGCGGGTCACCCACAGCACGCGGCGATAGGTACCCTCTTCGTCCAGGAGGGTCTTGATGTCGGATCGAGCGCGTTTGTGGGGTTTAGCAGCGGTGGTTAGCCCCGGGGCGATCAGCCAGCCCACCCCCACCAGTACCCCGACCGCCGTCAGACCCAGACGCACGCGGGTCCATCCGGTGCTGGGACAATGGCCAGGCGTGTTGTTCATGGCTCCCCTCCCAACCCCAAGGGCTTGGCTGTGGGGGTCCTCAGACCCCTTCGGCCTCGGGTTGGGTCTGGGACTCGTTCATTGCGGAGGCCATCTGTTCTTCGATGAGCGCCTGATCAATCGACCGCTTCCCATTGCGGGGGCGCACCTTGCGCTTTTCCAGTTTGTCCTTGGCTTTGGTGATACAGGCTTCGAGCTTGTCGACGAGCAGGTCGATCGCCTCGAGGGGCTGGCTGGCCGTGCTGGCGGCCCTGACCGCGATCGCCCCGGCCCGAAACGTGGCTTCGGCCTTGAACTGCAATTTATCTTTGGTGGCGGTAAATCTCATCTCATCGATCTTCGGGCACATTCTCCTCAGCCGGTTGACTTTCCTGTTGATATAGTCCTTCTGTGAAGCGTCGATGGTCATGTGGCGACCGGTTAATTGAAGCGGCATGAGAAGGCTCCTCTCAGTGGGCTGGGGTTGGTCCGGGATGGCCAAGCCGTAAAACATCATGTCGGGTCCTCTTGCGACCCCCGTGGGCTGTCCGCTCTATTCACATCGGCCGATTCAGGTGCCGCTGTGAGCGCTGTGCCACCCGAGGGGGTGCCGGAAGGGCGTTCCATATAGAATTTTTCGCCGAGATAGAGCCGGCGCACCTCGGCGTTGTCGACCAGCTCCTCGGCCGGGCCGTGGAAGAGGATCGTCCCTTCGTGGATGATGTAGGAGCGGTCGGTCACCGAGAGCGTTTCGCGCACGCTGTGGTCGGTCATCAAGACGCCCAGACCGCGCTCTCGCATCTGCCGGATGATGTCCTGCAGTTCCTCGACCGACTTGGGATCGACGCCCGAGAAGGGTTCGTCGAGCATCATGATGCTGGGTTCGATGGCCAGGGCGCGGGCGATCTCGACGCGCCGGCGCTCGCCGCCCGAAAGCGTGTAGGCGTGATTCTTGGCCAGGTGGCCGATGGTCAGCTCGTCGAGCAGCTTCTCGAGCCGGGCGCGCTGCTGGTTGCGCGTCAGGCGGGTCGTCTCCAGGATGGCCATGATATTCTGCTCGACCGTCAGCTTGCGGAAGATCGAGGTATCCTGGGTCAGGTAACCCAGTCCGGCGCGGGCGCGCTTGTAGAGCGGCAGGCGGGCCAGGTCCTTGCCCCCCAGCAGGATCGACCCGGCGTCGGGCTTCACGATCCCGACGATCATGTTGAACGTGGTCGTTTTGCCGGCCCCATTGGGCCCCAGCAGGCCCACGATCTCACCCTGCGACATCGTGACGTTGACTTCATTGACGACCCGCCGGCCGCCGTAGGACTTGATCAGATGCCGGGTCTCCAGCCGCAGTTTTCGATCCGGGCGGGGGGGCTTTTGTGTGACAGGCACTGAGGGGGCGATGACCAATGGGCAGGCTTCGGCCGAGAGTTTTCCTGCCCCGACTATCACCCAACGCCGGGTCGCGTGTCAAGCAATCTTACCATCATGGGCCTCCGCTGTGTGATTCAGCCTTGGGAGTAAACGGCGATTCGATGAAGAAACCCCCTTCTAGATGATGATCGGCTCCCGGCTCTCGTCCTCGGTCTTCTTCTCGGGCCGCTATCGAGTGGGGCCGCGATGGTAAGGCGGATTACGAGGACGAGAGCCGAGAGCCGAGTTTCCGATGCAGCCTCCGCGCCGTGGCGCTTCCCGCCCGCCGTCTCCCCGCCGCCGTCCCATTCGTTCGTCGATTCGCCGGATCCCGAAGTATATCCTTTCAAGAAGCGCATCGGCGCGGCGCGACGACGGGACGGTCCTGCGTGGGAAAGTTGGACGAAGATCAGGCGTTGATGAAGCGGTTCGTCCGGCGCGGTGACCGGCGCGCCTTCGAGCAACTGGCCGGCCGCTGGGACCGCCGCGTTTTCGGCTTCCTGGCCAAGGCCTGCGGGAGCCTCGAAGCCGCCGAGGACCTGCGCCAGGAGGTCTTCTCCTGCGTCTCTACCGCCATGGCGGGCGTTACGATCCCCGCTACCCGTTCGCGACCTGGCTGTTTCGGATCGCGGCCAACGTCCTGAGCACCTGGAGGGCGAAACAGGCCCGCGCCCGGGAGCGGGGAGACGGCCAATCGGCCCGCCCAGGGCAGGAATTCGCCGACGAATCCCCCGACCCGCGCGAGTGCCTGGCGGCCGGCGAGACCCGGGCGGCGATCCGGGAGGTGCTGGCGGGCCTGGAGGTCGAGGAGCGCGAGCTGCTGCTTCTGAGATTCGATCTCGCACTGAGCTACCCGGAGATCGGGCGGCTCAAGGAGATGCCCGAGACGACGGTCAAGTCTCGCGTCTACAAGCTGCTCGAGTGCCTCAGGGTCGACCTGGAGCACTTGCACCAACCCGAAAGGAGTCAACGATGAGCACCCCACCCGACGACCGCGAGCGGCGCTGGATCGCTCACAGCCTGGGGGAATTGAGCGAGGAGGAAAGCAGGGAACTAGAGGGGGAGCTGAGAGCCGATCCCGAACGGGCCGCCCACTATCAGCGACTCGTGGGCGAAGTGCGCCAGTGGGCCACCGAGCCGACCCCACATCGCCCATTGGATATCGCCAAACTGCTGGATGAGGCCGCCCGCGAGGGCGCGGACGTGTCGGGCTCGCCCTTGCCGGCCGGCCGTTCCAAGTCCAGCCGCGTCCCCGCGTTGGCCTGGACGCTGGCGGCCGCCGCGCTGCTGGTATTCGCGCTGAGCCAGGCCCGGTTCACGTTGCAGTTGGGCGAGGGTGCCCTTCATTGGGGTGCCGGACGCGGCGCCGAGCCGAACGCCGAGGCCCTCTGCGCCCTCAGGAACCAAACCGATGCCCTGCTGACCCAACTGGACATCACGCGCCGACGGCTCCAGGAAGTGCAGTGGCAAAACCACCGCCTCGAGGCCTCGTTCCAGCAGACCGCCGCCTGGCTCAGCCGCCAGCAACAGATCGAGTCGCAAACCCGCTTCCAAGATGTCAAACGCCTCGTGCAACTGACCGGCCTCGATGACCCGACCCCGGTGCTGTGGATCGCGCAGGGAGGAAGCACGGGTGAGAGGAGGTTTCAGTCGAAAGCACCGGGACGCCATGAAGCCGCGGCATCCATCAACCGGCCGTGTGAGAACAATAGAAAAGGAGATCAAGAAAATGCGAACGAGCATTCGATTAATCCATGTTTTGGTCGGCGTTTGCCTTGCGCTCGCTTCAACGAGCCTGAGCGCCCAGTCCGAAGAGGGTGAAGACCAGAAAGTGAAGATGAATATCCGCGTCGGCGAAAACTTCAAGATAGAGGCCGGCAGCATTGAACTCATCGACACGGATGAGGTCGAAGGCCCACCGCAAGCCGGTCCCCTTCCCGTGCCGGATTCCATGCTGGGCCAAGAGGGCCCGATCCAAGGCGATCCCCTTCGCGTGTCGGATTCCCCGTCGTCATCAAACCTAGTCATTGACATATTTCCTACAGACCAACGCGAACCAACGCCGCCCCACATCATTGAGGTTCCGGGCGGGGGTAAGGTATTAAGAACAGTCCAACGGGAACCTACGTCGGAACCAACGCTGCAACCAACGCCCCCACCATCGTTAAGGTATTAAGGACGACAGTCCAACGCGAACCAAAGCCCCCCATCCTCATGGACGCCGCCGGGATCACGCGCGAAACGGGGGTCATGGCGCGCGTGATCGAGGACAGTCTGGACCAAAGCGGGCTTGAGGGTTGGCACGCGGTGCTCAGCGCGGCCACGCCGTTCGAGCCGCGCGGCAAATCGCAATACCTGCCCGGCGTCGGCGTCGGCTTCACGATCCCCGTCAATATCCCGCTGATCGACCGCTCCAGTGCGGGACAGGCCGGCAAGGGCGCCGAATCGGGGGAAACCGACGACCTTTGGGAGAAACACTCGGGTGCGACCGGACCAGGTTCCGAAGGATTACAGCCGGTGCCTGGAATGGGAATCTTCCCTGGAATGGTGCCCCGAATGTACGGAGGGACGCCTGGGATGATGCCTGGAATGGGAATGTTTCCCGGAATGATGGGGCTGGAAATACCGCCCAAGGAGTCGACCGGCGAAAGCTACAGCCCGATTCAATTTGAAACCTTGCGCAAGACATTATTGGAAGCGATCGCCCGATACGGTTACCGGATGGAGAGCCTACCCGCGCAGGAGCACGTCTTGCTTGTCGCCGAGACGACAAGCGCCAAATCAGGCCGGGTCATCACTGTTTCCTCCCGACCGCTAGCACTCAGGCAGGAACATATCGAGGAGTTAAGGTCAATTAAGAAACAACTCAGGCCGCAACGACTCAAGGAGATAAAAAAGCGCCTACTCGAATCCCTGGAGAAGCAAGACGAGATATTGAAGATCCAATACCAGCAGGCGTTCGAACAGAGAAAAGCTCAGATGGAAGACCAGCTCAATCGAATGAAGGAAGAAGGCAACAAAAAAGAGGCGGAAAGCGAGAAGGCTGAAAACCAATTCGAGGCCGAATTGGAGAAAATCGAGGAAAAGCTGGAGGAATCGCTCGAAATGCAAGCCGCCGCCCTTGAGGGCCAATTGGAAACTGAAATCAAAAAAGAAGAAGCGGAGCTAAAGCGTCACTTGGAAGCCTTGGAGTCAGAACTAAAACCAAACCTCGAGAAAGAGCAAGCTGAACTGAGACGTCGGTTAACTCAACTTGAAGACCACGTAAAGCGCACGGAAAGAATTAGCGGCGAGGAGACTCTTCTTACATTAAGCCGTGGGGATTATCGTGGCATTCCAGGCGGGGCGAGGATTCGTCTCATTCGCGTCGAAAAGGGCGATATTGACGATCCCAACGACGACACGGCGGAAATCAGTCTGAATACCGGATCAAGCATTAGCTCGGTCACGCTGCGTGAACTGGATTCGAAATTTGTTCAGGATTTTGAGCTGACGGCGGAGGACGTTCTCCCTTCAAGCGGCATGCCCGGCGAAGGCAGAGCGCGCATTCGGATTCGACGGGTCCACGATCAACCCGCCCCGGGATCCGACGCCGATCTCTTTACATCTTCTGGACCGCGTTTTAGTGCTTGGGGATCCACCTATCATCATCCCGGCGCCGGAAGCGGAACACGCGACCGTTACATGATCAAAGTCGAGAAGCAAAAGCTGGAGAAGCAGTTGAACCTCCAGACGCTCGAATCGATGGTTGAGGAACACCTATATTGACATCGCGATCCATGGTGGGTCTTGCCCAAAGATCGAGCGATGAAAGACTCATAACGAGGGCAAATCGACGGCGCCGTCTTCGGAGGCGGTTTGCGTTTCGGCGCCCGCGTCGGCTTCTGGGATCAGTTCTTCGGGAAGGACCCAGTCGGGGTTGGTCAGGGAGGTCAGGACATGGTCGCGCCAGCGGCCGTTGATGTAGAGATAATCCTTGGCCTCGCCTTCCTTGACGAACCCGAGCCGTTCGAGCAGGTGTCCGCTGCGTTCGTTCTCGGGCATGTAGTTGGCCATGATGCGGTGCAGGTTCATTTCCTTGAACGCAAACTCGGTCACCAGTAACAGGGCCTCGATCATGACGCCTTGGCCTTGCCACCGTTTGGAGACCGAGTAGCCCAGGTAACAAGCGTGGAACGCCCCGCGTATGATGCCGAACAGGTTGGCCACGCCCAAGATCCGCACGTCATCCTTGTTGTCGAACAGGAACATCTTGCAGGAGCGGTCGCTCTGATATTCTTCATACTGCAGTTCGATTTGCCGCCGCCAAAACTCTTCGCTGTAGAAATCCGCCGGTTTCTGCTTCTCGAATTCGCCCAAGTGCTGTTCGTTCTCGCGGAAATAGCGGATAATCTCCGGGTCGTCCTTGAACTTCGCAAGACGAACGGTGATCCCTTTGCCGACCAGAACGGGTTCCTGACGATGCATGGTTCTTCCTGAACGCGAGACTTCAGTGACGATTAATAAGCCGCATCTAACGTGTAGTTCATTGTACCGTGCCCAAGCGCGCCGTGTCGAGAGCAAATCTCAACACCTCGAGCTTTGAACCGAATCCGGACAACTAAACGATATAGGTGCCAAAAATCGTCTGCACCACTGCCGGGGGGAAAGGCGTTTCGATCAGGTGGTTCCCGTCGGTGACGAACAGGCCGTGCAGTTGAGGCGAGATGCGTGAGATAATACCGTACGTGCCGGGCTGGATCGGACCGAACGGTTCCAGGCTCTGCAGATAATGGGCGATTTCGAAATGCTTGCCGGCGATGTCCACGACGGCGATGCTCTCGGAGAGGTCCCGGAGAGCGACGGCCAGCACCTTGAGGTCGGGATCCTGAAGGTGTTCCATAAGGAAAGCAAGATTGTCGCCCAAGTTGGAGTCGGCGATTTCCGGGTGGATCTGATGTCGTTCGAGCGAATGGAAGACCAGATGCAGGTCATAGCGCGTCTGCATCTGATGCAGGCACCAGAACAGGCACTTGAGGTGCAGGAGCAGCTTGCGCATCGATTGGGTCCTTGCGGCGATCGGCGCCGGAAAACTCATGATCGCCCACCCTATTTGTCGCTTGACTGCGACCCAAAAACCATCATATAATAGTGGATTTTGGAAGTCAAGGCTGAATCCTCAAATTTGATGCGTTTCGCGTTGACCCTGGCCGATCCCCGAGACGTATGAGATGATGGACCCCGGTTGGCGCGGTCTGATGACTGGTGGAACAACGCGCGTGAAGGGGCGTCTTAGATATTCGTGGGCCATCGCGCCCGAACTCAAGCAAGGGAGCCATGGAATCATGCGGCGACGGTTGTTTGATCGATACACGGTGGGTTTGGGCTCGATCGCGCTGGGTCTTTGGATGAGCGTCGCGGTCGCCCAGGACGCCGAGCCAAGCTCCGAAGGCGAGGAAACCAATCAAGGGACTGAGCGGGTGCAGGCCCCGGCCGATCCGCCGGCCCAGCCCGAACAAGGCGCGGCGACACCACGGCCCGAAGCTGCGCCAGAGGAGGATCCCGCCGAACCCGCGGCCGAACGTCAAGCGCCGGAGGACGAGATCTCGACCCCCACGCTGCGTCTGCTGCGGACGCTCGAGGCGTTTCACAAAGACGTCAAGACCGTCCATGCCCAGTTCGATCAGGTTCGGCTGGACGTGATTTTCGAGGACCGCGTGGAATCGACCGGGGAGTTGTGGTTCGAGAAACCCGCCAAATTCCGCTGCGACTATACCGACCCCGAACCCATGATCAACCTGATCCTTGAAGATGCCCTGTTCGTCTATTTCCCCGACCTGGAGCAGGTGGATTACTGGCAATTCGACTCCGATGAGGAACGCGAGCAACAACTTCACCAGTTACTGATCGGTTTCGGCATCGAGGTCGAGAAGTTGGTCGCGCGCTACAGGGTCCGCTCATCCGAGGACGACCCAGCGCTCCTGGCCGAGCTCGAGGCCGCCGCCCGGCGCGAAAAATGGGATCCCGAGCAGATGGCCTTGTTCATTCTCCAGCCGCGACCGGCCTTCGAGGAGACCTGCCCCTTCCGTAACCTGAAGGTTTACATTGACAAAGCCGGCCTCGTGCCCGAAATAATTTGGTATGACGACCTCAACGAGGCCGAAATGACACTGAAGATGAAAAAGGTCGAGACCGACGTCACGATAGCCGCGCGGCTGTTCGACCGCAGCGCGGTCATCCCGTCGGGCACCGAGTACTTCGATAAGCGGAACTTGAAATGAGACGGCGAACCGCCCACATCCGGACCCCATGCATGGGCGCGGCATTGATCGTGGTCATGGCGCTGGCAAGCGCCTGTGAACGCATCGCCCCGGTGCGCACACTGCCGGCGTGGGTGCAGGGCATTTATATCCCGATGTTCAAGAACAAGACGTTCGAGCCGGAGATCGAGGAGCTGGCCACGCGCCTGACCCAGCAGGCGTTCCTTGCCGACGGGCGGCTCGACGTGGTGCCCAAGACCAACGCCGACCTGACGCTGGTGGCCGAGATCATCGACTGGAAGTCGACGGCCTCGGGCAGTTCGGGCGACAAAGTGACCGACCGCGAACGCGTCACCATTATCGCCTCGGTCAAGCTTTTTGAACCCTACAACGAGGAGATTCCGTTGGCCGAGCTGGGGCCGATCCTGATTCGCTCGGACTTCAACATCGACACGCGTTCCAATAACTTCGAGCCTGAACCGGACCGCAAGCACGATCTGTTTAAAAGATTGGCTCGCGAGATCGTTTTTACCACCATCGACGGATTCCCTCCCCAGCCGCGCGACCTGCCGCCCGGGGTCAACCTGCCGACCATCCGCAGCCCAGGCCAGATCCAAATCGAGGACACGCTCTTGCCGCGCGAAGGCGAGGAGATCTGAGCCAAGCTCCCGGCCCCCCCCCTCTCGCTTCAGTACTTGCGCATCAGTCCGATCACCACGCCTTGGACCTGGACCCGCTCGGCGGGGTAGCGTAGGGGGGCCATCGTATCGTTGGCCGGCTGGAGCAGGATGAATTCTCCCTCGGAATAGAAGCGTTTGACGGTCGCTTCGGCCCCGTCGATCAGCGCGACGACGGTCTGGCCGGGCTGGGCCGTGGGCCGGCTCTCGACGATGATCAGGTCTCCGTCACGGATGCCGTCGTCGATCATCGATTGGCCCTTCACGCGCAGGACGTAGCTCTCCTTGCCCCTGGTGAAGCCGCGCGGAATATCGATCGTCTCGGGGTCCTCGATCGCCTCGATCGGCAGCCCCGCGGCCACCTCGCCCAGCAGTGCCAGGCCGCCTCCCCGCTTGGCGCGCCCCTTGCCGGTCAGTTCGATCGCCCGGCTATGGTTCCAGATGCGCCGGATCTGGCCCTTTTGCTCCAGGTTTTGCAGGTGTTTGTGCACCGTCGCGAGCGAGGATAGCCCCATCCGCTCGCCGATCTCCTCGAGCGTGGGCGAGTACGCGTTCTCCTGGATGAACCGCTCGATACAGTCGAGCATTTCACGCTGACGCCGGGTCAAGTACATGTCCAAAACACCTCCCCCCGCCGCGGCGGACCGAGAATGAACCCCCCTCGGGGGTCGACTCATGGCTGAAGTATAAGCGAAGAGACTACGAAAAGAAAGCGAAAATTTAGGGGCGCGAGTGATTCAAGCCGTCGGCCTCACGCGGGCACGAATCTATGAACGGCTCGCAAAATCGGCGAAGGGAGGATCGAGGTGCTGCACGCAAACGCGATTGCCGGACGGGCGGCCCTCCGAGAGCTGCCTTGGAAAGCCCCGTTTAGCGTGTATGGCGACAGCAATCTGGTCTGGACCCTGGCAGGGTCGTTTTTATAATAAAAATATCTTACTCTGTAGTATACTACAGAGTAAGATATTATCCAGATGAAGGGACAAAGCAATATGGAAACCATGACCATCGGCAAAATCGCAAAGGCGGTAGGTGTCGGAGTGGAGACCGTCCGCTTTTACGAGCGACGGGGCCTGATCGAGGAGCCACAGCGTCGGGCCTCGGGGTATCGAGAGTATCCGGAGAGCGCGGTCGCGCGGCTGCACTTCATTCGCAAAGCCAAAGAATTGGGTTTTTCGCTAAAAGAGATTGAGGAACTGCTGTCACTGCGGATGGATCCGGGAGCAACTTGTGCTGAGGTCAAGGAACGTGCGGAACAGAAAGTTGCCGAGGTGGAAGCAAAAATTCGAGACCTGCAGCGGATTAAGCGAACGTTGGGAAAAATTTCAGCGACCTGCAAGGGAAGCGGGCCAGTCGGGGAGTGCCCGATTATTGAAGCTCTGGAATAGGAGAAGGAGAAAGAAAAGTGTGTGTGACAAGACGCGGGTTCACGCTCATTGAACTGCTGATCCTGGTTGCCATCGTTGCGATCCTGGCGGCGATTGCTATCCCGAACTACCTCAACGCTCAGGCGCGGTCCAAGGTGAGCCGGGCGCAGAGCGACTTGCGGACATTTGCGACGGTGATTGAGACCTACGCGGTTGATCACAACTTCTACCCCGTCAATCTGACGTTTCTCGCTCCGGAGGACTTCATGGTGCTGACCACCCCCGTCGCGTATTTGGCAACCGCTGCACTGCATGATCCATTTGGCACCCCACAGATTAACTTGGCGTCGGGACCACGGTAAAATGTTCAGAGGGGATATACCTACATCGCGTATAACACGGGGTCACGGTTCTACGAGTTTGAGCCGCCGGCGTGTAGTGCGGTGCCACACCGGGGCTGGAGCGTTGCCAGTCAGGGACCGAATCATACGCTTGACGGTACTGCCTCGCTAATCTTTCGCACCTGCCCACTGGCACCCGAGACATTTCTGGAGGACCTGGCTGGTTGCATCTACGACCCGACCAATGGAACGGTCAGCCGAGGGGATATCATTCGTTTCGGCGGGGACATTCCCGCCATCGTTTTACAAGGAGGTCAATAACCATGAAAATTATGGACGCTAAAATGCTTCATTGCTGTCTGCATTAACGACGAGCTCCTGCTGTCTGCCGGCGTTGGTGTTGCTGGTTTTCAGCGTCGGGAGGGCAACGTTGGGTACAACGCTCGCGCGATACCATTGGTGGTTTCTCGTGGCGGGCTCCACACTGCTGGCCATTTCCTACTGGTTGTTTTTTCGGGAGAAGAAAGCCTGCTCGACAGCAGGGTGCAGCATGCCACACCGACGGTTGACCTTTGTGAGCCTGGTTTTGGGCACGCTGGTAGTTTCGGCGTTTGCGGTCAATTCGGTTACTCCGATACTGGTCCGAGGACAGACGACAGCAGCGTCGGTGGTTGCCGGAGCACCCGGTCAGGAAGTTGCGACTATTCCGGTTGACGGAATGACCTGCTTTTCCTGCGAGTTGCACGTTGAGAAGGTGCTGAAGGATACCCCCGGCGTGTTCGACGCTGAGGCCAACACCGCGCAGCAAAATGCACTGGTAACCTACGACCCCATCAAGGTCAGCGTGGCTGACCTGGTGGCGGCGATCAATACAAAGACGGGCTACAAGGCCCGGCAACCTTAACTAGTCGATCCTGAAAAAGACCCCTTGCCCAACAACAATGGGATCAAAACGCTGGTGGGTGGTGTATAGTTTTGCAAGAAAAGCGGTCAGTCGCCGCCGAAACCTTGCGAAAGTTGGCGCCATGAAACCCAAGCCCTCCCC
>Ga0310121_10001674_pt1 | contig 22136 bp, 20 predicted proteins | sample CB27_Tmax_986_MG_FD_203504 | JGI IMG/M metagenome (GOLD analysis project Ga0310121, IMG submission 203504) | Marine microbial communities from Western Arctic Ocean, Canada - CB27_Tmax_986 | ecosystem: Environmental > Aquatic > Marine > Oceanic | place: Canada: Western Arctic Ocean | collected...
CTGTCGAGGGGGTGGAGGGTGGAGGGTGAGCTCGGGGGGGGATTTTTGAAAGGAGTGCTGCTTGTGTGAGGCTCGTCGCGGCATGCCGACTTATTTTTCTTCATCCCAAATCGTGTGCGGATCGAAACAGATGGAAGCCAAGATGCTCATTGCCACGCAAAGTACAAAGGCCCATACCGCTGGACCAAAGTGAAACTCGACCACGGTTCCCAGTTTGACCAACATCACCATAAAAGCCAACAGCATCACATCCATCATGCTCCACTTACCGGCAAACTCCATGATGCGGTAGGTGCGCGCCTTATGCTGCCGATGCAAAAGTCCCAGTAAGCTCAGTTCGAGCATCAAAAGTATCTTTACCAGCGGAAACACAATCGAAAATAACAACACGACACCACCAACAAACCAACTGCCCTCACGCAGCAGTTCGATCGTGCCGGTCAGCAAGCTGGACTGATAGTGGTGACCGAACTTTTCGATTCGCAAGATCGGTAACAAAATCGCTGGCCAATAAAGAATCAACGCCGCAGCGGCGGCCGCAGCGGTACGACTCGCCGATTGGCCAGGCAACGAAGCGATCCCCGCGCCACAGCGTGTGCAAATGGCCGTTTGGTCGGGCGCCAGCAAAGGCAGTCGATGGATCTGCCCGCAGCAGTGGCACGCTTTGAGTTTCATGGCTGACTACCCCATGCGGTCGCCCGGCTGGACCCGATAGCCCCGAAGAAAATCGTCGGCCAGCATCACCCGCTTGCCCGCCGGCTGGATTTCTTCCAAACAGAGGCACCCGTCGCCGGCCGCCACCCTAATTCCAGCCTCACTCCGCACTACGGTCCCCGGCGAACCTGCTTCAGCGGGCGCGGTTTGCACCCGATGTACAATCAACCTGACCGGTTCCGCCTCCGGCCGAAGCCAAGCTGTAAACGCCCGCGGCCAAGGCTGCAGCGCGCGCACCTGATTCTTAATCTCTAGCGCCGACCGCGACCAATCGATTTGGCCCATCTCTTTGCTCAACCTCGGTGCTTTCGTGGCCTCGCTTTTCTCCTGCGGAACAGGTGAAGTCGTCCCAGCTGATAGTTGCTCGACCACATCAAGTACCAACTCCGCACCCAAAATCGCCATCCGCTCTTCGAGTTCACCCGCAGTCTCATCCCTGTCGATCGGAATCCTCTCGACACCCAACGCCGGCCCCGCGTCGAGACCGGGTGTCATTTGAATGACGGTGTTGCCGGTCTCCGTATCGCCGTTGAACACTGCCCATTGGACAGGTGCTGCTCCGCGGTATTTCGGCAAGAGTGAGCCATGGAGATTGATGCCGCCCAGGTGCGAAGACGCAAGCGTGGGGGGCTTAAGGATTTCGCCATAGTCACAGACGACCAATAAATCGGCATCGTAGGCAGTAAGTTTCGCGCACGCCTCGTCGCAGTTGACCGTCTCGGGCAGCCACGTTTCGATGCCCAGCTCTTCGGCCGCCAAATAAACGGGCGCCGGCTTGGCACGTCGGCCGCGCGGCGGGCGCGACACAGCCGACAAAACCTTATGATCGGAAGCATGCAGCGACCGCAGCGACGGTACGGCAAACGGTCCAGTGCCTAAAACAACGATTCGCATAATTCGGTACTGTTCTAGCCGCAACGGCCACTAACGCTGGAAACTCACCACCAGGTGCTAGGCCCGCAGCTTTTCCAACTCCGCCAACCGCATCGCGATCTTGTCGTCATCGGGCAGCTCTCCACAATCGCGTTTGCTTTGGAAGTCAATTTCAAATTCTTCCAGATCTTCGCGCAATTCAGCCGCCTGAGCAGGAGCTAACCGATCGATAAACAGTTTGCCATCAAGGTGGTCCGTCTCATGCTGCACGATCCGGGCAAACAGACCGTCGACCTCACCCACGAACTGCTCGCCCTTCAAGTCGTACGCTTCAATCGTAATCTTTTCTTTTCGCACCACCGGCCCTAACACGCCAGGGATACTGAGACAACCCTCTTCGCCTTCGACCTGGCCCTTGCCGCCTTTGAGCACGGGATTGATAAAAACATGCTCGGCGTCTTGGTTCTTGGAATCGCCCGACGGATTCGCGATGAACAGCCGATACGGCAAATCGACTTGATTTGCGGCCAGGCCAACCCCTTCATGCTCGTACATTAATTCGAACATCTGCGCGACCATGTCGCGCAACTCCGCATCGACCCGTTTCACGGGCTTAGAAACATATCGCAATGTTGGGTGCGGATAATGAATAACTTGAAGTTTCAATGGACTGCCCGTACTAGATCGGAGCTACTTTTTGGGTTTCGACGTACTCTGATTATAGAGCAGAGCGCACGGCGGGCGTAGGTCTCTGTTTGGCCACGGTTCGATGAAATACCATCGAGTCACTTCTCGCGTCGCTCCTTACGTTGACGTTTTGTCCCCGGGGCGACTAGAATTCTAATGGTGGGTGTCGCCGGTTCATCCATCCCCTCTCCTTCAACCTCTTGCCCTTAATCATCAGCGCTGACGCATGGCCCCTGCTCGCGACAGCTTGCTTTCTGATCGCCCGCCAGGCTGGCCTGCCTGGTATGTTTCGCTGGCGATCCATGCCAGCATGCTCGTCGCGCTGCAGTTTTGGCTGCGATATCCACCGGTCCGCGGCGCCGCTGACGAGCCAATCCGTGAGGCCGGCATCGTACTAAAACAGATTACCGACGACGGGCCGCTGTTCGAAGGCCCCGACCTTGATGACGACGATCAGCCGCCGATTAATCAAGAAATACTTAGCGATACCGAAGCGGGCGATCCAACGCTCGCAGCACTTCCCAGCTCAACAGAGATTCCCAGCAGCGCAGCTGCACTCCCTCGATTCCCCGCGCTTGGACCCGGAGCTCTGACCCAGGATCAGGTCGGTAAAGTCGGCCAAATGACCAGCGGTGGCACTCCGTCGAAAAACGTCGGCAGCAAAGCGACCGTCAGCCTCTTCGGCATTGAAGGTACCGGCGCGCGATTCGTCTACGTGTTTGATCGTTCGATCAGCATGGCTGGACCACCGCTGCGCGCAGCGAAGCAACAGCTGATCGGCAGTTTGGCGGCGCTCGATAGCGTCCATCAGTTTCAAATCATCTTTTTCAACCACGAACCGCAGGCCTGGGACTTGACCGGTGGTCAAGCACGAATCGCGTTTGCCACCGACGCCAACAAACTACTGGCAAAGAAATTCGTCCAAAACACTTTCGCGACCGGGGGCACCTTCCGCCGCACGGCGCTGCAACTCGCCTTGCGTCTCAGGCCCGACGTGATTTTTTTCTTGACCGACACCGACGACCCCATGGCAGCGCGCGACTTGACTGAGGCGATTCGTCGTGCCAAGCGAGATGCGATCGCCATTAACACGATCGAATATGGCAGCGGAGTCGCTTCGTCTCGCAAGAACTTCCTAGCGCAACTCGCTCGCGAAACTGGGGGACGCTATGTTTACGTCGACACCCGAAATCTCGGTCGTTAATTGGAGCCCACATTTTGCATCACCTATTCCTACTCACCGCCGCTGATACATCTGGGCCACCTAACAATGCTTGGAGCATCATTCTCTCCGGCGGCGCTACCGGTATCGCCATCATGCTGCTGTTAGTCCTGGTTTCGGTGGTCGCCTTAGCGCTGGTCGTCGAACACTTACTGACCATCCGCCGATCAATCTTGATGCCCGAGGGGCTAGCCGAACAAGTTGGTATGCAACTCGCAAATAAACAAATAGCCGAGGCAGACAAGCGGTGCCAACAAACACCCAGCGCGTTGGCTGTGGTAATGCGCGCCGGACTTGCCGAAACGCCTGGGGGTTGGCAGGCAGTCGAAAAAGGCATGGAAGAGGCGTTGGCCGAACAGTCAGCTCGACTCTTACGAAAGATCGATTACCTGTCGGTCATCGGCAACATTGCGCCGATGATCGGCCTACTAGGTACAGTGTTCGGCATGATCTTCGCCTTTCAAGAAGTGGCCAACACCCAAGGCGCCGCCCGCGCTGCGGAGCTGGCGAGCGGCATCTATCAGGCGCTCGTTACGACCGTTGGCGGACTGCTCGTAGCGATCCCGTCGCTCGCGGCGTTCGCTGTATTTCGAAATCGGGTCGATCAACTTATCGCCGAAACGGGCCAACAAGCTCAACAGGCGGTCTTCCCGATCAAGCGTGCTTTCCAACAACCGTCGATGTCGGCGCCACCAGCTCAACCGCCCACGGCAGGAGCCCACTAATGCGCTTGCCTCGGTTGGGTTGCCGTCGCTCGGTCAAATTCAACGTGACACCGTTGATCGACGTGGTGTTTCTGTTGATCATTTTTTTTCTCGTTAGTAGCCATCTGGCCCAACAAGAAACACAACTGGAACTGGCACTACCCTCAGCAGCCAGCGGCCGAGAGACAGACGACTCGCCCGCCGAACGTGTGACGATCAACGTACTCGCTGACGGCCAGCTACTGTTGGGCAGCGAGAAAGTCGTCGCTCGAGAGATCAGCCGTCGGCTCCGAGTTGAACGCGAAGAAACCTCCGACGAGTTAGAAGTCCGCATCCGCGCCGACCGCAAAACCGCCTACCGCCACGTCGAGCCGTTGTTGTTGGCCTGCGCGCAAGCGAGGATTTGGAATGTCTCATTCGCTGTGATTGAGAAAGAGTAGACAGTATTCATTCCCCGAATTCAAAATTCCTCCATTCGACATTCCGCACTCCGTACCCCGCATCATGCGTATCCCTCATTCTTCAACCTTGCAACGCGACTTCAGCGTGTCGATGACACCGATGATCGACGTCGTGTTTCTGCTACTGATCTTCTTCGTCTGCACGGCCAGCTTTCAGATCGCCGAATCGATTCTGCCGAGTCCGCTGGCACTCTCAGGAGCAATCTCTGCCGAATTGCCGCCCGAATTGACCGAGACTGAGTTGGAGCGTGTGTTGATCACCATCTTACAGCGCGACAACGAATTGATTCTCACAGTCAACGCTCAAAACTGCGCTTCGCTCGCGCGGTTGTCCGAGTTATTGGTCGCCTTGTCAAATATAGACGCCACCTTGCCGGTTTTGCTCGATATCGACGGCGACACGCCGCTCGACCCAGTCATCGACGTCTACGACCGCTGCCGCCTCGCCTCGTTCCGAAAAATCCATTTCGCTGCCGAGGTCAGACAATGAGTGACGGCAACAAAAAGCGGATAGAAAAGCCTTGGAGCGAGCGGAGAGTCGGGTCGAGAAAACCGTCGATTCTTTCAGTGCACTCCGCGAGGCAATGGTGTATAGCTTGGCTATTGGCGATCTCTCCCATCACTCAACTTTACGCTCAATCTGGCGAAACCGCGGACAAGACTCGATTGCAATCGCGTCCACTTTATCAAGCGACTCAGCAAGCTCTCGATAGACTCACACGCGCTGAGATCGACCGCGAAGAAGCTTCGCTAGGTGGTCAGAGCTTGGACTCGGTGCGCAAGCAGTGCCGCGCCGCAATCTCGCAGCTACGATTCCTCGAAACGCAACTGACCAAGCTACTCCGCAAGAGCTATCAGCAGCCTCTTTCCGCACAAGCGAAAAACAGTTGGTCGGTCCGAGAACTCGAATCTCTGCTCCGCCACCTGAAAGTGCAGCAGGCCCGCGCCTATCGCAATCAGGCACTCTGCTATTCCGATGCCTCGACGGACCGTGTTAACGCTCTGAGCCTGGCTCTGAAACAGCTGGCCGACATCGTCACCTTGCCACTAGATGATGCCAGCGTTTGGCAAGCACGAATCGAGCAAGTTGTTTGCCTACGACTCTTGAAAACAAACGTCGAGGCAAAACAGCAGATCGAGCGTTGGCAAAACGCTTCGCCGCCAGCCAAGATTGCTTCGAGACTCACGGCGGAAGCGCTGCGAATCGACCTAGACCAAGGGGCCATTCCGCAAGCTTTGGCAAAAGTAGTCGCGCTACTCGACGATCAAGATTCTCTGGCTGTGATCGTCCCCGAAACTGACGATGCCATCTTGGAAATCTTGCTCGCTGCGCGTCGGCGAGCCACGCCCGAACTCTCGACACACCTCACGCAACGAGCGACTCGACAGCTGCAACGAATTAGCGCGGTTCATGGTCCGTACTGGCAACGACGGGCCGAAGTCCGCTTCGGTCGAGCGCTAACCGAGAAAAATAGCGCAAACTCTGAAACCAACGATCCCGAATTGCTTTCCCATGCGGCGGCGAGTAGTTACGCGGCCGGCAAGTTCGGCGAGGCAGTGGCCACGTATGACCGGATCGCAATCCTTTTCGCAGCCCAGGGGGCTGAGAATCGACAGTTCCAAACGCTCAAAACGGCGGCGGCCGTCGTGCGTGAGTCGAAAGGGCCTGCAGCAGCCCTAGTTCGCTTTCAAAAACTGGCCCTCAACCACTCTCAGCATGCGGAGTCTGCGGCAACGCATCTAGTCGCCATCGGCTTGGCCGCTCAGGCATCTCGCGACGCCGCGTCCAGCCAACGTGGCGAGAGATTCGAACTCTATCTCGAGTTGCTGCAGGAGCATCTGCAGCATTGGCCTCAGCAACCGTCTGCCGAAATAGTCAAGCAGTGGCTGGCTCGCACGCAACTTCCCGAGGTGCGGCGACAGCGGGCCGACACCTTAGCGATCTTGGGCGACCAGCAGCAGGCCCAACAACAGAATCGACAGAAGAATCGACAACAGGCATTGGCGCTCTACCGCCGACTGGCCGTAGATTATCCCGACGACGCCAAACTACTCGAAGCCTATGCCAGCCTACTTGCGACGGAGACCGATCGGTCGGAATTGCGCGAGGCGTTACGGCTTTGGCAGCAAATTGAAAAACGCAGCAAGCCTGGCGGCCCACGCTGGTCGCGCGGCCGCCAGGCACGGCTAGAACTGCTCGAGCAACTGGGCGAGGGGCAGCGAGCCAGGAAGCTCAAGCAGTTAACGGAGATTTTGTACCCGAGGGGCGGAAATGACCAACGACAGAATCACCAGTGAATGGCGGAATCGGAAGCAGGAAAAACCGTGCACTTAATCCTCAATTCGTCATTCGAATTTGCTTCGTCGCTGGTCATTCCGTCAATCAGCGCTAGCGCTGCGTCGGATACCAAGGCCCGCGCACGTAATGCACGCCAAACTGATGCATGTTGCCAGGCCAGCCGGGTGTGTGCTGAAAGCTACCACCGAATGGACCTCGGCCTGGATAGTCACGTCCAAACTGATGATCGATTCGACTGAAATGCGCACTTGGCGCGCCCCAACTCCAATTCGTCTTCAATTGAGCCGTCGGCGGCACGACGAGCGCTAACGGCTGGCCGTAAGCGGAGTGGGCATAATTGGCATGCCAGTTATACTGCGGAGCGCGTCGCGTCTTTGGCCTTAAATAACGCGACTCAGCGGCCGATGCTGAAGCATCAGACCCGGCAATAGTTAACAGCGTCGCGACAACAGCAAGAGATATTTTCTTAAGCACGGCACCAATCCTTGTCGGTACGGATGACAGGGGGGAAAATCAGCAGAGAGGGAAGTTGAATCGCCGACAGTTTTTTTAATAAGCACTGCTCAAACGGTGCATCCTGTCCTGAATTCGCAGACCACCGGTACGGTAGCGCACCTTAGAACGTGTCCAGCCACTACCTTGAACATAGGCGTAGTGCGAACGCGTGTGCTTATACAGATATTCATGCGGCATCAACGGTTGGTAAGTCGTGTAGGTGTGTCCCATCTGTGCTGGTACAGGCAACGGCGACACATACATTTGGGCAGCCGTACCGCTTGGGTACGGACCGACTTGATAGTTGGCGAACAAGTCATTCTTGTCCTGATAACTGATCGACCTCTTCCAACGGCCTTCCTGTGCCTGCGCGGGTTGGCAACCCTGCCAAACACCAGCCATCAGACACGCGACCAGACTGGCGCGGGTAAGGGTAAGGGTAATACGAGTAAGCATGAATCGCCTCCTTGCGATTCCCTGACGACGCGACCAAACGGACACACCGCATGTCGCGGTTGCGACGGGTGCCGATCGAGAGCCAAGGGGGTAGGTCTAACGGTAAGCCGAAACAGGTGGGCGGCCGCAGGGGCCAAAGTCCAGCTTGTGGGGGTCTTTTTCCGCCGATTTCAAGATGAATTGCTACGCGGTAGCTTCCCGCTCATCGGATACCGAGTTTGCTCGTTGAAACCGTCTCTATCGTAGGATGTCGGCCAGTTCAGGTCCTGACGATGAGTTTTTATGTTGGGGAAATAGTGGTCAATAGTGTTCTGACGAAAACCGAAAGAAACGCAAACGACCAAAGCCAGCGGCTCGAGGCATCGGGAGCCGCAATCGAATCAACCGCCACAAGGTACTAACGCGCTGTACCGCATCACGCATTTATCGCTATAATCTGCCGAATCGTCAGACTCAACGAAGAGAGTCAAGCGAGCCACCAACCTGCAGCAATCCGGGACCCCCCACAGTCCCACAGTCCCACAGACCCACCGTCCCACAGTCCCACAATCCACAATCCTCCTCTACATCGGAGACGTCGCCTTGGCGACCGCTAAGAATAAAAAAAAGCCGCCGGCTAAGATAAAGCCTGCGCGGACCAACTCCAGACCGTCGACTGCCTCAAGCAACGGCGCGCCCAAACGCCGCACTACCGCCAAGGCGATGGCCGCCAGCCAGCGCGATATTTCGGTCAGCGAGTTTTTTGCCAAGAACCGTCACCTCTTGGGTTTTGACAACCCGCGCAAAGCGCTGCTGACCACCGTGAAAGAAGCGGTCGACAACTCGCTTGACGCTTGCGAAGAGGCCGGCATCCTGCCCGAGGTCTGGGTTCACATCGAACAGACGGCCAACGATCGCTATAGAGTTGGCATCCAAGACAACGGTCCCGGCATCCTCAAAAAGCAAATTCCGCTCATCTTTGGAAAACTACTCTACGGCTCGAAATTCCACCGTCTGCGACAAAGTCGCGGCCAACAAGGTATCGGCATCAGCGCCGCCGGCATGTACGGCGTGCAAACGACCGGCAAGCCAATCAAAATCATCTCGAAGGTCTCGATGCGCAAACCGGCGCACTACTACGAAATCCAGATCGACACCAAATTGAACCAACCCAAGATACTGAACAACAGAGGGGAAGGCGTCGATATCCCACCCGGCGACAAAGGAGCCACATACATCGACAAGCATGGCATCGAGTGGGTCGACCAACCCCACGGCACACGCGTAACGATCGAACTTGAAGCCAAGTTCGTCCGCGGTCGCGGCAGCGTCGACGAATATCTCGAACAGACGGCAATCGCCAACCCGCACATCGCGCTGCACTATCTTGACCCGGACGACTACGAATACGAATACGAACGCTCGGCCGCCGTGCTGCCGCCCGAACCCAAAGAAATCAAGCCGCATCCCTACGGCATCGAACTCGGTCGCCTGGCAGAGATGCTCGAAGAATGCGAGGCGATGAGCGCCAGCGAGTTTTTCCGTACGAAGTTTTCGCGCGTGACGTCCTCGGTTGCTAAGAAGATATGCGACGGAGCGAAAGTCAGCAGTCGTGCTAATGTCCGCAAGCTCGACCGCGCCCAGGCCGATAGGCTGTATCAAACGATCCAGCAAACCAAGATCAGCCAGCCGGCAACCGATTGCATCTGCCCGATTGGCGAAGAGCTGATTCTCAAGGGCCTGCACCAGGTCGTACCTGGCGAATTTTACGCCGCCGCGACACGACCCCCTTCGGTCTACCGTGGCAATCCCTTCCAAATCGAAGTCGGCCTTGCCTACGGTGGCACAGCCCCGACACAAAACATCACCGAAAACCTGCTGCACGAATTGCTGGAAGAAACCGATACCCGGACGGTCCGTCAATTTCTGATTCATACTTTTAACGGCCTCGGCGGCGATGCAGCCGACAAATTGGTGAACGCCGCTTCACTCAAAACTCGGCAGAATCCTGGGAAATTGAAGCCAAAAGAGCGGCAAAAGCTTTTCGAAGCGATGAAAAACGTCAACGTCGCCGAGGGCCAGCAGATGGAAGTGATGCGCTACGCCAATCGCGTGCCGCTGCAGTTCCAACAATCGGCCTGTGCCGTTACGCAAACCGTCCTGGGCACCAACTGGCGCGGCTACGGCCTAAGCCAATCGCGCGGCGCGATGCCCAAAGGCCCAGTAGCGTTGATGGTTCACGTCGCCAGCGTCTGGGTACCATTCACGAGCGAATCAAAAGAGGCGATCGCCAACTATCCGGAAATCCAAAAAGAAATCCGTCTGGGCATACAAGCGGTCGGGCGCAAGTTGGGCATGTATCTTCGCCGCCGACTAAAAGTAAAACAACAAAGTGATCGTCGTGAAATATTTTTGCGGTACCTCAAAGAGGTTGCTAGCGCCGTGAGCGTTATCAACGCTGCGGAAGAAAAGGAGCTGTACGAGCAACTGGTGAAGGTGGCCAAGAAGCACACGTCCGAGGCCGACATGCACCTTGACGACCGTGGCCGCCCAATCGACGAAAAACCGACCGACCTCAACCTCGGCGGCAACGTTCTCATTGTTGATCCCACCACCCACAAAGCGGCGATCAACCGCGTGGACGTCGACGAAGATGGGGAGGAAGAAGAAGAGTAATGATAGCCTTACTTGACGGCGCTAAGGCGCAATGAATGAATCCGGGGATTGACAGCCCGTTGAAGAAGTCAGATCGGCTACGTTATTGAGATTCGTTCGAGTGCAAGGAGCAAAACCACAGGCGTATTGGTAAATACGTCGAGGTTTTGCGACGCCGCAATCGGACGAATCTCAATAACTCCCCTTTCTCAGTGTTTACGGCGAAGCACTTCTTCAACAGGCTATTAAGCCGATCCACCCACCATACTGCTAGACGACAATCACAAGAAACAACCATGGCCAAAAAACGACCCGCAGCCGTCCGACACAGGCCCAAAGTCAAACTCTCCCCGCGTGACAAAAAAACCATGGCCCGGCTTACCGGCCTGGCCGATCGCGTGGTCAATGCGGCTAATGCGAAGCGCGATCCACACGTTGACATCCCTTCACGCACGTTGTCAAACATCCGCTACAGTCCCCGCAAGCGGATTCTTGAGATGGGCGGCAACAAAAATCGTCGGCAACTGTTCGATCTTTCGCAGGCCAAAGCCTACATGCGGACGGTGCTAGTGGCGAGCGGCTGCAAGCAATTGCTCGACCAGGGTAAGACGACTAGTCTTCGTGGTTTGTATTACATGCTCAAACACACGATCGAGGGCGCCAAAGAAAACACCTTCGATGAGCAAGGGGAGTGCGACACGATCATTGAAGACGTCGAAGTGCTGCTCGACTCGATTCGCGAAGAACTACACCTCTATGCCGAAAACCGCGGTGCGATGGTCGGCCACATCACGCTCACCGACCGTGGCGACACGATCGACTGTGCGCGGATGGGCTCGGGTGGCTATGCGATTCCCTCGATCGTCGAGCCAGAGGTGATTTTACTCGACCGCAAAAAATGCGACGCCAAATTTATCCTTCATGTCGAGAAAGGCACCGTCTGGCAACGATTCAACGAAGACCGCTTTTGGGAAAAACACAATTGCATCTTGACCCACGGCGCTGGCCAACCGCCGCGCGGCGTGAGGCGATTATTATTTCGCATGCACAACGAATTAAAACTGCCTATCTACTGCGTGCTCGATAACGACCCTTGGGGCTACTATATCTACAGCGTCCTCAAGCAAGGCTCGATCAACCTCGCCTTCGAGTCGCAACGGATGGCCATCCCTGAAGCCAAGTATCTTGGCCTCCGCAGCGTCGACTACGATCGTTGCGACCTCTCCGATAGCGTCAAAATCGCGCTTAATGACAACGACAAAAAACGCGCCAAGCAGATCGCCAAATACCCGTGGTTCGAGAAAAAACGCCACTGGCAAACCGAGATTCAAAGGATGCTCAAGAACGATTTTAAGCTCGAAGTCGAATCGCTGATCTCCAAGGACATCAGCTACGTGACTGAGGTCTACGTCCCAGAACGACTGGAAGCGAAGGATTGGCTCGATTGACCGAATCGATCGACCCCGTCGGTTGGCCGCATCGATCGGCCGTATCGATTGAAAGGGGGAAGGAACAGCGAAACAGCGAGATTTTGGCCGATTTCTGACGTTTCGGTCTCTCGCTGTTTCGTGGTACTTTAGATTTTTCCACCAAACCGTAACGATTTCCTGCGAACTACCGTAGTCATGGTAGAACCCAATCGTTACTGCAGTTTGACTCCAAATCTGGGAAATACGATGCTCAGTTATGTTATGACTCGGGCCCTAACGCTGGCCCTGGCACTCGGGACGACACTCACGGGTGTTGCTAACTTGGCGGCACTACCTGCTGCACGAGCCCAAGGGGCTGCTGCACGAGCCCAAGGGGCTGCTGCACGAGCCCAAGGGGCTGCACTTGCCCAATCGAATAGTAGCTCGACGGAAACCTCTCCCCTCTGGGAAGTTCATTTGCATCTGCAAAAAAGCTTCGCCAGTCCGATCGGTCAACGCGTCATGGCGATGGTCGAAAAGAACGAACCAGACAAGGTCGACAAGGTCGTCAAGTTCGCCGAAGCGATCGGGCTCGATCCGCGCACCGACATTAGTGAGGTCGTGCTATTTGGTGATGGATTTGAGGAGACTGACGCCACCTTGATTGCCGGTCTTGGCCAAAGCACCGGAAATTTGGAAGGTTGGATTCTGGCCGCGCCGGGTTACCGCTCAGAAGAGCTCGACGCCAACACGCAATTGCATTCGATGACGGTCGAAGACAAAAACGCGCGCGCATGGTTTGCCTTGCCGAAACACACCCAGACCGGCAACTATGTCTTGGTCGCGTCACTCGACCAAGGAAGGACGGTGCAGCTTGCCAAAGAAGTCCTGGCCGGCAACCTTTTGCCAGTTCCGAATCCACTCAAAGGCAACACGATTCTCTCTTTCTTTGTCAACGATTTGTCCGCTGTCCCGATGGACATCGATGACAACGAACCCGGCTCGGCCATTGTGCGGATCATCGAGCAGTTCGGCTTGAATGTCGCTAGCGACAACGACAAGCTGAGTCTGGTTGTCGATATCTCCGCAAGTAGCGCCGGCAAAGCCCGTCAGCTCAGCCAACTACTCACGGGCCTCAAAGCGCTTGTGCAACTCGCTCCTCTGGACAAACCCGAAGCTCAAAAAGCAGCCGCGGTGCTGGAAACTTTAGTCGTCGACTATACCGAAGGCGAATCGACTGTCCAAGCGAGCATGTCGGCAACGTATCGGATTTTGGAAGAACTCATTCAATCGATGTGATGAACGAATCATCCCATGCAACGCAAAGCGCAGCTTTAGGCGCGGCAAGCGAGGAAGACCTTGCTTGTCGGGTGCAAGGGGGTTGCGCCGACAGTTTTGCGGAGTTGGTCGCGCGCCTTCAGCCACGATTGCTATTCGTGCTACGACGTCGCTTGCAACACCACGCCGATGCCGAGGACATCGCTCAAAAAACCTTGTTGCGAGCTTATGAAAAAATCCAGCTTTATGACCCGGCACGCAAATTCAGCCCCTGGCTGTTCACTATCGCCTTTCGCCTGACGGCAGATCACTACCGGCAACGACAAATCCCGACCGTCCCCTCCGACGAGACCGCCTCAGCAGTCGTGGACGCTGACCCCAGCCCTGAACAACAAGCGATAAACAGCGAGCAATCCAGCGATCTTTGGGCAATGGCCGAATTCATCCTCAAACCCGAACAATGGACAGCCCTCTGGCTGCTCTACGGCGAAGGACAAACCGTTCGAGAAATCGCGCAGGCACTCGGACGCGCCGTCGTTTCTGTCCGCGTATTGCTGTTTCGAGCCCGCAAAAGACTTACGCCGCATCTGGCGAAATTCGCCGGAATTGAGAAATCCAAAGTAGATAACTCCAACGCAGCAGGCGGCACAGGATATGATATCGAAGCGGAAGACCCTAAAGTTGGCGACCGTGAACCTGCGGACTATGCCGCTCTATCGATGCCGCAAATCGTGAGGGCCGAATCATGATTCGCACATGCTTAGAATTTTTGCTCAGTCGTTCGCTTGACGACGCCCAAATTGACGGGGCCCGAATTGACGAGGCCCAAATTGACAACGCTCAAAATGACGCCGCACATTTTGACGGGGCCCGACCGCTCGCTCCTTGGCTTCAGCGCCGAGTCGAGCGCGACCCCCAGCTCAAGCAGTTTGACACCGAAGCGAGGCAACTCGACTCGCTCCTCCGCAGCGCAGCCGCCAAACATCGTGGGGTCCAGCGTCAGGTTGTGACGACCGACTCTAGCGTTACCGACTCCAACATTACCGACTCCAACATTACCGACTGGGGCATTACCGACTGGGGCATTACCGACTCGGGCATTACCGACTCGGGCATTACCGACTCGGGGGCAGCTGACGGCAGCGCAACCGGCAGCAGCGCAATCTTGCTCACGCTGCTGCTACGGCGACAAGAATCTCGTGCTACGGCGCGGGTCAGGAATTCCGGACTTTCCGCTGTCTGGCTCACCAGCTTGGCTGTCGCCGCGGTCTTGCTCCTGGTCGCATCGCCGAGTTGGCCACCCAACTGGTTTCGTCGCGCGGCGCCTGGCGTCCACGCCGGTGAGTTTTCGCAACAATTGACTGTCGTCCCTGGTGAAGTCCTCAGGCTATTGACACGGGCTGCCGAGACATCGCGAACTCGACTGCCACAACTCTCGCCGCTGGCAAATCTAACGCTACCGACGTTGCCAGCCTGGGAAGATATCGCCCTCCACGTCGAGTCGCCCATGTTGCAGGAGCCGCTACTTCGAGAAATCGACACCTGGCATGAAAGCTGGAAAAACTTCAAATCACGTCTGCCAGATTCGTCGTTCGAACTTTGAGGCTTGAAAACGCCCGGCATTGCCTTGCCGAGCTACTCGACCGATGGGTCCAAGCACCCGGTCAGGTTGTCACTGCATTACTTTCTGTTCGCGAAAGCGCATAGTCACGGGCCCAACGGCCCGTTTCCCAGGCCGAGAAACCGCTCACACCGGCCGGGGCCCGAGAAAATGTCAAAAAAATTCGCCACGCGTTAGACGCGGGTGGGGGGGCGCGTTGCTAAAATGGTGACCACTGCGAGCCTGGATCGGTACCGGGCTTGGTCCCTATGGGAAAGATCGGTTATTGGCTCTCTCCATCTTTTCGCTCTAATGGCTCACGATGTCTCGTCAAGATCGCTTTGGTTGGTTGGCTGCCAGACGACGCCCGGAATCGGGTCGTGGTCCTCGGTCTTGGATTAGTTCAATCTACGCCCGGCGTTTGCGCGTTGAAGCGTTGGAAGACCGGCGGATGCTGGCAGTGATCACGGTCACTTCGTCAGCGGACGACCAGGTTGTCAACGACATGGTGACGCTCCGCGAAGCGATTCAGGCGGCCAATACCGACGCGAGCGTCGACGGCTCGGCACCCGGCAGCGGCGCCGACACAATCAACTTCGCCGCTGCGCTCTTCGACCAGACGATCACGCTGGGCGGTACGGACCTCGAAATCAGTGAGGCCGTCACCATCGACGCCACGGCACTGGCCGCGAACTTAAGGGTCGATGGCAACTTGCAGTCGCGGATCTTCGACATCACCGCGACTACCGACAACTTCACGCTGGCCGGGCTCACACTCACCGGTGGCCGGACAATTGCCAGTTTTGAGGGCGGCGGAGCCGTACGCTCAGCCTCGTCCGGAAACCTCACGATCGACCGGAGTACCGTCAGCGGAAATAGCACCGCGGGCTCATTCGCCGCAGGCGGCGGGATTCATTCCCAAGGCACCGTCACACTCACCCACAGCACCACGGCTGACGCTAACCTTGGGCAGGCTAGATAATTTAAATGGAGCGACATTTGTGCAAACTGGAATGATGCCTTGGTGAACTTGTGTTGACAAGAATGACATCGTTTGATCCAAGCGTAGTTGAGCGGATTCACATAATCACATTCTTGTTATGGGTCAATTTCAAAAGGGCAAGACGGGCAATTGCCCGTCTTGACTAGAGTTAGCGTCAGCCGTGCCCACAGCACCGTCAGCGGAAACAGTACGGACGGTAGCTCTTCGGGAGGCGGCGGTATTTTTTCAACCGGGGCCGTGACCGTCACCCGCAGCACAGTCAGCGGAAATCGCACCTCGGGCGTCGGCGCCAACGGCGGCGGGGTTTCTTCCCAAGCCGCAGTCACAGTCACGGGCAGCACCGTCAGCGGAAACAGCACGGGCGGTAGCTCTTCGGTAGGCGGCGGGATTTTTTCAACCGGGGCCGTGACCGTCACCCGCAGCACAGTCAGCGGAAACAGCACCGCTGGCTTCGCCGCCAGAGGCGGTGGGGTTTTTTCCTCTGGCAACATAACGCTTTCGCATAGCACGGTGACTGACAACCACGCGCACGCCACCGGCGGCGGCATCTGGAGTTTTAGCGACACGATCACCATCACCAATTCCATTGTCGCCGGCAACACGGCCGACGGCGGCAATCCTGATCTCGACCTCGGCACGAGCGCTCTGACGGTTGACTACAGCCTCATCGGCGATTCTATCGGCTCGGGCGTTACCGGCGGCTCGGGCGTAGGCTACATCCTCGATCAAAGCGCCAACCTGGCCCCACTCGCCGACAACGGCGGCCTGACCCAAACTCACGCGCTGTTGGTCGGCAGCCCGGCGATCGACGCGGGTGATCCGGCAATTTTGCCGAACCCGGGTGAGTTCGACCAGCGCGGCGCCCCGTTCCTGCGCGTGGTCGACGACCCGATTGCACCAGGTACAGCTATCGACATCGGCGCGTTTGAACACCAAGCGCTGATCTCCCCCTCGGCTGACTTCAACATGAGCGGCTTCATCGAAGGCTTCGATTTCCTCGCCTGGCAGCGCGGCTTCGGCACCACGACCGGCGCCAGCAAAGGCGCCGGCGACGCCGACAACGACGGCGACGTCGACGGTACGGACCTGGGCTTCTGGGAGGCCCAGTTCGGTGGGCCCGCACCGCTGGTCGGCGAGCCGTCAGCGGTCAGCGATTCCGCCACAGGTGGATCAGCTTCCAATCTAGGTCAAGCTGCGCCTTCGCAGTCGGCCGACGAGTTAATCGACGCCGTGCTGGCATGGAATTTCGCCAGCGCTGCCAACGCTAAGCAGGCACCCCCGGTGGAAGATCAGCCAACTTCGACGGTAGCCACGCACGATGCCGTCCCCACCAGTGGCAACATCACGCCCTTGACGCTGGTTTCCGAAGAAATAGAGTTACCGGCTAGAAGTTCTATCGAGCACGACGACGCCGAAGACCAATGGCTGAGCGATGAATTGCTGGAACGGGTATTCGGCTAGGTTGCGGGGCGCGTCAAATCTCTGTCAGATTGACGGGGTTCTCAAATCTCCACTCGGTTTTTGCCGACCGCCGCACAATGTCCGTTGCCGTGGCTAACTTGCTCCGGCCACCTCGCGACGATACGGATGAAATATCCGGGCTAGCGAGGGGTGCGATGCCAACTCGAAATCCGCGGGCGTTTTCTTGTAATACCTTACCGCAAGCCAGATCTCTTTGCAGGCTGTCGGCCATGTCGGGTTAAGGCACGCTTTCTTGATTACCTAGTGGTTGTCTTTTTTGCTATCCGAGAACTTAGTCTTGATGGAAAGGTTAGAAATGTCGAACTCAAAATTCTTTGGTTGGATTGTGTTTACAACTGCATGCGCTTTGGTAAATGGTTCAGAAAATGCACTGGCAGCAACGGTCGACTTTGAATCGCAGGTCGTTGGTACCCAGTTTGGTGGAGCGCCGTTAGGTGACTCGCCGGGTGACTTAGTTTTTACGGAAGATGGTGTTGGGGTTCACGTGGACGGTTTTAGGTTAGGTAGCTTTGTCGGTTTCAATGATGTGACGATCGGTGGTTTCACCGATCCATCTTTCCCCACGACGCCGGCAACGCTTAATAACATTCGGCTCGACTTTGATATCAGCGGACTCGGCGGGCCTGTCACCGGGGCGATCTTCGATTACGCGGATTTCGGTGGCGACGAGAATTTGGTCATCAACGGTACGGTACTCGAATTGCCTGATTTCGCTTCGGCCCCAGGCTCTGTCGCAGGTGTCAATATCTCCGTGACTCCTCCAATGGGTGGCGGCGTTCTGGGCCAGGTTTCGCTTGCAGGTCCGCTCACTAGCCTGGCGATCGGTGGCCAAGAACTGGGGATCGACAACGTCAGATTTCGGGTCGTGCCAGAGCCTGCATCGATCTGTTTGGCGTTGGTGGCGCTTCTGGCTGGAGTCGCCTGCCCTCGACGACAACGAGATTGATGGCACGAGGTTGCTCGACACGCTCGGTGTTAGCTAAGAAAATGGATTCCTTCGCATCGCTGGTTCCGCCCGGCGATGCGTTTCTTGTTGGGCTGAAAAGAAGATCGGGAATCAGATGAGGACGAATACGACAGCTGGAGAGTCAACGACGGGGCTCTACCGGCTAGCCAACCACGCTAACAGCGGCCCACCCAAAACGATCAGCCCGACGACCGCTGCTCCGATCGCCGCCACCAGCACTGCGGCACTGGCGATATCGAGCGCGTCGCGGATCTCGGGATGCTGATCGCGAGTGACGGCACGTGCTAGACGTTCGATCGCCGTGTTGAACATTTCTGCGGTGAGCACGACCGTGATACAGATCACCAACAAACACCACCGCATGGCAGAAACCGCTAGCACCGCGCCGGCAATGATCACCAGAGTCGCCACCAAGAAGTGAACAAGAAAACTCGCCTCGCCGGGCATTGCGACCTGGACCCCGCGAACCGCATCGGCGAACCTGCGGATCCAACCCCGTTGTTGCGCTGGTGGCAGTTCTTCTGACATCATTCCAATCCCAAGGCGCCGGCAGGCGGCACTTCGATTCCGGTTCGGCTGGTGAGGCTTAGCTTGGGGGAAAAACGGGGTTCAACCATAATTTTGACACCGACGTTGTCTTTGGATTCGTCCACATTGAAGCCGAGTGACACGAGCAGCGACTCACCAATCCGTGTCATTGTGAACGTTTGGCCGATGTTCCCCGTATCGCTAAAGTCGATCGCCATTCCAGCGCTAGAAATCCACTTCGGGCTTAGTCGGTAATTATAACTTGCCAATAGCGCATTGCTATCGATCGGTCCACTGATCGACCGCACACCAAGATACGCATTTCCGCGCGACGGCCGGTTCAGTAGCACGCCGCCAGAGACCATTCGCAAACCGTGGCCGAAGAAATCGGCCGCTCCGTCGGAGACAATCGTAAACCGATCGCCTAAGTGCCAACGCACATCGTAGTCGACGAGGCCAAACTCTTGGCCAAAGTTGTCCCGATCCTGGTCAGGAAACCAGCTCAGATTCGAATCGATCGTCAGCCAGTCAACGACATGCTGCCGCCCCGGCGCCCCACGCTTGGTCTGCCAGCGATGCCGCATTCCCCCGCGTAACGTCATCAGATCGTCAGCGATCTCGGTCGACGGCGAGGTCACCCAACCTTGCAAGCCAGAGCGCAACGCGTAGGTTGTCGGAAGAAACTTCGTATCGGTGATCGTAGGCGGCAAGGTCGGATCGAACACGCGGCGACGAAACTCGGTAATCGAAATGTCATCGAGCGGATCGTAAAGTGGCAGCTCAGTAAAGTTCCGATTCGCATCGGCATACGTGAACTCGGCGTCAAACACCACCTTGTGCGCGAGCCCCTGCAGATTGAATAGCGGATCATGAAAGTCGGGAAACACCGCCCAAAACGGTACGCTCGCCCGCACGCCGGCGTTGATATAAGCCCGTTGTAAATCGCTGCCGTCGACCGCTTCGCCCCAGTGCGCTAGTTCACCCAGCGCGAAGGGCACCACTTTCACGGGACCAAGCGTCAAAGGCAGATCGATCTCCTGCCGCGTCACCAACCGTTCGCCTTCTTGTCCAGCGCCGAATTCCCAAGGCAAACCTGCGTTGACCTGCGCGGCGAGTGTCGGGTTGCTCGGCGCGGTCGCGTTGTCCAGATTGGCGTAGCCTGCCTGTGAATGCTCGAACCAGGTCAACCGATCGCCCAACAGCGATTCACCGAGCCAATAATGATCGGCCCGCGGCAGCCACTGCGTCACAGTAAAGAAATCATTTTGTTGCAAGTTGGCTTCGATCGACAATGCGCGATTGTCAGCCAAACGTTTCAGCCGAAAGCCGCTGCGCGGATCTTTGTACTCATCCCATTCTTGTTCGTAGAATTGTTCTAAAAACGTTCGATCGCTGATCCACCCCGCCTCGCTGGTTAACTCCCAGCCGTTTTGGAACTTCTGTCGATGTCGGCCGAACAGACGAAATCGATAATCCTCTTCTGGCAAAATCGTTCGCCGGCCCAAACCGAGATTGTCGAGTCCGCCGTCTGCGATACCCCAAAAGTCGAATTGACCTTGGGCGGGCCCTTCCAGGCCAAGAAATGACTGGCGGTCGTATTCGAAATTCGTGCCGTGACCGAGGCCCCGGTCGCTGAGATAATCGAGACTCAAGCCCCAGTCGGTCCCCTCGGGTGCGTTGCGAATGCCAAACAACTGATACGCGTCGAAGTCCGTCATCACCTGAGTGCCGAACACGCTGTCGTTGCCGACACGGATGTTGTCGATGAAGAACGAAGGCTTGCTCAAATCGGTGGCGAACCGCGGCCAATAGAAAACCGGAATGCCTCGAACGTAGACCGCGTTGCCCTGACTCTCGGCCAGATAACGATGATCGATTTCTGGCTCGCCAGAGAGCGGGTTGAATGTTTGGCTTTGCACGTCTTCGAACGTGATTTGGTTCGCCCCAAAACTATAAGCTGGCTCCTCCAACCGGCTGGTCGTCACTTCCGCGCGGGTGGCCGAAAAATGCGATGCGTCTAACTGCCGAATCGCTGCAGCTCGCAATCGCACGAGCCCCCGATACTCGAAATCCTCTGTCCGCGGCAGTGGCGTGAGCAGCTCGGCATTGAGAATAATGCCAACCTGTCGTCGCACGTCGTAAAACATCCGGTCGGCATAGACGACCCGATCGCCCTGGCGAAACTCGATATTGCCTTCCATGTAAATTTCGAGTGGCGTGTCCTGCGACTGAACTGTTTGTCCGCCCAGGCCGAGCCCACCCCCCTCGCTCCAAATCACCGCCCGATCGGTACTAATGTCGAGCATGCCAATCGGCCCCAGTGCCGCCGGCACGTTGCCGCTCGGCAGCCCTTCGATCACCACGCGAAATCCACCGCTGGCGGTCGTTACGCGCTGCCCGTTGGCGAGCTCTTGCGACAGCACGTCTGGCAGCACATCGCTCCGCCCACCAATCTTAATGCTCCGCATACCCAATGGCATCGCTTGCACACCCTCTGGCACAGGCGCAAAATCGGTAAACTGCGCTAGCATCAACTGCCGCCGCCGCTGTGGGTCGAACTGCGCCAATCCCCGCTGATAGATAGCTGGCCGTATCGCCGCCTGCTCCGCAGGTGGCGGAAGTTTTAGGCGGAGCGGTGCGGAACTCTGCAGCCGGCGGAACCAAGTCGCCGCTTGTTCACGCCCCAGCGATTGCGCTGTCGCAGACACATCGCGATAGTCGACAATTACGGGCTGGCCCTTCTCTTCTTCGAGATAAGCGATCACCTTCGTCGGCTGCCCGAGCGATTGAGTACGCTCGATCCACAACACTGCCTCGGGCCCGCGCGCGTACGTCAGCCCTTGGTTGAGATAACAATTGCCACGCAAGTGATAAACTTCGTAGACTCCCTGCTGCCAACGACTGCACCAGTCGGCAGCGACCGTAATCGGTTGCGTTGGGTCGGCCGCCGCTGGACCGATATCGCTCGCCCTGCTCGTACCGGAAAACAGCCACAGAAACATCAGTAGCAGCAACTGTGCGCAGCGCCAGACCCTCCGCGCGAAACGGCTGAACCGAAAGCAACACCTAAGCGTGTGCGCAGTGATCGGCGACTTCTCTTCCAGGCAAAGCCCAGTCGGCACAGCGGATAGCTTCGCGATGCACCCAACAACAGGCAGGAGGGTAAGTTACGACAAGAATCGACCCCAAAAAGGGGTCGCGGAGTATAGATGCGGCCCTGGCCCAGGGTCAAGGCACCTTCAGACCTCATCGGCAGTAAATATTCGCCAAAGGGGTGGTAGGATTGGCGCAGCATCGAGAGCCAATGGGGGACATAGGTTTGTT
>Ga0310121_10001675_pt1 | contig 22130 bp, 13 predicted proteins | sample CB27_Tmax_986_MG_FD_203504 | JGI IMG/M metagenome (GOLD analysis project Ga0310121, IMG submission 203504) | Marine microbial communities from Western Arctic Ocean, Canada - CB27_Tmax_986 | ecosystem: Environmental > Aquatic > Marine > Oceanic | place: Canada: Western Arctic Ocean | collected...
ACCTGCCAGAAAACGTTGTCACTGTTTAACTCCAGCAGGCTTTGTTGTTCAGATTCCTGAGGGGCTCACGCTGCCATCCGGTTATGGCTTGCGCCGCTATTCACCCACGAATTCTGGCGAAGACCCAATCTTTCTGAGTTCGCGTTTATTGACTGAGACTCCATAACCAGGATGCTTGAATCGATGAATTTCACCTCCCGACGCGACTTTTTGCAAAAAAGCGGATTGGGTTTCGGCGCTTTGGCACTTGCCGATCTATTGTCTTGTGAAGCCCAGGCGGGCGTCTCGCCGACGAATCCATTGGCCGCTCGTCCCTCGAGAATCGACGGGACCGCCAAGAACATCATCTTTCTGTTCATGCAGGGTGGTCCGAGTCAACTAGAGACATTTGATCCAAAACCGCTGCTGACACGGTACGATGGCCAGCTCCTGCCGGAGAGTCTCCGAAATGTCGATCTCGCTCAGATCAACGCGTCCGATTCGCAGGTCATGGCTCCGCTATTTCCGTTTAAAAAATGCGGCCAGAGCGGACAGGACATTTCTAGTATCTTTCCCCACCTCAGACGTCACGCTGACAAATTGGCCGTCATCCGTTCGATGCATCACGACCTGTTTATCCACGGCCCGGCCATGACCATCATGCACTCGGGGACACAGTTGCTGGGGCATCCCAGCCTGGGGTCGTGGGTCGTCTACGGTTTGGGTAGCGAGAGCGACAGCCTGCCCGCCTACTTGGCCATGACCGACGGCATCTTTCGCAATGGGGCGTCGATGTACAGTTCTGGCTTTCTACCGGCCGTCTACCAGGGCATGGCCGTGCGGAGCGAGGGTGTACCAATTCAGAACCTGAGTCGTAACCAGGCCATGAGTGCAGCCGGTCAACGCAAGTTGTTAGACCAGGTCAACGGCTGGAACCGCCAATACAGCGACGCGCGTCCGGGAGACAGTCGACTCGATGCGCGGATCGCGAACTACGAATTGGCCTTTCGTATGCAATCGTCCGCACCCGAGCTGATCGACATTTCCACCGAAACGGCCGCCACGCGTCAGCTGTACGGCGTCGACGCGGAGCCGTCCGCCCGTTTCGGTAAGATGTGCCTGCTGGCCCGCAGAATGGTGGAGCGGGGCGTGCGTTTTGTCCAGCTCATCAGTGGTGGTTGGGACGCCCACGGTGATTGCCGAGGAAACCACGAAAGCCAGGCGAAAAAGGTGGACCAGCCGATCGCCGGATTGATCACGGATCTGGAACAGCGAGGTTTGCTGGAGAGTACCTTGCTGGTATGGGTGGGAGAATTTGGACGCACTCCAATCCGGCAGGGTGGCAACGGCCGAGACCATCACCCCTACGGGTTCAGCGCCTGGATGGCAGGTGGTGGTATTCGCGGCGGCAAGACGATCGGGGCCACCGACGACTTTGGTTTTAACGCGGTGGACGATCTCGTGCACGTCAACGACCTGCATGCAACTATGTTCAGCCTCATGGGGGTCGAGCACGAACAGCTGACGTACTTCTTCGAGGGCCGCGATCGACGGCTCACCGATGTGGGCGGCCGCAACGATCTTGCCGCGCGATTAGTGCGCACATAGTTCAGCTGGAATAGCGGTTACTTTGAAATGATTCCCGAACTCCGGGCAAGACGCGAAGCCGTATCGCACTACCAGATTACCCAGACAACCTCACCCCGTTGTTACGACGCTTCGAAACGCACACATCATGCGAATCCAGAGATGATTCGTCGCGCCTAGCCCTCCGGCGGAATTGCGCCCGCACGTACTGAATCCGTCGCGCCCAGCCGACGGTATTCCATCCACGACTCGGCGGTCCACTGGGCAACCTCCTTCCCAGCCAATCGCTCGACGACGTGCAAAGCACCATCGATGCCGGCAGCCACCCCAGCCGTGGTAACGATCTTGCCACTGTCCACGAAGCGGCGGTCCGTAACCACCTGGCACTTGGGCGCAGCCCGACGAAGACTCTCGATAGCCCATTGGTGGGTCGTTGCCTCGATGCCGTCAAGCAATTTGGCGTCGGCCAACAACAGCGCTCCGAAGCAGACCGACATCACGACTTCAGCGGACTCAGCGGATTTGGCAAGCCATTGCACCCCCTCGTCTTGGACACTGTGCAAGTTCCCGCCCGGCACTACAAGGATGTCAGCCGCGGGTGCGTCGCTCAGCGAATAGTCCGGCTTGATCGAGATTCCACCCATCGTCTTGATCAGGTCAGTGGTCGGCGCCACGGTGATGACCTGAAATGCCCGACGTTGGTTCGCCACGATAAACACTTCGGCTGGACCAGCGAAATCAAGAAGTTCGACACCGTCGAAAATTAAGACCGCCACCGTCAAGGGGGATTGTGGCTCAGCAGCTTGAAGTGCGCCGATCGTTAGACCAAGCCAGGTCGCGGACAACGCTACAAGATTTCGTGATAGGTTTTCCTGGAGATATGTCATTTAGAATTCCTGAAATCAATTCGTATGCCACCGCCATCGATAAATTGGTGGATTATTCGTCTCCCGCTGGTAAAACAGTTTCTTGACCAGCCGAGGTAGCGATCATTCTCGCGCGAGTGACGCAATCGCCTGAGCCAAATCAGTGCGCATGGACCGGGCGGCGAGAGAGTCACTCGCCTCCACGATCGGCTTCGCCTCGAGAGGGTCCGACGATAGATTGAACAATCGACCATCGTTGTACAACTTCCACCGAGCTGTTCGTACCCAAAACGCACCACTTCGTTTTTGACTGGGCTCAGTGCCACCGGGCAAAGGCATCACCGCCCCCTCCGAATAAGCCCACTGACGATTGCCAGGGCGACCTGCCAACATCCGTGAAGCAAAGCTGTGTCCGTCCACCGCATGTTTTTCAGTTGCCGAAGCGCCTGCCAATTCCAATAATGTTGGAAAAAAGTCGCTCATGTCCACGAGATCGTCGACGGCCGCTCCGCCGGAGATCCGACCTGGCCAGTTGGCGATCAGCGGCACGCGTGTTCCGCCGTCCAAAAGCGTTGTTTTTCCTCCCGGTACATCGTGACCATTTTGGCGCGAGACAACTGGTTGAGTGATCAACTGGTTCCCCTCCGCGCGCACGATCATTTTCCGTGGCGACCCGTTGTCACCTACGAACAGAACCAGCGTCTGTTCTCTTAGCTTGAGCGCATCCAAAGCGGCCATGAGACGGCCGACGGATCGATCCATTTCGTCAACCATTTCCGCGAAGCTATCGTATCGATCAAATGGGCTGTGCGGAACAGGTGTCTCAAGGTCATCGGTAACATCGTGACAGAGTGCCATGGGATAATACGCCAAAAACGGTCGCTCACGATTGGCCTTCATGAATTTGATCAAGCTACGTACATAGAGGTCCGGGCCATAGTAACCCAACGTATCCTGCCGCACCTCACCGTTACGATATATCAACGGCTCGTAATATCTTGGACCTTCGTGCCATCCGAACAGATCGGAGTGCCCAAACCCAAGCCGCCGAGGATGAGTCGGATCATCTTTCAGGAGTGTTAGCTGCCATTTTCCGGCAACCCCTGTCGCATAACCGGCTTGTGACAAAACCGATCCGAATGTCCGTGCTTCGGCGGATTTCGGAAAGTCTCCCCACTGGACCGACCCAAAGCGGAAAGGATACCGCCCAGTCAAAAGCGTCAATCGAGTCGGATGGCAGGCGGGCATGCTATAGCAGTGCCGAAACCGCATCCCGGTTCGCGCCAGCTCATCCAAATGTGGCGTATCATAGGATTGGCCCCCATAACATCCCAGACATTCTTGTCCGACGTCGTCGGCGAGAATAAGTAGAATATTGGGTGGGTCTACGGCAGCGTGGATGGGCGCTGGCAAACACGCCACAAGACAGATTGCGCGGACAACCCAACTCCATGAAGTGCCAACTCGATATCGGTCTAGCTGTTTTCTAATTTGAGTCACTGCATGGCTCCTTTAAGCATGATTCTGGCAAGTTCTCGAGTCCAGGGCAATGGTTGTCACGGATATGCGGGTCATGCTGATCCGAGCTTTGGCCGGCCGATTGAATCGGTTTTGCACCCATGTCTGGAAACTTCCTCTACACATTTTCTTAACGGCCCAGAATGATGACCTATAGTTGCATAGCCATTTACGCGCGGTTCGTCCTATTAGGGCGGTTTTAGCGAACCAGCGAATGGCAGCCATTTCAATTGATACTGGCACGATGGCTCTCGGAGCAGCGTGCCAAGAAAGTGCGGAGACAGACCGATGGGCACGGATCTGGAATACCTCGAAGAATTCATTGATGTCGACGATTTGATGAAGCGATGCATGGGCAACATCGACTTCGCGACACATATTGTCGATGTACTCAGCGAACGCTGCGAAGCCGATATGCGCGAGATGGAACAGGCACTTTCCGAAGACAATGTCCGGCAAGTGGCAACAGTCTCGCACCGACTCAAGGGGGCACTGTCCAGTGCCGCCGCCCATGGCCTGAGTCATCGAGCGGATGAGCTTTGCAACTCGGCCAATCGAAACTCCCCAGCGGAAATGTCCAGCTGCTTAGAGGGGCTGAGGATAGAGTGGAATCAGCTCGCCTCTCTGATTAGCAATCAAGGCACTCCAGAGTCATGAATCGAATGCACCGCCACCGTTCAGGCACCGCCGCTTCACGATGCCCTACCTTCGTCGGTGACCATATGGTGCCATTCACAGGTTTAAAAAGAGCACCATGACAGCGCGCCTCAAAGTACTCGTCGTCGAAGATGACCAGATATCCGCGGAACTCCTCACCAATAGCCTGATTCATTTCGGATACGATGTCGATGTCGCTCGGGACGGTTGCGAAGGTTTCGACCTCGTGCGCACTGGCCGGTACACGATGGTTATCTCCGACTGGGATATGCCCGGTATTCAGGGTGACGAGTTGTGTCGCAAGATTCGCGACCGACAATGTAGCAGCTACGTCTACTTCGTTTTGCTGACCTCCCACGGCGATATGGACCATGTCGTCGCCGGGCTCCAAGCTGGTGCCGACGACTTCTTAGTGAAACCGTTTAGTCCCGAGGAGATTCAGGTCCGCTTGCGCACTGGTGAACGCCTGCTCTCGCTACAAAGCCGCGACTTTATGCTATTCGCGCTCGCGAAGCTAACCGAAGCTCGTGACAACGAAACGGGACTCCACCTGGAGAGAATGCGCGAGTATAGCCGAATCCTTGCCGATGAGCTGTCTGGATGGAAAGACTATAAAAACGACATCGACGGCGACTTTGTTCAACTTATTTATCTGACAAGCCCATTACACGATATCGGAAAAGTGGGCATTCCGGATCGCGTGCTTCTCAAACCTGGAAGGCTTAACCGAGAAGAATTTGAGATCATGAAGGAGCATGCAAGGCTGGGCGGCGAAACGCTGGCGACCGTCGCCGAGGCCCATCCCACCGAAAAGTATCTGGCGATGGCACGCGATATCGCCTTGACGCACCATGAACGCTTCGACGGCAGCGGCTACCCTCACGGTCGTATTGGCAAGGAAATACCGCTTAGCGGGCGGATCACGGCCCTCGCGGATGTGTACGACGCTTTGACTTCCCAAAGAGTTTACAAGCCAAAATACAGCCACGAAAAGGCTCGCCGCCTTATTCTGGAAGGCGATGGTACGCATTTTGACCCCGACATGGTTCAAGCCTTTCTCAATCGCGAAGACGAATTCATTCACATCGCCAAACTCCTAGACTCGGCGACCATCCCGGCATCGCAGATCAGTCCCATCGAACAGAACCTCGGTTCGCTAGCGGACGCATTACACTAGCCCACCTTACCTAAGCCGTATACGTGGAACCACTGTTGCAAGTCCATCTATCGGTAAAGGGTTTCAGTTAACGCGCACCCCGCGGCGAAGACGATTCGGCAGTGGGGCTTAGCAGAATCGGGGCTTAGCAGAATCGGGGCTTAGCAGAATCGGGGCTTAGCAGAATCGGGGCTTAGCAGAATCGGGGCTTAGCAGAATCCTGCATGCCTTTTCATTGGGCACTTGTCAGCGAAGATTGAGAGGGGGGAAATCTCATGCCACGGTCATCGCGCTGGATCTGCGTCACGTTGTCGGCTTTGGCCACCGTCTGCCTTAGCTCCCAGCACGCGAAGGCCGACGGTGTCATCCTCAATGGGGTATCAGCCGTTAGCATCGGGCGTGGAGGAGCCAATATCGCCTTTGCTGACAATGGTTCGATACTTCACGACAACCCGGCCAGCATGGGATTTCTGGAAGGCGAATCGATGTTCCAGATCGGCTCGACCGCGCTGTTCACCGACTTCTCATACACCGATCCGGACAACGCGACGAGCGCGCAGACACAGGTCTATCCACTGCCCGAACTGTCCTATATTAAGCGGCTTTCTGACCGTTGGGTGGCTGGTCTTGGCGTCTTCGGACCGGCAGGCTTTGGCGCGATCTTTAACTTGAACGGGCAACCACCATTCGCGGGCCTTCAGCAATACAAGTCCTTCGGTTCTCTTTCCAAGCTGTTGCTTGGCCTGTCCGCCGCTCCCTCGGAATTCGTCTCCGTCGGGGCGACGATCGGTCCCGGATTGTCATTTGTGGATCTGAAAGGGCCTTACACCCTGCAAGGATTCGGGCTGCCCACCTTGTTGGATATGAATGTCGACGGCTGGGGGTTGGTTTGGTCCAGCGGAGTCACGGTCCAGCTGACCGGTACGACCACCGTGGGGGCTTCATTTCAAAGCCAAAGCAAAATCCAGGCCAGCGGAACGGCCAGTGTGATTTCGCCGATCGGAAGTGGTATCTATCAAGTCGACGCCGATGTCGTCTGGCCTCGATCCGCCGGGGCCGGCCTGCGGCAGAAAATCGGCCGACAACATGTCTTGGCGACCGACGTCATCTGGTATGACTGGTCCGACGCATTCGATACTTTCGACATCAGCCTGTTTGGATCGACGAATCCCGGGCTGCCGAACATTTTTGAGCAGTTTCCGTTGCTCTGGCACGACACCGTTTCCACGAGATTAGGGTACGAGTTTCACCGGGATAACGGACACATCGCCCGGGCCGGATACACCCATCACAAGAGTCCGATTCCGGCCGAAACAATCACACCCTACGTGCCGGCGGCGCTTGAGCACGCTTTTTCACTCGGCTATGGACTCATGTGTCGAGACTGGCAAGTCAATCTGGCCTACATGTTCACTTTCGGACCAACAGTGAGAACGCAAACAAGCACACTGGTCGGCGGCGATTTCGACCAGAGCATTCACTCAGATCGGACTCACGCCATGGCTATCAGTTTCACTCGCATACTTGGAGCTTGTCAGCACTGCCGCTCCAGAACCCGGTAAAATCACACAACCGCGGATAGTCGCGAACCAGCCGCTGCTACAGCGCGTCGAACTGAGACGCTGATGGCAACACATCCCTCATTTCATCTTGATCCGCGGTCACCTGTAGATGCGCTGCGGGCAAGGCTCCTGGCCCGGCAAATCTCGTCGATCGGAACGTGCTTGGTATCTCAGCGCTCGCGGCGTGAACTCGATCGATCACACAGAATTTGTAGATCGAGTAGATGGGATCATCGAGATCTGGAAAATACGCGTCGGACGGAATGACTTCCAGACATCGCATGCCACAATCGGCCAAAAAACCTTCTGGATGGTCACAGCCAAAGGTAAACGGTTCACCTAGGATCTGCATGCCATGCATGAATTCTTGCACCGACCCCGGAAACCTATCCGCATGAATGATCGGTTCACGATCAACTACGTCCAGCCACAGCAAGCTTTCGGGACGGGTCAACAACGGATTGATACCCGCTAAGACCGCCTCCACCTCCTCTTGCTGAAAATACATCGACATCCCTTCCCAGATGATCAGCACCGGCTTGTCTTCGGGTAACCGTTCGCCAACTGTTGCGGCCAGTGACATCGAACGCAAATCGATCGGTATTTCGATGCGATTGATACCGCGTGGGTTGTTCACGCGGTATTCGGCCAGTCGCAGCGCTCTTTCGCGAAGGGTCGTGGGATAGTCCAACTCGTAGAAAGTGGTTCCCGGGGGTAGACTCAACCTAAAGGCGCGCATGTCCCAGCCAACGCCGGCATTCACAATGTGACGTCCTCCAGCGGAGACAAAGTTGGCGATAACGGTATCCAAGTGGCGAGTCCGCGCCGCAACCATACCACCTAGTTGGGGTGACCGCTGACAGAAACGGGCAGCCAAGGCCATGCCGTGTCGCCCAGCCATTTTTTCGGCCCAGGGATCTTCGAAAAGTCCGCCGCTCTCCTGAGCCCGCACACCCGCGATCAATTCAGCCGAGGACGTCAATTTGAGTTCGTATAGCGAATTGACGCGATCGATATCCAATCCTTGCGCGCGAAGCGCCGTCGACTGACGCGCGAAATAGGTGGCGCTCGCCTCCGCTACAACCACATCACCATTGCGAAACTCCATCGATATCGTCTCGATCGCCGGTTTTCCCGACAGGAAACGCTTTTGTATGCGGCGGCAATGCTCGTCCGTGATCACCGCCGTGACCGTCAAGTCTCCCACGCTCGGTCGGATGTACTTGACTTCGGCCTTGAGCAACCAAAGCGATACGGAGTTGGGGGAGGTGACCGGGTGCACGCCGACCACGGGCCAACCGGTCAGTAGCGAGGCAAGGGCCGTGCCTCCCGTGTAGTCCGCGGACAGCACGAACATGGCCGCTTGATGCGTGAAATGTTGATTCGTCGATTCGGGGTTCAAAGGCAAACAGGATGAGGCCTGCCCCGGTTCGATGGAAGTGACATGCCAGTCGACAAAGTCAAGCACGGGCACCTGTTCGCGAAGCAACGACGTGACGACTCGGGGCGACATGCGAAACTGTTTGTCCTGTTCCCAGGATACCTCGAACAGTGGCAGGTTTGCAGCGGGATCGAATCGTATCATGGACCAAGACTCCCAATAAACGGCCGCTCGACGGTTCAAGCGCGCTAATCTTGTTGGAGAACCGAGCCAGGACATGCGATGAGCCAGAACTCAGCCAATCGATCGGTGACCATTTTAAGTCACAACCAGACTCAATCTCTCTATTAAAACCGTGAAGCCAACGCGTTCCATCACGCAAGGACCTCAACCTAACATTGCCTCAGTGTCGGCCCAAGCATATCTCCAGGCTTTCTAGCCAAATTTAGCCAACGACTCTCGTTAGATTCCGATGAATCGGCAAAACTTCACGCGGCCGCTGCGACCGTAACGGCAAGATTCACTTGCCGACCGGTCGCAGCCATTACGCTGCCCCGCTAAGTGTTAAATTCCACATAACCTCTCCCTCTACTGGTTAGTCGAAATTCGTTGAATCAAGCGGACAGTCAGAGAGAACAAATTCTGAGTGGCAGCGCCCAAGGATCGCCAGCGGGCGACCCCAAAAAGCTCGTTTATCCCCGGAATGAGCTACACTTTTCAGATTCATGAAGGCTGTGAGAAACAGATCGAAAAAAAGAGAATTGTGTTTTCACTATTGGCTTCCTAGTAGGGGAAGTCGATTGGCCGCCTTCCATCTGGTCACCCGCTCCGTTTGGGTTGGGCCACCGTGACATAGGTAGCGACCTGAGGCACTAGCGCCGACATCATGTCATCCACCGGCGAACTATCCCAATCGACCTCCAAAGAAGCCGCTGAAGCCGCGGATCACCTCCGTGCGTATTTTGACGGGCGGTTTCAAGCCAGAGAAGTACTCGGCTGCCCACAGGGCACGTACGTGCTGCGGGCCGATGACCTGGAGACAGGGGAGGCTACCGTTGTCAAAGTGATACGGCTCTCCGCGATGGCGCCTGGTGTCCTGATGCGGCTAGAGTACGAAGCGTCGTTGGTGGCGAAGATAGACAGTACTTGGTTGCCACGCCTGATTGAATACGGCCGCGAGGGTGACTCGTTCTGCCTGGTATGGCGCTATGTCCGCGGGCTACCACTAAGTGAGCGACTGGCTGACGGGCCACTGTCTGTCGACGAGTCTTTGGTCGTAGCGCGTTCGTTATTGTCGGCGCTGCGGGACCTGCACGCGGGCGGAGTCTTGCATCGGAGTGTTCAGACGACGAAAATCATCGTCGGTCCGGGGAAACGGGTCGATCAGACTACGTTGACTGATTTTGGCGCTGCGCGAGTGATCCAGCCAGACGCCCCCTTAAACTCTCAGCCTTTGGATGTCGCCCTCTATTGTTCCCCAGAGCAATCTGGATCGATCGATTGCGACATGACCGCTGCTTCCGACCTCTATTCCGCGGGAATCGTTCTTCATCACTGTCTTTCGGGCGATCCTCCGTTCAACGGAAATTCGATTGGGTCGATTCTTTTTCGGCATATGACCGAGCCGGTACCCGATCTTTGCGCCAGTCATTCCCATATTCCTCGGGCCCTCGCTGAAGTGGTCCAACGACTGCTAAGAAAGGACCCGCGAAATCGTTATCAATCCTCCGCCGCGGCCTTGGCCGATTTAGATGCGATCGCGGATTCCCGAGAAAGAGGAATTCAGGACCCGTCCATCGTCATTGGCGCTCGCGACCACCGTACTACACTTACCGAACCAGCTTTTGTGGGGCGTGCGGCCCAGTTGGCAACGCTCGAGTCGGGCATCGACAGCCTTAAAGATGGCCGAGGATCGACCGTCCTTCTGGAAGGCGAATCCGGTTCCGGAAAGTCGCGACTGTTGGCGGAAACGCTGCGTCGCGCCGCCAACCAGGGATGCTGGATACTACGGGGCGTGGGGGCCAGTGACGTATCGCGGCGACCGTTCCGGCTGCTAGACGGAGTCGTCGAGGGTTTTCTCAACGCCGCCAGCGCCCAGCCGGATCTGAACCGGGCACTCAAACAACGGCTTGGCGAGCTGGGCGCCGCGGTAGCCGACGCATTGCCCTCCTTGGAGGAAACACTCAGCGAGCCGACGCTGGAATTGTCGGCGCCTGAAAACACAGGTGAGACACGAACTGTCGAGGCGCTCGCCGCGTTTCTAAATGCGTTGGGAGAGATCGACCGCCCGCTGCTACTGCTTTTGGACGATTGTCAATGGGCTGACGAGTTGACCGTCAAGCTGCTTGCGCGGTTTGTGTCGACTCGCAAAAAGGCCAAGACCGCTGGCCAGATCATGTTAGTGTTGTCGTTCCGCTCCGACGAAGTCTCCGAAAAACACCCACTGCGACAACTAAGCGCCTCCGCGAATCTGACTCTACCTCCACTAAAGCCCGCTGAAGTCAGACAACTGGTCGAGTCGATGGCGGGCCCATTGCCTGACCAGGCGGTCGATGTAGTGAGTCGGTTGTCTTCAGGAAGTCCGTTCATCGCATCCGCCGTATTGCGTGGCTTGGTGGAGTACCGTGCCTTGGAGGCCACTTCGGAAGGTTGGCGTGTCGACCCCGTGGCTTTGGAGGATGCAGGATCATCGAGCCATACAGCGACGTTTCTGACGCGCCGTCTTGACCTGCTGCCGACGGAAACCGTGCGTCTCCTATCGGTGGGTGCCGTCCTGGGAAAACAGTTCGACTTGCAAGCCGCCCAGCAGCTCGCCGACATGCCACCGCGTCGTGCGATCGAGGCACTGGATGAAGCTCGGCACCGCCATCTGGTATGGATTCAACCTAGTGGTGCTCAATGCGCGTTTATCCACGACAAGATCCGGACCGCGCTGTTGGAGAAACTGTCGGAAGCAGAAGCCCAAAAAGTCCACCACCGCGCCGCGGAATACCTGCTATCAAACACTCCCGACCGCGCTTCCGATATTGCTCACCATTTTCATGCGGCCTCGGCAAGCGAAGCGGCTTTCCCGTTCGCGGTTCAGGCAGCGCACCAGGCCCGACAAAAGTACGCGCTAGAGATCGCCGAACAGCAATACCGGATCGCTCTCAAAGGAGCTAGTTCCGACGAAGAACGGTTTCGCATCATTGAAGGACTTGGCGATACCCTCATGCTGCGCGGCCAATACGACCAGGCGGGTGTGTGGTTCAAAGAGGCCGAACCCCTAGCCACCGATCGCTTGGCCAAGGCGGAAGTTCGTTACAAGATTGGCGAACTGTCGTTCAAGCGGGGTGACGTCGAGCACGCCATCGGCGAGTTCGAGTCCGCGCTGCATCACCTAGGTTGCTTTGTACCAAGGCGGGCTTGGCTTACCGTGCCATTGCTGGCATGGGAAGGATTGATTCAGATCCTGCACACCGCACTGCCAAGCCTGCTCCTTCATCGCCTGCGACGCCAGCCGAACGAGTCAGAAAAGATGTCGCTGGCATTGCTCAGTGCCCTTTCGCATGGATGCTGGTATTCACGTAGCAAACTGCTTGCCCTATGGGCCCACATGCGAAGCCTGAATCGAGCGGAACGATTCGCTCCCTGCTCGGAATTGGCCAAGGCATACTCGGAACATGCTCCCGCGATGACCTTAGTCGGATATTATCGACGCGGAATCGCCTATGCCGAGAAATCCTTAAAACTACGAGAGGAACTAGATGATCTTTGGGGCCAGGGACAGACGTTGGTTTTCTACGGAATCACCCTTTTTGCTGCCTCCCGTTTTCGCGAGTGCGTGGACCGTTGTCGGACCGCAATCCGCATCCTGGAACGGATGGGAGATTACTGGCAGATCCACATGGCCCGCTACCAAATCGCCGCCTCGCTTTTGTATCTCGGCGAACTACGTGAAGCGGCTGAAGAAGCCGAACGCAATCACAAGTCGGGACGCGAAACGGGCGACGAGCAAGCGTCGGGAATCATCCTCGACGTATGGGCACGTGCCACCGGGGCGGTGCCAGCCACCATCCTTGACGAAGAATCGCGGAGACCGCGAACTGACTCACAGGGAATGAGCCAAGTGCTGTTGGCGCAGGGCGTATGCCGACTGGGCGAGAACAAACTATCCGAAGCGATCGATCTGTTTGAAGAATCCGTAGAGGTAGCAGCTCAAGCCGGGGTTCGGAACGCCTACACGACCGCCTCTTGCGCCTGGGCCGCGTCCGCCCGGCGCATGCAAGTCGAGCATGTCACCGACGCAACACCGCAAAGGCGACTCGGATTGCTACAACAGGCGCTGCGGGTCGCCCGGCGAGGGGTGCAGGCTACGTGGCTATGCCACAACGACCGTCCTCACGCATTGCGCGAGTACGCCGTGACGTTGGCCATGTCCGGGAGATTAGGCAAATCGCGGCGAGTTTTTACCAAGGCGATTCGCTGCGCCGAATCGCTAGAAGAACGCCACCAACTCGCATTGACGCTGACCGCGGCCAGCGAAGTGGGAGAAGAAGCGGGTTGGCCCGACGCGCAAGAACTCGCACTTCGAGCGCGTAACCTTTTGGCTGAACTTTCCCTCACGACTAACTTAGTGGGTCTCGGCGACGACGCACCCAAGAACTTGAACCTTTCGCTAATCGATCGCTTTGACACGGTCTTGGATGCTGGCCGAAAGATCGCGTCACTTTTGGAACCAAGTGCAATTTTCGAAGCTACCCGCGACTCCGCGTTGCACTTGCTGCGCGGCCAGCAATGTGAGATTGTTCCGTATCCAGCCGAGCCAGTGCCTTCCGCCGGAGCGACCCCCGGTGTGACGAATTCGTTGGTTCCAAACCATTTACTCCAGCTGGCATTGGATTCAGGGAAAGCTGTCGCCGGAGATATCATCTCAGATGAAGCCGCGGACGCGGGCGATTCCGCGGATCAGATGGGTTCCGCGTTGTCCGTGCCAGTCTTCGTGCGCGGCCGGATTGTGAGTTGCCTCCAAGTCATTCATCGCGGCGTGCGAGGACTGTTCGGACCAGACGAAGAAAGGATGGCCGACTTTATCGCCACGATTGCCGGCGCGGCCGTGGAAAACGCGGAAGGGTTCGCCGAACTACAGGACCTCAACGCCTCCCTGGAACAACGAGTCGCCGAGCGGACAGCGGCCGCCGAGTCGCGGGCACGTGAACTCTCGACCTCCAATGCGGAACTGGAGCGAACCGCCAATGAACTGCGCGATACCGAGGAAGAACTTCGCGAAGCAAAGCAAGTGGCGGAACAAGCCAATGAGGCCAAAAGCCGATTCCTGGCCACCATGAGCCACGAAATCCGCACACCCATGAACGGTGTCTTGGGTATGGCGGAGTTGGTCCTGCATACGCCGCTGAGCGACCAGCAGCGTAATTACATGGAATCGGTGAAGAACTGCGGTAATGCGCTGCTCACATTGCTTAACGACATCTTGGATATCTCCAAGATCGAAGCTGGCAAGATGGAGTTGGAATTGATTCCTTTTGACCTTCGCGATGTGGTCACCGACGCCGCGCGCCTGATGGCGGTGAACGCCACGCGTAAGGGAATCGAACTACTCTGCCACCTCGACGCGGACGTGCCCGAACAGGTCGTGGGAGATCCGAATCGAGTTCGGCAGGTCCTCGTGAACCTGGTCAGTAACGCCGTGAAGTTCACCTCGCAAGGCCATGTCTTGGTGGGCGTTGCGTTGGAACACGACGAAGCCGACATGGCCGTGTTGCATGTGCGCGTTCAGGATACTGGGATCGGGATCGCGAAGGACAAGATCGACGCAATCTTCGAGGCATTCCGACAAAGCGACCACTCCACCACGCGCCGCTTCGGTGGCACCGGGCTCGGGCTCTCGATCTCAATGCAGCTTACAGAGATGATGAAAGGGAACATCTGGCTGGAAAGCGAACCGGAGGTCGGTAGTACATTTCATGTTCACATGCCGTTCGGCGTTGAGAAACGCGCGACGCCATTCATGAGACCCCTCTCGGGTAGTGACCAACGCGTGCTGGTCGTCAGCGACCAGCCCGAGTCAAGGGTCATTTTGGCTGAGATGGTGACTAACGGCGGATTCACTCTGGCTGGAACCCAGGAAACAGCTGACGAGAGCGCGACATGGGAGGACGAAAGGTGGGCCGGGTCGGCAGACGTGGTTCTGTTGGACATCTCGGCGTCGGCGCCAACCAAATTCGAGTCCGCGGAACGGATCCTGACATTGCCAAACGACTGTCAACCCGCCATCCTGGTCCTGGTGCCCGCCGGATGTGTGGAATCGGCGGAACGTTGTCGAGAACTTGGCTTAACCCATGTACTGATGAAGCCCGCCAAGACAGGCGAATTGATGGAGGCGATCCGGCGCACCATAAACGATCACTCGCCATCCGTCGAAGGACGATCTTTTCCGGACCTAATCACAACAAGCAAGCTGCAGGTTCTTGTGGCGGACGACAGCCCCGTCAACCAAGAAGTCGCCCGAGGTATGCTGGAACTTCTCGGCCACGAAGTCACCGTGGTCGGCGACGGAGCTGCCGCCCTGGACCAATGCAAGAATCACCGCCCGGCAGTGATTCTGATGGACATAGAAATGCCGATCATGGACGGCCTGGCGGCGACGCGCGCCATTCGCGATTGGGAAATCGCCGAGTCGCGTTCACCGTTGCCCATCTATGCTCTCTCGGCCCACGCGTCGCGCAGCGTCTCCGATGAGTGTGCGGCGGTCGGAATGGATGGCCACATCTCGAAGCCCCTCCAGCCCGAGGAGCTCATGGGCCTTCTCGAAACGGTTGCGGCACAGTCGAAATCTGGCAAGAACGCCCGTGAACAATGCGTTCTTTCTTGACAATCATTTCATTAAGGTTCATTTGCATTGAGAACCACCGCCCCGCGGATTAAACTAAACACGCGTTCGTCGTGTTTCCCGAGACCCGCTCTCCATCGTTGTATAGAGTAGACAATATGACCACACAGAGCCGGCGGCAATCGCTGAGAGTTGCCGATTGGACCACCCACCTTGTGGTAGGAAGCCTGGCGGCTTTTCTTCTTTTGGCAGAATCGAAAAACATCTCGGCCGCGACCGGTGATATCGAAGCTTCATCGGCGGCTGACGTATCGGAGGATGACAAGTATGCTCCCGGTGCGCGCGAACATTGGGCGTGGCGACCGATCGCCAAACCGGACATTCCTGACAATATCGACAGCGATTGGGATTCCGATCCTGTCGATGCGTTTGTTCTACGGCGATTGGATGAAGCTGGCATTCGACCTGCTGGGCCGGCGAGCCGGCATGCGCTGCTGCGACGCGTCGCCTTTCACCTGACGGGATTGCCACCGACCGGCGCCATGATCGCGAAACTGGCCGACGATTCCTACGTTCAATTGGTCGATAACCTATTGGGCAGCCCTGAGTTTGGAGAAGCCTGGGCCCAACATTGGCTGGATCTCGTCCGCTTTGCCGAAACCAAAGGACATGAAGGGGACCACCCGATCCCTCACGCCTGGCGTTATCGTGATTACGTCATTCAGGCCTTCACTGCCAATGTGCCTTACGACGCATTCGTCCGCGAACACGTTTCCGGTGATCTGCTGGAGTCGCCGCGGCTGGACCCGGAAACGAAAACGAATCAATCCATTCAAGGGACCGGTTTCTGGCACCTTGGCGAGGCGACTCATAGCCCCGTGGATATTCGCGGAGAGGAAGCGGATCGCATTGATAACCAAATTGATGTTTTCGGAAAGACGTTTCTCGGGTTGACGATCGCGTGCGCTCGATGCCATGACCACAAGTTTGATTGGATCAGCTCGGAGGACTACTACGCGATTTGTGGATTCATTCAGAGCAGTAGTTACCAATTGGCGAACGTGGCCGACCCAATCGCCATGGAACGGGTGGCGGCCGAACTGACCGCACTCAATCAATCTCAGGGAAGTCATCTGGTTAGTGAGTACGTCCATCTCACGCGATCGCGATTGGAGTCGCTGAGAGATCATCTTCTCGCGGCCGCCCAACAAGCCCGCCAGATGGCGACCGAAAGCGCGAGCCATCCCACTGAACCCTCCCAGGACGAAGCCGAATCTAGCGATCCGATTGCCGCCTTAGCCAAAGAGCTGATCACGGCCGCCACGGATCTCTCGCATCCACTTTACCCGTTTGCCCAAGCCGCCATGGTTCTCGGAGCGGATGAGCCGTCGTCCGTCGAGACGATTCTTGACGGGATTTATCGGCGTTGGGAGGATCGCGCGAAGCAAGAAAAGAAACGTACCGCGGAGATGCAGGTCGTGGCGACACGCAAGGAGGGTGAGCTAAACCCTGTCGCCACGTCGGTGCCCTTTAACACGGAATCACACGTCGTGGTCAATTTTTCGGCGGGTCTCAAATCGGACGGTTCAGGTTGGCTGACCAGCGGCTATTGCTTTGGCGAGAGACCGGGAGAAGTGGGTGAAGTGGTGTTGGTGTCCAGTGCAGAGCGACCCTTGCGCCGCGTGATTGTGGAGCCAGGCGCCTGTTCGGATCGGACCAGTTCCAACTTTACCGGGCTCTATCGCACGCCCACTTTCGAGGTGGTGGGAGACAGGTTGTGGTATCGATATCGCGGCAAGGCCGAGGTTTTTCTGGACGTGGATTCTCACCGAACGGTCCTCGGTCCTCTGCACGGCGTCGTCAAACAGAAACTGGATTCACCCGACGAAGATGCTTGGTTCGCGCACCGCGTGGATGACTATCTGGGGCATCGCGTGCATGTGGATTTCGTCCCAGAAGGTGAGTTTCAGCTCTACGAAGTTCGCTTTGGCCCTGACGAGCCGGCGAGCCCGTGGCATCCCAATTCACGACTGGTCGCTCAACTGCGTTCGGACGATCCGTCGACTCTGAGACAGTTGGCGGAGACGATGACACGTCTATTCGAATCGGCGTTGCCGCTTTTGGAGGAGCAACTTGTGGATCGGGAGGCGGCGGAGCTGGCGAACTGGCTACTGGCTCATGATGACACGTTGCCTGCCGCCGAGGCAGATCTGACTGACTCGTACCGAAAACTTGCCGCGGATTTTGTCTCCGAGCGTAAACGATTGGAGAGTTCCATTCCTGAAGCGCAGTGGGCCCTGGCGTTATTGGACGGCAGTGGCGAGGACGAACGCATTCACGGTCGCGGAAATCATCGAGAATTAGCTGACCAACCCACCCGACGGCGCTTCTTGAAAGCGCTCGACGGCGAACTGGAGATTCCGCGAGGCAGTGGTCGTCTGCAAATGGCCGAACGGATGGTCGATCCTGGCAATCCACTCATGGCGCGGGTTTTCGTGAATCGAGTCTGGCAACACCTTTTCGGAGAAGGGATTGTGTCGTCAGTCGACAATTTTGGGAAACTGGGCGAATTGCCGACGCATCCAGAATTGTTGGACTACCTCGCGACGAATTTCGTGGACGACGGATGGGACATCAAACAGTTGATCCGGCGGCTGGTTTTAACCAAGACCTACCGCATGTCGACGACTCCAGATCCGGTGGCGCGTGAACTGGATCCGGAAAACCGGTTACTGCATGCGGCACGTATTCGCCGCTTGACGGGAGAGCAAATACGCGATGCAATTCTGGCGGTATCTGGGAAGCTTGATCGGACACGATATGGCCCCAGCGTCCGCATTCACATTACTGATTTCATGCGCGACAACCGGAGCCCAAGCTGGAGCGGTCCGATGGATGGCGATCGACGTCGAAGCATCTATGTCGAGGTTCGACGGAATGCGCCCAGCCATTTCTTGGCGGCTTTTGACAAGCCAACGCCGTTCACCACCGTCGGGCATCGCTATGAGAGCAACTCCGCGGCGCAACCGTTGATCCTGCTCAATGATGCGCTGGTCCACCAACAGGCGGGCCAGTGGGCTTCCCATTTGGTCGAACAGTTCGCTACCGACGACGATGCGATCGAAGACGCTTACCAACAGGCATTTTCGCGACCGCCAACTCTACGAGAGCAAGAACGAATTCGCGAACACTTAGCGGTGGTGAGTGCCGAGCCCGGCGATCGCGACCAGCGAATCCAAGCTTGGACTGAGATCTGTTTGACGCTTTACAACGTAAAAGAGTTTATTTTCCTACTTTAGGACGCGGATCGGTATCCACGACGCGAACTGAATGCAATGCACTGCCAACGATTCGTCCCACCTCCGATAAACCGCCGCCAATGGCTGACGAGCGCCGCAAACGGTTTTGGAGCGGTCGCCCTATCGGCGCTTTGGTACGAGGAGGGATTGGCGGCCGGCCGTGCGGGAGAACTGCGGCAGCTGCACCACCGACCACCGGCGGGCAACGTCATCTTTCTTTACATGGACGGCGGCGTTTCCCAAGTGGATTCGTTCGACCCTAAACCGCGACTGAATCGGGATCACGGAAAACCGTTCTCGGCCAGGATCGAGCCGACACAGTTCGACAACATCGGCACTACGTTTGGTTGTCCTTGGAAGTTTGCACAACACGGTGAGTCGGGAATGTGGGTGAGCGAACTGTTTCCACACATGGCCAGCTGCGCGGACAAGCTTGCCGTCGTCCGAGGAATGGTCAGCGAATTCTCGGAACACAACTCGGCCAACTATTTTTTGCATACTGGTCTCGGGCAAGCTGGGTGGCCCAGCATGGGGGCGTGGGTCAGTTATGGAATGGGCAACGCCAGCGACAGTTTGCCCAGTTACGTGGTCATCAACGGAGGGTTAATTCCCAGCGGCGGGTTCGACAATTTCGCGTCGGGATTTCTCCCACCCGTTCATCAGGGGACGGTTTTTAAACCAGCGGCATTGCCGATGGCCAATTTGCGCGGGCGGGAAGACATCATGCCAGCTCAACAGACGCGCCAGCGGCAACTCTTGCGCGATCTCGATGGCTTTGTCCAAGCCCAGGCTGGACACGCTGAGGCGATTGAAAGTGCCATTCGCAACTACGAGTTGGCGTATCGCATGCAGGTGGCGGTTCCGGATTTGGCCAATCTTGAAGACGAACCAGCCTACGTTCGGCACATGTATGGACTGGAACATGAAAATGAGCCCACCCGCGTATTCGGCCGCGAGTGCCTGTTGGCCAGGCGCATGGTGGAACGGGGGGTCCGATTCATCGAGTTGACCTGTCCCCAAACAGGGAACGATCGTTGGGATGCCCATTCGAATCTCGTGAAGAACCACGGCGACAACGCACTGGCGGTAGACCAACCCATCGCGGCTTTGCTCAAGGATTTGGAGAATCGCGGCATGTTGGAGGAAACGCTAGTGGTTTGGGCGGGCGAGTTTGGCCGCACGCCGTTTGCACAGGGCAGCGATGGCCGGGATCACAACCCGTTCGCCTTTTCCATTTGGCTCGCTGGAGGCGGCGTGAAGAGCGGAACCGTTTACGGGGAAACGGACGAGTTCGGTTACCACGTCGTCGACGGCAAGACGACGATTCACGACCTTCATGCCACCATGCTCCATCTGTTGGGCGTCGATCACACCCGGTTGACTTTCCGCTTTGGCGGCCGCGACATGCGACTCACCGACGTGCATGGCGAATTGATGAGTGAAATTCTGAATTCACCGCCGGCGTAGACGGCGCCAGCAGCCAAGATGAACTGAGACTGACTTGGCCATACCGACTGCGAAAAAACCAAAGTTTGTCTTGCCCAGTTCGACTAACGCGTGACGAACTAGCCGAGGAAGTCCTTCGGTTCGTCGAGTTCTGGCGCGAAGTGATGGGCCAGAACCCGGAGTGGCTCTACTTCGATTCGAAGCTCACGACGTATGCCGAGCTGTCTCGTTCAAGAAAACAACTTCGCAATGGGCTTACCATGATCGGTAATCGGCACTGGGCGCTGGCCGGCGAAGAGTTCGTGGGCCGGGTTGATGCCCAGCGTAGAATAGATCGTGGCAAGCCAATCCGGCACGGAGACGGGATCTTCGACAGGCTTTTCGCTGAGCTCATCGGTAACACCCACCACTTGCCCCGTTTTCAATCCACCGCCAAAGAGCACGTTGGTAAATGCCGAGGACTGGTGACCACGCCCGCCTTCACCGTCGAACTTGGCCGGGCGTCCAAACTCGGTGGCCAGCACGACCAAGGTTGTCTCGAGCAGATTGTTGCGTTCCAAGTCTTCGATCAACGCAGACACCGATTGGTCCAGGCTTTGAATGAGTTTATATTGGTCCTTCTGGCCGTGCCGGTGTGTATCCCAGCCGGTGCCGTTCACAAAGTTCAGGTTGAAGGCGACTTCGACGAACCGCACGCCCGACGCCACCAGCCGGCGCGCCAGCAGACAACGCTGGCCGAATTCGTCGCCATAGCGTTCGCGCACGTCGTCTGGCTCGTGGTCCAGCGTGAATGCCTGCATGAAATCCCCGTCGGTCATGCCGAACCCCTCGGTGATGGTCGCGTTGTAGTTCTCTACTCGATGGTCGCCGTGATTGCGTGCCAGATAGCCCTGGCGTAACGTATCCAGCAACTGCACTCGCCGACGCCAGCGCGCGTCGTCCACATTAGGTGGACGTCTCAGCCCATTGGGTCCCGACTCGGTGTCCGTCAGGTAAATGTAAGTATACTTGCTGCCCAAGAAACCGGGACCTCGTAACGAGTTGGGATAGCCCATCACCACGTAAGGCGGCACGCCTTCGTCGCGCGGACCCAGCTGTTGGCTGACGACCGATCCGACCGACGGGTGACCTGGGAATTGGCTACCAGTGGTCACGTGCAAGGTGGACGGACCGTGATTCTGATTGTCCGTTTTGACGCCGTGAATAAACGCCAGGTCGTCAACATGTCCAGCCAAATGCGGAAACAACTCGGATACATAGCGGCCCGACTCTCCGTGCTGTTGGAACGCGAACGGACTGCCGATACAAACATGGGGAAACGTGAGGCGGCCCTGCAGCTCGCCGGAAATGTCTGGAGTACGGTTCAGTGGCTTGCCGTGCAATTCGTTCAGCACTAGCTTGTATTCAAACGAATCGATCTAGCTGACACCGCCCTGCATGAACAAGAAGATACAGTGCTTGGCTTTGCGCGCGAGTAAATGCGGTTGGCGAGCGGCCAGTGGATTGACCGTCGAGGGAGCGGCGGCCAGGTCGTCCGCCAACAGATTGGCCAACGCCATGCCGCCAATGCCGTTGTACGAACGCCGTAGAAAATCGCGTCGTGACGTGAAGGAGTCTTCGGTCGGCCGGATCTCAATATCATGCGTCATGAATTCTCTCCTGCGGCAAGGATCGTGCCACTACGGGACCGATCGAATTGGCCACGGTCGGTCACCCCACGCCTGGGCTGGCCAGTTGAAAATATGGGATTGTGCGTATCTAGGGTTCTTCCGGGTTTTCTGTCGCCTTTTTGCGCAGGGCGTGGGCCAGTTTTGCTCGCTTGGATTGGACCGTGGGGCCGAGGTTTGTCT
>Ga0310121_10001676_pt1 | contig 22123 bp, 22 predicted proteins | sample CB27_Tmax_986_MG_FD_203504 | JGI IMG/M metagenome (GOLD analysis project Ga0310121, IMG submission 203504) | Marine microbial communities from Western Arctic Ocean, Canada - CB27_Tmax_986 | ecosystem: Environmental > Aquatic > Marine > Oceanic | place: Canada: Western Arctic Ocean | collected...
CATTTGCTGAAAAATCAGCCAACAGTCCACCCAATGCAGCTACTGCCCCCCTCCTGCTACACCACTTTAGATAAAATAATAATTTTGCGAAAAATAAAGCAACCCTAACGAACGCGCAAAATGGGGTATATTTTTCAGGAAAGCCAGCGGTCGTTGGGGGCACAAGGAGGACAACGAGCCTTCGCAATTGTACCCATCACCCCGCATCGACCTACAGGACCTGGCCCTTGAAGTCCAAGGCGTTTGAAGTCCGACGTATTTAAAAACTCCCCCGAACAGTTCGGGCAAGCACGGGTAATTGAGATGATGAAAGCCACCGCAGGGATTTTCGCATTCTGGTTCGTAATCATAGCGCAGCCGGCATGGTCCGACGATGCACCGCCCAAGAACGGAGCCGACGCAACGCAATCGGCAGATGCCAAAGCCGAATCCTCGGAAACCAGCAATGGTCACGCTGACGGCGAAGGTGGCAATGGGAATGGCAGTAAGGGGAATGGCAGTAAGGGGAATGGCGGTAAAGACAAACCCTCCGCGCCTAAACATGTTGCATTACTCAAAGACTCAGAACGGATCGAGGGATTAATTCCGCTGTATCAGAAGGACAACCACGTCTACGCGGAACTAAGCGCGAGTCAATACGGCGACGAATTCATCGTGCTGATCTCGATCGCCCGAGGCATTGGCCAACAACCTTTGTATGGAGGTATGACTTGGGGGTTCGGTGATGATTGGGTATGGAGCTTCCGCAAGGTCGACAAACGAATTCACGTCGTCCGCAAGAATGTTCGCTTTAAGGCGAAAGCAGGAACGCCCGCGGCGACCGCCTTGAAGTACGCCTACACAGACAGCGTCCTGTTCAGTTTGCCCATTATCACCGACGGTCCCAAGGGTGGTGATCTGGTGGATTTAAACGGCGTGTTCATGACTGACTTGCCACAGATATCCGAATTTCTCAGCGGGTTCGTATTTTCCGCCAACAAATCGACTTGGGCCGTCCCCAAAGGCTTTCAGGACAACGTCGAATTGGAAATCGCGGCCACGTATGCCTCAAGTGGACGGGCCCAGATCGACTCGGTGGCCGATTCACGTGGCGCCACGATCAACGTGCATTACTCGATCAGCAAACTCCCGCAGACCGGCTACAAATCTCGATATGCAGACAATCGAGTCGGATACTTCCTGACGGTGCGGAAGGATTATTCCAAGAACGGCAAACAAGATCGTTTCGTTCGCTACATCAATCGATGGGACTTGCAGAAGGCCGACGAGGCTGAGAATTCGCCTCCCAAAAAACCGATCATTTTTTGGCTGGAAAATACCATTCCCTATAAGTATCGGCAGACTATCCGCGAAGGCATTTTGGAATGGAACAAGGCCTTTGATAAAGCCGGGTTCGCCAACGCGGTCGAGGTGCGCCAGCAACCGGACAAAGCCGACTGGGATCCGGAAGACATCAACTACAACACCTTTCGCTGGATCACTTCCAGCGCCGGATTCGCGATGGGTCCTTCGCGCGTGAATCCCTATACAGGCCAGATCCTGGATGCCGACATCCTTTTTGACGCCGATTTTCTCGAGTTTTGGAAATCCGAATACGAGTTGTTCACTCCCAAATCGATCGCGGCGATGACCGGTGGGCCTCTGGACCTGGTCGGTATAGAGTCAAGCGAAGGGAACCATTTTAAGGCGTCCGATAGCCAACTGCGAGCTTGCCAGCGTCCCCAGGCGATGTCCCGACAGTTAGCTTTCGGTTCGGTGGCTCTTTCAGCCCTCCGCAAGCCGACTTCCAGTGCCGATGAACAAAAAATGATTTTGCAAGGCCTTAAGGCGACGGTCATGCACGAGGTCGGACACACCCTTGGGTTGCGTCACAACTTTAAAGGCAGCACCAAATTCACCTTGGAGCAGCTAAACGATCCCGAGATAGTCAAAGGAGAGGGCATGTTGTCATCGGTAATGGATTATGATGCCGTTAACATCGTTCCATCGGATCAAGACCAAGGGAATTACTTTACAGGCACCATCGGCTCTTACGATATTTGGGCCATCGAATACGGCTACAAGTCATTTTCCGGCGGCACCAATGGTGAGCGAGGCGAGCTTGAAAAGATCGCCTCGCGCAGCGGAGAACCGGGACTCAACTATGCAACGGACGAAGACACACGGATGATCGACCCGGACCCGCTTACCAATCGGCACGACCTGGGCAAGGACCCTATGTTGTTCGCCCGCCGGCAGGTTGAATTAGTCCAGGAACTGATGCCCGGATTGGTCGACCGCATGACCGACGACGGCGATGACTACACAAAGGCCCGTCGCGCATTCAACGTTCTCCTCTCGACTCACGGTCACGCGCTCTATTTCGTCTCTCGATTTGTCGGCGGGTTGGAAGCCAGCCGCAGTCACAAGGGCGATAAAGACGCCCCCCTCCCCTTCGAGGTTATCTGCGCAGCCAAGCAGCGTGCCGCCATACGGGTACTGAACAAGTACGTTTTTGGCGACGAACCGTTTCAAATCCCCGCTGAAACCTACAACCAATTGGGCGCCTCGCGCTGGTGGCACTGGGGAACAGACCTGCTACCGCGAACCGATTATCCAATTCACGATGCCATCCTGATGTGGCAGTCCAGGATTCTGGACCAGCTACTTTCACCGATCACCTTGACCAGAATTCACGACAGCGAACTCAAAGTCCCCGCAGATGAGGAAGTTTTTGCTGCGGCGGATTTGATTGAGGATCTCACCGGCGGGATTTTTGCCGAACTGGATGATCTCAGTGAAGGGGATTACACCAACCGCCATCCAGCCATCAGCAGCCTGCGACGCAACGTCCAACGTGAATTCATGAAACGACTGGGACGATTAGCTTTGGGACACTCGTCGGCCCCCGAGGACTGCCAAACCGTTGCCTACAGCCAACTCACCTTGTTGGAAAAGAAAATGACGGTATCCCTGAAAGGGAAAGCCAAACTGGATAGCTACAGCCGATCTCACCTGGAAGAATCTTCAGCAAGAATTCGCAAAGTCCTCGAGGCGAAGATCTCCCTGTTCGGCATTTGAGCGGCAGAGTTGTGGTAAAAGAGGTCCAATACTGGTAGAATGGGCCATAGGTACCTGCCGTTTTGATACATCCACGCTCGCTCTACCGTGAAACTTATTACCGCCATCATCCAACCGCCGAAACTCAAGGCTGTGACTGACGGGCTGGCCAAGATCGGGGTTCATCGTTTTACCGTCTGTGATGCACTTGGCTACGGTCGACAGCGCGGCCAAACACCGACCTATCGGGGTCACGAATACCAAACGCAGTTCCTCCGCAAGGCCGTGTTGGAGATCGTGGTCAACGACGATTTTCTAGAAAGAACCGTCGCACTGATCGAGAACCTGGCGCGGACCGGACCGGAAGGTACCATCGGGGATGGCAAGGTTTTTGTCATGCCCGTCACCGAAGCAATTCAACTGGATGGCGAATTACGTGGTCCCGAAGCCGTTTAGGTTGAACGTAAAATGAGCCTGCTAATTCTGTCACCCGATTTGATGTTCGCGTCGCAATTCCGTGCGGTCGCCGAGACCCAAGGCATCGCCTGCTCACAATGTTTGACCGCGGAGCAAGCTAGCGAAGTTATCAGCGATGCGGCATGTCACCTGGCCATCGTCGATCTGTCGATCGACACCCTGGACGTCGAGAGATTCGTCCAACACGCACGCCAAGCCAATAACGGGGAGGCCAAGCTAATCGCCTTCGCGCCGCACGTACACCGTGAGAAGTTGGCGTGGGCAGAAACGGTCGGCTTTGACGCGGTTATGTCTCGCGGCGAAATCATTCGTCGCACCGCTGAAATTCTTTCCACAGTCGGCCCAAAAGAGTAGTGGCCGCCGGAAATGTCCTCGTGACCAATAAAATCTTCCCCGCCCGCGAAACTTTTCGTGATTCCTCGGGTTTCATGCTGTATCGGGCAATAACGCGGTCCCGTAAACGATTCATTCGGGTGAATCGGAGGCGGGATCCACTCAACAGGAACGGGGAGAAAATCGGATGCCAAAGTCAACATGTGCCGACCGTCGGCTGACAATCGAAAATCTTGAAAATCGCCAACTTCTCGCTGGCGACGTGATGGTGGATGTCAGTCGTGGAAACCTTGTTATCGTCGGGGACGAAGCCGACAACCAACTGCATATATCTTCGGGACAAAGTCCTGGAGAATATATGATCGTGGGGCTACCAGGCCCGGATGGAACTGAGACCACCATCAACGGTCAAACAGAACCGCTGGTCGTCAATAATGCGTTTCGAAGCGTACGCGTCGCCACAGGTGATGGAAACGACGTTGTTGACATCAGCCATGCCAACTTTCGTCATTTGGACGTTCACACTGGTCCCGGCGATGATATTGTCCGCTTGGGCTTGGCGCCGAATGGCCCTGGCCCAGAAGATCCAAACACGGTTGAAACCGACCTCGCCGGCGAAACCGACCCAACCGCTCCTGCGATTGAACCTTCGGTTACGGTGCGCGGACGATTGCGCATCGGTACCGGTGAGGGTAACGACACAGTCGTGGAAAGGCACCTGCGGGTCGGCCGTAGCCAGGCGATCCATACCGGCGAGGGTGACGACAATGTTATCCTCGATCCGCCCAACGATTCGCCGGTACCGCCAGACCAGGGTGAAACGGCTGAAGCTACCGGTCAAGGCGATGCGCCCCCCACGACACGACCAGGGGGACCTCAGCCGTCGATTCAGATCGGCCGTGGCCTGAAAATCGGTACGGGCGCTGGCAATGACAACGTTATGTTACACGGCGTCGATGCCGGTTCCATTCACATCCGCGCCGAGGCGGGCGACGACACCGTGGCTCTAAACCACGTGCATTCGCGGCATGGACTCTCCATTGGAACGGATGGTGGCGACGACACCGTGGCTCTAAACCACGTGCATTCGCGGCGTGGACTCTCCATTGGAACAGATGGTGGAGATGACACCGTCGTGATGAACCAGGTCCACAGCCGATGGGCGTGGGTCAAGACCGGTGCCGATAGCGATCGGGTTGAATTGCGAGATTCCGCCTTCGCTGTTCTAGGTTCGTTTCTCGGAGATGGTGACGATGCTCTGCACCTCGCCGGAACCACCGTCGGCCGGGTAGCCTTGCTCAGTGGCGGTCCTGGTACCGACGAACTGCTGCAAGATGCCGATACGCATTTGGCTCACGCCCGGATCGCCGGCTTCGAGCTGCCTCCATCGAGTGACGACGAAGAAGTACCAGTATAGACATTGGTAAGTTTCAACGAGGCTGCAGCGCATAAAACAGGCCAGAACTGGGGACCCAGTTCTGGCCTGACTCTGCCTCAGGCAGGTTCAGCAATGTCCGTTCATTACACCATCATCCGTGAACCCGATGGCAGAGCTTAATATGCGGGACCATCCCCGTACATAAACTAGCAATCACACTTGTCAGAGCGTCGTTTCAATAGGCGACGACGGCTACTGGCCGGTTGGCAGCAAGTTTCTTGCGGGCAGCCGACGGTCTGCACTTCACAGCCTGTTGGGCACCCGGCAATTGGCGCAGCCGGGCAACCAGAAGGGTCGGCGGCTGTTTTGGCGCAGGGCGCCGTCTCGCAACAGGCTGCCACTGGGGCTGTCTCACAGCAACTGGGTGCCGCTTCACAGCAGACAGGCGCTGGTGCGCAGCTAACAGTCTGACAACGGGCTTGCTGCGCACAACACCTTCTGGCTTGGATGCGGTCTCGCAAACCAGCGTCGGCGGTATCAACAACCACCATGCTGGTTACGAGTGCTGCAAAAACAGAAAGTGCAACCATGGACAATCTGGACATCAAAAAACTCCCTTCAACGTTGTCGGATCCCTCAAACCTATACGAGGGCCTCCTCGCCTCGGCCACCTCGAAAATTCCGCGTCCCGACGAAGGCAGCCTCCCGTCAGGACAAAGACCATTTGAAACAATTGATTTTTAGGACCTTGATTTTTGGGACTAGGCCGGCAAAATCCACCGACATTATCCCACTGCTGCCCCCAGGCCGGTCATCCCAAAATTGTCAAACTTTAGGGGTAGGGAAAAATAGGTAGTTCAAACCGAATCGGGACGAATATAGCACTGGCGGGTGGGCTGTCAACCGCATGATCGGACTAGACGCCAGAGATGAAGAGATAGGGGAAACAGGAAAGATACGTAAACTCAATCCGCCGAGATTACGACAATTCGGCGACGACTTTCCGCAGCTGGTCACCGATTTCCGCAGCTGGTCACGACTTAGCCCGACTCGATCTCGACCCGCCGGACCAGTCGCGGCGCCGCCTGCTGCTACTGGACCCGCACTGTGTAGGTCTTGAGAACTCCTTTCCAAAAGTATTCCTCGACCCAGATCTTATCCTCGCCGTCGTAGGCGTCATCAGGCTCGGCACCGATGTACTCGTGGACCTTGGCTTCATCGAGCGTCTCTTCATTTTCTAAGGCGGCGTCGATGGCATCGTAGGCTGCTTGCGCCTTCGCGTGAGCCCTCCGGTCGACCATCAGGGCGATGATGCCGATCCCCAGTACGGCAAAGAGAACTCCTCGAATTGCCCACTTTGCTGACTGATCCTGTTTTTTGCGTTTGGCGTCCATATTAAGCAGTTAATCTAGCCATCCATTCGAGCAATCGTTTCTTTGACGACTTGGACACATTCAATTAAATCGGGCGTTGGTTCTTCGGGGTGTGCTTCATGCTCAATGCTGAGGCCACCCTGAAAATCGACTTCGCGCAACGCCGTTAAGACTTCAGCAACGTTCAACGCGCCTCGTCCCACCACGACGTTCTTACCAGCTTTATTGTCATTGTCTTTTAGGTGGATGCCGTGGTTGCGATTACCCATGGCACGAATTTGTTGAGCCGGATCCAGGTAGGTGTTAAACGGTTCCTGGGCACAGCGGATCAAATGCCCCGTATCCAGGCAGGTACCCACCATTGGATCAAGATCCTTTACGAAATGGAGAATGATTTCCGCGCGATGCCAAAGGTGCAGCTGGTCATTGCCTACGGGTCCGTGCGGATGAATCGCTATCGGGATCTTGTATTCCAGGACCAATCGATTGACGCTTTCAAAGCTATCCGGAGTCGGATCGGCACTGATCGCTTTGACACCCAAACGGGCGGCATGCTCAAAGTTCTTACGATTCGCATCGTGGTCATTGCCAAAGGCCAACACGCCGATCGAGATCGGGTTGAGATCATGATCGGCCAGCATGCTTTGCAGCTGCTTAAACTCATCCGCAGACGCGTCGATCGGAGAATGGCCGGGGTACAGTTCGATGTAGTTCAAACCTAACCCGGAAATCTCCTTAATTGCGGTAAGAACGTCGAATCGGTGGTAACAGTAGCTTTGCACACCGACTTTTAATCCACCAAATTCGTCGCTGGATTTTGCACAGGCGGGTTTGGTCATCAAGCCAGTCGCAATTGCCGTGGCGCTGGCGGCACTCTTTGCCAGAAAATCGCGTCGGGTGCTGATTGAACCTTCAACCGTCATGAGGATGGATTCCTTTTTTTGGTATTTCGTTTGTTTTGCGGTCAATCTCCGTTAAGTGTCCGCGAAGCCTGTTTTATAACGGATGCAACGTGGACTAACGAGGCGTGGTCGAACAGTTCGGCCAAAAATCCGCTGGCGCATTGTTTATTGTCGGCGACGCGGGCCGGTTAGCGGCTGAGCTACCGATCGCTCAACCGACCCGATCCAACACGGTTTGCAGAGTCTTTCGCAGAACATGGCCGCTGTTGACGAGCCCTTGCCGCTCTTTGGGCCAAAGCTCGATTTCCAATCGGTCCGCCACCCCCTGGCGACCCACCACGGTTGGCACGGAAAGAGCTACATCCCGGATGCCATAGCACCCGCTTTGCACCGTCGAAATCGGCAAGAGGCGTTGTTGGTCCAATGCGATCGAGTGGACAACTTCCGCGATGGCAATGCCGACGGCAAACCCGGCACCCCCTTTTCCGCGGATCACTTCCGCGCCCGAGCCCTTGGTCCTGGTGAACAACTCGTTGGCCAAATTGGGCGTCCATTTCGGATGCTTGTCCAAAGGCAAGGCCCCGATCGTGGCGCCGGACCAAATCGGCACCATGCTGTCGCCATGTTCGCCGAGTATCAGCGCAGATAGTTGCGTCGGTGCAACCCTCAGCTGTTGGGCAATAAGACTCCGGAAACGAATGGTATCCAACTGCGTCCCAAGACCGGTGATCTGATTGCACGGAAGATCCAACCGTCGATACGCCAAGTAGGTGAGAATGTCAACGGGATTGGATACCACGTGTACTATCGCGTCCGACTTGTGACCGGCCGCGCGGATCTGGTCCAAAATCGTCATAAACAAATCGACGTTGCGATTAATCAGTGCCAATCGACTCTCGTCCGGCTGACGGCGAAGACCAGCCGTAATGCAGATGATATCTGAATCGGGAATCTGTTCGTAACCGCCGCTGGTGATGATCTGGTTTGAGGTGCTTGGCCCCCCATGCAAAAGATCCAGCGCCTGTCCTGCCGCCGCGTCCGCATTGGCATCAATCAACGCAATTTCACGCACGACACCGCCAAATTGCAAAGCGTACGCCGCGCACGAACCAACCAAACCGCCGCCACCAATGATGGAAATTTTCATGCGTTAACCGTACGTGTGGCCAGTTCCGCCATCACTCGTTCAGTGATGGCTTGAATCAGCGCCTCTTGATTCACTTCTCCGCCGGTAGTCCGAGTCGGCTCGGATGGAGGAACTGGCGGAATCGCACGTTGCTCGACGTCGGCCTCCGCCCAACTATCCTTAAAAATTGAGTTGGCGCATACGTCGCAGTTTTCATAATCCGCTGTGTTTCGAGGATCTTCGAAACCCCAGGTCTTTTTCAGTTCCAGTAGTTCCTGCGTCTTGGGCCGGGAGATGTAGTGGACATTGCCAAGACTCTTGGCCAACATCAGCATGCGGCAATAAGCGTCAAGAATCTCGGTCCACCAGTAAGCTCGCTCGACATCTTCGCCGTAACTGACCGTGCCATGATTGGCGAGAATGATCACATTCGTCTTGTCCACGAATGGCAGGATTGTATCGGCAAATTCCTGTCCGCCAGGCGTTTCATATTTGGTTATCGGCACATCCCCCAAAAAGACTTCTACCTCCGGCAAAATGCATTGTGGAATTGGCTCGCGAGCAATCGCAAAAGCGGTCGCGTGGGGCGGATGACAGTGCACGACGCTCTTGACGCTTAGGCGCTGTTTGTAAATCTCAATGTGGAGCAGCGCCTCGCTCGAACGCTTCTTGCGCCCAGCGATCTGTTTACCCGTCATGTCAACCGTGCAGATGTCATCTGGCTTAAGAAAACCTTTCGAGTGCAAAGTAGGCGTGCAAAGCACCTCATTCTCGCCGGTACGCACAGTAATGTTTCCGTCGTTGGCCGCAGCGAATCCCTTATTGTAAAGTCGCCGACCAATCTCGCAGATATCTTGTTTGATTCGGTGAGTGTTTTGCATAATTGTCAGTTCTCAGTTGGGAAGGAAGGGGAAAAAGAAAAAGCAAGACAGGATCAACATGATTTACGTGATGAAGGGATACGGAGCATCTGCTAATCCTGTAAAACATGTTCATCCTGTCTAAAACAAAGTTTTCCGTTCGCCGATCTCACGTCCATGATCCACCATCCATAATCCATGATCCATAATCTCCAAACCACCATCACCCGCTCTCTACCACATCCAACGTCAACGTAACGTCATCCAATATCCCCGCGTTGTAGGCGTCAACCGGTTTTGATTCGGGTCGAAACGCCTGAGCTGCCTCCGCCCCTTCGCTGAGCATGATGCGACTTCCGACCGACGCACCGCGATCGTCGTACACCACCAGCGACTCACCCCGAGGTATCTCTTCACTTCGCAGCTGGTCCAAGGTCATCGGCACGGCCAGTTTGAGTCGAGCGCCGGTGAAACTTGGATGCAGTCGGTTCAACGTTACGGTTCCGATCACGTGAGCAATTCGCATATTATGGGCTCTTAATCGATTCGATAAACTGACGTAATTCGTTCATTGAGTGACGAGACGGTTGGATGACGAACAGGTTTGCCTCGAGTGATTGCCGGGCATCGCGGACGCTTCGAGAATCGACAACCCAGGCCGCTTTTAGCCAGGCCACGCGATTTGCGCGATGCACCACGACAGCCGGCTGCTCGGAAAACCAAACGACCTTCTGGTGTTTGCCGGTGTTGAACATCTGCAGCTCGTGAAGCAGCACATTCTCGTCGGCTTGAAACGGATGGACCGTCGCACCTGCTAGCTGGCCGATCTTCGCCAAAGTCTGGCGAAACAGCGGCGAACTGTCCGCGGATACCAAGATAACGCGTATGTGAATTGGATCGCTGGTACTCGTCTGCTCGCGAGCAAACTCGACGGCGATGCCACGTTGCCTGGTTTCGTCCCAGACGGATGGCGTCACGATTGCCCCGTCGGTGAGGACCAATCGCCGGATGCCATCCAACCTTCTGTCCAACACCTGCGTCGTCACCACTTCGTCGGAAATTTGTAGCGTCGATCCCTCGCAAGGGGATCCGCTGGCAGCGGAGGTCGAGCCGTGCTGTTGGTGGTCTATTCGTTGCAGAACAACGCGAACGATGCGTTCGATCAGCGCTGTTTGTTCGACATCGACTGAGGTCATCACTCATCTCGAATTCCAACAACGGTCCAGCGGACCGGTGTGTTTTCAGCTTGCAACAATTCACGTGCTCCGCGACCGTCACTGGTGATCATGACTTGATCGCCCGCACCCGCCCCGATACCGTCAACGGCGACTTGAGGAAAACCGTCAGGCGTTTTGCCATCGGCCATCTGCGGTTGCACCACCAACAGCTTGCTTCCTGCCATCGAATCATGTTTTGCCGTCGAAACAGCTGTGCCAACGACTAACGCCATTTGCATGCTATTTCCCCAAAATGCAAAGGTCTTTGCCAATGGCTAACCGCCGTTGGCGTGTAAAAGTGAGAGGCGTGGTAACACCCTCGCCCGTTGGCGTCGCGATTGAATACGACAAATATCCTTCCCCTTCGACCCCCATTGAGCAGAACGACGGCCCGTTTACGGCCAGCAAAGTTGTATCCATGATGCGGCCCATTTTGGTAATGTTTTTCAAGTTGTTCGTGTGCAGGATGGCCGTGTGACGAAATCCGTGTTCAAAATGTTTCGCTTTGGCGATCGCATCATCGACACATGAACATCGCACGAAGGGTACGAATGGCATCATTTGCTCGACAGGTACGAATGGGTTTGTGCAATCCGTCTCGCCAAACACCATCATTGTGTCGGCAGGGATCTCGCGACCAGCGGCTCGGGCCAAGACAGCTGCATCCTGGCCAATGAAATCTTTGGCGGCGACATCGTGACGTCGCGCCCCCTCGCCAACTTGCGTGATGGCGACCGCGGTTAACCGATCGATCTCCGTTGCGTTCAAGCGAACCGCGCCGGCACGCTCCATCGCAGCCATTAAATCGTCAAAAATGCTATCGACTGCAAATACTTCCTTTTCGGCAATGCACAGAAGATTGTTGTCGTAGGCTCCTCCGGCGATGATGCTGCGCGCGGCACGGTCTAAATCGGCCGTTTCGTCGACCACGACTGGTGGATTTCCAGGCCCAGCGACGACGGCGCGTTTGCCGGAATTCAATGCGGCTCGCGCGACAGCTGGCCCTCCCGTCACGCAGATGAGCGAAATGTCGCGGTGACTGAAAATCTCCTCAGCCGTCTCCAAAGTCGGCTCGGCAATGATGCACAGCAGATTATCGATCCCAACTTCGCGCGAGATGGCCTCGTTGTAGCGCCGTACACCCTCAGCGGCGATCCGCTTGCCCCCAGGATGGGGATTGATCACCATGGAATTGCCAGCCGAGATCATGGAAATGGAATTGGAAGTTATCGTCGGCAACGAATGAGTCACTGGGGTGATGGCACCGATGACACCAAACGGCGCGTATTCGACCAAGGCTATCCCGTCGTCACCAGAAAACGACTGCGTTTCCAGGAACTCGACTCCGGGCACAAGCTCGGCCACGCTGCGCTGCTTGTCGATCTTGTGCTCCAACCGACCAATCTTCGTCTCCTCCATCTCCATCGTGCCTAACTCGACACATTGATCGATGGAAATACGACGGATGATATCGGTAACCTGTTTGCGTACGGCTTTGGACCGGTTCTCCAGCTCCTCAAATGCCGATTTTGCAGCGGCCACGGCACTGCTGACGTCGTTGAAAATGCCATGCTTTCCCTGGTAAGCGACGGGGGGGGCATCCCCGACTTCGGCGAGGACCTGTTGGACGACTTGACGGATTAAGGTTTCGCTAACCTGCATGATAGTTCTCGTTGCGGATTATGGTTTATGGTTTATGGTTTATGGGTTCTTTTCGTCCTGTCGGCCGCAACACTATGGAACACGTCCACCGTTCACAGTTCACGGACCTCAATTCTCAATTTCCGGTTCAGTTGCATCAAAAACACAATGGTTCTCTACGTGAACCTTGTCGACGATACCAATGATCACGGTGTCGATCGGCATGTTTTTTGTTTCGGGGGTTAGCCGCGCGCTAGAGCCCTGTGTAATCAAAACGACTTGGCCAACTCCTGCTCCCAACGTGTCGACGGTAACGAACGTGCGACCTGTCGTCGTCAGCCGCTGGCGAGTTTCGTCGTCCAATCGATACGGTTCCACGACCAGCAGCTTTTGGCCGACCATCGAGTCGATTTTTTGCGTAGCGACGACGGCACCAGTGACTTTAGCCAGGAACATGTCAAGCAACCTTTCCGCTGAGCAGTACGTCCGTCTGCCGGGCGACGACCAATTCCTCGTTCGTGGGAAGGGTCCAAATCTGAGTTCGACTGCCGGCGGTGTGAATCGGCGCCTCGCCGCTGGCCGACTCGTTGGCCGTTGGGTCCAAGACAATGCCAAAACACTCCATATCCCGACAGACATCCGCGCGAATTCGTGTACCGTTTTCGCCGATGCCGCCGGTAAAAATAATGGCGTCCGCCCCTGCCAGCTCCACCAACATTCCGCCCAGGTGACGACGAATTTCGGTTACGTAGTGGTCCAAGGCCAACTGGCAATCCTGGTTGCCGGCGGCCGCTCCAGCTTCGAGATCACGAATATCACCGCTGGTTCCACTGAGTCCCAGCAATCCGCTGTGATTGGCCAACTCGTCAAGGATTTCTTCCAAGGACTGGCCGGTCTGTTCCATCAGCCACGGCAGTGCAAAAGGATCGAAGTCGCCGACACGGTTATTTTGCGGCAACCCGCTTTGGGGGCTCATTCCCATCGTGGTGGCAACGCTCTTTCCGGAGCGTATCGCGCAAAGGCTACTGGAACCGCCGAGATGGCAGGAGATCACACGCAGGTCTTCTCCACCTAACAACTCCACCGATCGTCCAGCGATATAGCGATGACTAGCGCCGTGATAGCCCCATCGCCGGATGTGATACTCATCCGCCCACCGCTTAGGAACCGCATACAATTTCGTCCGGGAGGGAATCGTCTCATGAAATCCCGGCTCGAACGCAGCCACCAACGGGATGTCCGGCAGCTGTTGGCCAATCGTACGCATGGCGGCAACGTAGGCAGGATTGTGAGCCGGCGCTACGTGACACACTTCTTCCATTGCTAATAAAACTTCTTCGTTAACAAGCTGCACTCCGCCGAATCGGCCAGCGAAAACCGCCTTGAAGCCAATCGCGGCAATTTCCGTCGCACTCCGACAACAACCGTGCTTGGGATTTGTCAGTTGAGCGAAACATTGCGTGACTGCAGCCGCATGATCCGGGGCCTCCACTTCACACTCATTGCGGTAATCGCCGATCTCAACCCTGCAGTAACTGGTCGAGGAACCAATTCGGTCGACGCCGCCTCGGGCCAATTGGCGCTCGTCGGCCATGTCGAACAAACGATATTTGAAGCTGGTCGATCCCAAGTTAGCTACCAATATTTTGCGATTCGTTCCGTCCATGACTTTCTTCGGTTCTCAGTTCTCAGTTCTCAGTTGGCAAAGAGGGGAAAAAGAAAAAGCAAGACAGGATCAACATGATCGACATGATGAAGGGAGGCGGGGCGTCTGCTAATCCTGTAAATCATGTTCATCCTGTCTAAAAACAGTGCTTAGTTTGCGGTTCCTAGTTCGCAGATTTCCATTCGCGCATGGCTCGAAGCAGGTGGCGACCGCCCGCATCCCGACCGAGAGCCGAGAACCGAGAACACTTTATTTCAAATAGGCTTCGACCAATCCGTCGGCGGGTCGCGGAATAATGTGGCTACTGATCAATTCGCCCGTTTGCGTGGCGGCGTTCGCTCCGGCTTCGACAGCAGCGCGAACACTGCCGACATCGCCCTGGACCACTGTGGTGACGTAACCACCTCCAATCGCGACTTTCTTCAATACTTTCACGTTAGCGGCCTTGGCCATGGCATCGGTGGCTTCGATCAATCCGACCAGGCCTTTTGTTTCAACTAGTCCAATGGCGCTTTGCATTTTCGTCCATTCCTCTGAATGAGTAAGTGTCATGATTACGGAACGACTCCGTGATCCAAGTGTTCCCGTTTATTTCGCAGCTTGGGTGGCTACCGGCAAAATTGATGCAAGGTCTTCATGCGGACGGGGGATGACTTGTACGCTGAGCACTTCGCCGATTCGACCCGCTGCATTGGCGCCGGCGTCAGTGGCGGCTTTAACCGCTGCCACATCACCAGTCACAAAGGCGGTGCAAATTGCCGAGCCGACTTTGTCCCATCCCATGAAATTCACGTTCGCGGCTTTCATCATCGCATCGGTCGCCTCAACCAAGGCAGTAAAGCCCTTGGTCTCGATCATCCCGAGCGCCTCTAATTGTTTAGCCATAAAAAGTTCTCCTTAAAGAGGGTTGGAATTGGTTGTTTGTTATTTGTTATTGGTTATTTTTCACTGTTCGTTAGCCGCTAGTAAGTTGCATAACCAATAACCAATAACCAATGACCAATGGCCAATGACTAATGACACTTACAAGGTTCTTGCTTGAGTAATTCCACTCTGGTGGCGGCATCCAGGTTGCAGGCGTTTCCTTCGTCGGTATCGAGATGGACTTCCAATTTGATGCCCTGGTCGGGACGGACGATTAAATCTTCCATGACCATCGTGCAACCGGGTGAATGAATGCGAAGATTCATTAAGTCACCCTTCTGGACACCGTAACTCTTGGCTTCTTCTAAATTCATATGAACGTGGCGAGCCGCGCGAATCACGCCGTCGGCCAATTCCACGACCCCGTGAGGACCGACCAAAACACATCCCGGGGTATTGTCCGTGTCGCCACTCATCCGCACTGGAATTTCCAGTCCCAGCGAAATGGCGTCGGTAAAGGCGAGCTCGACCTGGCTGCGCGGTCGTGGCGGACCCAGTACCCGAACTGTGGGCAACATGCGGCGGCGGGGTCCCACCACCATCACTGTCTCCTGGGCTGCGTAGAAACCGTCTTGGTACAGTGGCTTGTCCGGCGTCAACGTGTGTCCGGGCCCGAACAACATCTCCACATGCTCGTCGGTCAAATGCACATGGCGGGCCGAGGTGCTAACGACCAAATGAGTCGGCTCAGCCGAGCGACTTCCGCGTGCACCCGCTGGGGCTCCCGACTGCGCCACCACGATCTCGCGAACAATCCGTTCGATCTGGGCTCGATCAATTTCCTGAGTGGCAACCATCGACTAATACCAATAACAAATAACAAATAACAAATAACAAATAACAAATAACAAATAACTAACCGCCGAAGGCCGTTTTGCCGATATGCAACGTCACACCGGCACTAGTGATATTCTCCTTCCACTGGTCAGAGATTTCCGTATCGACCACGACGGCGTCCACTTCGCCCAGTCCGCACAACCTTGCCAGGCTCTGGCGTCCGAATTTTGTACTGTCCGCAAGGATGATCGTTTCATCCGCACACGCCGTCATCGCACGCTCGGTTTCGACCAACAGGAGATTGCTGTTGAAATAGCCGCGCTCGCTGACACCCGCCACGCTGAGCACAGCGCGGCGAACGTTTAACGTCGTCAGCATTTCATTGGCATAGGGGCCCAACGACACGCCCGTGCGCAAGTGGATGTAACCGCCAATAAAGATCAAATCCGTACTTTCACTGGATGTGAACAGATTGGCCACCGGAAGCGAATTGGTGACCACCTGGATTTGTCGATGAACAAGTCGCTGGGCCAGCTCATAAGTCGTACTGCCACCGTCCAACAGCACAACGTCGCCATCCTCGATCAGCTCGGCAGCGCAATCGGCAATTTGATGCTTCTTGTCCAGCTGCATCTCGTGCCGGCATTGAAAATGCGGCAGTTGCGGCGAAGGACCAGTGTAGAAGACACCGCCATGAGTCCGTTTGGCCGAGCCATTTTCCTCGAGATAATCCAAATCACGTCGAATCGTCGACTCGGAAACGCCCATCTCCGAAGTCAGATCGCCCAGTGACGCGAAACCGCGTTGGCGAACCAACTCGAGTAGCTGACCGCGACGTTCGTTTGCAATCATGACAATGACCAAGGTGTTTGGGTTGAGGCGGCTGCAGCGAGTTAGAAGGCCAACCGACATCCGACAAGACAATTTTCCACCAGATGATGCCATAAATCAATCATCTAAATGGCCGATATCAAAAAATTACTGATAGAAATTGGTCAATAAATGAGTGATTTTGGTTGATTTATGATTTAGGACGGTCTTTTGCCTTCGATTTATCCTTTTTTTTTACGGGCAGATGGTCAATCGCTATAAGATCGGTCGCTGGTGTCGGGTGTTAATTTAAGCGAATTTGCTCGCCTGGTAGTGTGTGGTTGATCGATGCGGGATGCGGTAAACGCCACGTAGCCTGGGACTCCCTCCCGGTCATCATGGAGATAGGGACGGCTTAAAACGTCGCTCTATAACACCCAACGCCGAAACACGCGCCCGGGACGGGAGTCCTAGGCTACGGCGATGGCGCACACTTCAACCTAGGGCGGAAAACGCACCTGCCTCAAGCCGCCAGTTACCGCCAGAATGAGTCCTATGGGAACCGTCCTACAACTGCGGAAACGGCTGGCAAAACAGCCGGTGATCATCGATTTTCCAGAAATCGAGCTGCGGAATTACGGTGGTGACGAGGATTGCCAAAGCTGGCTGGAGATGCGGTCAGAGTGCTATTCAGGTCTCACTGCATCGGCCAAGTCCTGGACCGCGGCGGATTTCGGTCGCGAATTCCTCTCGCGCGGCTGGTGGAACCCCGAATCCATGTGGTTCGCAACTTCAGGCGAGGGTGCGGCGGCAACCGAGATTGGCTCGGTAACGTTATCCAGCGCAGGTTCGTATCGGCTGCAATGGTTGATGGTCCGTCCTGATTGTCGTCGTCAGGGAGTCGGTCGCGCGTTGGTCGTCGCCGCGGAACGGCGTTGTTGGGAGTTGGGTGGCCGAGAGATCGAGCTAGAGACCCTTGATCAATGGACCGCAGCCACAAGTCTCTATCGATCGTTGGGATACGTATAAACGTGGGTTCTTAACGTCAGCGACGACGACGGATTCCCAGAGCCAGCACTGCCAACACGGACAGCCGCCCGGCGGCTGGCTCAGGCACCGTGGCAACCGCTGCAGAATTACCCCAGTTGAAGAGCACGCCATTTAATTCTGCGAGGCCGACGGTGGTACCTGACGCTGGGCGCTGATGGATCCAATCCGTCGTAAGGACTGAGCCGTCTTCATTCCAGTCGAACAACACAAGATTGAGGTCGCCAAGGGCAACGTCACCGCTATCGTCGTAGTCGCCATCTAACAATACGTCTAAGAACACGCTACCCCGAGTACTGGCCGCGTTGCCGACGGTTAGCACCCCGCCGGTAGCGGTGATTGTCGAACCGCCGGTGATTTCGGCGTTCCCGATACCAAAACCAGTGAGCGTGCCGCCGGCGAGTTCAAACTGCGCGGCGTTGATCGTGCCAGCGGCGAGGTTGACTTGCCCCGGGCCCCAGACTTTGGCGAGGGTTCCCACATCGACCAGACCACCGCCTTGGACCGTAAGATTTGCGGAGCCACCAGCAACACCTATGTCGCCACCAACGTAGAGAGCTCCCGATGTGGTCCACGTGGAACCACTACCATCAACAGTGACGGCGCCAGTGGAGTCTGAGAAAGTACCGATGTAACTAATTCCACTTGATGAGACGCTGCCCCCGTTCTGGATAGCAAGCGTACCGTCGCCAGCAAGGTCGCCAATGCGTAATTCGGTGGAGTTCCAGGTGGAGCCAACGCCGTCAACGTTAACCGTACCTGTGGAGCCGCTAAAAACTCCAATGACACCCATTGTGTTTGAGACAGTGCCGCCGTTCTGGATCGTGAGCGTGCCGTCGCCTAGGTTTCCAACGAACGAGTCACCGGTGGGGACGTCTACGGTCCCCGAGATATTGGCTGTGCCTGTGCCTGCGTCTAATTCGCCCAGCGAAAAGAATTTCCCAACGTTAGCGATGACCCCTGAGTTGACGGTAAGCAGTCCGGTGCCTTCGTAGTCGACATACAGAGCAGCCGAGTTATCCCAGGTAGAACCGGCGCCACTCATCGTGACCGTGCCCACGGAGTTGCTCTCATTACCAATGTAACCCCAGTTGCTTGAAACGTCGCTGCCGTCATCAATTAGCAACTCGCCTGCGGTTGAATCTCCTATGGCAAGATCATCGGTGCCCAGCGACAACGGATCTGCCAGCGGATTGGTGAGCGTGACGGGCGTGCCGTCGGGATCTTGCACCACATCGGTCGCCCCGGTCGTGTTGGGATCGATCGTGTTGGCGGCTTGGGCCGTTAGACCGTGGAAACAGACTGACCAGACGAGAACTGCGGCGACGTTCGATCTGGAAAAGCTTTTCATAGCGTTAGTGTTCGCTTCCTATAACGGTTGAATCGGTCTCACCCGTGATCGAGCGAGACTCGCCCCTCTCCAGCGCAGGGTTTCAGCTGGGTTGGCGTTCGGTATACCAGCGCGTAGCACCTGAATTCTGCAATGAGCTACGTCCGTACCTAGTGGTAATAACCGGTGACATCCTTCAGCAGAGACTCCTCTTTTGGATGTACCTGACACCCATTCGGGCTAAAAAAGCACCAATTGTATCAAGATGTGCGCGCCTGTCTCTGAAACGATTGCCAATTTCCTGACATTTATCTGGAAGCCACACCAACCTGAGACCACCCCCCCCGTTTGGCGGTACCGTGCTCTGTAAGTCCTGCAGAATGCATAACTTAGACGGGGAGGGTCAGGCGTTACTTCGACGGACCAGTGAAGATAAGAGACGAGCTACATACACGTCGTTAAAACTGACAAAAAACGAATAGTGCATGATCCAATTGAAGGACAGGTAGCGAGCCGTGCTATCGCTCCGACCCACGTGGGTACCAACGTGGGTCGATCAATTCGAACACCGGCGCACCGTCTTGTCATACTGCGAGTCTAGACTGGTTGAATAGCGCCACCCGAGGCTGTCGCTAGCGTCGTTTAACCCCGGTGCAGAGGAGATGATTGAACACATGGCTCATCGCTTCAGCAGCTCATCCATCGAAATCTTCTCAAACACCAGGTGCGAACCACTCCCCTCGTACACGATCCCGACATGTTCGTCATCGACCTGGCTGAGGCTTGGGTAGCCCGCGCCTTGGCCTTCGTCGAGCAGCAGCCGGTATTTTTCTGGCCACGTGTTACCCTCGTCGAAACTCACCTGAATGCTGTGATGCGTCCGACCCGTTTGTGAGTGCGGATTGGCAAACAGGAGTACGGACTTCCCTTTGCCATCTTCGCGGTAGTCGAAGCGACACAGACTACCGTTGCAATTTGGCTCGATGATGGCCGTGCGGTTGGTCGGGTGCAGGGTCCAGGTCTGGCCGAGGTCATGCGTCACGGCCACAGTGCGGAACTTCAACGGGCCCTCCGTGCGGCAGTTCAGCATGATGGATCCGTCCGCCAACTGCACCGCCTGGCACTCCGTGTTGCCAAGCGAGGCCGCCGGGCTGACCCCCCACGTCTTCCCGTGGTCGTGGCTGATGAGCAAGTTGGAAAACATCCGATCTTGCGCGTCACGACCCTGAGTCGGCATGACCAGCGTGCCGTCCTTGAGGGCAATGCCCTGCTGAGGCGAGGGCGCGTACAGAACCCATTCTGGATCCTTCCACGTGCTTGTCATGTTCTGCGGATTCGTCCAAGTCCGCCCGTCGTCCTGCGAGCGCACCATCATGAACTGTGCGCTCTTGCCAACCTCGAGGCCCGGCTCCGAACCGTCCCCGTTCCACTGGTGCTTGCCGGCCTGGCCGTTCATCCAGACTGCGAAGCAGAAAATCTCGCCTGTCGCCGGGTCCACGATAATGCCAGGATCGCTACACCCGTTCACCTCCTGCGGCAGCTCACGGAACGTACCCTTGTCCATGATGACCTGCTGCGCGCCCCAAGTGTGCCCGCCGTCCGTGCTGCGCAGCAGGCCGATGTCGATGTCCTCCTGCAAATCACGCCCGGCTCGCCGCCGCATGTCGTACACGCTCAGCAAGGTACCCTGCGGCGTCGTGGCCAGCGCCGGGATGCGGTACGTGTGCACGCCGTCATCCCAATGCCGCCGTAGCGCGATGCCAATGCGTTTGCTCACCAACGGCGTCTCGTCACGTGGGGCAATGCTGCCCGCCGACGTCTCGATGTCCGTGACGGACGCATCCACCTTGTGAGACAAGACCCCGTCATCCCGCACCCGGCAGGACAGCCAGAAATGATTCGCCCCGGCGTTGAGCCGCGCGTGGCCCTTGAAGACGATCGTCTTTTCCGGCCCCATGCGCTCGCCGAAAGGCTTGTCGCTGGAGAATCCTGTTTCGTCGCCCGTGAAATAGAACTGCAGCGACTGGAGATCCCTGGCCCCTTCCAGCGATACCGTGATGGACTCGACCTGCACAAAAGGTTCTTCTCGGGCGTTAACCGTCAACTGCAACAGCGTGTTGTGCTCGTTGCGAATCAGTACTGGCCTCGCCAATTGCCGCGTGACGGCCTCAGGTTCCGCGCCACGCGCCGAGCCGGACGCCACCAGGAACGGCGTAAACATTAGAAGGTAAAAGAGGGGCGTCTTCATATGATTCTGTCCTATTCGTGACGCCATCAAGGACGTCGCCAAAATCTTACCGTTGTTGAACTTAGAACAGGGGCTGTCCTCACTCGACATTTTGAACTGGGTGGGGCGCATAAGGATCTTGAAACTTTAGAAACGCAGAGTATTGAATATAGCTGAAGTCGTAAGACTTTGGCCAGCCCGGGGTAGCAACGCTTAAAAGCCAAACTTTCACGAATTCAGCTACCAAAATTCATGGTGGCGTTGCGCAAGTGGTGGCCAGTAACTAGAATTCTATCTTTGCATCAATTTGATCGAGAGACCGATATGTCACTTCCGAATACCACCCAAATAAATGCGCTAGACTTCGTGAAACGCGAACGTGATGGCATCATCGATTTTGCCGCGAGGCTGATTGCGACGCCGAGCCCGAACCCCGGTGGGAGTGAATTGGCGGCCGCACAAGCGGCCGAAGACCAGATGCGCGCGCTGGGGATGCAAGACACACGAATCGTAGGTCGGAGTCGTGAGTGAGCAAATCTCATTTACGAATTCGACACCGGAAAGCCGGGTCCGACGTCATTGCTCAACGGGCATCTGGATACCAAGCCACCGGATCCAATCGACGTCTGGGAGACCGACCCTTATGAAGGCGTCGTCAAGGATGGCAAGCCTTATGGACTGGGTGCAGCCGACATGAAAGGCCCGGACGCCGCGCTGGTTTACGGCTTGGCGACAGCGTTAGCCCGGATTATTCATAAATTGGGTGAGCTGTGATTTTTTTCCCCTGCCGGGGCCAAGTGGGCGTATTAGTACCAAACGTGTGAGGGACTTTGCCGTTTCTGCGCGTAGAGCCCCCTTTCCCCCACGCGTCCTTCGAGTGAGGTACTGACACTTCTTTGTCTTGAGAGTTCATGAAGTGTCGGACGACGGCGAGTTGCCAAGGAGGAGAACTTGGCGGCTCACTTGTTCGTAGTGGTTTAGATAGGGCCAGCTCGA
>Ga0310121_10001677_pt1 | contig 22115 bp, 23 predicted proteins | sample CB27_Tmax_986_MG_FD_203504 | JGI IMG/M metagenome (GOLD analysis project Ga0310121, IMG submission 203504) | Marine microbial communities from Western Arctic Ocean, Canada - CB27_Tmax_986 | ecosystem: Environmental > Aquatic > Marine > Oceanic | place: Canada: Western Arctic Ocean | collected...
AAGGCCTATGCCAGTGAGGAGCAGAATCGCGCTTGTCGGTTCTGGAACCACCGCCTGGCTGATCGCTTCGATCGCATTGATGTCGATCACCGCATGACCGTTCACAAGCGACTCCGGCAAGGAAAGATCGGACATCGCATATGCCTTATCCCACAAATGTCCGCCATGGTCCAAGAAAGAGGCCCCTGTTGATGCATCCAGGACAAACAGCTCACTTCCGGTCGCATAGTAACCAGTCGAGTCACTCGGATCGACAATCTGACGGATGCTAAAAATGATCTGATCTCCGGATGCACCTGTACCAGTCGGGTCACGATCAAAAGTATCATAGTCAGCGCTACCAATGCGATCATTAACCATCAGTGCATCCACGTTAATAGCATCGGTACCATCGATGTAGTTTGGATACGGTAACACGCCAGTTACGGGGCCTAGCAGGGAAGTCACCGCTGCCACAATCATGGCCTGAGATATATAAGGTGTACCGGAAGCATTCCAGACACTGGTGCCACTAAAGAAATCGACATCCATGGAGTACTTATCGGCATCGGCCGTAAAGGCCGGCTCAGGTCCCCAAACCTCAACACCGTCAACATCTTTTGGCAAGGGACTGGCATTAATCTCCGGTTGTTTGGCCCATACTCCCTGCGAGGAAGCAGGAGTAAAGGCAAAAGCCGTTTCATACGAAAGCTCACCAGCGCCTCCAATGATATTGCCATTACTAAGGGCAACTGGGCCGAAACTCGGGACCGTGAATGGGCTCGGAACGGCGGCACCACCGGCTGTCCCTGTGTAGATGCTAATCTGGTCGTCATGAGAAAATATCAGGTGTGCTGTATCTTTGGTGTCGGCACTACCCTGCAACTGCTTGAAAAGATGGTCGCCACGGTTGGCAATGGCGTCGACCTGGTCGTCAGGGTCGTACAAGTTGCCGCGCGACCCGCTGAAGTCAACTCCATCACCCACGCCGCCGGACCCATCCCAGGCGATCACCTGCTGGGGGTCGAGAATTCCACCCGGAGCGAGTGTTTCCTGGTCCTTGTCGTGTGAATACTCTTTCCCTGGAACGACGGATGGTGCAGCAAGCATTGGTCCCAAACCACCGGGGAAACCTCCGGTCAATGAGCCGTAAGGCACCGTGGCAGTTACAGGCGAATTGGTGGCCAGTGCAAAAATCAGTGCCAACGAGAGATAGCCAAGTAATTGTTTTTTCATCACAAAATCTCCAGAAAAAATGCCCCTGAGAAAAATGTCCAAACAAACATGGAATGCACCGTGTGACTTCATCTCGGCGCACAAACAGACTCAAGTTTCATTAGTACATCTCCTAGGTAAGCCACATGCAGGGTGGCTCAGTACACGGATACTCGTGGCGTGAAAATCATGGTTACTCAACACGTCCCTGAATGGATATTGCACTCCGTTTAATCACTGATTCACTTTTCATCCGGAAGATTGCTTCCTTGTGATCATCGAAAACGGTTGGGTTTGCGTTCTTCTCATAGTCGCTCTGGCCGGAACTCGGTCGGCATACGGGCCGTCCGAAGTCTGGCGAGTTCGACACGGGGCGATGGTATTAGGGTCGATCGTGGTTTGGGGTCGCCGGGCTGCGATTTGTTGTTTCATGGCTATGGATTTTCCGTCGCGGCAAGGTTTTGACATGCCCTGCACGACTTCTTATTCCCCCTCCGCCCCCCTCCGCCCCGCCCCGCCAAAAGAGCGGGAGCGTGAAGGGGAATGAAGAGGACAGATGACTAACTCGTAATCGCCAGTGATTTTGCTGTTTCGGCTAGTTCCCTGAACGACAACATCTCCAGTGGCTTGCAGACGTAATTCACACCACCCAGGGACATCACCGCCCGTTCGTCGTCCAAACTGCATTGGTCCGAGACGAAGAACACCGGCAGGCCCTCCAGCCGACGTCGCAGGGTCGTGTACAGATCCTGTCCGCTCATGTCCGGCAAGCGGGTGTTGATCAGCCACACGGCACTGCGTGACTGCGTAGCGAACCGCACCGCGGCCTGGCCTATCGTGAATATGTGTAGCTGAATGTTGGCTTCTTCCGCGTTACCGCTGATCGCCAGGTAGTCGCTGGGAATGGGATCAACAATCACTGTATTTGTGGTAGCGTTCATTGCACTACCTAGAGCAACACTACGGCCAAGAATCGGAAACAGATTCTTAAAGATCTGCGCAGATTGTGAAAAAACGCCAAGAGGGCGGCCCGGATCGTAGCACAAGCCTGTCCGATCGCCCCATGACGCGGGAGAAATGGACGGACAACGGGGCAGAATCTTGGAAAAAGGAGGGCTGTTGGCTGACCTTCGAAGTTGGGTCCTGGCCCCAAGTATCGACGTAACGATTCATGCCGTGCAGAGACGAGAATGACGTTTGGACGGTTCTCATCGTCAGCCCACTTTGCGCGAAAGTTTCCGTAGTCCTCATCCCGCAGTTCGATCCTTATTGGGACTCCTTCATCCTTTTCTGGAACCACGCGCACTTTCGTTTCCGTCATCCGACCGTGAACCTTCGCTTGAACCGAAACATCTCACTGCGTTAATCGTCGCCCTTGAACGACCACCGTGCCTCGCGCGAAATTACTTCCTGTTATGGGCGTGAGTGTGCATTTGCCACGGATCGGCAGGCTATTGCTGTTTGATGTCACGACCTCCACGTCCGTTTCTTCGCTCACAACGTCGGGATACTTCGCATACAGCGTAAGACTTTTTTTCTGACCTGCTCTCACACGGTATCTCTGTCGCTCAAACTCGAGTGGTTCAACGAACTCATGTTGTTCAATTCGTGTTTCAACAACCTCGGCCATTGATTCAGCCGAAGGCAGACCAGTCCCATGCGCACTAATGATCACAGCATCACAAGGCTTCTTACCACGAACTTGGAAAGTCCCCATTAGGACGTTCTCTCGGGAGCGGTGTGGTCGCAGTAGTATTTCTGGCGACAACACAGCGAGTGCGGATGTCTCGTCTACCTCGATTCGTATCGTTACGTCTTGGTCGCCGACGATCGTGCCATTGACGTAACAGGTCATTGTTCGATCCTCATCAACTGCGACACGCACAAACGGCGGATAGATCACCATGCCAAGCCGCATAATGGAATCATCGTCGTGATGGTCGTCATCCTCCGTTAACTCGTGTATATCCTCGAGTTGCTCTTGCAGAAACTTGCCCGCCAGGCGGCCCAGTCGATTAAGACGATTGCGAGTTTCGTTATTGGAGATTTCCTGTTCGCGAGGCTTCTCCTTTTTCCGATCCTTGGCTAACAGCGAACGGAGTCGTTCTGCCGGAATCTGAATTAAGGCAGCAGTGAAAAGATGGCTTTGCTCCAAACTAGTCTGACGGTTAGGGTCGATTAGAAGGCGTGGGTTGCTTTCTGAAAATGGCAAGTCGCTCTGTAAGCACTCGTCATACTCGTTCAGAATTTGGTCGATGTACGGACACTCGAGCCTGCCGAAATAATGACGACCGTTCGAATCGTTTTCAAACTCTCCAATGAGCAGACTACACTCATGGATTGCCCGTTCCCCCTTCACAAGTAACCCGTATTGTGGAAAGCGATCGGGGGATTCCTCAAACGGCTGTTCCGCTCGCCATATTTGTAAGTTCGCAGACGCATCAGGGTACCCAGGGACCACAAACGTCTCTTCCACCACCAGTAAAAAATAAGGGGCTGATGTCGCGAAGGCGATGAAGCGGTCTTCTTTTGAGGTGCTTTCTTCGAAGAGGTTTTTATTTTTAGGTTCTTGCCGATCATGATCGAATGCCAGGTTGCGTAGTCTGGCAGCTGGTCCGGCGATGTCACGCTCAAGTTGCAGATTCCTGAAAACGGCATGGACACATGCCATGCGATGCGCAACCGAATCGACTGGTTGCTTGAAGTGCGCATCGCCGCCGTTAATTGGCCGGACTACACCGAAACATTTGAGCTGAAGGTAAAATCGGAGCCGGCTCACGCTGCGCCCAGGCGGCCAGGCCCGTGATCGTGCTGCCAAGGCAGGAAAGCGGATCTGTGTACAGAACTTCACAACCGCTGCTCGGTTGACTATCGACGTCCGGGCATCAGGGGCCGTCGGAGATAAGGTGTGGCTGTCTGGAGCTGTCCAACGACGTGAGGTTCCAGACCTTCACCGTCTTGTCCAGGCTGCCTTGTCCAGGCTGCCGCTGATGATCTTCACCTTGTGGTAGCTGGCCTTCTCAGAAAAAGCTGGCACGAACCTGCGCGCCTGGTAGAATGTCGCGACGGACATAGGCGCCGACTCTACAGCCGCGCCAACACCGCTTCGCTAAGGAAATAACCCTGAGAGCCAACGTGATCCATGGTCGCACTTTACCGCTGCTGTTGCTTGGGCTTGGCGCGTTTTCCGGAACGTTGCTAACGGCCAGCAAACTTTGCGGCCAAGCGCCTAATCCAAACATTGTTTTCGTCTTTGTCGACGATCAGCGCCACGACACCTTGGGCTGCGCCGGCCATGCGATCCTCCAGACACCCAATATCGATCGCCTGGCTGCCGAAGGCGTGCGCTTTGCGAATGCAATGGTTACGACAAGTATCTGCTGGATTAGCCGGTCGACCGTACTCACGGGAATGTGGTCTCGGTCGCACGGTTCACGAGAGGACGTCAACCTGGTGTCAGACGCCGCCGCCAGCACAACCTATCCGCAACAATTGCGAGAACAGGGCTATCGCACGGGATTCTTTGGCAAGTGGGATGCTCGCATGCCAGGATCGTTTGACCACAACTTGGCGTTCGACAGCTACGAAGAAATTGATCGCACCCCATATTTCAAGGAGCAGGAAGATGGCAGCCTGCGCCACACGGCCGAGTTGATCGGCGACCGGGCTATCGAGTTCATCAACACGCAATCTACGACCCAGCCGTTTTGCTTGAACCTGTGGTTCAATGTCGCCCACGCAGAAGATGGTGACAAGCGACCTGGCAGCGGGCACTTTCCCTGGCCCACGGCAGTCGACCACTTATATCGCGATGCAAAAATATCTCCGCCGCACCTTGCCACCCCAGAGATTTTTGAGAACCATCCCGAATTCCTGAAAAAGTCGCTCAACCGCACGCGTTTCTTCTGGCGGTGGGACACGCCAGCAAAATACGACTCAAACATGCGGGCTTACTTCCGCATGCTGAGCGGGATGGATGCTGTCGTCGGCCGGGTCGTCCAGGCACTTCACAAACGAGGACTGGCGAACAACACGGTTATCATCTATTCGGCTGACAACGGCTATTACATGGGCGACCGCGGTTTCGCAGGCAAATGGTCGCACTATGAGCCGTCAATTCGCGTGCCTCTGATCGTCTACGATCCTCGCCTTCAGGCAAGTCATCGCGGACGCGTGCTCGATCAGTTCGTGCTGAATGTCGATCTACCTTCTACTTTTCTCGACCTCGCTGGACTGCCAGTCCCCAGTCAGTATCAGGGAAAAAGCCTGGTGCCACTGGTCGGCGGAGAAGAGGTTGATTGGCGGAGTGACGTCTTTCTCGAGCATTTGCCTCCGTTCGGTGAACGGATTCCCCAGTGGGAGGGCGTCAAGAACGCCCGCTATAAATACGTACGCTACTTCGAGCCAGATTATGAATTCCTTCATGATTTGCGACTCGACCCGGATGAATTGCAGAACTTTGCCGCGGACCCAAAGTACGTGCACGTGCTCGGGCAACTACGGCAAAGAACCGGCGTCTTAAGAGCCCAATACGAAGCGGCCGGGGATGGCTGGCGGCCTTAGGCAGGCATTCACGGAAATCGCCTTCGCTGACAAGAGCCTGCGGCGATAGTAGAACGGGACCATTGACCAACAGCCAACTCTACAGCAGTACCAACACCGCTTGCGCGGGAATCGGCAACCTTTGTTAACAACTATCCCAAAAAGAAAATTAATGAACCTCAATTGAAGTCTACCGCCCTCCCCGCCAACCGCCCCACAAAATTCCACACCGATGGTCAGTTTCGCACACAGCCTAATCAACGGCTGCTATGTTTCGTTCAGCAGACAACTTGTAAAACCAGGTGTGCCGCAGCGCACCATAAGATCGGGGGGGGAACCCTCCAGCGCAACTCGAGGGGGAGTTTGGTTAAAAATTCCACACTCGTTAGCGGCAAAGCGTGGGTGAGAAGTTTTTGCGAACAGTTTGTTCTCGTGGGCACGTCGGTAGCTGTTTGTGGCTGTGGTATCTCCAGCCACCCGGATATCAACACGTAAGGACCTTATTCTTATCGTAAATCTTCCCCGTCGTGATGATATTCACCTTGTGATAGCTGGCCTTCACCTGCCGCTGGGCCTCGGTCGTGGACTTCGCCTGCACCACGGTCGTGGCAACCGTCCGGTTGCCAGCGGACTTTTCATACGAGAACTTCACCTGGTACGAACTGACCGCGGCGACCCCGGCCGCCTGTGCACCGCAGGTCCGCGAATGCCTCGCCGCAACCCGGCCAGCGATAAAAAAAAACTAACCCAACTACGATTACAACAAGAGCAAGTAACCTACTGGTCATGATTTTCTTGCTCCGGCCCCAGTTCGTCAAGGACCAGCCTCGACCTGATCGCGCGTTTCTGCCATGTCATAAGCTGCGTGCGCGGAAAGCTGCAATCGTTCGGCTGAGCTTCATGGACAATCCGAGTTTAAGCTATTATCCAAAAAAGACTTACGATCAATTCCTTGTTCTCTGCCGATTTCCAGCCGAGACATTATATATAGGGGCGTAAACAGCGGCCCATGATCGACACCTTTTCTTTGCCTTCCAATGGGTCACAATCGTCCGAATTAGACACATCTCGAACTCTCCCAACTTCAGTCGGACCGAGCACTTACAATTGGGCTGAGTATTTTGACCATACGGGAAAAGCGTGGCCAGGGCATTCAGCGATCAATTCCTTGATCGCGCTACCACCTTTTCTGACGGAACCCCTTTGGCCCGGCATTGGTTTGTGCGCGCTTGGGCGCAGTTGCCCTCAGGTTGCGACTACCCCCGACTACCCCTTTTCCTGCAAAACTACCCCTCAAAGTGAATCTGAATGCAACGAAGTGCGTCTGATTGCGCGCTGCTTTTAGTCTTACTACAATGCAGTTACGCACGTTTCTTTGAGGTTTAGGCGAGTATTGAAGCTAGGTTCGGGACGCAGAGGTCGAAGGTTCAAATCCTTTCGCCCCGACTGAACTGGATTTGGCCCTTCTGTCCCGTGACAGGAGGGCTTTCTTCATGCGCCGAAACGACTTACGATCGACGAGATGGTTCAAAGCACTTACGCCATCCAAGCACGCACCGAACTCGTCGTAACTCGTTGTGGCTTCTGTAAATTGGGACAAGCAACCTTGTTCGACATAGTGAAACGGGTAACTGGATTTGAACCGATCCAGTTTTGACAAGCGAAAGTCGAACTCAATTCGGTCTCAACGGGGCCACGTCCATGAAATCAATGTTCGTCCTGGCCATGCTGTCGCTCACGGGGACACTGTCGGCCGCCGCCGTCCGCCCAAACGTGATCGTCATCTACACCGACGACCAAGGCTACGGGGACGTGAGTTGCCTGAATCCCGATGCGAAGTTCAAGACGCCTAATTTGGATCGCCTGGCGCGGGAAGGAATTGCATTTACCGACGGGCATTGTTCCGACACGGTCTGCACGCCGTCTCGCTATGGCTTGCTGACCGGTCGCTACAGTTGGCGAACGGAACTCAAGAGGGGCGTGTTTGCCGCAGAGCGCCCGTGTCTGATTGCCGAGGGACGCATGACGCTGGCTTCGCTGCTGCGCGGCCAGGGGTACCAAACGGCGATGGTTGGCAAGTGGCATTTGGGGATGGATTTTCCAGGTGATCGGAAGACCCGAGACTGGAGCCAGCCGGTGACAGACATGCCGCTGGATAAGGGCTTCGATTATTTCTGGGGTATTCCGGCTTCCATGAACTACGGGGTGTTGGCCTGGTTCGAGGGACGCTACGCCAAGGTTCCGCCGACTCAATACACGCAGAAGAAGCCAAACACACTTGCTCTCTCCGACTACCGGATCATGCCGCCCTACGAAGAGACAGCGAAAGTGACCGTGGCGGACAAATCGGGCAGGGTCAGAGGCAAGTTAGAGGTCGCTCCGGACTTCACCGACATCGAGTGCCTGGACCGGTTTACCACCAAGGCCATTGATTGGATGACGCAGCGGGACAAAGACAAACCCTTCTTCTTATATTTGCCGTACACGTCGCCGCACAAACCGGTGATTCCGATGAAACGCTTTCGTGGACAGGGTCAGGCGGGCGCCTACGGAGAATTCGTAATCGAGACCGATTGGTCGAGATTTAGCCGCCTCAATAGCCCGACTGTGCCGCTAGATTTTTCCATCTAGACCCATCTGATAGTACTTGTGCGTAATCTCTTCTTGATGCTCAAGCAACCAGTCGATCGAGGGTTCGTGGCGCATCGCCTTTTCGATCGCCTGAGTCATCGCTTTACGATGGATGTCAAACAGGGCCTTGTGGTCGAGATCGTCACAGGTAGCCACGCCCGGGTTGAGCCAGACGCTACAGATAATACCGAGGTCGTGTGCCTTTTCTTTGGGGATCGCGCCCGATCGGACCGCGTCCAAGACGCCGTTGGCGATCGCGCCTTGTACGGTGCCCATGAGGATGTTGGTGTAGCGGCTGTTTTTGACGGTTACTTTGCTTACGCAGAGCGTCACTGGGCGGACCTGTATGTCGGTATTCAGAATTGCAAACACTTTGGAATGCCCTGCCGCTTGATTGCCGGTGAGCGTGGCCAAGGCAACGCCGACGGGGCCGTCGAGTTCGCCGATCACAACCTCCGGCTCGGCTGCGGTAAATTGCGGGCCCCCCGCCACGAGGCTCTCACCCGTCCGCATAATGATTCGCTCGCTCATTCGTGAAATCTCCTGTTATATGTGGTCATGATGGAAAAGCCGTATCCTTGAACACGACGCGAGGCAGTGGTCGGGTATACGTAGGAACTCAAAAACTGTCGATAATTCGGATCACCTCCTCTGGCTGGTCGATCACCAGGAAATGTCCGCCGTTCTGTATGTGCTCCACCTTCACGGAGGGGATCATCTTTGCCGTCTTCGCACGCTCGGACGCGCTAGACCAGTCCTGCTCCCCGTAAACCAGAAGAGTTGGAATGTTGATATTCGCGTAGTTCTCTTTGATTTCGTTCCAAAGATTAACATGTTTGACAAGGTTGAGGAAAGCCGTTGCATAGCCAGGTCGCGTGCCTATTGAAAACACTTGGTCGGAAAATTCTTTAGACATGGACGCCGGCTGCGCAACACCGCTATCGAACACTTTCCGCTCTACGAAGCGATTGTTAAGAAGCATCGTAATTTTCCCAAGGAGTGGGATTTTGAAAGACGTGAATACTGCATTGGCGATCAGATTGCCTCGGCCGACGCCTCCTCCTTTATAGTCGCATGGGTTGATGGCAATAACCCGATTGAGTCTTGGATTGTTTCTCGCCGCCAACATCAGGGCAATGGAACCGCCGATGGAAACGCCGGCAACTTTTGCGTCTTCGATTTTTCTGACGGCTAAAAACACTTCCACCGAATCGGCGAAGAATTCAGGGGTGTAGTTAGTTCGAGGGATGTCAGAATACCCGTGTCCTGGATAGTCCATCGCGTGGATGGTGAAGAATTCACTCAGCCTGGGAACGACGTTGTGGAAAATATCTAGGTGAGTCCTCAGTGTATGCAGCAATACCAAATTCGGTCCTTGCCCAACTTCGACATGACGGATTTTCACGCCGTTTACTTCGGTGTACTGAATTGGCGTATTTGGCGCCCACCACAGTTTCCTCGGTGCTTGATGGCTTGACATGGAATGCTCCTAAACTTCAGCTGTTCGAAGTTGCCCCAATATTCACGTGCGATTCACCAACTGAGGCAGCCATTTCACTTGCTGTACCCGCCGGTAGCGAAGAACAGCCGCATCGCAGTCCGTGGTGCCGCGAGCAGCCCAATTCCACGGAATGAAAGACAGCAAAATCACTATCAGTTATCAGTCGCGATAGCGCCTAACTTCTTGGTTACGCACTACTTACGAGTCATTCCACTCTCTGTTCGCAACGGTGGGCGGCCCAAAATATCCCCAAAATCTTCATCATGCTCTATTCAGGGGGGCGCTTTCTGCTACAACTACTATCGCTCTTGCTACGCAATTCCTTCCACCTGGAATACGAATCTCTCACGAGGACCGACTAATGAAAACGACCGCAGCATTGATTCTCTTAGTATTCGCACTTCTCTATGTGCCCACCGCCCACGCCGATACATTCGGCAGCGGCGATGACCAGTTTGGCATCGACTTCGTCACGATCGGCAACCCAGGCAATGACGCCGACGACACTGGCATGCCCAACCTTGCCGGCAAGGTCGAGGACGCCTATCGCATCGGCAAGTTTGAAATCTCCGAGGACATGATCGACAAGGCCAACACCCAGGGAACGCTTCACATTACCCAAAACAATCGCGGAGCGAACAAGCCCGCGACCAATGTGAGTTGGGAGGAGGCGGCCAGGTTTGTGAATTGGCTCAACACGAGCACCGGCAGCAAGGAGGCGTACAAGTTTGATGCCGGTTGGAATTTTCAATCGTGGGAATCGGGCGATGAGGGATATAACGCAGAAAATCGCTACCGCAACAGCTTCGCCAAGTATTTTCTGCCCAGCATGGACGAGTGGTACAAGGCGGCGTACTACGACCCGGATAAGTCGGGAGGCCCGGGGTACTATGACTATGCCACGGGCAGCGACGTGCCACCCACGGCGGTGCACGAAGGCACGGCGGCGGGCACCGCCGTATACAAGTCTTCAGGCATATCCCCCCTAAAGCCCGCGGACATCACGCTCGCCGGCGGCCTGAGTCCCTACGGCACAATGGGCCAGGGCGGCAATGTTCGGGAATGGGAAGAGACTGACCTGTACCTGGGGAACAACTCAACTTCTCGTGGCGTCCGCGGCGGCTACTGGAACGAGGAGCAGACCAGTAACTTGTCGTCGTTGAGCCGCTTCTCCGAGTACCTGGGCAACGAGCAAGATGTCATTGGTTTTCGCGTCGCAAGCATCATCCCTGAGCCAAGTACGCTGCTGTTGGGAGCGTTGGCAAGCGTGGGATTGATGATGTGGAGACGAAGGTTAAGCTAATCCTTTATCCTTTTTCTCGATGCTTGGCTAAGGATCGCATTTCACGAAGCAAACGATGGTCATCGTCCAGTTGACGTGGCGCGTATCGCTGAGTACTCCGCGGTTGATCGGGGATACGGCAAGCTCGTCGCTCTGACACTTTCTCAGGCCCCAAACGGTGACGCACTTCAACGACTGTACGTCGACGACGTTCGGGGCTTACCAGTTTCCCTGCGCGGCTTCCTTGGGGATATCCATATCAAGAGCCTACTTGGCCACCATCTTCTTCAGCCGAACATTCTCTTTTTGAAGGGCTTTCAGTTCCTGCGTCATCTCCGGCTGCATACCTCCATATTCCGGCTGCATACCTCCATATTTCTGACGCGGGCGGTAATACGTCTGTTCGGAAATCCCAAGCACTTTGCAAGCATCAGGAACCGTCTTCCCTTTACCAGGCTCAACATCCGCTCGGCGTAATTTCGCAATAATCTGATCCACCGTGTGTCGCTTCTGTGACATCGCAAAGAATCCTTTCCCGGCCTCCGGCCGGGAAAGGATTCTCTCACTTAATCTGGAACAAGTTTAGGGAGGACGTCAGTATACAGTCCAAAAACAGAGCATCATGTTGGTGGTGAGTTAAGAATAATACCCATGTTCTCCGAACTGCGCCCACACCTTGAAAGAGTCTTTGAAGAAGCCGAGGAAGGCACCAAGTACGTTATCAACCGGCATAGAATTGCCAGTCAACAATATTCAACTCGACTAAAGAAAATCATTACGCGGGCTGGTTTAAAGCCTTGGCCAAAACTATTCCAAAATATGAGGGCCACGCGGCAAACCGAGCTATCCGCACAATTTCCCCTGCATGTCGTCTGCGCTTGGCTTGGCAATAGCGCACCGATCGCCCAAAAGCACTATCTCCAGGTGACTGAGCAACACTTTGCCGAGGCCACTGCCGGAGGCGCAAAATCGGGCGCACTTTCGGCCAAAAGGGGGGCGCAAAATCAGGCGTAGCACTCGCACAGCATCCTCTCGCAACCACCCGCTAAAAACAAAAACAGCCCGGAAAAACCGGGCTGCCGGATGGGGATTGGAATCACTATCAGTTTAAAATCACTATCAGTTCGTCACTGCACCTGACAATTCGGCGAAGCCAACAGAGTGAATCTTGGCCGTATCGCTTTTGATACCCAATTCACCAGCAAACCGCACTGTACCCGAAGGATTCGTGGCAATATCCACACTGCCCGATCCTGTAATACTTCCGATGATGATGCCGTAGCCCGAGATCACGTCCGTGCTGTCCAGCTCCACACTGCCGCGTGCGACCAAAAGTCCGTTGGTGAGTGTGGTTTGAGTCCCAAGCTGTGCCTCGTCGAGGTCAAATATTAGCAGACTTGCACTGTCTTGCACGTCAATCGATCCGTTGAAGTCGTAGCCTTGGGTGCTTTCGACGTTGCCCAGTAACAGTGGACCTCCGGTCGCGGTAATGGTCGAACCACCGGTTATTTCGCCGTTGACTACGCCCCAACCTGAGAGCGATCCACCCTCCAGATCCAGCGTTGACGCATTAATCAAGCCGCCTGCAAGGCTCACGGCGCCCGTGCTGTAGACCTTGAGCAGATTGGTCACGCCGACGTGACCACCGTTCTTCACGATCAGAGTACCGTTGCCAGCCGGGCCGCTTGCATCGCCACCCACGTACAAATCCGCCGAGTTCGCCCACTGGGACCCAACACCCGAGACGGTCGGAATCATCGATGTGGACCTTCGTCTGGATCGAAGGGATCGGGCGGACGAACAACGACGCCGAGCGCGTGTTGCGTCATGCCGTGTCGTGGCGCAAAAGCAGTGGCGGAACCGACAGCGAAGCGGGTAGCCGATTCGTCGAGCGGATGCTGAGTGTCGTGGCCACTTGTCGGCAGCAGAACCGCAACGTCTTGGAGTTGTTGACCGCGTGTTGCGCGGCACGGCTTGCCGGCTCTGCCGCCCCTTCTCTGCTGCCCGAACTGGCCGCTGCCTGACTGGCGCATTCTGGTCGGGGGCGGCCACATCAGGAGCCCAATTCGGGCCAAATCCCCTCACCAGTGGGGCATTTCTGGCCAGATTCTCAAGGAATTTGGGATTTCTTGGCGGGGGGGGGAGGGGCAAGGAACCCGTTGCATCGCCGCGTATCTCAGCTAAACTCCAGGGGTATGCCGTTTGGGAGGGTTGCCCGGCGTGGCCGGGCCTTGAACGGCTACCTGCAAACTAATCGATAGAGATGATCCGCGACATGAAAGCGATACACAGTAGCATCATCGCCCTGCTTGCTTTAATGGCCGTGAGCCATGTCAGGGCAGCGCAACCTTCGAGCACCCCGGGCCCGGAAATGAAGCGGACAAGGTATCTTGTCCTGGACTCCCGGATTATCGATCAGGTCACCGGGGGCAAGCTGACCCTCGGCAAGGTGAAGAAGGACAAGCGGAACCCGCTTTTCAGAGGAGACAAGCCGTGCGAGCCGAACATCTCCAACGGGAATCCCAACGTCATCTTCGATGAGCAGGAGCAGCTCTACAAGTGCTGGTACAGCCCGTGGATCGTTTGTAAGGCCACGGCAAGCATTCCACGCGAGAATCGCAAGTATGTCCCTCCACTGGGTGCGGAGGAAGCTTCCCAGGGAGGCGAGACTGGGAAAATCCCCTACCTTCCTGACGCTGTCAACTCTCAGGCGCTGCCGAGGCGGGACTCCGGAGTTTGCTACGCGACCTCCCAGGACGGCTTCCATTGGGACAAACCTGAGCTTGGTATTGCTGAGCTCAACGGCAGCACGAACAACAATCTCGTTTGCACTGCCAGTACGATCCCGCACATGGCGAGCACCTCGCCGGATTTGAAACCTTCAGACAACCGAGGCCCACACGGCGCGGGAGTGTTCAAGGATTTGCGCGAGTCGGACCCTGCAAAACGCTACAAGATGGTCTTCCGAGATTATGCCGTTACCGAGCCGGAAGAGTTTTATGTTTCTGTGGCGTTCTCTCCAGACGGATTGCAATGGGAGGCCATCTCCTGCCCGGAGACCCGTGCTGACGGTGACACGCACAACAATGCTTTCTGGGCGCCCGAGCTGCGGAAATATGTTCTCATCACGCGCCTGTGGGATCCGGGGCGCTGCGTCGGACGCTGCGAGAGCGAGGACTTTGTTAACTGGACAAGAGCTGAAAACGTCATGAAGGGCGTTCACTCGATGCCCGTCGTCCGCTACGCGGGCATCTACCTCGGTCTGCCCGCAATTTACGCGGGCGGCGGCGGGCGTGTTCACACCGAGTTGGCCTGGAGCCCGGACACGGTCACGTGGACCCGTATCAACCCGGGTCAGCCTTTGCTTGGTAACGCGAAGGAAATGGGTGACTACGACTGGGGATGTGAATTTGCGTCAGCCCCGATTTTTTGCGAGGACGGGATCCGAATTTATTACATGGGCGATCCCTACACCTTCCTCAGCTGGCGCGACTCGCGGTTATGCCTGGCAACCCTGCGGCCGGATGGCTTCGCGGGATACGAGCCCCTCGCGGATGGCACACCGGCGGTCATCACCACCAAACCGATAGTGTGCAGCGGCCCAGAGCTGCGTATCAGTGCCGATGTTCGGGGTGGGGGGGCGATCCGTGTGATGCTCGTCGATGCGGATGGCAAGGAGCTGGCGGCCAGCGACGCGCTGACGAGCCAGCCCGAGAAGTGGAAATGGAATTACGAAATTAACACGGAGTTGACGGACAGCAAGGTCGGCTGGACCGATGACTGGGACTTCTCCGCGATGGACGGCAAAGAAATTCGTCTGCGGTTTGAACTGAAGAACGCAAAATTGTATTCGTTCACTTTTACTGCTGAAACGAAGGTTGAGAGGTAAAACACGAGTTCCTTGCGGCGATTACCCTCGTCTCCACCGGTTCAAACAGATAACGCCCAGCAAACCGATACTTGCGCAAAGTACGGTGGAGGGCTCTGGCACGGCGGCAATCGACGTGGACGGCAGTTGCCAGTTGAACAAGACCAGATTTAGCGAATCAAGACCGACCGTGTCCGGGCGTTGGTTAACCCAGCACTCGGGAAAACAAAGTTCGACTGGCAAATCAGCTGCGGGCAGTTGCCAGTTGAACAACACCAGGTTGAGATCGGGTAGATCCCAAACGCCGCTGTCGTTAAAGTCCACGGATGACCCGACCTCCGCCGTATCCAGGTGGAAGCCGTTCGTCGGTTGCTCGATTGTTTCTCCGGTGCCTGCGATCGGGTTGATACCCACCGTAATGAATTCGCTGGGTCCCGGAGACGTAAAACGTGTCACAAAGATCGCGGGTTCGGTAAGGGAATTGATGCCGTGGTGGGAGGCTGAGAGGTTCGTCAACCCGGGGACGATAACAAATCCTTCGTTGGGGTCTTGGGGATTCGGAGGCGGCCCAAATCGAATCTCGATGTCGAATTCCGCCCAATTGTAAGGCCCATTTGCATCCTCGAAATCCTGACCGAACCAGCTATGGTGAAACGTTGTCAACTCATAAACGCCCGCCTCCAGACCGGTGAAGTTGAGATCTAGGGCACAGTCTTTATCGCATTTCATAGCGTCCTGCAGCACGTGGCCGATTTCGCCTAACGTGGGGTGGTCAAAGTTCGCCGCACCACCGGCATAGAGGGAGGCGCGGTTGCGCTCAACCCATTTTGGCGCAAATATGTCTTCTGGTTGAGGTCGGATGGAGACCCAGTGCCTGACAGTGCCAAAGGGTGTGGCGTGGTCGAGATGTTGCGTGTTCGTTACGATTCCCTCCTCCCAGCCCTCTTGCACGACCTGGGGATCCGCGTGGGTCGGCTTCGTACCGAAGTCGACCATCAGCTGCGCTTTGGCCGATACCCCCAGTCCCATCCAGACAGCCAAAACCAACACAGGAATCATACGGAATTTCATGGCAATTCTCCCTTTTCTGTCAACATGTCCAAACGCCGTCGTTATATCCTATCTATTTTGTTTTCGAAAAACCAGGAAAAAATGGTGAGTAACGATGATAATCCGGATTATTCACAAACAACTAGCCCGAATGCGCAAGCGAGGAGAACGCGAATCGAATTGCTGGCGCGGTGTCGGATTCTCACCCGTTTAGCGACACTCAGTGCGCTCGTGGAACCACCGTGCGCTCGTGGAACCACCGTCGCTCCCCTCGCTTGCGCATTCGGGCTAGTGTTGCTGCTGGCGCAGTGTGAAATAGGTGAGATAGCCGCAATTCGTTACGGACAAATGGCTTACGACGAACGCGATCGAATTCATGAAACGGGGGTAGTCGGTTAGCTCCTCCTGCCACAGGATATAGGGTGGGTTTTTTGGCAGACGAACCAACAAAAGCAGCCCGATCTGCGGCCTTGCGGCGATTACCCTCGTCTCCACCGGTTCAAACAGATAACGCCCAGCAAACCGATGATTGCGCAAAGTGCGGTGGAGGGCTCTGGCACGGCGGCAATCGACGTGGACGGCAGTTGCCAGTTGAACAAGACCAGGTTTAGCGAATCAAGACCGACCGTGTCCGGGCGTTGTTTAACCCATTCGACTGGCAAAGAATCTTCGGGCAGTTGCCAGTTGAACAAGACCAGGTTGAGATCGGGTAGGTCCCAAATGCCGTTGTCGTTAAAGTCCGTTGATAGCCCGACCACGGCCGCGCGGTCCAGGACGAAGCCGTTTATCGGTGCCTCGATCGTTTCTCCGGTGCCTTCACGCGGGTCGATACGCACCGTAATAAATTCACCGGGTCCCGGAGACGTAAAAGGTGTCACATAGATCGCAGGATCGGTTAGGGGATTGGTGCCGTTGTGGGAGGCTGAGACGTTCTCCCAGACGGTAACAAATCCCGTGTCTTGGTTTTGGGGGATAATGGGGTCCGGCGATATTCTCACTGAGATGTCGAGTTCTGCCCAGTTGTAAGACCCATTACCATCCTCGAATTGCTGACCGAACCAACTATGGTGAAACGTTGTCAACTCATAATCGCCCGCCTCCACACCGGTGAAGTTGAAATCTAGGTAGCAGTCCCCGAAACTTGGATGCGTCGAGGCATCGCATTTCATTGCGTCCTGCAGCACGTGGCCGATTTCGCCTAACGTGGGGTGCTCATAAAACGCCCTACCATCGGCATATAAGGAGGCACGGTTACGCTCAGCCCATCTATAATTTTCGCCGAGTGGTCCGGGGGCGACCCAGTGCCTGACGTCGCCAAAGCCCGTACCCACGTCGGTATGTTGGTCGATGGTCACGAATCCGTTCTCCCAGCCATCTTGCACGACCTGGGGCTCCGCGTGATTAGGGTTCGTGCCGAAGTCGACCATAATCATCGCCTGGGCCGATACCCCCAGTCCCATCCAGACAGCCATAACCAACACAGAAATCACAAAGAATTTCATGGTAATCCTCCCTTGGTGTAAACATGTCTAAGAGTCGTCGTTATATCATGGCCGCCCTATCAATACAAGCATTTTTTTGTCGTAACTCTCGTTACAACATTACTCTTGTTACTCACTGCCTACCATCCACTGGCCACATTATCTGGCCGGCCGCCGGACTTCGATCGTCAAATCGTTGCTTTTTTCTTCAACGGTGAACTGCAGTTCGGACGTGTCGTATTGTTCCAGTCGCGGATCGATGACCGGTTTTGGTGGGATCCCGTGTTCCAGAAAGATGGTAGGGTCCCGCTGGGCCCGGACGAGGACGCGGTGTTTGCCCGGCACGGCGCCATCGCCTGGGTTAAAGGTGGTCAGCTCGAAGGTTCCGTCGGGCGCGATCGCGCCGCGGGCGTTGACCGCTGCACTTCCGTCGGAAGCTGATTCGCTGAGCACGACCCCGCCCGTCGACAATGGCGTGCCGTCCGCAAACACGACCTTCCCGCGGACCGGATAGGTTCGGGGCGAAGCGTCTCCGCAACCGGACAGGCCCGCGCAGGCGGCCAGAACCACCAGCGTTGTCAGGCAGAAGTGGTCCGGCGACTCTTGCAAATCTTGCTCCACTGGGTATCGCTACTCGAACGCCCCGTCCAGAATGACCCGGCCGTCGTGACGGTTGGCCAAGTAGCCGAGCAGAATCGTGTTGGTTGTGGTGTTCAGCGAATGCACACTGCCGTCGCAGAACACGAACTGACAGACGCCCGGATGAGGCCCGCCGAACGGTAAGTTGAACACGTCTTTTACGACCGCCGGGTCGCTGTCAGATTTCGTTAACGGGAAGCGGGATCCCGCCACCCGGCACGGGCTGGAAGGTATGTCGCCGCTCCAACACGCTCCGTCACCCCATTCTTGCTCACCCTCATGGAGTGGATGCACAAACTTTTCGCCGATGAGCAACGTCTTGGACAGTCCATCGGTAATATTCTTAAACTTCTGGCGGGGCTTCCAACCACTGTAGATTCCGCAGGGTGACCCGCCGGTCATGATGCCATTCAAATCATCGCTGCCCAATACGTCGCTGTGTGTGCTGATGCAGACTCCGTTCCAAGGCTCCAAGGTAAAAGTATCCAGGTAAAAGGCATACAGGTTGCCGTCGCCGGCGTTCAACGCGTAATCGCTCAGCGCCCCTCCCTCGGAGTGGCCGCGTCCCCCTCGGAAGTTCCCAGTAATGCTCAGCCGAAGGGTCCGTGTCCGTGAAGGGCAATAATAGAAGGGGACCTGAGTCTGCACGATTTCTGAGTTCTGACAGTAGTAACTCTGCGTTGTATCCAGCAGATCCTGAAGATTCTCCGACTCGAGGAAGGGCAGCAGCAACCCCGACCACGTCATATGTCCGAAGCGTGTCAAACGGCCTGGCGGTATCCCGCCGTGTACATTGTGAAAATTGTGCACGGCCAGGCCCATCTGCTTGAGATGGTTGATGCACTGCGTTCTGCGGGCAGCCTCACGAGCCGCCTGCACCGCCGGTAACAGCAACGCTACCAAGATGCCGATAATCGCGATCACGACTAACAGTTCGACCAACGTGAAACCGCGCAACCCGGTTGGTCGAATTGTCCTGGGCATGTCGGACGGCCGTGCCACGATCATCAAGGACCTGGGATGAGATAACATGATTTCACCACCTTTCCCCGAATACAACTTTGACACTATCAATTTCGCTCATTTTCAATGAACGTCGATATCACGATGCTTCACTGTTCTAATTTTCGTTCCGAAGACAGTTTTGCCATCCTGAGGGAGCGCATTGGCCGCTTTGCGGCCAATCGTGACCGAGGGTTCTGGGAAGGCGCGTTACGCTGCCAGCCTAGTTTGCGCTGCGAGACGACGCCAGAAGAGCAACCGCCGACTCCTAATGCTTGCAAGCCGGCTCTCTGTGCCACGCACCCTCCAATCCCGGCGCGCTGCGACTCCTCCGCCAATCTTTGCTGCGTTTCAATCTCGCGCACTCAGGATGACAGATCTGCCTCCCGACTTCAACGATACCCCAGCTCATTCCTAACGTCGTTCCGAGCAGCAGAATAGCGGGCTCAGAATGCCATGCTGGGTGGCTCGGCAAGTACTTGCCGAGCCGCCTCGCCTAGGAGCAGAGAATTCATGCACGCCTCTCGAAAACAAAAGTGTCAAAGTCTCGGAAAAGGACGGTAAGCCGAACAGATATTACGGTAGCAGAACCAGTACCCAACGGTCAACCGGTGTTAGCCCCCCGCCAGAACCGCAGGTTTTCCAGGGAAAACACGGCGACAAATCTCATGAGTTTCGTACGACACGGGGCAGTGCGGTGAGAGTGGGTCCAGTCGGCCACAAGCCCACTCGACCCACTCCGTTGTCGGATCAACGTTTTTGCCTTGTTCAGCGCACGGTCAGGCGTGTCATCCTCATCCGTGCCGACGGAGCTGGCGGCCGGCGGCCAGGCACAGCAGCCCGAGGCACCCCAAGACTCCCGTCCCTGGCTCAGGGACCTGGCTCAGCACGAATCCATTTATCGGAGACTCGTGTGTTTCTCCGGTCACTTCTCTCGGGGGTCGAATCGCTTCGAGACGCACTGTAATATCTGAAGTGGGTCCCGGAGACGTAAAAGATGTCACATAGATCCCCGGATCGGTAATGGGATCGTCGTTGTTGTGGGAGACTGAGAGGTTCGACTGGACGGTAGTGAATCCGTTTCCATCACCTACATCAACCAAGGTGTCGAATTCCGCCCAGTTGTAATTAGGAACAGCGAACCAGCTGTGGTGAAACGTTGTCAACTCATAAGGGCCCGCCTCCAGACCGGAAAAGTGGAAATCCAGGTCGCAGTTATCGCATTTCATAGCGTCCTGCAACACGGGGCCGATTTGGCCGAACTCGGGGTGGACATAGTTCGCCGCACCACCGGGATATCCGGAAGCGCGGTTTCGCTGCTGCCAGCTTCCACCAGGTCCTTGGGTGACGTTGTGAGTGACGTTGCCGAAGGCCGTGGCGTCCGTATGCGCCGCCGTACCCAGGCTTAACCCCTCCCAGCCCGACTGCACGACCTGGTCCCCTGGGCCGTAGTCGACCATAATCATCGCCTGAGCGGAACATGCGATTGCCAGGCAGCCGGCCAAGGCCAGCACGGCCAGGCGACTCATGGTCACGCCCGACTCTCTAAGGAAACTTGGACACACGATTCGGAAACTTCTCATCTTACTCATCAGATTTCCCCCTTTGGTTTCGTTGTTGCAAGTGGCTGAAACCAATTTTCCCACATGCAAAATCTATGAAGATTAAGCACTTGGCAACAACTTGGTAACATTCCCCCCTGTTTGGCGCCAAAAAAAAAACGCCACACCTTAATGCCGCGCTTGCGGCACAAAGGTATAGCGTTTTAGGGTGCTGTCAGTGACGTTGCTCCGCCGAATAGTCGGCGCGATCCTTTAGTTCTTTCGTTAAGGCTTTCTCGTTGAATCCAACCAAAAACTCAAAGCTCACTGGTCAGATTACATGAAAATCTGGACTTTGCAAGCACCAAATCCAAGATTTTCGAAGATATTTCGGAATCGTCGTAACACATTGTCACGTAGGACGTTGCGCGATAGGATTGTCCTGCCCGTTTGAGGAGGGTACCGATGGAAAACGCCCCGTCCACGGCATCGCTCAATAATGAATGGCCGTTTTGCGGTAACAAGCTAGAACCTATCATTCCCTTTGCACGCCGTGTCCTGGAACATTCGCCTCCGTCATGTTATTGAACAGCCCCTGTCTTATCGTGGCTACCGCAGCGGCGACGCTGGTTATAGCCTTGGAACCTATATCCACAGCGCAATCTGCCGACAACCCCGTTGCCCAGGAGATGACGCGGGCCAGGTTTCTTGTCCTAGACTCCCGGATTATCGATAAGGTCACCGGCGCCAAGCTGACCCTCGGCAAAGTGATCAAAGACAAGCGGAACCCACTTTTCAGCGGGGATCAACCGTGCGAGCCGAACATCTCCAACGGGTTGCCCAACGTCATCTTCGATGAGCAGGAGAAGCTTTACAAGTGCTGGTACAGTCCGTGGATCGTTTGTAAGGCCACGACAGCCATCCCACGCGAGCAGCGCAAGTATGTCCCTTCGCTGGCTGGGGAGGAAACTTCCCAGGGAGGCGAGTCGGGGAAAATCCCCTACATTCCTAACGCCGTCAACTCTCAACCGCTGCCGAGGCGGGAGTCCGGAGTATGCTACGCAACCTCCCAGGACGGCATCCATTGGGACAAACCTGAGCTTGGTATTGCTGAGCTCAACGGCAGCACGAACAACAATCTCGTTTTCACTGCCGATACGATTCCGCACATGGCGATCACGTCGCCGGATTTGAAACCTTCATTGAACCGTGGCCCGCACGGTGTGGGAGTGTTCAAGGATGTGCGCGAGCCCGACCCCGCTAAGCGCTACAAGATGGTGTTCCGAGACTACGCCGTTACCGAGCCGGAAGAGTTTTTTGTTTCTGTGGCGTTTTCTCCGGACGGATTGCACTGGGACGCCATCTCCTGCCCCGAGACCGACGC